>WNGE01004768.1_pt1 | contig 15559 bp, 11 predicted proteins | sample 5400651 | NCBI WGS metagenome assembly WNGE01 (sample SAMN13153370, study PRJNA577476) | soil metagenome | isolation source: 60 cm soil or saprolite under grassland replicate 2 | place: USA:California | collected 2016-06-15 | reverse complement strand
CCTGGATAGCGGCGTCCGTTACGTCTTGCCGGTGTTCGTCTTCCTGAGCATTCTCGCGGCGTTCGGCCTCACGACGCTGTGGGCACAAGAGAAGCAGCGACTCATTTGGCGGACTGCGGCTGTCGTCCTGGTTGTATGGCTGACAGTTTCATCGGCACTGTCGCATCCGGATTATCTGGCATACTTCAACGAGTTCGGTGGCAAAGATCCGTCTCACAAGATCGTCGTAGGCGACCTGGATTGGGGACAGGATTTAACGCGCCTCTCCACGTACATGCGCGAAAATTCAATCCAGCGCGTTAGCATTGGCTATGACGGATTCTTTGTCCCGCAGTCGCTAGGTTTTCCCGAGACACAGCTTTTGCAATGCGATAGCGCGCGGCCCACAGGATGGGTTGCGGTGGAAGTGCGAAAGGAACGCCTCTATCCGGAGTGCTTTCCGTGGCTGCCTGGAAATCAGGCGGTTGCCAAGGTAGGCAAGACAATGTCGGTCTATTACCTGCAATAGTTTTGGGGTGCCCTGGTCTGGCCGGTTGAGACTGGGCTATTTTGGTTCATCCATGTCGCAAGAACGACAAACCTTTCATCTTCTGCAGCCACGGCCTTATCCCGCTAAGCTCTCACTTGTTATGCCCATGTACAACGAAGAGGCGGTAGTCCCTTTGCTTCGGCCGGCGATTGAGCAGTTCATGGGTGAAGTTGCGTGCGAAACAGAAGTGATTTTGGTGAACGACGGCAGCCAGGATCGAACGCTGCAGCTGATCGCCCAGTGGGCCGAGGAAGACACGCGGATCAAAGTCGTTCACTTCTCGCGAAATTTTGGGCACCAGTACGCTTGCACCGCCGGCCTGGACTTTGCTTCTGGGGATGCAGTTGTCGTGCTCGACGCCGACCTGCAGCACCCGCTTCCCGTAATTCACGAAATGATTGTCCGCTACTGCGAAGGTCATGACGTTGCCTACGCCGCCGGCCTGGTGCGGGAAGGGGAGAGTTGGTTCAAGAAGTTCAGTGCGTGGGTGTTCTACCGTCTCATGCGCACCATGGTTTACAAGAGCCTGCCCGCGGATGCTGGCGATTTCAGATTGATCTCAAAAGAATGCCTCGATGGCCTTCGTCGGATGCGCGAAACCCACCGTTTTCTACGCGGCATGATGGCGTGGGTCGGATACGCACAGATTGCAGTGCCTTACGAACGCGGTCCCCGCGTCGCGGGTCAAAGCAAATATTCCATTAGCAAAATGCTTTCCTTTGCCTGGACCGCGGCAACTTCCTTCTCCACGCTCCCATTACGTATGAGCATGTTCATGGGATTGATCGTGACTGTGTTCGGTCTGGTGGAAGCAGCGCGTGCGATTCTCGCCCATATCTTCGGTTGGTACACCGTTACCGGCTGGACCTCGTTATTGGTAACCGTTTGCGTGATCGGCGGCACTCTGCTCATCAGCATCGGAGTACTTGGCGAGTACGTGGGCAAGCTGTACGAACAATCTAAGGATCGCCCGCTGTACTTGGTCGCTCGTACCCTGAATCTGGGAACTACAACATCGGAGCCTAAGCAGAGGACACGCGAAACCGGAATACCGATCGGCAGGCCCTAGGTAAAACTCGTGTTTGGAAATCGCTCAATCGGAGAATACTGCGCGTGAAAGCAGGTTCGCGTGCTGCGTCACACTGTCGGCCCACTCTGTTCTGATTCGCTCCTGCCATGCAGCGGAGGGCATGCTTGCTTTGGCCTTGTATCCGCTGCGGCGCTTCATCTCGGCGAGTAAAACCTCGCGCATGGGGTCGAAGCTTCCGAGTTCGAGCCGGCCGTACAAATCTTCGATTACTCTGAGTGGATTCTCAACCAGCGACTCGTAAGCAATTGCTGCGAACCTGTTCGCGGGCAAATCAGCAGTACCCGCAGTTAGCTTCGCCTCGAACCGCGGGCGATCGGCGAGGACCGCCTCACGAATATCATCGTCGGACAACATCGGGCCTATGGCGTAACTCTCAAACATCTTCTTCCACATGCGGACCACCGATTCGAAATTCGTCATCGGGTCGCGGGCGATCAAGATGTAGCGCGCGTCAGGAAGCAGTTCAAGAAGTGTGGAAACGCGAGCACCATGCGTAGGCGATTTGAGAATCATGGGCCGTCCCATTCCGCGCGCCGAGACTCCTCCGAGAAAACTCACAAAGATCTCGCGCCAGCGCTTTTCGTCTTGCGGCGATAAATCGCGTGGATCGGTGAGCTTCAGAGCTTCCGGGAGGATGGAGGGCATGAGTAGCGCCTCATAGGGTGACCGTCCGCCTAGCGACAAAAATGCAAACTCGTCTTCCTGTGGCGAACTCGACCGCACTTCCATCGTGTCCATGGGCCGGTGCATGCTAGCTCCTCCGCGGGCGAGCGCTGCGGCCTCAGTGAACGTGAAGTGATGAGGGTTCATGCAAGCGTGGGTCGTCGGATAGGTGTAGCGCGTATCCAGGCACAGCAACTCGTGCAAGAGCGTGGTTCCGGAGCGCCAGTATCCGAGTACAACGATCGCATTCTGGAAATTTGCTTTGGCGAGTTGCTCGCGCGAGATCGCCTTTTGCAAGCCGGCCATTGCGGAGAACATCGTGCCGGGCACTAACGTTTGCCATGCCAGCATCGGACTGGATGGCAACTTCCAATTCCGGCGCAGTTGTCGCCAGGAACCCGCCGTCAAATTGAGGTAGAGTCGGCTCATTTGGACTGGTGCTTCAATTCTGGAAATCGGGAATAGATGGCTGCAAGTAATTCTTGGGCCTTCGCCGGATTCTCGGCCGAGCGGTCAAGATTCCAGATTTGCGCCTCGTTCAACGGGCGCAGCGTCCCTTTCTTGGCATCGAGATCGAGAACGTACTCATATTGACTGTCAATTACTCCTACCGTTCCGTGGGTCAGAGGTTTGAAGACGCTGTTCTTCTCAAGAAACTGGGCGAATGCGAGGCCTTTGCCCCCACCGTCACGATCCACAGTAATCCAAGGAACGAGTGATTGGCCGTGCATCCAGTCCGGTTTCGACTGACCTGCGAGATCGAGGATTGTCGGCGCGAGAGCTGTCTGGTCTGCAGTAAATGCGACCGTGCGTCCCTGCTGCTGGCCAGGTGTTCGGATTATGAGAGGGATGTGAAGCGTTGGCCTTGTGAGATATGGGCTCTCGTGACGAAACACCCCACCTTCAAAGCTCTCCCCGTGATCGGCGGACACGATCACGGTTGTGTTGCTCAATTTCCCATTCTTTTCCAGGTCCCGAATGAACGTGCCAAAAGCACGATCAGCGCTCAGGAGGAACTCATCATAAAGCAGACGGCGACGGTCCACCTGCGCCTGTTGATCCGGATCATAGTGCGGTACCCACTGAAGCTCAGAGTTCTCTGCAAATTTCTGCCCTTCGCCATTCGGAAGAAAACGTCCTCGATCTTGAGGATCCGGAAGATACGGATGATGCGGAGTTATCACATGAATCCACAAAAAAAATCCGTCGGGCAGTCGGTCGAGTACTTGCCGCGCCTGTTCGAAACTGGCATCAGGGCGGAACCGCATCGAGAGGTTGCCGGGTAAATGACGCAACGAATTCCACCAGCTTTCGAGATCGATGTATTCGGCAACGCGGCTCCCAATTCCCGAGTTCTGGTGCAGCGGTTCGGTCAAATCCCATAGATGTTGCAGCCCGCCCGACTGGAACGTTGGCTCGGGCAGAACATCAAACCCGTTCTCTGGGCTAGTGACGATGTAATGCGCAAAGGGATTGGTGAGGAACGCTCCGGTGGCATATCCCGCATCGTGCATGACTCCTGGCAGGGTTCTTGTGCGCTCGGTTTGCAGGCTGCCTTGAAGCTGAAATACGCGGGTTTCCGAAGGATAGCCGCCGGTCAACATTGTGGCGATGCTTGGAGTCGTGAAAGTCTCAACCGAGTAGAAATTGGTGAAGACTGTGCTGCTGTGCGCGAAGGCGTCGAGATTTGGCGTGGTTGGAAGTTTGTATCCGTAGAGAGACATGTCTTCCGCGCCGAGCGCGTCGAAGCTGATAAGCAAGACATTGGATTTCGAGCGCTGAGAAATCTGCGCTGCTTTTACCGCGTTGGCGGAACGGCCCAACCCGAATTCGGTCAATGCCAACGCTACCAAGGCCGCGAGTGTCGCAAACGCCATGGCTCGCGCGGCTTTGGCAGCCAGAAAGGCATCCAGGCTCGTGAGCAACTCACGTCGTGCGCGTGCAATGCAAAGCGCGATTACGAATGCCAGGAAATGGAGCACCAGCAGAGCAGTTATGAATCTCGTACCACGCTGCGACCATTTGATCAGAGTTGTGAGTGCGAACCGACTATCCGCGAATAGGACCAGAATGACACCGATGTTTGTGGACCACTGCAGCACTCGATCGTGAGACGCGCTGAAATATCGAAGGAAAGGCAGAACCAGGGCGGTGCAAGCGGTACCCAACACTGTGCCGACTAAGGCGGCGCAAACCAGCCGCACCATGACTTCAAAAATGATCTCCCAAATCGAAAGATAAAACGTCCAGCCCTGGATTCTGCCCTGCGCCAGCACGAGCGCTTCGGCAAACACGAGGCCGACAATTCCTAGGCTGACGAGCCGGAACCAGAGCGACACGAGCGAGGAGCGGAATCCGGAGTTGCTATGCATCGCCTCGCCGACGCAGACGCTGCCATAATCCGGCAAAAGCGCTACCAATGCTCTTCCTAAGGAATGTGGCGCAGGCACCTGCGGTGATCAGCAGGGGAGTTAACACTTGAGAAAGAAGGCCTACAGTGTTCGGGTCGGCGTAAGCACGCGCGGGGACAGCAATCAGGACGAAGCACGAACAAGCAAATGCCAGCGCGATCGGAAATTTCTGATAAGACCTCATGAACTCACTCCGAATGGGAAAGTGCGACTCAATGCCACAAATGTGGAAAAATTGTACCATTGCGTCGGACCTCGGCGGGTACGAACCGCGATGCCGTTCTAAGAACGAGATTCGGCCAGAACCTGTCAATGCAACTCGTTCTCCAAATCCGGAATCCAGCGCGTGGCGTTGTCGTGATATAGCTTTTTTAGTACTTCCCGCGGTAATTTCAGCCCTTGGGTCTGATGGCCCTGATATTCAAAAGTGTCGTCCGTTGCAAAATAACGCCAATCGAGAGAGTACTGGTTTTCCCACGTTGACGGGGTAGAACCGGCATCAGTGGTTGGAAACGAGTGAAGATCGGTGCCGTAGAGAATCCGATCCTGATACTTCAAGAAAAAAGATCTTACTTGGCCCCGTGGTGCAAATACCAGTCTTCGCACCCGAGCCGCCGTGTCCACTGCGAAATTCGGATAACGATCCAGCCGAGGAGCTAGCTCGTCCAAGTGATCTTCCAGGCTGCCAAAATGCGCGCCTATGACGCGAAGGTCAGGATGTCTTGCCAGAACGCGGTCGGTCGCGTCGAGAAGGTCCTTCTTCCGGGGGACGCCCGGTTTCCTGGTCATGTTCCATTGCTGATTCGCGTCGTAGTACTTGGAGATAAATCCCCATGGACTCGGGATGCCCCAAGCCTCATCGGGATCGGCAACATGAAGAATCAGCGTTTTGTTGTGGGCGGCAATATCACGGTAAATATCCTCAAACCGCGGATCCTCAGGCGTGACGTACTTCCCTGACGGATCCACAATTTCCATTCCCACGTTCTTCCAGATTTTCGCCGCAACTGCTCCATGTGCGAAGTCGGCATTTAAAGCAGAGATCGCGTTTTTTGCGAAGTTCTTGTCCCTAATCCGAAACGGATCGAAGGTTGTGCAGAGTTGTACGTGTCCTGAGTTCGACTCCAGAAAGCTAAAGGCATCTTTTCTCTGCTGCTCGATCGAAGTGAGATAAGAATCAGTATCGTCCACATACAAAATATCCAGAATGTGCATGTGCAAGTGATCAAGCATTCCGGTGAACGCCGAGGAACTCCTAAATATGTGCGTATGCGCGTCAATTGGTTCGAGGGATGTGAACTCCGCGAGGGCGCGGTCACTTAGTATTGGGGGGTGATCATGAGCCGGCTTGCCATGCCGGGCAAGCACCAGAGCTGCGGCGATGCCGAGCACTCCCACACAAATGCCGATCAGCTGTCGCCCGCTCACTTCTCTGGTACCACTTTCGGGAATTTGGAATGGAGTGCAGCACGGAGGGCCTCGGCCTGCTTAGGTTTTTGGGCGGAGACATCCAGGTTCCAGCTTTGCGCCTGGTTCAATGGTCGCAGTGCGCCCTTCTGGCTGTCGAGATAAAACACATATTGATACGCGCCATCTATTACACCCACTGTGCCCCGATGAAGAGGTTTAAAGACGCTGTTCCGTTCCAGATATTGTGTGAAAGCCAGTCCCTTGCCAGCTCCGGAATCCTGGTCACTCAGCCATGGGGCAAGGGATTCACCGTGCATCCAGTCTGGTTTCGCTTGGCCAGCAAGGTCGAGAATCGTGGGAGCCAGCGACGTCTGGTCGGCGGTAAAGGCGACAGCGCGTCCCGACTGCTGACCTGGCGTTTTAATAATGAGAGGAACGTGGATAACTGGGCGGGTGAGGTACGGAGTCTGATGCTGATAGACGCCGCCTTCGAAGCTCTCACCGTGATCGGCTGAGACGACGACTGTGGTGTTGTGCAGCCTTCCTGCCTTTTCCAAATCCGCCATGAAGTTTCCGAAGGCACGGTCCGTACTTAATATGTACTCATCGTAAGCGAGCCGATGGCGGTCCACTTGGCTCTGTACCTCCGGGTCGTAATGCGGCTTCCAGTGCTCCCAAGGTTCGTCCACCCAGGGCTGAAGTTCAGCTTCTGGAATGTAGCGCCCCTGGTCTGGAGAGTCGGGAAGATAGGGATGATGCGGTGCCAGGACGTGGACCCACAAGAAAAATCCGTCGGGCAATTGATCCAGCACTTCTCTTGCGTGCTCGAAACTAGCATTGGGTCGAAAAAGAAAAGAGGGGCTTTCTTTGATTCCTTGCGGGCTGTCCCAAGCCCCCTCGAGATCGAAGTATTCAACTATGCGGCTGCCAATCCGGGAGTCTTGATGGAGCGGCCGGGTTATTTCCCACAAACGTTGTAGACCGCCGGGATGAAATACAGGCTCGGGCAGGACCTCGAATCCATTCTTCAAGCTCTTGGCGAGATAATACGCCCAGGGGTTCGTAGGGAACGCGCCCGTTGCGTAGCCGGCCGCACGCATCGCCCCAGGCAGACTTTTCTCAGCCTGTTCTTCAGGCACCTCGCCCGCAAGGCCATAAACGTGGCTTTCGGATGGATAAGCTCCTGTCAACATCACCCCGATGCATGGTGTTGTAGAAGTGGAGGCTGAATAGAAGTTGGTGAAAACTGTGCTCTGTCGCGCAAAGGCGTCGAGATTGGGCGTGGTCGGCTGCTTGTATCCGTAGAGCGACATTTCTTCTGCGGTGAAGGCGTCAAAAGTAACCAACAAGACGTTCGACTTCGGCCGTTGCGAGACAGTCGCCGCCCGCGCCGTATGCGTTGCTGTCGCAAAAACAAATTCTGTCGCCACAAGCACCACTGCAGCGGCGATGCTGGCTCCGGCGATCGCTCGAGTTGTTTTGTTGCCAAGGAAAATGTCGAGACTGCTCAAAAGTTCTTTTCGTAAGCGAGCTATGCCGAGCGCTACCACGAAGACGAGGAAATGAGCGACCAGCACTGCGAGGGTGAATCGCGGACCACGACCTCGACCCTGAATCATGGAAGTCAGGGCGAATCTCGAGTCCAGGAAAAGGACCAAAACCACCAAGGCGTTTGTCGCCCACTCGACTGCTCGATTTCGGGATAGCTTAATGAATGGAATAACGAGGGCAGTAAAGATGGTGCCTAGAAGAATGCCTGCCAGCGCCACGAAAATCAGCCGTACAGCTATTTCAAAAGCAACTTCTGAAATCGTCAGATAGAACGTCCAGCCCTGAATTCTAGCTTTAGCAAGGAACAGAGCTTCAGCAAACACCAAGCCGACGATTCCCAAGCTGATCAGCCGGAACCAGAGCGATGCGAGTGTCGCGCGGAAGCCAGAATCAGTCATCGTTTCGTCGGCGCAGGCGCTGCCATAGCCCGGAGAAGGCATTCCCGATGCTTTTCCTGAGAAAGGTCACACAGGCCGCACCCGTGATCAGAAGAGGAGTGAGTACTTGGGAAAGCAGGCCGACAGTGTTTGGATCAGCATATCCATAAGCTGGGACCGTGATCAGAACAAAACACAGACAACATAAGACGATTGCGGTTGAAGACTTCTTTTTATGTCTCTTCATTTACTCCCCTTATTTTGAACCCCGCGCAGCTCCGGAAATGCTCAATTGACCGCTTTTGCCGGAATCGAACCCGCCGATCATTGCTTCCAGATGCCAGTGATGATCTAAAACAAACGTCCCATTCCATGGCACCTTGCCAGTGCCGTAGAAGTCCGCTTCAAGCACTCTGAATTTTGCCGCCTCTTCAATTGAATCCGCTTCCGAGCTGTTCATTTCCAGCCAGACTTTGACTGAATATTCGCCGGGCATGAGAGTGAAGCTGGGAATGTCACATGAAACCACCTGTTGACCTTGGCACTCAATTTCCCACCCGTTGGGTTCGAATTTCGTGTGTGCCGTAAAAATCCGCTGCCCGTAATTATTGTTGAAGCCCAGGCCCAGATGGAAGTTTGCAGTTGCTTTTGGAAGATCAAAATAGACTTTTACTTTCAATCTTGAACCGATGGGCAGACCTTCAATCACGGGCTCGTCATCCTCGGTCAGGAACTCCAACGTTTTGAGAAACGGCCCCTGGCGAGAAACGCGCGCTCCAACACCATCCAATTCGACTCTGTGACCGGTACCACTCAGGCTCGAGAGGCTGTTGAGGTAATACTGAATCGCGTCTTTCGAAGTGCCGTCGTACTGTAGTTCGCCAAAGTGCAAGACCACTGCCCGCGAACAGAGGTTCTCAATCGCCGCCATGTTGTGCGAGACGAACAAAACGGTCCGGCCGCCGCGACTGACCTCGCCCATCTTACCCAGGCACTTTTTCTGAAAGGCAACATCGCCGACAGCAAGCACTTCATCGACAACCAGGATTTCTGGATTGAGATGCGCGGCAACCGCGAACGCCAATCGCACATACATTCCGCTGGAATAGTGCTTCACGGGCGTGTCAAGGAATTGTTCCACTTCGGCGAAATCCACGATCTCGTCGAAGTGCCGGCTAATTTCCACCTTGCGCATCCCCAGAATGGCGCCGTTCAGGAAAATATTCTCCCGCCCTGTGAGCTCCGGGTGAAACCCTGTGCCCACTTCAAGCAAGCTGGCGAGCCGTCCGCGGACAATCACATGACCGCTCGTAGGGCTGGTAATCCGCGACAGAATTTTGAGCAGGGTGCTCTTGCCCGCGCCATTGCGTCCGATTATGCCGATCACGTCCCCTTGATTAATATCGAAACTAATATTTTTCAAGGCCCAGAAGCTTCGCAGCTCAACTCTTGCCGCTTCTTGATTTCGACGCATCAAGCGAGCAAATGGCGCCTTCAAGCTACGCTGGAGCAGTTCGCGGATGTTATCCGTCTTGCCAGCTTCACGCGTGCCTAGCTTGTACTCTTTCGAGATGTCTCGGATTTCGAGGACTGGTTTCATTCTTGCAGGGCTCGGTTTTACCTAGATAACGTCGGCAAACCGATTTTCCATTCGGCGGAAAATCAGCAAGCCGAAAACAAACAGAAACAAACTGACCGCCAGGGACACGCCCATCAATTGCCAGGAAGCGGGAGTGCCCAGCAGGGCATGACGGAATCCGATCACGACTCCGGCCATCGGGTTCAATCCCATCAAGTACTGCCAACGCTGTGGAATATAGTGCGCTGGGTAAATTACGGGCGTCACGAAAAGCCCCATCTGCACCATGAAAGGAACAACATACTTTACGTCTCTGAAGCTGACATTGAGTGCCGAGAGCAGCAGGCCAGTTCCGGAGGCTGCCAGCACTGCACCGATCATGAACAACGGGAGCAAGAAAACGCCAGACGTGAGCGGCCAGCGGTAATAGATCATCATGACGGAAAGCAATCCGAGGGTCAGGAAAAGATCAACCAACAGTGCGCCCACTGCGCCCAACGGTATGAAAATACGGGGGAAGTAGACCTTCGAGACCAGCTGCTGGTTGGTGATCAGGCTGTTGCTGGACTGGGTGACGGAAGCGGAAAAAAATGTCCACGGCGCTAGGCCACAAAAGGCAAAAAGTTTGTACGGCGGTCCGTCACTTTGCACATGGGCAAGCCGATTGAAGATGAAGGCGAAAATCAGCATGGCGATGAAGGGCTGCAGGACAGCCCAAAGTCCGCCGAGTAAAGTCTGTCGGTACCGGATCTTCACGTCACGCCAAATCAGGAAAGCCAACAGCTCGTGGTACACGTATATTTCTCTGAAATCAACGGCTTGCCAGCCTTTCCGGGGCCGAATCGTGAGTTCAAAGGTGTTGGACATTCTGCTCCTGGCGCGGGTCGAAACCCTGATTTCAAAATTGGGGGGAGTGATGCACTGAAAACTGCTTTTCAAACTCCGTAAGTTGCCCAGGGCGCTCACAGAGAACCGATCTCAAATTCTGGAAACTCTCTCTGAGATTTGCACAAATCGTGCCACTTGTCCAGATTACGTGTAAGAACTTGCCGTTTTTCCTAGTGGAATCTGAGTTGCTCTAAGTTTAAGCTGAAATCGTAAGCGGGAGAAATTGGATGAGACTAGCGGCTTTTGCTCTGGTACTAATTTCAAGCTTGACGTTGTCCCAAACCACAAAAGACCCAAGCCATCCCTCTAGACACGCGAGTGTTGGCCGGAAATACGGCCGCTCGGGCACCGTAAACACTCCGAACACGACCGCACTCACCAACGAGCTGGCCAAAATTGAGCAGCAGGGCGCCCACGCCCCGGCGTCCTCCACGGTATCCCGTACGTCAACAGCGGCAGCCGTTCCGAAGAGCCCGCCCGCCCAAAACAAGAACAAGCCAATAAAGTATTCCTATCGGCCTCCGCAGGGAAGCCATACTGCTCGGCCGCACTAGGCTATCGAGTTAGAGATATAAATCCCGGCGGTCAACTCACGGCTTGGGAATGCTCGCACCGGACTTTTCGGGCTCGACCCATTCACTCGGCTGTGCGCGGAGAGGAGCTGTGACGCTCGGCTCGGTTGCCGCGTACTTCAGCAGACACCATAAAGCTCGGACGCCATCTTTCCAGCCGATCTTCTTTCCTTCTTCATAAGTGCGGCCCCAATAACCAATACCCACTTCGTATATGCGCAACTTGCGTTTCGCGATCTTTACTGTGATTTCAGGTTCGAATCCGAATCGATCCTCTTCTATGGGAATGGACTGAATGATGTCACGGCGAAAAACCTTGTAGCAGGTTTCCATATCGCTTAGGTTTATATTCGTCAGGCAGTTTGAGAGCAGCGTCAGAATAGAATTGCCGACGGAATGCCAGAAGTATAGGACGCGGTGAGGTCCCGCTCCCAGGAAGCGAGAGCCATACACAACGTCGGCTTTTTCTTCGAGCAAGGGGCCTAGAAGAGTTGGATATTCCGCGGGATCGTACTCTAGGTCGGCGTCTTGAATAATGACGAAATCGCCGCTAGCCTCTTGAATTCCCCGCCGCAGCGCCGCGCCTTTTCCGATGTTTTGCGGTTGCAGGAAAACTTTGATCTGCGGGAATTTCGTTTGAAGCTCGCCCAGTATTTCGCGCGAGCCATCCACCGATCCGTCATCCACGCATAGAAGTTCGATTTCCAGGGGAACGGCGAGGACACGCTCCACCACGGTTCTCAGCGTGGCTTGTTCGTTGTAAACCGGCATGACCACCGAAAGCTTCATGTGCGCTCGATTGAGCACTAGTGTAAGTCATCGAGACGGAATTGAGAGGAGGAAGCGAGATCCGGCGTTACTCAGTGAATAGCTCGCACAATCGCGTAATAGCCTTTGCGACAGTTCGTGCGTAGGCCATGTTGACGGGGGACCACTTCGATCACATGATAGCTGCCGTCAGCATGAAATTCGGCAGGGTGATAGGCGATCACATATTGATTGCGCAGCGCTCGTGCAACGTCGTGAAAGGCAGCGTGAATTTGGTCTTCGTTACCGCCCTTCAAGAAGATGCCCCCCGAGGACTCGGAGAGGTCTTTCAAAATCGAATCGCCTTCAGGATTAAGGTCGCCGAGCGCGATATTGGTGCTCACAGTGAAAATCATGGTCTCAGCACGCTCAGCCGCTTCCTTCGCCTGTTCCAGCGTGGAGCGGTGGACTGTATCCACTCCGTCGCTGAGCAAGATAATCCCTCGTCGCGTAAGTTGATGCTCGGGAATCTGCCGCAGCTTGTCAGAAGCGTAAATGACTGCGTCGTAAAGGGCGGTATTGCCGTCGGCGGCCGCGTCTTTCAGCGCCTTCGAAACCTTTGCGGTCTTGTCCGTAAGCTCCTGCACCGTCTTAACCTGATCATTAAACGTGACCACGAATGCACTGTCGGTTCCGGGGCGCAGGATCTTCTTGATGAATGCTACGGCGGCTTCACGCTCGAATTTGAAACGGTCCTTAACTGAGTCGCTGGCATCGATTAAGATCGCCAAATGGAGCGGAAAATCGCTGCGCTGCTGAAACAGAGTGAGCCTCTCCTGTGCCAGGTGATTGTCGAGCAATGCAAAGTCAGCCGGCCCCAGATTGCCAATGAAATGTCCTCTCTTATCGGTAACCGTAAATGCCAAATCCACTTCATCTACTGCCTTCGAAATCGTTGTGACCGGGGCAAAGAAATGAGCTTCCGCATTCGGAATGGGAATCTGTGAAAAGGCGTGCGGAACAAGGGCAACGAGGAAAACCAAACCGCAGGACAGGACACAGCGCACTTACCACCTCAAACTATATTTGTGGCAAGCATTTCAGCTTGTATTCAGATGCCGCTACAAACTGCGAGGCTGCACTTTGGCGTCGGAATGTAAACAAAGTTTTACGTGTAGGGCACTGTGAATACATCCTTTGCTGGAGTATCGTGAATCTATCCCAGCAACCAGCTGTAGATTTCTGCGGGAACAACCGTAACTAGAGGGAACAAACGCCGTATGGAACAGATGCGCGCTCGTCTGGCTTCTCTTGGTGCCTTACTTCTACTATTGGCTGCTCCTGGCGGGACCCAAATCAATTCTAGAAACCGAATCGCCAGAGCGATCGATTCCGAAAATGTCGCCGCAGTGCGTGGAACAGCGCATCCGCTGGCCCAATCGCGTTTCGATCAGGGTCAACTCAGCCCCGCCCAGCAACTCAGTGGAGTGACTTTGACTTTCCGGCTCTCGGCCGCTCAACAATCGGACTTAGATCGGCTTCTGCGAGAACAGCAAGACCCATCGTCTCCGAATTATCACAAATGGCTTACCCCGGAACAATACGCCAGCCGTTTCGGCATGACTCAGAACGATCTCGCGAAAGTCACTTCGTGGCTGCAATCGCAAGGGTTAGCAGTAGATGGTATTTCCCGCAGCCGCACTGAAATTTCCTTTAGCGGAACGGTTGGTCAAGTTGAGTATGCACTCAAAACTGAGCTTCATAACTACTCCATAAAAGGTGAGCAGCATTTTGCCAACGCTACGGATGTTGGTTTGCCTGCCGCCTTCTCTCGCGAAGTCCTCGATGTCAGAGGCTTGAACAACTTTCACCCCAGGCCGCGATTCCACCGTCCTGCGCCTCGATTTACTTCGAGCATCTCGGGTAATCACTTCCTTATTCCAGGAGACTTCGCGACCATTTACGATCTGCCTCCCGGTCTCGATGGAACCGGGCAGACGATTGCAGTGGTAGGACAAACGCTGATCAACACCAGCGACCTCAATACATTTCGGAGCCTATCCGGTCTGCCGGCCACCACCGCCAGCAATTTTGTACAGATGCAAGTCTCGCAGACTGGGACAGCTGTGCACTGCTTAGGGGATGAAACTGAAGCCGATCTGGATCTGGAGTGGTCGGAAGCGGTAGCAAAGAATGCGACGATCAAGTACGTTTACGCGGGGTTGGGTACTGGCAGTAACTGTGGAAGTGGAGCAGGAGGTAGAACTAAAAATGTCTTTGACGCGTTGCAGTTTGCTATCAACAATAGCGTCGCACCTGTCATTAGCATCAGCTACGGAAATTGCGAAGCAAATCTCCCCGGATCATTTGTCCTCACAATGCAGCAATGGGCACAACAAGCAAACTCACAGGGTCAAACTATAAGCGGTCCCACTGGTGATGATGGCGCTGCCGATTGCGATTCCAATGTGACCTCAGCCACCCACGGCCTTGCTGTGGACGTGCCTGCCGCCATTCCGGAAGTGACCGGCGTGGGGGGCACTGAGTTCACCGGGGACGCGACACAATGTCCCGGCTCTCCGCCATCGTGCCCTGGTGGAGTCGCGCCTGCGGATCCGCCGTACTGGAATGGCTCGTCCAGCCCGACCAGCGGGACGTCGGCTCTGATTTATATTCCTGAGACGACCTGGAACGACGCTGTTTCAACGTCTGGTTTTTCGTCTGGAGGTGGCGGAGCGAGCAAGATATTCGGCAAGCCATCATGGCAAACGGGAACTGGTGTTCCGGCTGACGGGAAACGGGACGTGCCGGACATAGCCCTGAATGGTTCGAATGGGCACGACTCGTATCTAATTTGCTCGCAGGATTATTTTGACAGTGCCACCCCTCCCATAAACCTGACAAGCTGTACGACAGGTTTCCGCGCCAGTGATGGCCAAGCACTCGAAGGCATCGGCGGCACTTCGGCTGGCGCTCCGACCTTTGCAGGAATCGTTGCACTAATTAACCAGGCCACTGGGTCGAACGGTTTGGGGAACGTGAACCCGATGCTCTATCAGTTAGCCGGCACTTCTGGCGTGTTCCACGATGTCACTTCCGGAACAAATAAAGTTCCGTGCACGACGGGAAGCACAAATTGCCCGAGCGGCACAACGACGATCGGGTTTAGCGCCGGGGCTGGTTACGATCAAGTCACAGGACTGGGTTCTCTCGATGTAACCAACTTGATCGCGGCTTGGCTTGCAGTAACTCCCAGCGCGGACTTTTCTCTGGACGGTCTAACTAGTTCGGTTGCCGCGCCGGGTGCGCAGGGCACATCGACAATTAGCGTCACTGGCGTGAATGGCTTCGCGGGAACGGTGAGCCTGACCTGCTCGCCCAGCTCGGCCAGCGCGCATATCACCTGCGCCCTCGCACCAGCGAGCGTCACACTTCCTGGTGCCAATGGACTGCCCCAAACGGCTGTCCTGACGATCAACACAGTCGCGAAGCTCGAGACGCCTTTCAGGCATCAGCACGGCCTCTGGTACGCGACGGGCGGGGGCGCAATTTTTGCCGCTGTTTTCTTGGTTGGCGGCCCTTCGAGACGCCGATGGACGTCGCTCTTTGGACTTGTCTTGCTTGCATTCCTCTCCGTAAATGTTGGCTGCGGCGGTAGCGGTGGTGGCGGAGGTGGCGGCAACGGTACACCGGCAGGAACCTACTCGATCACCGTGACGGGGACGAGTGGTGCAACCTCGCA
>WNGE01004767.1_pt1 | contig 15561 bp, 12 predicted proteins | sample 5400651 | NCBI WGS metagenome assembly WNGE01 (sample SAMN13153370, study PRJNA577476) | soil metagenome | isolation source: 60 cm soil or saprolite under grassland replicate 2 | place: USA:California | collected 2016-06-15 | reverse complement strand
CGAGGCAGAAGAACTGACATGCGAGCTCCGGCGGTGGGGCAGACGGGAGGCAGAACGTACACCCGACGCCGTTGGCGTTGAGCAGGCCCTCCGTGAAGCCGCAGCCGCAGATTCCGGGCTCGGTCTTGGCGGGGTCGGCGGGACAGTGGTCGCAAGGGCATGGCCCGAGGCAGTCGCCATGCGCCAGATGCGCGCTCACCGCCGCGTCGGCGACGCTCAGGGTCCGCGCGTTGGCCGGGTTGCCGGGAGGAACGTGACAGATGACTGTCTTCGCGAACGCGACCTGAGCCAGGAGCACGAACACCGGTAGAGCCAAAAACCCGAGTCTGCGCATGGCCGATCCTCCCTGGTTGGTGGTGGCCACTCACAATAAGCCAAAACGGACACGAGAACAAGAACCGCGCCGCACAGCCGCACAGCGTGCCGCTGAACTCCCGAGTCGCCGGTTGCGACCTCCAGCCACCCCCTCGCGTCCTTGGATCTTACCCGCGACGTGGCGAATCGCCTCGTCACACACCGGGGCTCACGACCATGCCGCCGCGCGCCGAGCCCTCGCGCGCCGGCGTGCCTGCCAGCCGCCGACGAAAGCGCAGGTGCCGGCGGCGGCTGAGCTCGATGAGCGGCCCCCACACCGCGTGCGTCAGGCGCCGGCGGATCAGCAGGCGCCAGACGCGGTTCGAGCGCTTGTAGAGATACGACATGGCGAGGTAGGGCAGCACCGCCCGCCGGTCGCTCGGTCGGCGCCGCCAGATGGAGACGTGGGAGAAGAGCCGCCGGTAGAGCCAGGCGTAGCCCCGCTCGAGCTCCTCGGGACTCATGTGCCGCGGGCGGAAGACGGCGTGGGCGGTGTCGTACAGGGCCCACTCGCGGTGCAGCAGCCTCCCCTCCGCCTCCATCTGCCGGTAGAGCGGCGTGGCCGGGTACGGCGTGAGGATGTGGAAGGTGGCGCATTCCAGGCGGTTGGCCTCGATCCACTCCGCCGTCGTGGCGAAGACGTCCCGGTGGTCGTGGTCGAAGCCGAGCACGAAGCTGCCGTTGACCTGGATGCCGTGGTCGTGCAGGATGCGCACGCGCCGGGCGTAGTCCTCGGGGCGCGGCGTGCGCTTTCGCGCGTCCCGGAGGTTCGCGTCCGAGAGCGACTCGAAGCCGATGAACACGCCCGTGCAGCCCGCGAGCGCCATCTCGCGCACGACGCCGGGATCGTCCGTCACGTCGATCGTCACGGCCGCGCTCCAGATCCGCTCCAGCGGCCGCAGGGCGCGGCAGAGGGCGCGCACGTACTCCGGCCGCGAGCCCAGGTTGTTGTCCACGAAGACGGCATAGGGCTCGCCGCTGTCGCGGAGCTCCGCGACCACCTGCTCGACATCCCTCACCTGGTAGGGCATCCGGAGGCCGTCCGTGGACAGGTAGCAGAAGCCACAGCGGTTGTGGCAGCCGCGCGTGGCGATCAGGCTCGCCGTGGTGAGGAAGCTCCCCGGCGGCACGAGATCACGCCGCGGAGGGGGGTCCTCCCGGTAGGGCCGCTGCCACGTCGCCCGATAGACGGGCTGGAGCCGGCCCGCCGTCACGTCGTCCAGGATGACGGGCCAGAGCTGGACGCCGTCGCCGATGGCGAGGGCGTCGGCGTGGGGCGCCGCCTCGTCGGGGCACGAGAGGACGTGCAGTCCGCCGAGGACCACCCGCGCGCCGCGCGCGCGATACCAGCGGGCGAGGTCGTAGGCGCGGCTGGCGAAGGTGAGATGGACGGAGATGCCCACGACCTCCGGAACCGGATCGACCGGCGGTGGGCCCTGCAGGAGGTTCTCGTCCCAGTAGCGCACGCGCCACCCGGGAGGCGTGGCGCCGGCCACGCTCGTGAGGGCCAGCGTGGGCGTGAGCACGTGCTTGCCGAACGAGGCGTGGGGGTCCTTCGGGTAGAACGGGTTGATGAGCAGCGCGAACCGGCGCTCGATCGGCCCGCCGGGGGCCGCCGGGTCGAGGCGCGGCGGCGTGGTCATGTCCGGGGGGAGCCAGGGGCGCCGCGCGTGGGCCCGGAACGGCTCGTCGGCAGCGGGGCGGGCGCTCATCGCTGCGCCTCCCTTAGCCGATGCGGCGCCGCCGACACCCCGCCGAACCGGCGCTCGCGAGCGGAGAATGCCCGGACCGCGGCCGCCAGGTCCCAGCCGTTGAACTCCGGCCACATGCGCGCGCTGAAGTAGAGCTCCGCGTAGGCGCACTCCCAGAGCAGGAAGTCCGAGAGCCGCTGCTCGCCTCCGGTGCGGATGAGGAGGTCGACGTCGGGCGCTCCGTGCGGCTCGCCGTACGCCTCGCCCAGCCGCCGGGCGAAGGCCTCGCGCGTGGCGGCGCCCTCGAGGCCCCGGGCCGCGTGGAGGATCGCGTCCCGCGCCGAGTAGTCGATGGCGATCCGCAGCCGGAGCCTCCGCCCGCCCGCCGTCGCCGCCTCGACGCCGATCACCGCCCCCAGCACGTCGAGGGGCAGCCGATCGCGCCGGCCGATCACCGTGAGCCGCACGCCGTCCCGGACGAGGGCCGGCATCTCGCTGTCCAGATAGTGCCGGAACAAGTCCATCAGCCCGTGGACTTCCTGCGACGGCCGCGCCCAGTTGTCCGCCGAGAACGCGTAGAGCGTGAGGGTCGCGATGCCGAGCCCCGGCGCCGCCTCGACGACCCGGCGCACCGCGTCGGCGCCGCGCCGGTGGCCGGCGAGACGGGGGAGCCCGCGGGCCGCGGCCCAGCGCCCGTTGCCGTCCATGATGATGGCGAGGTGGAGGCCGTCCGGAGTTCCATTACATGAAGTACTTTGAATCATAAAGTATCCTCCCAAAAAAAATTGGGCGGCCGGCGCTCAGCGGCCGAGCGTGCCGCGGGTGGCGCGGATCAGCGCCTCCATGTGGTTGAGGTAGCGCGTGAGCGCCTGGCGGCCCCGGGGCGCCAGGCGGTACTCGGTGCGGGGCCGCCGCCCGTCGAAGGTCTTGGTGCACGTCACGTAGCCGGCATCCTCGAGCTTCCGCGCGTGCACCGAGAGGTTGCCATCCGTGGCGCCGAGGATCCCCTTGAGGTCGCCGAAGGCCAGGGCCTCGGTGGCCGCCAGCGCGCTCAGGATTCCCAGGCGCAGGCGGTGATGGATGAGACTGTCCAGCTCGGGCGCCTCGGCGCGCTGCGGGACGCCGCGCGGCGCCGACGGAGCGGGCGCCGCCCGGGCCCCGCGCTTGTGGCGTGCCGCGCCCGCCTCAGCCACCGTGGCGCCTCTCGATGGCGACGCCGAAGCCCACGTGAAGGCCGCCGAAGCCCCCCAGCAACAGCCACTGGCTCCAGGCGGGCGGGCCCAGGAGGGCCGCCGCGCCCAGGGCCATGAACGCGGCGCCCATCACCGGCACCACGCGGATCGCGAACAGACCGCCCGTCACCAGCCCGGCCCCGTAGAGCGAGAGCCAGACGCCCGGCAGGAGCTCCTGACCTCCGCTTCGCGCGAGGGCGAGGGTGAGGAGCGCGCCCGCCGCGAGGGCCGGGGCCATCGCCAGCGCGAACTTGCGTACCGGCCCCATGAGGAGCGGCTCACCGGCTGCCCGCGCCTTCCACACGGTCGTGACGACGCCCAGCCCCAGCCCCACGGCCGCCTCCCCGAGCCACACGCCGAGCCAGCCGGCAGCCCCCGGCCGGGGCCCGGCCAGCCACGCGGCAGCGGCGGCGGTCAGGCCGATCAGCACGAGACCCCAGCCCGAGAAGCTCGTGAACGAGGCGGCATGCTCCATGGTCCGGCGGATGAACGAGAGATCGGCCATGGCGCGCAGGTGGAGCGCGGGAGGATCGGGGGGACGCGAGGGGAGCGGCTCGCCCATGGCCCGAGGCTACGTCAGCCGTCATGATGAAGTCAAGTACTTTGTCATTCAAAGTAGAGAAGGCGCGCCGACCCCGCCCCGCGGCCGGGAACTTCCCACCCCCTGCCCGGTCTAAGAGGCATGACGCTCACGACGGCACCGGGCCACGCGGATGGTCGACGAGAGAAGGCATCGCCCGGGCGTCGATGGGACCCCCGCGTGTATCAGATCGCCACGCTCAGCGGCCTCCTGCTCTACGGCGTGGGGTGGCTCGAGTTCGACGTGCCGGTCTCCCACGCCGTCGCCATCCTGGCCACCGTCCTCCTGGCGCAATTCGCCGCGACCCGTCTGTCCGGGCGCCCCGGCTTCGACCCGAGGAGCGCGCTGATCTCGGGGCTGTCGCTCTGCCTCCTGCTCCGGACCAACTCCCTGACCCTGGCCGTGCTTACCGCCGCCCTCGCGATCGCGAGCAAGTTCGTCCTGCGGGTCGGGGACAAGCACGTCTTCAACCCGACGAACTTCGCGCTGGTGGCCATGATGCTGCTCACGGGCGCGGTGTGGGTCTCCCCCGGTCAGTGGGGCAGCACCGCCGTGTTCGGGTTCCTCCTCGCGTCGGCGGGCGGGCTGGTCGTGAACCGGGCGGCGCGGAGCGACGTCACCCTGGCCCTCCTGGCCTGCTACGCCGGGCTGCTCGCCGCCAGGTCGCTCTGGCTCGGAGAGCCGATGAGCATCCCCCTGCACCGGCTCGAGAGCGGCGCCCTCGTGCTCTTCGCCTTCTTCATGATCTCGGACCCGAAGACCACGCCCGATTCGCGGGCCGGGCGCATCCTGTTCGCGGCGCTGGTGGCCGCCGGCGCCGCGGTCGTCCAGTTCAAGCTCTTCCGGACGAACGGACTGCTGTGGTCGCTCGCCTTGTTCTCGCTCGCGGTCCCGTTGATCGATCGGCTGCTCCCGGGTCCCCGGTACGCCTGGGGCGGCGCGGCCGGCATGCCCACCATCACGAAGGGAGACCACCATGAAGCGGATGACCCTCGGCGTCACACTGCTGCTCCTCCCGCTCCTCGCGGCCCAGACCGCCCTCGCCTTCTGCGGCTTCTACGTCGCCAAGGCGGACACCAAGCTCTTTAACCAGGCCTCCCAGGTCGTGCTGGTCCGCCAGGAGGACAAGACCGTCCTCACCATGGCGAACGACTTCCGCGGTGACCCCAGGGAGTTCGCCATCGTCGTCCCCGTCCCCACCGTGCTCGAGCGCGAGCAGATCCACGTCGGTGACCGCGCCACCCTCCAGCACCTCGACGCCTACTCCGCGCCGCGGCTGGTCGAGTACTTCGACCCCAACCCGTGCGCGCTCAAGGACAACTACAAGGCGCGGTCTGAACTCTCCGCCCAGGCCCCGATGCCCGCCAGCCCGCAGGGCCGGGCCGACAGCCTCGGCGTCACCATCGAGGCCCGCTACACCGTCGGCGAGTACGACATCCTCATCCTGTCGGCCAGGGAGAGCGCCGGGCTCGAGACGTGGCTCCGCGACAACGGCTACCGGATCCCCGCCGGCGCCTCGGCGGTGCTCGGCAGCTATCTGAAGCAGGGCATGCGCTTCTTCGTCGCCCGCGTGAACCTCGGGGAGCAGGCAAAGCTCGGCTTCACCTACCTCCGCCCGCTGCAGGTCGCCTACGAATCGCCCAAGTTCATGCTCCCCATCCGCCTCGGGATGGTCAACGCCGATGGGGCGCAGGAGCTGTTCGTGTACGCGCTGACCCGGAAGGGCCGCGTGGAGACGACGAACTACCGCACCGTGCGGCTGCCCTCGGGCATGGACCTGCCCGCGTTCGTCAAGGCCGAGTTCGGCCCGTTCTACCAGGCGATGTTCACCCAGGCGGTGAAGCGGGAGGCCATGCGCGCGGTCTTTCTCGAGTACGCCTGGGACATGGGCTGGTGCGATCCGTGCGCGGCCAATCCCCTCTCCGCCGAGGAGCTGCGCCAGCTCGGCGTCTTCTGGCTCGGGGACCGCGGCGATGCCCTCGACCGGCGGGGCGGCGCCCAGGACGTCTTCCTGACGCGCCTGCACGTCCGCTATGACGCCGCGCACTTCCCCGAGGACCTCGTCTTCCAGGAGACGGCGGACCGGACCAATTTCCAGGGGCGCTACGTGCTCCGCCACCCATGGACGGGGGGCGAGACCTGCGAGGCCGCCGAGCAGTACCGTCGCGACCTCGCCCGCCGCCAGGAGCAAGAGGTGCGCACCCTGGCGACCCTGACCGGCTGGCCTATCGCGGAGATCCGGACGAAGGCGCCCAGCGCCGGCGAGCAGCCGCCGGCGGCGAAGACCTGGTGGCGACAGCTCTGGGGCAAGTGAAGCGCGTCAGCGCGCGCCGGAGCCCACCTCGACGCGACCCGGCCTGATGCGGATCGGAGCGAGGGAGACGTCGACGGGCAGGTTCCTGAGGCGGAGGGCAGGGTCGAACTGGTGGGTCGCCCAGTCGACGAAGAACCCCGGGATGGCGATCGAGCCCAGCCGCAGCTGCTCGACCTGCACGGCGAAGGGCGCGCCCGCGGCTCCAGGGAGCAAGGCGACGCGCCCCGAGAGGGCCAGTCGCGAATGCGTCACCCGCGCCCATCCGTCGAGCAGCTCGACCCGGAGCCCGGCGGCCGGCGGCTGGCCGCGGAGAAACTCGTCGAGGTCGGCCTGCGTGATCGCGAGACCCTCGATCCGCAGCGCGCCGATGTCCAGGACCTCGAGGGCGCCGCTCTCCACCAGGCGCCCCGGATTGACCAGCACCCGCTCCGCCCGGAGCCGGACGTCGCGCACGCGGAGCGGCGCCCGGTCACGCCGCGCGAGCTCGCCCACCGTCGCCGCCGCGGCCTCGATGCGCACGGCGTCCACCTCGCCGCGGAGGATGGCCTCCGGCCGGTAGTCCACCGAGACGTGAACGCCGGCGGCGTCGCGGACGAACTCCGCCGGCAACCGCGCCTGGAAGGCCTCGAGCCGGCCGGCGACATCGGCGGGAGCGACGCCGCGGAGCGGGCGGATCCGGCGAACCCGGAGCATGGCGCGGCTCCCGTCCGGGAGCGGGTACTCCTGGATCACCGGGAATGTGTCGGCCAGGTAGGGATCGGCCGCGAAGGCGCCCATGATGCGCTCGAGCTTCCCGGCCGTGAAGGCCGGCCCCTGGGAGCCGGTCTTGACCACCATGAAGTCGATGCCGAAGGGTGGCCCGCTCCAGGCGCGGGTCATGCGAACGGGCAGCCCGCGACGCAGGGCCTCGTAGCGGAGGTTCGATACCGAGAGGAAGTTGTGGTTGGGCACCACGGCGACGGTCGCCGGCCGGCCGCCGCTGGCCCTCGCGAGGTCGTCGAGGATCCGCTCGTGCTGCCAGTCGGCCGGGCTGGGCGGGAAGGAGATGACGAGCGGCGTGAGGAACGCGGCCACGCGCGGGGGACGCGGCAGGGCAAAGGTCGTCATGGAGACCTGGAGCGCGCCCATGGCGATGCAGGCCCCGATCAGCCACGGCTTCCACGCCGGGCGCGCGCTCCGGGCCCCCGCGGCGGCGACCAGGGCCGCCGCCGGCAGGATCGGCAGGGTGTAGCGGAGGTTCTTGTTCTGGATGAGGGTGAACAGCAGAAAGGGGACCAGGACCGCCAGCCAGAGATACGCGCGCGCCGCGCGTTGCCTCCGGAGGGCCCAGAGCCCCCACGCGCACAGCACCCCGGCCAGGAGTCCGAACTGGGCGTGGAAGATGCGCGGGTAGAAGAGGAGCGACGTCGACGTCAACGCCTCCGCCTGCCCCGCCTCGGCCGCCTGTCTGAATGAGCGGTCGAGGAACTGGAACGGCAGGCCGAGCAGGCGCGGGCCGTACCAGGGGAGGGCCAGGATCATCCCGATCACGAGCGCGAGGGCGAGGCGAGCGAGGCGGCGCCGCCGGTCGGGACCGCGCCCGGCCGACCACAGGGACCACAGCAGCGACGGCAGCACGTAGACGGGGAACGGGGGCTTGGTCAGCAACCCGAGCCCGATCACGAGCCCGAGAGCGGCCGACCAGGCGGCGCGCGAGAACCCGTCGCTGCGATGAAGGAGGTAGAGGGCCAGCGCGACCATGGCGGCGAGCGGCAGGTCCAGCTGGAAGTTGGTGAGCGAGAAGACGACGAAGGGCGCCGTCGCGAAGAAGAACGCCGCGAGGAGGCCGGTCTCGGCATCCCAGAGCGCGCGGCCGAGCGCGAAGATGGCGGCGAGGGCGACGCCGAGGAACGCCAGCATCACCGCCTGCGCGGTGAGGGGGACGTTCGGGAACAGGAAGTAGAGCAGCCCGGCCGCGCAGGTCACCAGCGTCGGGTAGAACGCCGAGTGTCCCACGAGGGCGGCCCGAAAGCGGTCCGCGCCGCCCTCGGCGAGGGTGTGGTGGCAGGCGAGGGTCCGCTCGAGATGATTGGCGTGATCCCACTCGGGCGGACGCCGGTCGATGGAGACCCAGAGTACCGTCACCACGCAGAGCAACGTCCACAGCGCGGTCAGGGCGAGCCACGGACGGCGTGTCATGCGCTCCTCAGAGTGCCACGGTCAGCCGGCCGGAGCCTGGGGATCAGCGGCTCCTCCTGCTACCATCGGGGTGCCATGACGGCTCCGCTCGCGAGGCCGGTGGGAGATCGGCGGCAGGACTGGACCGCATCGGCCGGTGACAGTGCCGGCGCGCCCGCCGGCCGGGCATCCCGACCCATTTCCGCTCGCGCGGCGCGGTACTTCTGGCTCTTCGCGGCCGCCCACCTGGTCGTCTGGACGCTCCTGCGATCCCTCACCCAACCCAACGCGCCGCTCGACGTCGTCGAGATGGCGTACTGGGGCCATGAGTGGCAGCTCGGCTATGCGAAGCACCCTCCGCTGGCGGCCTGGGTGACCGAAGCGGTCCTGGCGCTCAGCGGCGGCGCGGTCTGGACCGTCTACCTCGTCGCCCAGCTCGCCATGATCGCCTGCTTCTGGGCCGCCTGGCGGCTCGGCCGCGAGATGCTCGCGCCCGGCGCGGCGCTGCTCGCGGCCGCGCTCCTCGAGTGCTCGCTGTACTACAACTTCACGACCTCCGAGCTGAACAACAACATCGCGCTCTACCCGTTCTGGGCGCTGGCGGCGCTGTTCTTCTATCGAGCGCTCGCGACGGGGGCGCTGGCGTCGTGGGGCGCGACGGGCGCGTGCGTGGGTCTCGGGCTGCTGGCCAAGTACAGCATGGGCATGCTCGTGCTGCCCATGCTCGCCTTCATGCTCGTCGAGCCGACGGCCCGGCGCCACTGGTCGAGGCCGGGTCCCTACCTGGCCCTGCTCGTCGCCCTCGTCCTCTTCGCGCCGCATCTCTACTGGGCTTCCCAGCATCGCTTCCCGGGGATCCAGTCGGCGCTCGACCGGGCGCAGAGCAACGGGAAGCTGGGGTCGCGGCTGGTCGATGGGCTCGCATTCGCGCGCGACCAGCTCCCGGCGCTGCTCCCGATGCTGATCGTCCTCCTCCCGCTGACGGGAACGCGCTGGCGCCTGCGGCGGCTCGACCCGCCCGACCGCTTCCGGCGCGACTTCCTCGTCGCCATGGGGCTGGGGCCGTTCGCGGCGCACCTGGTCCTCGCGGTGGCCCTCGATCTCCGGCTGCGTAGCATGTACGGGTCGCAGCTCTGGACGTTCACCGGGGTCCTGCTCATCTTCTGCCTCGCGCTGCGCCCGGAGCCGGCGCGCTGGCGGCGCGCCGCGATCGGCTGCGCGGTGGTCGCGGGCGCGATGGTCGCCGCCGCGGTCGCCTACGACACGGTCTGGCCGTACATCCGGGGTGAGCCCATGAGAATCCACTTCCCGGGCCGGGAGCTCGCGGCAAGCGTCGACGCCGCCTGGCGGCAGCGCTACGATCGACCGCTGCGCCTCGTGGCCGGGGAATGGTGGCTGGCGGGGAATGTCGCGCTCTACGTCCGCCCGCGCCCCCACGTGTACGGCGGCGGCCTCAACCCCGACACCCCGGAGCCGTCCCCCCGCCACAATCCCTGGACCGGCGACGAGGCGCTCCGGCGCGAGGGCGGGATCATCCTCTGGAACGCCGACCACCACGGATCGGCGCTCGCGGGCTGGCTGTGTGAGCGCTTCCCGGCGCACGAGCTGCTGGAGCCGGTGACGCTCCGCTGGAAGACCGGCGCGGCACTCCCGCCCATCCGGGTGGCGATGGCGCTCATCCCGCCGGGGTCGGACGAATCGGGGAGAGTATCCCGAGACGGCGCGCCCGCGAAGGCCGGATGCGGGCGAGCATTTCTCTTCGGCAGAACGGTCACCCTCAACGGCCGGGCCGAGTAGCGCGAGCCCCGGTCCGTCGCAGCGTGTGGTTCGGCGGTCTCCGCCTCGAGCGGCTCTTGGTCTGTGCCGGTAATTCGTACAGCGCTTCAGGGGCGACGTCCGCTCCATTCGGCCAGACGACTGTTCCGGCTACCGGATCGAGCATGACTCGCGCAAAAAGAACGGGGTCGCGCAGCGGCTCGGGCCCTCCAGCAAGGACAGAAGATCGACCTGCTTCCGCGTCCCGTCTTTGAACGTGAGATCAAGCGAATGCGGTCCACACGCCTCAGCTCTGGCGACTCGTCACTTCATCTCCCGGCCTCCTCATTCGAGCGGCGCGATCCGAGTAGCCGTAAACCTCTCCGTAAATCTAGCTGACGGTCCCCCTGCAGGAGGCTCCTCTTCGAGGGGGCCTGTCCCGTTCGTCGGGCCGTTCTTCCTAGCCTCGACGCCTACGCTTCGCCACAGCCTGCGCCACCATAGAACTTAGCTCCGAGATGCGCAGTCGTCTTTGCAGAGAAGCCTGATCGAGCTTGTCTGTCAATATGAACAGCCCGTCATCATCAGGCCATAACCGAAACGCGAGCTCCACGGCACTGAGTATCTCCCGTATCCTCCATACCGTATCAGGGGAAAAGTATAAGTGCGCAATCCTGCCAAGTGCTGGTTCTGCAGCGACATAACCTTCGATGCTGACCTGCGGGCACATGAACCAGCGCTCCACGACGTAGTCTAACTTCGCCGCGGGCCACTCAAAGACAAGATTGCCTAGCTCCGGCCGATGCTGACCACCGGTCGGGCCCCGACTCTCCGAGAGGAGTACGTAACGCAAACTGCTTGGCGCTAGAACAGTGTTGATGACATCCAGCTCTTCGAAGAAATCCGGGCTCGATGACTTTACGTGTAGCGTTAGTGTGGCATGCCCTGCGACGAGGTTGCCGACGATCTTAGGAAAGCACTCCGTGAAGAGGCGATAGTCGGCCTCTGCCGCGCCGGCAGGAGAAATGAACATGTCATAAAAAAAACAATCCTGGAGCGGAGTGGCGTCAGAGAGACTTCTGTTCCAGTTTGAAAACTGGAAAAACTCGTTCAGACGCTTGGACAGATCGACCGTGGGGGGGCGGCCGTGTAGGACCTGATCTCTAACGTCCTCAAGCCTTAAGATTTCGTTCATAAGTAAACGGCTTACTCCAATGCCACCCCGAAAGGGATGGGTTAGGGTTGCTGGAAACCTTGGATTGCGATCACAGCCTCCTGCCCAGTATAGAGAGCATGAAAATGAGGAACGCCATGATCGCGGTGGTACATGTAAATCACGATGCCATAGAACTCTGCGATCCGTGGCAATCGCGTTCACCCCATCACGCCGTGTAGGATCACCGCTTGCGGATCTCTCAGTCGCCGAAGTATGAGTCCAGGAAGGTGTGGGCGTGCATCACGTAGAGATGGGAGGTTCCTCTTGGTGCCGTGCATGATGCCGGCGAGACCTCGCCCCCGGCCGACCACGCGCAGACGCTCGACCGCCGAGCCGATCTCCTCGATGTGGCCGATGCCCTGGTTGAGCCCCTGCGCTGCCCAGCGCTCGGCGCCTCCCTCGCCGCCTCGCGGCTGGACCTTGCCGGGCGGCCGGCAAGGTCATCCAGCATTCGCGAAGCGCGCGAAGGAGGCGTCACACCCGCGAGGAGCGTGGCCGACTGACCTCCGTTCGAGCGCCGGCCTACTGCAGCGGCGAGAACGACGCGGGCAGCAGGATCTTGTTCGCCTGCGTCAGGAGCGTCTCGGCGCCGCCGGGCGGCGGCCACACGCCGGTCTCCCTCGCCTTGGTCCGGATGGCCGCGCGCTCGTCGAGGCTCTTGTACGCCCAGACGTGGATGAAGCCGTTGGCCTGACCGAACTCGACGTGGCCGGCCAGCGCCAGCGGCGAGAGCTTGGTGCGCTCGCCGATCTTCGACTCCCAGCGCTTGATCAGGTCCGGGAGGGTGCCGGCCTTGATCGTGTAGTAGCGCATCTCGAAGACCGGGCCCATCTTGCCCGGCGTGAGCTCCTGCACGAACGGGAACGGCACCAGGACCTCGGACTGCATCTTGAGGATGAACTCCTGGATCTTCGGCGGCCAGTTGGGGTCCTTGGCGGCCTCGGCGCGCACGCGGGCACGCTCCGCGACGTCCCTGTACGGCCACACGTGGACGATCTCGTTGAGCGGGCCGATCTCCGTATGCCAGAACGCGGCGAGCGGTGAGTACTTCTTGCGGTACTCGTACCCCTCGCCGAACCGCTTCTCGACCTCGGCGAGGCTGCCGGCCTTGAGCTGATACGTCCGGATCTCGTAGATCATGGGGGCCTCCTTTCTGGTGATCGGAGCGTACCGCATCGCCTGCCCGGGCGCTAGCCGGACTCAGCCGGTACCTCGTCGGGGGACGCGTTCGCTACGCCGGGATGGAGCGGAGGAATTCGGCGCGGGCCTGGCCCCCGGCCATGAGGAAGGAGATGTCGCTGCCGCAGAGGATGAACCGCGCGCCCATCTTGATGTACTTCTCCATGGTCGGGTGGTCGTAGATGCCGCCCATGCCCGGGTACTTGCCGTGCTTCCTGCAGGCGGCGATGACCGTGTCGTAGGCGCGCACGACCTGGAGGTCATCGTACTTGCCGGCGATCCCCATCTCGAGCGTCAGGTCGTTCGTGCCGATCAGCAGCACGTCCACCCCCGGCACCGCCGCGATGGCCTCGGCGTGCTCGATCGCCCCGGGGGTCTCGAGCATCATCACGAGCAGCGTCTCCTTGTTGACCGCCGCCGTGGACTCGGCGCGCGGGTAGGGCCGGAATCCGAGCTGCGCCATGGGGCCGCCCAGCGAGCGGTGGCCCAGGGGTGGGTACTTGCAGTTGCTCACGAGCTGCCTCGCCTGGTCGGCGGTGTCGACGTGCGGGAACACGATCCCCATCGCCCCGGCGTCGAGCAGCCGCGTGGCCAGATAGTGCTCGTAGCCCGGCACCCGCACGAGGGGCGTCACCCCCGCGTCGTGGCAGGCCACGGCGATCTGCGCCGCCGTGTCGACGCCCATCGTGTTGTGCTCCATGTCGATGAAGGCGAAATCGAATCCGCACGCGGCCAGCACCCGGCCGATGTCGACGGTGCGCGCCTGCCGCAGCGCCATGCCCAGCGAGAGCTGGCCCGCGGCCAGACGCTCCCGCGCCGTGTTCGCGATCGCCGGCATTCGATCACCTCGCCGGTGATGAGGTCACGAGCGCGGCGCCCGTCAGTCGCGGTACGAGGAATCGACCCGGTCGAGCCGCCGGAGCAGCCCGGGCCACACCAGCATGCCCCGGCTGCCACGCGGTCTGGCCGCCGCCATGAGCTGGGTATAGGCCGTGTCGATGATCTCCTTGGGCACCGGGATCAGTTCCCCGCCGCCCGCCTGCGCGCGCACCTGGATCGCGCAGGAGGTCTCCAGGTAGTACATGGCGACGAACGCCTCGGCGACCGTCTCCCCCACCGTGAGCAGTCCATGGTTGCGCAGGATCAACGAGGTCTTGTCGCCGAGATCCGCGACCAGGCGCGGCTTCTCGTCGTCGTGCAGCGCCGGCCCTTCGAAGTCGTGATAGCCCAGGCTCGCGAGGACGGAGAGCGAATGCTGCGAGATCGGCAGCAATCCCGCCCGCTGCGTCGACACCGCCACCCCGTTCAGGGTGTGGGTGTGGAGCACGCACCGGGCGTCGTGCCGGGCGGCGTGGATGGCGCTGTGAATCACGAAGCCGGCCGGGTTCACCGGAAACGGCGAGTCCTCCACCTTGTTGCCCTGCAGATCGATCTTGACCAGGCTCGACGCCGTGATCTCGTCGAAGAACATCCCGTACGGGTTGATCAGGAACTGGTCCTCGACGTCCGGCACCCGCGCCGTGATGTGCGTGAACACGAGGTCCTCCCAGCCGTAGCGCGCCACCAGCCGGTAGCACGCGGCGAGATCCACGCGCACGGCCCACTCTTCCGGCGAAACCTTGTCCCGTAGCGACGGTATGCTGTGAGTCCCGGTAGTCATGTGCAGTCTCCTTCGGGTGGGGGGGATCTCTCATGGCCGGAGCTGATCGCCGACGCTAGCGAAAGTTGTAACCCAGAACTCCGGGCTCGGCAAGAGGCGAATCGTCTGCGTGGCAGAAGTTCCCCGGGGACCTCGCCCGGACTGATAGAATCCTCCCGGAGCGCCGGCCCATGACCGAGCCTGTTCGTGTTCACCTGCGCGTGCCCGGCACCGCCCCGGTTCCCGAGCTGATGACGCTGATCGAGAGCGTCGAGGCGGCGGGCTTCGACGGCGTCGGGATCCTCGACAGCCAGATGCTGTGCCGCGACACCTTCGTCATCCTCGGCCAGGCCGCCACGCGCACCTCGCGGCTGGCCCTGTTCCCCGCCGTCACGAATCCACTCACGCGTCACGCGTCGGTGCTCGCGGGCGCCATCCAGACGGTCGAGGAGCTGGCGCCGGGTCGGGTGAAGTTCGTGATCGGCACCGGCTACACGTCGGCGAGCACGATCGGGCGCAGGCCCGCCACGCTCGCCGAGATGCGCGCCTGCATCGCCACCGTGAAGGCGCTCCTGGCCGGCGAGACCGTCGACTGGGGCGGCACGCGAGGGCGGCTCGGCTACGCATCGGGGCGGCCGATCCCCGTTCTGATGGCCGCGTCGGGACCGAAGGCGATCGAGGTCGCCGGCGAGATCGCCGACGGCGTCCTCCTCCTCGTGGGATTCAACCGCGGCATCGTGGAGACGGCCCTGGCGCACCTCGAGCGCGGCGCCAAGCGTGCCGGCCGTCGCCTCGACGACCTCGAGATCATCTGGGCGGTGCGGACAGGGACGGCGGCGAGCACCCAGGAGGCGCGCCGCCTCGCGCGGCCGACCGCGGTCCACTGGGGGATCCTCCGCTGGGGAGGCCACTGGCTCGGGCCCGCCGGGCTCCGCCTCCCGGAGCTGGAGATCCCGGACGCGGTCTGGAAAATCTATCCCGATCTCTCTCACGCCCACGACTGGGAGTCGGCCATCGCGGCGACCTCGTTCGTGCCCGACGAGGTCATCGCCCAGCTCAGCGACGCGCTGGGACTCGTCGGGACGCCCGAGCACTGCGCCGGGCGGATCGCCGAGATGACGAAGCTCGGCGCGCGGAACCTCTACCTGATGCCGTTGCAGACCTTCGTCGGACCCGAGCAGGAGGTGCGCGTCTTCCGCGACGTGGTGTTCCCCCGCTTGCGTGCGGCCGGTCTCCGATAGCCTCGTGGAGGTGGCGCGGTCGCCGTCACCGTCCCGGGTCGGCGACATCCTCCGCCCCCATCAGCACCGGCTCGGGGGCGAGGTCACGCGGGAGAGGGCGCCACCGTCGGCCAGGGCAGCCGTGCCGACCACGAGCCGCAGCGAGCCATCGCTGACTTCCTCCAGCGCGCCCCGCGCCTGGACGCGGTCGCCGGCGTCGGCGA
>WNGE01009162.1_pt1 | contig 15563 bp, 15 predicted proteins | sample 5400651 | NCBI WGS metagenome assembly WNGE01 (sample SAMN13153370, study PRJNA577476) | soil metagenome | isolation source: 60 cm soil or saprolite under grassland replicate 2 | place: USA:California | collected 2016-06-15 | reverse complement strand
GGGCCGGAAAGTCGACTGTCGCGGCGGCGTTCGCTGATGCCGGTGCGCGGTTACGTTTTGGCCGTTGGCGCCGGTATGTGTGGTGGGTTTCGGCTGCGGATCTGTCCAGCCTGACTGGCGGGCTGGTCACTGTCGCTCGTCAGCTCGGCGCGTCCCGCGCCGATCTGGAGGTGATCCGGGCAGGCGGGCTCGATGCGCGTTGACCGGGTCCGGGCTGGTCAGGCCGCAGCCGCGGGCGGGCCGCAAGCGGCTTCGAAGAGGTTCATCCAGTCCCGCTCGCGGTGCCAGGCTTCGGGCAGGTGCAAGGCGATGTGGCCGCGGCCGTGGCGGGCGGTGCGGGCGGCAACGTGGATGAGGTCGCGGCGGAATGTGGCGCCGCGCGCTTTCGCGCAGGTGAGGCCGGCCAGCGAACCGGCCGCGCGCAGCAGGTTATGCGCGATGGCGAAACCGCACGCTTGGAGGCACTGCCCGCCGCGGCGACTGAGCCTCCAGGCGTTCCGGTTGACGCACGTCATCGCGACTTCCCTTGAAGTGTTACACCGTTCGGGATCACCGTCTGTGATCTTTGCTGGCGTACCACCAGCGATCTGGCGTACAACGGGGCCATGACAGATGCCGAGGTCGAGGACCAGATACCTGCTCCTTCGTGGTCCACCTGCATGAGCGGACGCTCTGTGGCGGGTGAGCCTTGTCGTGGCAGGCAGGTCGATGGCTTTGACCGCTGCCTGGCACACCTTGAACCGGAACAACTGGATCAGTTTTTGCGGCTGCTCGCTCCGGGTGCTGATCTGGATGCTAGTGGCACAGAAATCAATGCGGAGTTGCTCAAACGGATTCTCCGCGCGGTGACGAGTGAGGATGCGCCTCCCCTATTTGGTCGCGTCGATTTCCAGCGGGCGTATTTCAGAGGTTACGTAGCTATTCAGCCTGAGTGGGCTGGGGTTGGCCTGCGGGCGAGGATTTGGCTGATCTTCGACGGGCCGGCGCGGCGTGTCGGCTTGATCGCGGTGCGGATGTGCTGATCATGGTGGCTTGTGCCCGATATGCCGCCCGTGCCGCCGCCTGCCGAGCTGGCGTTGCTGCGTGCGCGGGTGATGGAGCTGGAAGCCGAGAACGCCCGGCTGCGCGAGGCGGCTGCGGCCCGCGATGAGCTGGCCGCCGCGCAGCTGGCAGCGGCGCAGGCTCAGCTTGCCGCCAGGGACGCGCAGTTGCAGGCGCTGGCGGCACGAGTGGAGGAACTTGAACGCCGCCTGGGCAAGGATTCCGGCACGTCCTCGAAGCCGCCGTCCTCCGATAGCCCATACCAGAAGAAAACCAGGGACCGGTCGCTGCGGGGCCGGTCGGGGCGCAGGCCCGGCAAGCAGCCAGGAGCGCAGTCCTCGACGCTGAAGCAGTCCGCTGACCCCGGCCAGAGGGCGGAATGCGCGCCGGCGGCATGCGGCTGCTGCGGTGCGGACCTGGGGGACGCCGCCGTGATCGGGATGCAGAAACGGCAGGTGTTCGAGGCGTCGCCGCCGCCACCGCCGACGGTGATCGAATACCAGGTGCAGGCGAAGGCGTGCGCGCGGTGCGGGGCGGTAACCGAAGGCGTGGCGCCCGCGCATGCCACCGGCCGCGCCCAGTACGGGCCGCTGGTGCATGCGAAGGCGGCACTGGCGGTCTGCGCCCATCATCTGCCGGTCGCCCGGGCGGCGCGGCTGGTGTCCGCCCTGACTGGGGTGACCGTCTCGACCGGGTTCATGGCCGGGATCAGGGCCAAGGCCGCCGCCCGGCTGGGCCCGTTCATGGACCGGGTCCGCGAGCTGCTGCGCTCCGCCGGGGTGCTCTACGCCGACGAGACCCCGGCCCGCGCCCGCGGGCACCTGCGCTACGTGCACGTCGCCTGCACCGAGTTCCTGACCGCCATGCACACCGGCGGCCGCTCCGCCGATGACATCGACGCCGGGAACGTGCTCCCCGGCTACGCCGGCACGATCGTCCGCGACGGCTACGCCGGCTACCAGCACCTCGCCGACGCGCTGCACGCCTGGTGCGGCGCGCACGGCCTCAGGGACCTGCGCGAGCTGTACCGCTGGGACCCCGGCGGCCAGGTCTGGGCCCGCTCCATGGCCGACCTGCTCATCCACGCGAACGCCGCCGCCACCGCCGCCCGCGCCGCCGGCAACAGCCAGCTCGCGGCCCGCGAACTCGCCGAGATAAACGCCTGGTACCGGGGCGCGGTCGCCAAGGGCATCGCCGGCAACCAGCACAAACGCAGCAAGGCCGCCAAGGACGGGCTGCGGCTGGCCCGCCGCTTCCGCGACCACCAGGACATGATCCTGCGGTTCAGCACTAACCTCACGGTCGGGTTCACGAGCAATCAGGCAGAGCGCGACGTCCGGAAGGGCTCGCCGATTTCGCGATGGTCCAGTCCTACCTGTCCACCGCCGCGAAGTGGGGCATCGACCAGCTCGACGCCCTGACTCAGCTGTTCACCGACGGCCCCTGGCTACCAGCTGCCATCAGACCTGGCTGAATAGTCACCGGGGCTTCGCCCCAACCCGACGAGGCATGCGTGTGAGGGCGGCCGCCTGCGTGCAGGCGGGCTGGGGTCGGCGAAATGACCCCGGCTGGGGCTCAAGGCAGTTCACAATGTGACTGTTCATTCGCCGCTTGCAGCGGTCGGGTGGCCGTTGCCGGCCGAGCCTCCAGCCGGAGCCCATCATGACGCTACCGCGTACCGCCGCGCAGGTCCTGTCCGGTCACGTGACGCTGGAGATCCGCTGCATCGACCGGGCGCTGCTGACCTTCCGCCAGCCGCGGCTGCAGTACGGGAAGGGCATCCACGGGTTCTTCTGCCATCACCGCGGGAACCAGTTCGTGTCCTCGGCGCTGATGCACCCGATGACCGCGATGTTCGCCGCGGACATCCACCACTACATCGCTGCCCGCGGCCTGGACCTGATCCGGTTCGCGAAGGGACAGAGCAAGGACGAGGTGGCCAGGCGGTACCTGGCCGGCCACGACGGCGGGGAGCAGATCTTGTTCGCCGGCCTGGCCCAGGAGAAGACGCGGGTGTGGCGGACCCGCCAGCGCAGGGACGCGGTGACCGGCAAGCGGTACCCGTGGCTGTGCCAGGAGCACGCGATGGTCAATCACTGGTACTTCTACGGGTTCGACGCCGGCTTCGGGCCGTTCTACGTCAAGTTCTGCGGCTACTTCCCGTTCACCGGGCAGATCTACCTGAACGGGCACGAGTACGCAAAGCGGCAGTGCGCCCGGGCGGGCATCGCCTTCACCGCCCTGGACAACGCGTTCGGCGCCGTCAGCGACCCGGCCGCGGTGCAGCAGGTCTGCGACGGGCTGACCGACCAGGAGATCTACCGGTTCGCCGGCAAGTGGCTGGCCCGGCTGCCGCACCCGTTCACCCCCGAGGACGAGCAGGCCGACTACCGCTGGCAGCTGTCGGTCCAGCAGATCGAGTTCTCCACCACCATGGCGCTGGACCGGCCCGTCTGCGGGCGGATCTTCTTCGAGCAGCTGATCCGCGACAACATCGACGTCGGCCGCCCGGACAAGGTGAACATCATCTTCGGCCGCCAGATCCGCCGCCGCGGCAAGAACCCTACCCCCGGCAGCTTCCGCACCCAGGTCATCACCAGCGGCGTCTGCCCCTACCTGTACCTGTACTACAAGAAAACCCAGGTCAAACAGTACCTGAAGGAAGGAAGAGCCCTCCGCACCGAGACCACCGTCAACCAGCCGCGCGACTTCGGCATCGGCAAAGAGCTGACTAACCTCGCCGCACTGGCCGAGATCGGCTACGCGGCCAACCGGCGCCTGCTGGACGCCGAATGCATCAGCCACGACCCCGCCGACGGAGCCGCCGCCCTCGAAGCCCTGACCAGCCCGGTCATCAGCACCACCTGCACCCGCATCCCCGGCATGCGGTTCACCGACCACCGCGTCCAGGCCCTCCTGAGCGCCTGCTGCGCGCTCGCGCTCCGGCCCGCCGGCTTCACCAGCCGCGACCTGCGGCACCACCTCGCACCCCAGCTCGGGAAAACGCCAGAGGACATGACCAGCGGCCAGATCAGCTACGACCTGCCTGCGCCGCGAGGCGCCCCGTCATATCCCCGGCTCAGCCGGGAGGAACTCGGAAGGAGGTTCCTGGGTCTGATGACTAACCTGGCGCCGAAAGGCTAAGGGAACCGCAGCATGTCAGAAAAGCAGCGGCCGCGCTCAGGCGCATGAGGCGGGGCGCTGCGGGACCCGCGCGATATGGCTAAAGCTAGACTGCCTGAATCCTAATCTCCAGAAGGTACAAATAGCGACCCGCCGGAAAGGCGCCTGAAACCGGCGCCGCATCCTGGACCGGCATGCGCAGGTGGCCGGTGCAACTTCCGGGATGCGGAGCGATGCCCAGTGAGGGCATTTAAGGAGATAAATGGGGAGCCTAAGTCGCGCTGTCACGTATGACAGGGACGAACGCGGGATCGCCTACGGGGCGCGAGCCCTATGGCGACACAGGCCCCGTAGTAGTCGTGCGAGTAACGCCGCACCAGGGAGGACGGGAAGGCCGTCCGCAGGGCGAAGGGGGCCAGGTGACTGGATATTCAACGACCGGGAGGCATGCGAAATGCAGAACGCCGAAACGGTGCTGGGTGTCCTGCGTGAGCGCGGCAGGCGCGGCCTGCCGTGTGAGGAACTGTACCGGCAACTGTTCAACCCGCACCTTTTCCTGATGGCTCATGGGCGCATCTACGCCAACCACGGGGCGATGACGCCCGGGGCCTGCGGGGAGACCGCGGACGGCATGTCGCTGGCCAAGATCGGGCGCATCATTGATGCGCTGCGCCACGAGCGTTACCGGTTCCAGCCAGTGAAAAGGGTTTACATCCCTAAGAAGAGCGGCGCTATGCGGCCGCTCGGCCTGCCGTCCTGGTCGGATAAGCTCGTCGGTGAGGTAATGCGCCTGCTGTTGGAAGCGTATTATGAGCCGACGTTCTCCGGCCGCTCATACGGTTTCCGCCCCGGCCGGGGCTGCCATACCGCGCTGATCGACATCGCGGTGTCCTGGACCGGGTCAACCTGGTTCATCGAGGGAGACATCTCCGACTGCCGGAATATACCCGAGGGGCGGGCAGGGCACCCAGCCCTGCTTACCGGGAGGTGAAGAATGCGGCCAGGCGCGCCTGGTCCCGCGGCGACCGCGCCGCGGTCCGGGAGCTGCGCCAGCAGCTGCGCAGCCTGCCCAGCGGGGATCCCCGTGATCCCGGCTTCCGGCGGCTCCGCTACGCCCGGTACGCAGACGATCACCTTCTCGGGTTCACCGGGCCGAAGGCCGAGGCCGAGGAGATCAAGACCCGCCTGGCGGCGTTCCTGCGCGATGACCTCAAGCTGGAACTCAACCAGGAAAAGACGCTCATCACCCACGGCCGCTCCGGAGCGGCGAGATTCCTCGGCTACGACATCACCGTCCAGCACAGCCGGGACCGCCCGCAGGTCAACGGCGCTATCCGGCTGCGCGTCCCGCGGGCGGTGATCACGGCCAAATGCGCCCTCTACCTCGCGCGCGGCAAACCCGAGCGCCGGACCGAGCTGATGAACCTCACCGACCTGCAGATCATCAGCGCCTACGGAGCCGAGTACAGGGGCATCGTCCAGTACCACCTGCTGGCCGGCGACGTCTGGCGACTGAACCGGCTTGAATGGGTCGCTTCGACCTCCATGCTCAAGACGCTGGCCGCCAAGCACGGCTCGACGGTGACGGCCATGGCCTGCAAGTACAAGGCCAAGGTCGACACACCGCACGGGCCACGCACCTGCTTTGAGGCACGCGCGGAACGGGCAGGCAGGAAACCACTGGTCGCGCGGTTCGGCGGCATCCCGCTGATACGGCAGAAAAAGGCGGTCCTCACCGACCTCCAGCCCGCCCTGGCCAGCAGCCGCAAGGAGCTGACAACCCGGCTCCTGGCCCGCCGCTGCGAGTGGTGCGAGCAGCACGGCACGGTGGAAATCCACCAAGTCCGCAGGCTCGCCGACCTCGCCAGGCCGGGACAGCCGCAGCCCGCGTGGGCGCACCTCATGGCCACCATGCGCAGGAAGACCCTCGTGGTCTGCATCCCCTGCCACCAGGCCATCCACGCCGGGCAGCCAGCCACCGCACTCACGGAATAGTCACTGGAGAGCCACGTGCCGGGAAACTGGCCCGCGTGGTTCGGACCGGGGGCCGCTCTTTCCCCAGAGTTCCGGCGAACTGAAGGGTCGTCAGCACGAACTCAAGGTGGTTATGGCCTATAGGGGGTTGTGGTCCCCGGGTTCGCGGCAACTGGCGGGGTGGTGCTGCTCGGCGGGGGTTTCCAGGAGCTGGCGTGCGATTGTGGCGTAGCGGATGGCGGTGGTGTCGTCGAGCCCGAACACGGCGGCGAGGTGCAGGGGGTCGGGGCCGCGGGTGAGGGCTTCCTCGAGCTGGCGGTCGGCGCGGAGGCGTTCGAGGGTGGCGGGAAGGCCGCGGCAGGTCTCGGTCAGCCAGTTCTCGCTGACCGCTCTGGTGCTCATGGCGGTCTGCTGGTTGAGGATCAGGTGCGGGTTGGCGGTGCCCGGCCACCGGCGGCGGCGGTGGGCGAGCCAGGCCAGCAGCAGGTGCCGGGTCAGGTCATCCAGCGGCCGTGAGTGGCCGGCGATGACCAGCCGCCGGTTGCCGAGGTCGATGTCGGCCAGGTGGAGCTGGCGGATGGCCTTGGGCCGGGCCGCGTGGACAGCGGCCAGGGCCAGCGCGAGGCGGGCGGCGGGGGTGACGGCGGCGGCCATGGCCTGGTTGATCTCGCCGGGCTGGAGCGGCTGGATGAGGTTCAGGGGCCGCTGGGCGTCGTGGATGCCGCGGGTGGGGTCACGGAAGATCGTGCCGGTTTTCTTGCAGTGCCCGAACAGGGAGCGCAGCGCGGTGAGGGTCTGGCGGCGCAGGTTGGGGCGCAGGGGGGTGGCGGCGGCGATGACGTCGCCGGTGGTGATCTCGCGCAGGTGGGTGTAGTGACGGGCCCATTCCAGCAGCAGCGGGTGGACGCGGTTGAGGTTCATCCGGACGGTGTCGGTGTGGCGGGGGCGGCTGCGGGGGCCGCCGTCGTTGCGGGTGCGCAGCCAGTGCCCGACGTCGGCGGCGATCGGCGCCGGCAGCTGCGCGAGCCGTGCCCGCATCAGGGCGGTGAAGGAAGGGACCTGGTCGTCGTGCAGGAGCCCGGCGAGGCTGAGGATCTCGGCGGTGCGGGAGACGCTCAGGTCCCGGGAGCGCAGCGCCGGCGCCAGGGCGGACCAGGCGATCATTTCTCCGGGTGCGTGGCCGGCGAGGATGACGGCCAGCGCCCGGCTGGTCTCGGCGATGATCCGGGTGTTCCAGCCGCGGGTCTGGGCGAGGTCCCGGGCGATGTGCCGGGTCTGGGCCAGGGCCGGGTTGGTGATGTTCGATGCGACCCAGTGGCGTTTGTCGAAGTGCCGGGACTCACCGGGGCCGCAGAGTTCCAGCTGGGTCCCGGTGCGGGCCGGCGGGGCGGCGCGCGGGGCCGGCGGGTCGCGGGGCGGGCCAGTGTGACCGATGCGCTGGTTCATGCCGGCGAAGGACAGCTGCTGGCGCCGGGTGCCGGCGGTGAGGTCGGCGGCGGTGATCCTGGCCCGGCCGGCTGCGGTGATGCCGGCCTGCAGCCAGCACAGCCGGCAGTACCGGTTCTTGACGGCGATGATCCGGCGGCAACCGGCGCATTCGCCGCCGGGGTAGGTCCGGCCGAAGTCGTAGCAGCCCCGGCAGCAGGAATCGGCACGGGGGAACGTCCCCCACGACAGGCAGAACGGGCAGCTGGTGGCCGGCCGTGCGCGGGCGGCGCGGCTCATCAGGCTGGCGGGAGCGAGCGGCCGTCGCGGCGCCGGCGCCGGGCCGGCTTGCGGCCGGCCGGTGCGGAGGCTGCGGCCGGCTGGCCGGGCTGGTCACCGGCCGGGCGGCCGGTCCTGGCGGGCTCGGGGATCAGCAGCTCCTGCACCCCGCAGCCCACCACGGCGCAGATGACGTCGAGGTCATCGAGCTTGACGCTGGCCGGGCGGCCGGACCACAGCCCGGACATCTTCCCGGCGCTGATCACCAGGCCTGCGTCGGCGAGCATCCGCTGCAGCTCGCTGGCCTTCCAGATGCCGCGGTTGGCGGCGGCCAGGCGCAGGTTCCACTTCATCACTCCTCCTGCCATTTCCGGTGGCCGGGGCGGGTGCCCGCCGCGGGACGCGCCGAGGCGGCGGCGCGTCATCATGGCAGCAGGCCCTGCAGGCGCTGGGCGGCGCGTTCCTGGCCGGTGATCCAGGCATCCTCGATGTGGGTGGCGTGGACGTGGATGTAATTCATGGTCGTGGCGACCCAGGCGTGGCCGAGGGTCTGCTGGATCGCGACCAGGTCCATCCCGCCCAGGTACAGCTGTGAGGCGCAGAAATGCCGCAGCACATGCGGCGTGACCCGGTGCGGCCAGTCCGGCAGGTGCGCCGCCGCGGCGGCGGCCAGCGCCGAGCGCAGCGTCTCGTTGCCGACCCGGGCGGCTGTCCCGTCGGCGTTGCGGCGCTCGGAGCAAAACAGCGGGGCGCCGGGCCGGTCGTGGTCTTCATCGAAGCAGCACCACACGTCCTCGATGAACCACCGCAGGGTCGCCCCGGCGTTGCGGATCAGCGGCACCATGCGCTCGCGCGGCCCGGACCCGCGGGCGCCCTTGCCCTGGCGGACGTGCAGCTTGCCGAAGGGGCCCAGGTCCCATTTGATGTCGTCCAGGTCCAGGTGGCTGGCCTCGTTCACGCGCAGCCCGACGTCGCCCATCAGCCGGGCCGCGGCGTAGTTGCGGGCGGCCGGGGAGAACTTCCGGCAGGTCGCCAGCTCCGCCCGCCACCCGGCGAACAACGCAGCGACCTGCACCGCCGACGGCGGGATCCGCAGCGCCGCCCGGCCCGCGCCCCGGGGCCGGTTCATCTCATCGATGGGGCATTCGGCCACCCGGCCGGTCAGTTGGTGGATCTCGATCTGGTGCCGGATCTCCAGGAACAGGAAATAGGTCCGCAGCGTCTGCGAGCGGGCCAGCCGGGTGCCCTTGGCCGCATCCCGCAGCACCGTGCCGAAGTACGCGTCAGCGTCCGCGGGCTCCATCTCCCACAGCGGCCGGCCGAACCAGGCCCTGACCTGCTCCAGGTGCACCACGTCGGAGCTGATCGTGCCATCGGCCAGCCCGGCTGCCGCGCGGGCGAGCACGAACCCGGCCAAGACGTCGGTCTCGAAGGCCGCCAGCTCTTCCGGCCCAGCCGGGGCACGCGCTTCACGCAGGTCTCGTACGACGGCCAGGCTCAACCTGGGCCTCCTTGCCTTCACTGATCCAGGAAGACCAGTGATGAACACGATAGACCTTCAGGAAGGCTGAGTTATCTTCATCTGGCAGAACGGCGCTGGATCGGGGGAGGAAGCCCAGGTCCTGGGGCTAAAGAAGCAACTGAGCCCTCAGGGAACTCTGGGGTTATTTATTAGAAAAGGACCCGCCCGCCGGGCAGGCACCTCGCCAGCGGCCCATCGGTGTGCAGGCTCCGCGCCCACCAGATCATCGAACGCATCCCGCACAGCCGCAGCTACCAGGTCACCGCCGACGGCCTCACCACCGCCCTGTTCCTCACCCGCCTCGCCCAGCGGCTCCTCATCCCCGGCCTCGCCCAGCTCACCGACCCCGGCCCGCCACCCGGCACGCGACTACGCCAAGCCGCCCGCGCCTACCAGGAAGCGATCACCGAACTCGCCCGCCAGTCATCCATCGCCGCCTGACCACTCACAGTCACGGCTACTGCCCAGTGCCCGGCCCCAGCCGTCACACACGCCGCAACTTGACTCGAAGTTCAAAATCCCTGCGGGGAAAGATAACCTGCGGGGAAAGATAACCTACCCGGGTTCGACCGTGCGCAGTTCAGCGGCAACTCCTGGTTCGACCATGCCCAGTTCCGCGGGAACGCCGTATTTAGCGGCACAGTGTTCAGCGGGGAGGAACTCTGGTTCTCCCGTGCCCAGTTCTACGGAGAAGCCCGGTTCGAGCGTGCCCAGTTCGGCCGGATCGCGATGTTCGACGGTGTCGAGTTCAGTGAGGGTGCCAACTTCGACGAGGCCCAGTTCAGCAACGTCTGGTTCGAACATGCCCAGTTCAGCCGTAACGCCGCGTTTGAGCGGGCCCGGTTCAACGGGCTGACTTTGTTCGACGGTGCCCAGTTTTGCGATGACGCATTGTTCGATGCCGAGTTTGGTGGGCCGGTCCTATTTGACAACGTCCACTTCTACGGGACCGCCAGTTTTGGCGGTGCCAAGTTTCATCAGGATGCCGGATTTGAAGGCGTCAAGTTCCGCCAGGCTGCTGGGTTTGAAGGCGCAGAATTCCGCGGAGGGACAAGGCTTAAAGACGCCCTGTTCTCGGCGGGCGCACAGTTTAACGGCGCTCGGTTTAAGCATGAGGTAGTGCTTGGTCCGTTGACGGTTGGCAACCTCAGCCTGGCCGGGGCGGTGTTCGAGCACCCGGTAGGGATGGAGGTCACCGCAGTGCGCATGTCGTGTGTAGGGACATCATGGCGTGGAGGGGTAACGATGCGCCTGAACGACGCGCGGGTGAGCCTGCAAAGGGCTAGGTTTGCCGCGCTGTCGTCTGTGGCTGGAATGTACCCGGTCTCCGCGGGATCGGTCCTGTCGGCGCCAAAGCTAACGTCCCTGCAGGAGGTAAACACCGCGAATCTGGCAGTCACTGACGTTGATCTATCGCTTTGCTACTTTGTGGGTGCACAACGTCTCGACCAGATTCGGCTCCAAGGCCACTGCAAATTTGACTCCCCGCCACGAGGACTGCGGTTCGGGCTGGCGTGGCCGCCTGTGTGGTGGTGGAGCAACCGCCAGACGCTCGCCGAGGAACGAACCTGGCGAGCCACGACCCGTAAGTACAGCGGCTGGTTTGCCGCATCTGACACGGGATCTGTCCCTGGGGGTGGCCCAGCTGCTTCCGGCATCGAAGCCGCTGTCAGGGCTGGTACTGTCACGGGCACAACAGAAAGCCGGTCGGTGGGCTTCCCGATTGAAGACGCCGAAGACGCACGATCGCGCCTGGGTGGACCTCAGCGCGACCGCCGCCGATTGAGCACCGAAGGGCTCGGAGAGCGGCTGGTCCCCCCAGAGTTGCTGGTTGGACTGTACCGCCAGCTCCGCAAAGCCCAGGAAGACGCCAAGAACGAGCCCGGCGCGGCCGACTTCTACTACGGCGAGATGGAGATGCGTCGCCACGCGCCAACCACGCCCTGGCCAGAGCGGCTGATCGTGACGGCGTATTGGGCGATCTCCGGCTACGGATTGCGCGCGACACGCGCACTCATCACTCTCGCACTGCTGATCCTCGCGTCCGCGGCTTTGCTGAGATACACCGGATTCTCAGGAAAGGCACCGAGCTATGTCCATTCCCTGCTGTATGCGGGCGGATCGGTGCTATCGCTCGACCTCGCCGTCCGAAATCTTCCCCATGTCCTCACCGCCTGGGGAGCAGTGATTCGTATCATGCTGCGCATCGCAGGGCCAGTCTGCCTCGCCCTAGCCGCATTGGCACTCCGCGGCAGAGTAAAAAGGTGAATGCGCTCTTCAATGCCAGCCGTGGTCGCTTATGTGCACACGTCGGCGCGATGTTCATCAAGGGCAACTCATGGAACGGCCCGGCACTGTTTGCGCGAGACGACGCGTCAGGTCGTCATGCGGCCCTGTGCGACCCCCAGGTGGGACTGTCGCGACAGTGCGCTACATAAAGAATGGCCCGGCGGTTGGGAACGAAGTGGGAATCGCCAGCGCTCGTCATGGCACCCTGCCGCTTCTACCTGCTCACCTGTGCGTGGCTTCACCTGCGGAAACATGGACTTGGGCCTGGTGGCGGAGATATGGATGCATTCCTGGGCGTCAAGGGGTCGCGGGTTCAAATCCCGCCGTCCCGACGTTTTTTCGAACGCTTGTACCCCGGATTGGGAACGAAGTATGGCATGATCATTCCCACCTGACCCATGCGGGAAGAGCAAAGCATCCAAGCTGGCGACAACGCAGTCCTGATGATCGCGTTGCCGCGGATGGTGGAGATCCCCGGCGCGGCGGGCGCTTAGGTATTTCTGTCCATACCGCAGATGCTGGTGGGTCTTGACCAGCACGCCATGATGGAACCAGCTTCACCGGCGCCGAGTCGGCGCCGCCCGCCCTCCAGCTACTCCGTCACTGAACGTAGCTAGCACAGCCAGTGATGCCGATGTCAGCCGCGCGAATACCCGCCGTTCTGTACGCCTGGCAGCAACTCGGTGCCGATCAGCTGCCGCACGCATATCAGGACATTCTGTTGCGTCGGTGAGCCGGTGGGTGCTCAACATATCGCCCAGGCCTCTGGCACCTGCCGCAACCCGGCGTGCACGGCTCACGGCCCGCCGATCATTCAGCTCTGATGTCATGAATGAGTCGGTAGCACCACGCGGGTCCCGGCGCCGCGATGACGGTCCTTGCAGGCCGTCGAGGTGGGCCTGTGCGTGGCGATCGGGCATCTACGCAGGTCAAGGGCCGACCGCCCCGCTTGCCTCGTCAAGTGCCGCCTGCAGCGCGGTCACCGCCGCGTCGGTTGCCGCCCGCGCGGTGATCGCGGTGGTGTGCGCCCGGTCGAGTTCGCCAAGGGCGATGCAGTCGAACGCCACCTGCGCGTCGTGCGCCGCTGCCTGAAGTTCGCGCACGGCCTCGTCCAGGATGGGGCCGCGGCCTTCGGTCTCTGGCTCAGTCATCGCCAATCCTCCGCCCGGGTTTGATACTCGCGGCCCTCAACAGCCCGGCCGTGTCAGGGCCCACGCCCGTGTGCAGCCGCCATGTTCTGGAACACACAGGAGCTGCCCGATACCTGCTGGGACAGCGGAGTGACCGGACCGCCGCGCGGTGTGACTCCTGCTGGCAGGAGCGCTGCACCCAGCGACGATCGCAGCCGCGGGACCCCGGCCACCAAGACGGGAGGTAATGGGCACCGGCTGCCGGCGGCCGCCAGGTCCGGCGACTTGGTTCACGGACCAGGCCCATCCCCGCGCCGCTCCAGCACGTTCGCCGGCTGCCGCGCCGGGCACCTGAACGGCGAAGGCAGGCTTGCTGGCACCTGCGTACCGGCCTATCGGCCCGCCAGCCGCGTCTGGCGGGGCGGGGGAACGCGCGGCCAGCCATCACGGGTTGCTCCACGTCTGCGCCGGAACCGTCAGCCTCGCAAAGCGGGGCTGCTATCAGGTGAAGCGGCAACGCCGGCGACTTCGTTACCGTTGCTGGCCGGCCCGTGCTGGCGGCGCACCGCACGCGGCAGGCGCCGCGCCCGTTTGGCGTTCCGCGGCGCAACGACCGGAGCGGGCGTGACGAAGACACGGGCTTGGCCGGGCGCGGTGACCCGCACGGCGAACGGCACTGGTCGAGGCACAGAATCCGGTATGGCGCCGCGAAGGCCTGGGCGCGGCGGACTCACACTGCGTAATCGGACTTCGACCTGGGCGCGGCGCGCACTGCCGCCGTTAACCCGCTGCAGTTCGCCGCCCAGGACAACGGCGTCACGCCGGTGGAGTACGTCCTAGTCGCCCTCGGCGGCTGCCTGACCGCGGGCGTCGCCGCCTCGCCCAGCAGAGGTCGATCCAACTACGGTCGGTGCGGGCCACCCTCGCTGCCGAGATGGACCTGCACGGGATTCTCGGCGCCGACCCGGATGTTCGCAACGGCGTCAGCGGCGTCACCGTCAGCTACCAGATCGACGCCGACGCCACCGCCGAGGAGATCAGGGCGCTGGTCGCGCAGTCGCAAAAGCGCTCCGCCGTCTACGACATCCTCACCAACCCGACCAGCGTCACCGTCAACGTCTCCTGACCCGGTCCGAGCGAGCAGGAGGCGCAGCCGTGCCGAATATGACCACCGTGATCGTCGGTGCCGGCCACTGCGGGCTGGCCATGAGCCACTGCGTCGCCGCCCGTTCGATCGACCACGTCGCCCTCGAACGCGGAGCGGTCGCGAACTCGTGGCGCACGCAGCGGTGGGACTCGCTGCTGCACCTGTTCGGGTGCGGTGACGATCAGGTCACGCAGCTGATTGCCCGCCTGAGTGCGAGCCTTGACCGCGCCGGCCCGGGCCACCCGCAGCGCCCGAACCGACTCCACCGCTGGCCAGGTCATCGACGTCCTGCTATCGGCGAGACGTGATCTGGCCGCCGCCCGGCGCTTCTTCACTCGAGCGCTGCATGCCGGCACGGTCCCAGTCGAAGTCACGACCGACCGCGCGCCCGTCTACCCAAGGGTCCTCGACGAACTGGTCCCCTCGGCCCTGCACATCGTGGAGCAGTACGCGAACGACCCGATCGAAGCGGATCATGGACGGCTGAAGCCCGGCTCCGGCCGATGCGCGGCCTGAAGCGCCACCGCTCCGCGCGGACCCTGGCCGCCGGTCATGCCTTCGTGCAGAACCTCCGCCGCGGCCACTACGACATCGCCCCAGAGGTCCCCGACCGTCCATAGGCTCCGCGTGGCATTCGATGACCTCGCGCTCGCCATCTGAACGCACCGGAGTATCCGGATGAGGCTCCGACGTCGTTCAGGGAAGGCGCAACGCAACAGTGCCGTTCAAGCCACCGGTAGGCGCCAAGCAGCGAGTCCAGGCCCCCACTCGCCGCGGTTACCGCGCTCGGCATCCTAGCGGCGCTGATCAGCTTATCCAGTGAGGGTGCGGCGGGCTTTGCCGCCCGCCGCACCCCGGCCTCTGGCGGCGGGTGGATGCGGCGGCGCGGGCAGGGCTCGCGTTGCAAGCCGGTCTGTAGCCAGCTCCTGTCGCAACCATCCCCACACCGTGATGACCAAGACGAACACAGCAAGAGCGCGAGCCGCACACGTCGCGCCGCCTCTGCGGACGGCAAGGACCGCGAAGCGCGGTAGTCACTCAGTTAGTCACTCACCGGTCATCCAACGACCGTAAGAACATTCGAAGTACATCTTCTACCTGGTCGGTGTGGCCGGATTTGAACCGGCGGCCTCTTCGTCCCGAAGTAATTTCAGTGCATCGACCCTGGTCTGGATGAGTCGAACGGGGAGCCTCTCACCTGCACAAACGCTCTGAGTGAGCCGCGCCGGGCCGGATGGAGCCTGACCACGTTGGCTCCCATTTTGGCTCCCGTGGCCCCAGGCGAGAGGAGGGGCTACCCATGGCAATCAAGATCGAGGAAGACTTCATGGCCCTAGAGATCGACGGCAGAGTGACCGCGACTGCCAGGCAACGACCTGGCCCCTGGTGGGAAGTCAGCCATTGGCCCAGGTTCTGCGACCGCAACCGGGCGATCGCCGCCCTGACCGTGACTGGGATACCACCGCGATCATCCGATCGTGCTCGCAGTGCTTAAAGGAGTTGCGGTAGTCGGCCAAACTCATCATGACCACTACACGGAGCTGCGGGGTGGGTCCTGCCCGACGACGGCATTATCGATGAGATCGCGGTCGAGATCGCCGCCAGCGGGACCCGGCCAATCGCTTTGACGCGG
>WNGE01004956.1_pt1 | contig 15564 bp, 11 predicted proteins | sample 5400651 | NCBI WGS metagenome assembly WNGE01 (sample SAMN13153370, study PRJNA577476) | soil metagenome | isolation source: 60 cm soil or saprolite under grassland replicate 2 | place: USA:California | collected 2016-06-15 | reverse complement strand
CTCGCCGCCGAAGAGCAGCTCCCGTGGCTCGAGGAGATGCCTCCGAAAAAGATTGTCGCCGAGCTCGACCGCTACATCGTCGGACAGGAGGCTGCCAAGAAGGCCGTCGCCATCGCGGTGCGGAACCGCTGGCGCCGCGCCCAGGCGCCCGAAGAGATCCGGGACGAGATCATGCCGAACAACATCATCATGATCGGCCCGACGGGCGTAGGAAAAACCGAGATTGCGCGCCGGCTGGCGCGGCTCGCGGGAGCGCCGTTCCTCAAGGTGGAAGCGTCCAAGTTCACCGAGGTCGGCTACGTCGGCCGCGACGTCGAATCGATGGTCCGCGAGCTGGTGGACGTGTCGATCAACATGGTCCGATCGGAACGCGAAGATGAGGTCTACCCAACGGCCGAGCAAAGAGCCGAAGAACGGTTGTTGGATTTGCTGTTGCCGCCGCTTCCTCAGCCGCCCTCCGCCGCCGCTGCAGCTGCCGCTCCGGGAACGACCGAGACGCCAGGCCAGCGACCGTTGTTCGTGGTGTCGTCCAAGGGCGACGTCGAGTCCAAGATCCCCGAGGCCGAGACCGAAGCCAACGAACGGCGCCGGCGCACGCGTGAGAAGCTGCGGGCCCAGCTCAAGGACGGTCACTTGGAGGAGCGCGACGTCGAGATCGAAGTCCAGCAGCAGAACTTTCCCATGCTCGAGATGATGCAGCCGCCGCAGGGGATGGAAGGGCCGGACATCAATTTCGGCGAAATGATTCAGGAGCTGATCCCCAAAAAGAAGAAACGCCGGACCGTGCACGTGCACGAGGCGCGCCGCATTCTGATCGACGAAGAGCTGAAGAAGCTCGTCGACATGGACGACGTCGTGAACGAAGCGCTCGACCGCGTCGAGAACCACGGCGTCATCTTCATCGACGAGATCGACAAGATCACCGGCCAGCGCGGCCAGAGCACCGGGCCCGATGTCTCGCGCGAAGGCGTGCAGCGCGACCTGCTGCCGATCGTCGAAGGCTCGACCGTGCAGACGCGCTACGGCTACGTGCGCACCGATCACATCCTGTTCATCGCCGCCGGCGCATTTCACATCGCCAAGCCGAGCGATCTGATTCCGGAGCTGCAGGGGCGCTTCCCGATCCGCGTCGAGCTGACGTCGCTCACCGAAGCCGACTTCGTGCGCATCATGACGGAGCCGGAGAACGCGTTGACCAAGCAGTACGCGGCGTTGTGCGCGTCGGATGGCGCGACACTCGAGTTCACGCCCGACGGCGTGAAGGAAATCGCGCGCATCGCGGCGAAGGTGAACGAGCGGATGGAGAACATCGGGGCGCGGCGGCTGCACACCGTCCTGACGACGCTGCTCGAGGACGTGCTGTTCGAGCTGCCCGATTATCCGACCAAGCACATCGTGTTCGACGGGCCGGCCGTGCGGGAGCGGCTGCTGAGGATCGTGGAGGATGAGGACCTCAGGAAGTACATCCTGTAGCTTGACGCAGGCTTGACGGCCGGCCTCCAGGTTCGCCTCTAACCAGGAGGGTACATGAAGTTGGCTTCGATTGGTGGACTGACCCTGCTGCTCGCCACGTTCGCCTGCCGTGACGTCTCGACCGACCTCGCGCGGCGCGACGCGATCGACGCCACGCCGATGTTCGCCGCCGCCGCAACCCCAACCACGGTTTTTCGCTTCATGTCCCGGGGCGACTTCGGGAGCGTCTCGTGGAATTCAAACTCGCAGTTTGGGTTCGCGAACATATCGACAGGGGACACGCTCGGGCTCTTCTACCAGGTCGCCCAGTTCGACCCATGTTGCTCGTTCGCAACCGGATCTGGTCCCGTTCCCACGAGTGACATCACGGGGAGCGGCGTGAACAAGCTGATCCTGAATACCAACACCTGCACCGACCCGGGCTTTACCACCTTCGAGGGCCCCTGCGGTATGGTCAGCATTGAATTCGACAGGACGTCGTTCTTCACGGGGCGCAGTCAGGGCACATCGTCCCAGAAGTTCGGGACTATCACCTTCCAATCGACGGGGACATCGGAGGGTTCGTCGGCCGAGGCGACGGGTACTGTCGTGGGATTCCCAATTACTGCACCGAACTTCGGTCAGATGGGCACGAATCGCAACATGCAGATCAGCATCATTCGAGAGTAAGGCAGCCACCGAATGATGACGTGTGGGGCGCGGCGTGCCACTTGGCGGCACGCCGCTCCCGTTTCTGGGTACGAATTACGCACAGGGGAGCAACACCACGGAGGCTGTATGAAACAGATGCCGAGCTTCCTCGCCGCTCTTGGAATGTTGTGCGTCGCCTGTAGTCACAGCCGTCCCGAAAGTGCGCAACCAACCGCGGCGTTGCCGCCGCCGCCAGCCGCGACGGTCCAGGGCGTCGCGCCCGGCGAGCCGGCGCCACGCACGCTCGATCAGATGCTCGCCGGCAAGCTCGCCGGCGTGTCGGTTACCCCTGGGCCACACGGCGGTATCCGCGTCCGCATGATGGGCCCAACCTCGTTCAATGATGCGTCCGAGGGTCCGCTGTTCATCGTCGACGGCACGCAGGTCGAGGCGGGCCCCGGCGGCGACCTGCCGTGGATCAATCCGCGGGACGTTGAGTCCATCACCGCGCTCAAGAATCCGAGTGACATCGCTATCTATGGCGTGCGCGGTGGCAACGGCGTCATCGTCATCAAGACCAAGAAGGCTCATTGATCGCAAGGCTGCTGGCCGTCGCCGCTGTGGTGAGTTGTTCCGATGCCTTCAAACCCACCATCGACAACGTCGTGGGCGACTACACGCTCCAGACGTTCGAGACGACTGACACCAGCGGCACCATAAACTGGGTACAACGCGGCGGGACAATGACCATCTCGCTCCTCCCGTTTGGAACCACGATCGGGGACCTCTTCATGCCCGGAGCGGGGGAAGGTGGCGCCGATTTGGAGACGATCCTCGTAGGCGACTGGTCGCTCTCGGGCAATACGATCACGTTCGACATGCCGGCCATCGATACGTTCGTGCGGGACATGCCCTGGACGGCGACCGAGAATACGCTCTCCGGTGATCACACCTTTTCGGGTACCAGGATCAAAGTCGTCCTCACGAAGTAGCAACGACGGCGGGCGCGTGACGAAGGCTCAGGTGTTTATCCGTGCTGGCTTGTCGCCTGTGGCGCGCGGCGGCTGCACACCGTGCTCACGACGCTGTTGGAGGACGTGCTGTTCGAGCTCCCCGATTTATCCCACCAAGCACATCGTGTTCGACGGGCCGGCGGTGCGGGAACGGCTGCTTAGGATCGTGAGGACGAGGACCTGGGGAAGTACATCCTCTAGCGTACGGGTTTATGACTTTTGCGGCGCTTCGGCATCCCTTCTTGTTTTCCGGGGTACGAATACGCCGACAGGGGAGCCACTCCTACCCGGAGGAAGCTATGAAACGACCGCTGCGCCTTCTGATCGTCGGCGCTGCCGCCCTCGCCTGTTCCGATCCCTTTTCACCAACCCTGGAGAATGTCGCGGGCACCTATTCGCTCGCGCGGCTTACCGAGGTGCACGGAACCGCCGGCTCCACGAACTGGGCGGCCGCCGGCGCGACGCTGACGATCACTCTCCAGACGAACGGGACGACCACCGGCCGGCTGTTCATCCCTGGTGCAGACGAGAGCGGCGCCGACTTCGACGTCGACATGTTGGGAACTTGGACCCTCACCGACGGCGTCGTCGCGTTCACACAGACCGGTGACTCGTTCGTACGTGACATGACCTGGAGACCCTTCAGAAACCGCCTCACGGGTGACGAGACCTTTGGAGATGATCGAATCATCGTCGCCCTGACGAAGTAATCGCCGCAGCCTTGTTTCTCCCGGCGCCCCCGGGTAAAATCCGTCACACTTTCATGTCATTTTGACCGACACCGTTCCCCCTCTCCCAGCGGGAGAGGGGGTCAGGGGGTGAGGACTTGGCCAAGCGCGACTTCCTGCAGATCACCGACTTCAGCCGCAAGGAGATCGAGCACCTCTTCGATCTGGCCGAGCGGATGAAGGGGCGGAAGTACCGGGAGACCCCCCTCGCCGGCAAGACGCTGGCGATGATCTTCGCCAAGTCGTCCACCCGCACCCGCGTCTCCTTCGAGGTCGGGGCCTACCAGCTGGGCGGCCAGGCCCTCTTCCTCTCCAGCAAGGACATCCAGATCGGGCGGGGTGAGCCGATTCCGGACACCGCCCGGGTGCTGTCCCGCTATGTCGACGGGATCATGATCCGCACCTACAGCCACGCCGAGGTCGAGGAGCTGGCCCGCGTCGCCACGATCCCGGTGATCAACGGCCTCACCGACCTAACCCACCCCTGCCAGGTGCTGGCCGACATCTTCACGGTCAAGGAGCACCTCGGCGGCTGGGAAGGGAAGCGCATCGCCTGGATCGGCGACGGCAACAACATGGCCAACGCCTGGCTCGAGGCCGCCGCGGTACTCGGCTTCGAGCTGCGGCTCGCCTGCCCCGAGGGATTCGAGCCGAATATGGCCAAGTACGAAGCCGCCAAGAAACACGGCTGCGTCATGGTCACCGAGGTGCCCGAGGAAGCCGCCGAAGGCGCGCACGTCGTGAATACCGACGTCTGGGCCTCGATGGGCCAGGAAAGCGAAGCCGAAGCTCGGCGCAACGCGTTCAAGGGGTACACGGTCGATTCGGACTTAATGAAGCTCGCGGATTCCAAAGCGATTTTCCTGCATTGTCTCCCCGCGCATCGAGGTGAAGAAGTGACTGCCGACGTGATCGACGGACCACAGTCGCGTGTGTGGGATGAAGCCGAAAACCGGCTCCACGTTCAAAAGGCGTTGCTCGCCACTCTCATGTCATGACCCAGTCCCCAGTCCCGAGCCCCGAGCCCCTGAAGCGCACCCCGCTGCACGACATCCACGTCGCCCTGGGCGCCAAGATGGTGCCCTTCGCGGGCTTCGAGATGCCGGTCACCTACCCGAGCGGCATCAACAGCGAGCACCGCGCGGTCCGCGAGGACGTCGGCGTGTTCGACGTCTCGCACATGGGCGAATTCGAGATCACGGGCCCCGACCGGAACGCTTTCGTGCAACGGGTGACGTGTAACGATGTATCTGCCCTCAAACCGGGACAGGCCCAGTACTCCGGCATCCTCACCAAAGACGGCACGTTCGTCGACGACTGTCTCGTCTATCGCTTCGAAGACAAGCTGATGATGGTGGTGAACGCGTCGAACATTCAGAAGGATTGGGACCACATCGTCGCGCAAAAGGGCGGGGCGAACGTGCGGCTGCGCGACATTTCGGACGAGACGGCGCTGCTCGCGGTGCAAGGTCCCAAAGCCGAGGCGCTCGTCGGCCAGCTCACCAGCGTCGGCATCGCGATGATTCCGTACTACCACTTTACGCAGGGGAAGGTCGCCGGCGTGCAGTGCTTCGTCTCGCGCACCGGCTACACCGGTGAAGACGGCTTCGAGCTGTACTGCCGCGCCGGCGATGTCGAGACGCTCTGGCACGCGCTCGTCGGCGCGGGACGCGCGGAGCCCGTCGGCCTCGGCGCGCGCGACACGCTGCGGCTCGAAGCCGGCCTGCCGCTGTACGGCAACGACATCGACGACACCACGACGCCCTACGAAGCGGGCCTCGCGTTCATCGTGAAGCTCGACAAGGGCGCGCCGTTCACGGGCCTCGAGGTCTTGAAGAAGCAGAAGCTCGACGGCGTGCCGCGTCGGCTGGTCGGTTTCAAGGTCACGGAGCCGAAGACGATCGCGCGCCACGGCTTCCCCGTGTTTCTGGACGGTGTCCAGGTGGACATCGTGCGGAGCGGGACGCTGACGCCGACCGTGAACGCGGCCATCGGCACGACCTACCTGCCGGCCGATCGCGCACGGGTCGGCACGAAAATCGAAATCGACGTCCGGGGCAAGAAAGTGACGGCCGAGGTGGTGAAACTGCCCTTCGTGCCGCATCGGACTAAGAAATGACAGCGGCGGCGAAAGAGGCGGCGGCGAAGGGCGGCGAAGGGCGGCAAATGCGTATCGGCATTCTCACTGTCTCCGATCTCGGCGCGGTGGGACAGCGGGCAGATACATCGGGTGATGCCATCCTGGAGTGGGCGACCGAGCGCGGCTACGAAGTCGTGGTGCGCAGCGTCGTGTCGGATGAAACCGACCGCATCGCGGGGAAGCTCGTGCGCTGGGCGGACTCCACCGAAGTCGACGTCGTGCTCACCACCGGTGGCACGGGCCTCACCGAGCGCGACGTAACGCCCGAAGCCACGGCCGCGATTCTCGACCGCGAAGCCGAGGGGATCGCCGAAGCCATCCGCGCAGCTTCGGGACCGGGATTTCCTCGCGCCTGGCTCTCCCGCGGCCGCGCCGGAACACGTGGCAAGACGCTGATCGTCAATCTGCCCGGTTCGACGAACGGAGTGAAAGAAGGGCTCGCCGTTCTGCAGCAATTCCTGGATCACGCCGTGGACTTGCTGAGCGGCGCTGACACCGGACACCAGATACCTGACACCGCCTCTCATGGCTGACCGCGTTCTAATAACCACCGACGACCTCGAGCAAGCCGTCCGGGTCAATGCCAGCCTGGAGCAGGCCGGCTTCGACACCGCGATGGTCTCGAGCCTGGACGATGTGCGAGCCGCGGTGCGAAGCAGGGAGCCGGATGCCATGGTCTTGACCGGCGGCCTCCACGAATCGACCGCGCAGCGCCTCCTCGCCGCGGCGCGCGAGCACGCCGTCTCGACGCTCGGCCTGGTCGAGCCGACCGACGCGGATCCCACGCAGGTCGGCCGCGAGCTCGGTCTCACCGGATGGCTGAAAAAGCCCGTCGATCCCGGCGAAGTCACCGCGACCGTCCGGCGGCTCATCGAGCGCCGCCGCCTGCAACAGCGCACCGGCATCCTCGGCGAATCGCCCGCGATCCAGGAAGTGCTGGTCAAGATCGAGCAGATGGCCCCGGTCACCTCGACGGTGCTCATCGAGGGCGAATCGGGGACCGGCAAAGAGCTCGTGGCCCGCGCGATCCACGATCTGTCGCCGCGGCACGGCAAGGCGTTCATCGCCGTGAACTGCGCCGCGCTGCCCGAGACGCTGCTCGAGAGCGAGCTGTTCGGCCACGAGAAAGGCGCCTTCACCGGCGCCGCCGAGCGCCGCCTCGGGCGGTTCGAGCTGGCGAACGGCGGTACGATTTTTCTCGACGAAGTCGGCGAGATGACGCCATCCACCCAGGTGAAACTGCTGCGCGTGCTCGAGGATCGGACCTTCTTCCGCGTGGGCGGCACCCAGCCGATCCGCGTCGACGTGCGCGTGATCGCCGCATCGAACAAGTCGCTCAAGGATGCGGTGGGCCTGGGGACGTTCCGCGACGATCTGTTCTACCGGCTGAACGTGCTCGCGGTGTACCTGCCGCCGTTGCGCGAGCGCCGCAGCGACATCCCGCTGCTCGTGCGGACGTTCATCGCCGAGCTCGCCACCACGCACGACCGCAAGTTCAACGGCATCACGCCCGACGCGCTGCAGATCCTCGTCGACGCCGACTGGCCCGGCAACGTGCGCCAGCTCAGGAACCTCATCGAGTCGATGGTGGTGCTCGCGCCCGAGGGGGAGATCCGCGCCAGCGATATCCCGCGCGACATCCGCGAGCGCACCCGCACCCTGCCGGTGCGCATCGAGGCGCCCACGCCGCAAGTGGCCGGTCAGGAGCTGGAGTTCATCTTCCGCTCGCTGGTGGAGCTCAAGATGCAGCTGGAGGATTTGCGAAGAAGGATCGATGAACGCCCTTCACAGAGGGTGGAGGTTATCGAGGTTGGTGGAGGTTCTGAAGTCGATCCCCTAGCCCCGAGCCCCGAGTCCCCAGTCCCTGTCATCTATAGAGCCGGCATGTCGATGTCCGACGTCGAAAAAGCCGCGATCGATGCCGCGCTGCGGGAAACGCACGGCAATCGCCGCAAGGCCGCCGAGAACCTTGGCATTGGAGAACGCACCCTCTATCGCAAACTCAAAGAATACGCGATAGATTAGTCGTCCAGCTTAAATTTTCCGCAATCCAAGAGTTTCTCTAGCGCCCTGCCGGAGTCCCTCGTGGATTTCAGGATCGACCCGGAGCTGTGCGTCGCGTGTCTGGCTTGCGTGCGCGTCTGCCCCTCCGATGCGGTAGCGGTCGAAAACGAGAAGGTCTGGATTGTGGACGACGCCTGCATGCGTGTCGGCCTCTGCCTGACTGCGTGCCCCCACAAAGCCATCATTGCCGTCGGTGACGCGACACGGGCGCTCGAGTTCGCCCTCAGCCACCAGGCCGTCCTCATCCTGTCGGTCGAGTCGGCGGCCTGGTTCTATCCGTCGACGCCCGAGCAGGTTGTCAACGCCTGCTACGCGGCCGGGTTCGGCGTCGTGCATCGCGGCGTGCTGGGGGACGAGCTGGTGGCCAAGCAGTACCTCGACCTGTGGGCCGAGGAGGAGTGGGGGAGCCGCACCGTGCTCCGCAGCACCTGTCCCGTCATCGTCGAGACGATCAAGAGCCAATACCCGGAGTTGATCCCCTATCTCGCCCCGGTCGCGACGCCGATCGAAGCCGAGGCCCGCTATCTCAAGCAGATGTACGGTAAAGACACGCCCATCGTGTATACGGGCGTCTGCCTGACGGAGGGGGGCCAGGATGTCGATGCCGCCATCACCCTGGCCGAGTTGGAGGGGATCTTCAAGAAGCGCGGGGTCAAAGTGCAGGACCAGCCGCTGTTCTTCAGCCGGATCCCCGAGGAGCGGCGCCGCTACTGGAGCACCGCGGGCGGACTGCCGCTCGAGCTATTAAAGGAAGAGCGGCACGCGAGCCGCCGGTTTCGCAAAGTCCGGGGCCTCGGCGCCCTGGAAGGCATCGCCCGGGCGGTCGCCGTGGACCGGATCCAGCTCGGGTTCGTCGACATCCTCCCCTGTGAAGGCTGTCTCGACCACCCCCTGCTGGGCCCCAAGGAGGAGCTGTTCCGGCGCCGGGAGATCGTGGGGGCGACCGAGCCCGCGCGCGCACCGGCACCGGTCATTGTCGAGGGGTTCACCGTCCAGCTGGGCTCGGCGTTCGCGATCGAGGTCAACGGCGCGGGGCCGTCCGTCCAGGCGGTGGAGGATATCCTCGATCAGATCGGGCTCGCGCCCAACGGGCGGAGCTGGGACTCGGGCGCCTGCGGCTATGCGACATGCCAGGAGTTTGCCGTGGCGGCGGCGCAGGGGCGGACCACACTCAAGTCGTGCCCGCGCTACCTCGAGCGTCAGGCAACGCTGGCGCAGCAGCAGGCGGCGGTGGATGCGCTGACCGGCCTGGCGTCGTTCCGGGTGCTGCGCGACCGGTTGGCTAACGAGGTAGCGCGCTGCCACCGTTCGGGCGATCATTTTGCGGTCCTGTTCCTCGATATCGACAACTTCAAGCAGGTGAACGACCGCTACGGGCACGAGGCGGGCAATATCGTGCTGCGCGAGACGGCGCGGCGCTGCAACGCCCACATCCGCTCCACCGACGTGGCGGGCCGCTATGGCGGCGACGAGTTCGTTGTGGTATTGGTAGGGACGGGAGAAGAGGGTGCGCGCGGGGTGGCGGAGAAGATGCGCGTGTCGGTCGAAGAGGTCGGGGTGGGGATGGGCTATCCGCGGGGCTTCGTAACGGCGAGCATTGGCGTTGCACAATATTCGAGAGATCACAAGGAAGAGGATGTACTGGTCGCCGCGGATCGCGCGCTGTATCGAGCCAAGGCCGCGGGACGCAATCGGGTTGCCACTAGCAGCGAGGCGGAGGAGCAGTCCACCTGACAGCCAATTCGTCCCCAGTGCCGGATCAGCCTAACCTGCCGCTCGGCGGCGGGACCACTCCCGATCCCTGGGGGATGAAGCGGGTCGAGAACCTGATCACCGCGCTGACGGGCGTATTGTCGGCGCGGGTGGTCGTGACGCCGCTCGGCGAGGTGAGCGAGGTGCACGTCCTCACCAAGAGCGACATCGCGCCGAAGCAGATGGTGCGCAACATCGAGTCGGCGCTGATGGCGCAGCTCGGCTTCAAGATCGATCACCGCAAGATCAGCGTCGCGCAGACCGCCGATGTGCGGCCGATCGAGGCGTTGCAGGAAGAGGCGATCAGCGAGCGCGCCAAGCGGCGGGTGGTCGTGTTCAAGAATCTCGAGGTCCGGCCCTCCGAGCGGCCGCAGCGCGTGCAGGTGCGGGTGACGCTCGCGTTCGGCGAGAAGGAGTCGCACGCCGAGGAGGTCGGGACCGACACGACGCGCAATCGCGTGGAGGCGGCGGCGCGCGCGGCGACGGCCTGTCTCGACGACTTGCTGCCCGACAATTCGATCGCGCTCGAGGGCGCGACGATCATCGACGCGTTCGACCGGAAGTTCGTGCTGGTGGCGGTGCATGGGCTGGGCGGGCGCGAGGCGCAGCTGCTCACCGGGACGTGTGAGATTCGGGAGTCGGCCGAGCGCAGCGCGGTGCTGGCGGTGCTCGATGCGACCAATCGCTGGGTGGACGCGCGCCGCTAAATTATTGTCTCGCAGGCTGTTACCACACGTCCCCCCGTTGTGACATTCCTCACAAGGCGCTACAGAGTTAAGGGTTAGTCCCTACTAGCGAAGTTTCTGTTTTATCTGTATTTCGTGTTTCGTGGCTCCTACTAGATCGAAGCGGTATTGGGGAACGCAGCGTGTCGCGCGGGTGCTGCAGGTGACGCCCGCGACGGTTGCGGCCTGGATCGATCAGGGGCACTTGAAGGGGCATCGCACGCCGACGGGTCGGCGGCGGGTGGCGTCGGGCGATCTCGTGAATTTTCTGCAGGCGCACGGGATGGCGGTGCCGAGCGAGCTGATGGCGTCGCGCGATCGTCCGGTGATCGTCGTGGTGGAGGACGATCCCGGATATCTGAAGGCGCTGGTGCGGACGCTCGAGCGTGAAGCGCCCGAGCTGGAGATCATCGAAGCATCGACCGGCATGGATGCCTTGCTCGAGATCGGCCGGGTGAGTCCGGACCTCGTGGTGCTCGACTATGCGTTGCCGGATTTGAATGCGGTACAGGTGGTGGAGCGGCTGGTAGACACGTCCAAACGCCTGACCGCACCCGTGATGATTGTCACTGGCGGCATGCCGGCGTCAGCCGAGAATGATCTGCGAGGGTTGGGCGTACGGGCGATCGTCAACAAGGTAGACGGCATGGGGGTGGTCATCGAGGCGATGCGTGGTGCGTTGAAGGCGCGGAAGGTTGCGTAGGACTAATGATCGACATTTCGAACAGGGGGCCCCTGGTCACCGCTAGCTAGAGCGGAGCAGAGCGAACAGTAGACGAGCGGAGCGTCGGGCATGTCATAGCGAGACATGCCACTCCTAGGCGAGACATTCCTCGCTGGACCCATTAAGGGGGTGACGCTCGATGTTGCAACTGCTCGCGGTGCTGTTCACAGCAGTGGCGAAGTTGTTTTTCGCAGATGGCGCAGCACAATTCTAGCGTGATATGGGGCTCCTCTCCTTCTGGATTCATTTGTCGAGGCTGAACGAGGTGTGAGATGAGCAGTAGCCAACCCAACCTTGATCGTTGGACCTTTCGGCTTTTCTGGGCCGGGGTTGGTGTTACCGCACTCAGTCTCCTGTTGGTTACGACATGGTATGTCCCATCGCTTGACGACAGTTCGTTTTGGAATGCGCTGATCGCGTTCACGATTCTTGGCATTGCGAGTGATTCCTCTTTTCTGCCAAATCCGCGTGTTTCAAATGCTCGCGTTGGTTCCTCGGTGGTGTTCATCCCATTCCTAGCATCGGCAATGTTGTTCGCTCCCCCCTGGCCGATGGCTATTGCATTTGTCACCGGGCTCGTTTCGCAAGTCATAGTGCGGCGCAAGAGCCTGATACGAGCAGTATTCAATACTGCGCAGTACATGCTGGGTGTTGGATTAGGTGGAATCGTATACATCTCGTTGGGTGGTCATGTTGGATTTGATGGAGTCCAACTCAACTTACTGGCCTTCGCCGCTCTTGTTGCGGTCTTCTTCATCATAAACCATGGAACCGTTTCACTCGCGGTTTCATTAACGACCGATGTTCCACTGCGAGAGGCGTGGAGGGGAATTGCGGGTGGGGTGTTGCCTTATGATATGATTTCGAGTTCGCTGGCCATCGTACTCGCGTATTTGTTCATCAAGTTCCAGATCGTGGGGCTGACTGTTCTCGTCCTACCACTGTTTTTTGTGCGTCACATGTATCGCATGAATCTTCAACTGGAACGTGCCAACAGAGAGTTGCTAGAACTAATGGTGAAGGCCATCGAAGCGCGTGACCCCTACACATCCGGTCATTCGGTGCGTGTGTCCGAATACGCGCGGTCGATGGCGCGAGAATTGGGTTTACCGGCTAAACACGTCGACGATATAGCGACCGCGGCTTTGCTTCATGACGTTGGCAAGATCCATGAGGACTTCGCCCCGCTTCTTCGAAAAGCGGGTCGGTTGACGCCAGAAGAGCGGATGTTAATGCAAGCGCATCCAGTCCGCAGCGCGGATCTCGCAGGAACAATCGCAGAATTTCGGGGAAGGGTACAGGCAGATATTCGTAACCATCACGAGAACTATGACGGAACAGGCTACCCTGACGGTCTGATCGGTGAGGGCATACCGATTGGCGCCCGAATCATAATGATTGCCGACACAATTGATGCGATGACGACTGACCGTCCTTATAGAAAAGCCCTTGGTCTCTCCAAAGCGCTGGAAGAAATGTCCAGGCACGCAGGGCGACAATTCGACCCAAAGCTCGTAGAACTGGTAACGAAATCCCCGAGCATTAGGCGACTACTCGGTCCTCAACTTGTAACCGGGACTTCTAAGATCGCCAGCATGCAAGCGCCTGCGAGGACAGTTCGATCGGGGGGGGAGGTAGCACGATAGCCTGAGGATTCAGATGCTCAGTTCCTCTCGGTCGGGTGTTGCTTCGTCGGCTGATGTTATCGAAGTCGCTTTGTTCAAGGGTTCCGCTTGTTGGCGTGGTGGCAAGAACCCTTGAAGGGTTAGCAACGCTCTCTTGCCATAGGCCCCGAAGGAATCGAACAAAGCAAGTCCACGCTTGGTTTTCTCCGTAATACGTCCATCGATTCTACGCTCGAGCCACGCCATAACTGCACTGACGTCGAGACAGTGAAAAGGACAGACTGTGTAGAACTGATCGAACACCCTACTTGCGAGATCATGGGCATGACGCGAATCGCCGATAAGACTTTCGCGACAAATTATCATTTTCCAATACGGTCCCGGCATCGGCACTGCTTGCTGTCTGCCGCGGCACAGAAACTCAAGTTGACTGATCAAATCAAGGGAAAGGGCTTGGTTGTGTTGAGAAAATGCAAAGCTCGCTGCTTCGATCAAGAAGACGCAGTGAAGTTTCCAACGGCGTTCTGGTGTGAGCCACTTGCGAGCCTTTTCCAGACACTGAGCCGCATCTTGTTCCCGACCAACAAGTAAATAGGAGTCCATCAAGTTCGTATAACAGGGAAGTAGACCGCCACTGGAACAGGCCTCGCCGGCACTAATACTCATTTCACCATACTTGATCGATTCGATGAAGTTTCCGCGAGTCATTTCGAGGGCACAAAGGTTAGATGCAACTTGCGCGAGTCGGAAGTCATCCCCCACTCTTATAGCAAGACCGAGTGCGCTTACAAATGCATCTCGGGCCTCTGAAAACCTGCCCAGGAAATACTTTGCTATGCCGAATCCCGAATAGATGAAACAAAGCTCAGCCTTGTTTATCCTAGTAGAATCAGAATGCAGAACCCTTTGCAAATCCGAAACTGCATTCTTGTGGTCCCAGAAGAAGAAGCGACAGAACGCTTTTGTAAGAATTGCCATAGCTGGCGGTTGTTCGTCGGCCCTCTCGAGCAGTTGATCGATACCCTTCTCTGCTTCCTCGACAAGCTCAGCAACCCCCTCTTCCATACCGGCCCTTGCGCATTCAAAGAGTGCTCGAGAGATGAGATTCCGATCACCAGTGTGTGTGGCAGCGTCTAATGCAATCTTCGCCACTTCGTAGTACTTGGTGTTGCGCTCCCTGTTTAGTCCAAACTCAGCCATTGCGCGTAGCATCGCAACTTCCGCTTGTTCGCGTATGGAGAGCTCGGTATCCGCTTCAAACCCCTCAATAAGGGGGACGGCTGCCTCATTCTTCGACTGGTCGACGAGTGCCTTAGCCAAGAGTAGCCGCACCCGTTTGAACTGCTCTGGCTCTTGTTTGAAGTCGACGATCGCATTCAAGATTTCTTCAGCTTCATGCGGCGCCCCAACCCCGAGTACGGCCTCAGATCCTTCAATAGCGAAGGGCATTGCACGCGTGACATCACCACCTCTGATTTGATGCCAGGCAATCTCAAGGCATACTGCCTTATCACCGTTAGAGTGACTCTGTATGAGGAGGGCGGCTACTCGTCGATGCAGATGCTGACGCGTTGCACCAGCCACGGAGTAATAGGCCTGAGCGCGGATAAGCTCGTTCCTAAATTCGAGTTCTCCGCTCACATCCCGTAGATATCCTTCATCTTTCAATCGGGACAAGGCTTCGGCCGCTTGACCAGGCGACAAATCAATCGCGGCAAAAAGGTCGACCTCCGTGAGGCGACGTCCAAGTACGGCCGCCAAATCCAATGTGGCCCTAATCAAGGGTTCTAGTCGTCGGGTCTGTCGTTCAAACACCACACCGATCGCTCGAGGTATTCCGATGGTGGCCACAGGTTGGGTGTCGAGTGCTTCCAGGTCACGGAGTAGCGAAGCGGCTCCATGCTCACCCCACTCTCGTGTCAGTAGCTCAATTGCCAAGGGATTGCCACCACCGGCCCTTAGAATGCGACCGATCGGCGGTTCGCTTTTTTGCAAAGATGATGCGATGCGACGACTCAATTCTTCAGCAGAATCGTGCGAGAGGACTTCACGCCGCATGCACATCATCGACGACTAACATCACGGGACTGTCGGCAGCTGCCGCTGTTACAGTTTTTAGGAAGGCATCCGCAATTCGCAGCGGCATCAGTTCCGGAGACCACTCGACCGGCTTCGGGACACCCGGAAACCCCTTCAAGATCTCGGAGCTGATGCGCGTTAGCTCGCTCAGCGCTTCCGGATCGGCACTGCCAATCGCCCGTTGCGTTGCCAACTGTTTCACCAGCTCACCCAGCACCGCAAATGGCAGCTCACGCTCGGCGTCATAGGCCTGGGCCCGCGCGACCACTGCCCCTTCCATCTGGCAACTCGATGCAAACGCGTTGACCAATGTCGTCTTGCCGACGCCGGGGTCACTCGTCACGACGACGATGCGTGGGCTTTTCCGCCTGGCCTCGAGCCAGGCGTCGTAGAGCACGCTGAACTCGCGCTCGCGTCCAATGAGGGTCTCCGGCTCAAACCGACGATCGGCCCGCTCGGGGGGATAACCCGGCGTGACAGGCCGACTCGGCGCGCCGCGACCGTCACGGAGCAGATCGGCCATGCGGACCAGCTCGGGCCCGGGCTTTGCCCCGAGCTCGTCGGCGAGCTGGGCTTCATAGCGCGCAAACGCCTTCAGCGCGCCACTCCGA
>WNGE01005993.1_pt1 | contig 15565 bp, 9 predicted proteins | sample 5400651 | NCBI WGS metagenome assembly WNGE01 (sample SAMN13153370, study PRJNA577476) | soil metagenome | isolation source: 60 cm soil or saprolite under grassland replicate 2 | place: USA:California | collected 2016-06-15 | reverse complement strand
CCTTGACGTTGAAGGAGAACCGCCCCGGCTTGTAGCCCCGGGCCCGCGCCTCCGGCACCAGGCTGAACAGCTCGCGGACGAATGCGAAGGCGCCGGTGTAGGTGGCGGGGTTGCTGCGCGGGGTGCGGCCGATCGGACTCTGGTCGATGGCGATGACCTTGTCGATCCTCTCCGCCCCCTCGAGGGCGCGATGGGCCCCCGGCTCGGCGACCGCCCGGTAAAGACGGCGGGCGAGCGCGCGATAGAGGATGTCGTCCACCAGGGTCGACTTTCCGGCCCCGGAGACCCCGGTCACCGCGGTGAGCACCCCCAGGGGCATGGTGGCGTCGATCTCCCGCAGGTTGTGGGCACGCGCTCCCAGGATGCGCAGCTCGCCGCGGGGGGCGCGCCGCTCCGCGGGGAGGGGGATCTGCAGCTCGCCGCGCAGGTAGCGGCCGGTCAGGCTGCCGTTCAGCGAGGACGGCGGGCCCTCGTACATGAGCCGGCCCCCGAGCCGCCCCGCCCCTTCTCCGAGGTCCACGATCCAGTCCGCGGCCCGGATCGTCTCCTCGTCGTGCTCGACCACCACCACCGTGTTGCCGAGGTCGCGGATCCCCTTGAGGGCCTCGATCAAGCGCTCGTTGTCGCGCTGGTGCAGGCCCACCGAGGGCTCGTCGAGGACGTACAAGATCCCCTGCATGCGGGCGCCGATCTGGGTGGCGAGCCGGATGCGGTGGGCCTCGCCGCTGGAGAGGGTGGTCGTAGGCCGGTCCAGGGTCAGGTAGCCGAGGCCCAGCGACTCCAGGAACTGGAGCCGGGTCACGATCTCCTGGACCACCCGGTCGGCCACCGGCCGCTCGCGCTCGGAGAAGGCGAGGCCGAGCAAGACCGGCCGCGCGTCCGCGATCGAGAGCCGGACGCAGTCGGCCACCGAGCGCCCCGACAGTCGTACGGCCAGGCTCTCCGGCCGCAGGCGCGCGCCGTGGCAAGCCCGGCACGTGTCCTCGCTCAGGTAGGGCCGGAGGTCTTCGAAGGCCTCGCCTCCCCCGTCCCGGAAATCGTGCGCCTCCTCGCCCGGCACCGGCCCCACCCGCAGCAGCGTCTCGACCCGGCCCCTCAGATAGGGGACGACGCCAGGGAAGCCCTCCTCGTCGCCCTGGAGCAGGACCTCCCGCGCCTTCTTCGGCAGGTCGCGGACCGGGGTCTCGAGGGAGAAGCCATGACGCGCCGCGACGTCCTCGAGCGCCTCGCGTACGAGGCGCGGACCGTGGCGCTGCCAGGGCTGGATGGCGCCGTCGACCAGGCTCTTGGTGTCGTCAGGGATCACCCGGGCGGGGTCCACCGCCCAGCGCAGCCCCAGTCCGTCGCAGGCGGGGCAGGCGCCGTGGGGGCTGTTGAAAGAGAAAGCGCGTGGGCTGAGCTCGCCCACCGAGATGTCGCAACGCACGCAGGCCATGCGCCGGGAGAGGAGCCGCTCGTGGCCTCCCTCGAACGAGACGAGCACCACGTCGCGCGCGAGGTCGAGGGCTCTCTCGAGGCCGGCCCTCAGTCGCTTCTCTGCCCCGGGGCGGAGGATGAGCCGGTCGATCAGGACGTCGATCCGGTGGTTGCGGCGGGGGTCCAGGGAGAGGGGCTCCGCCAGGTTCCGGCCCTTGCCGTCCACCCGCGCGCGGACGAGGCCGGCCTTGGCGAGGGCCGCGATCTCCTTGCGGAACGCTCCCTTCCTTCCCCGCGCCACCGGCGCCAGGATCGCGAGCGGCGTCCCTTCGGGGTTCTCCAGGAGGCGTTCCGCCATCTGCTCGGCGGTCTGGGACGCGATGGGCTCGGAGCACCGCGGGCAGTGGGGCCGGCCGAGGGCCGCGAAGAGCACGCGCAGGTGGTCGTAGACCTCGGTGACGGTGCCGACGGTGGAGCGCGGGTGGGCGACCGTGGTCCGCTGCTCGATGGCGATGGCCGGAGAGAGGCCCGAGACGGACTCCACGTCCGGCTTCTCCATCTGCTCCAGGAACTGCCGGGCGTAGGGGGAGAGGCTCTCCACGTAGCGACGCTGGCCCTCGGCGTAGAGGGTATCGAAGGCGAGGCTGCTCTTGCCGGAGCCGGAAGGGCCAGTGATCACGACGAGCCGGTTCCTCGGCAGGTCGCAGTCGATCCCCTGCAGGTTGTGGACCCGGGCCCCCCGGATCGCGATCGGTTCGTCCCCGGCCGGCTCCATGGTGCTTCGGACCAAAGAGCCATTCTACCGGAGTCCGGAATCACGGCGTGTGACTCCACGCATTGCGCAGACCGCCTGCGCGTGCTATCTTTTTCGGCTTTCGTCTCCAGTCTCAGGGAGGACGAGGATGAGCGAGAAGAAGGCGGCGGCGGTCGTCGACCGACGCCACGGCCAGGCCCTCGAGATGTTCGAGAAGGCCGTCAAGGCCTTGGGTCGAAAGGACTTCGAGCGCGCGGCCGATCTCCTGGACGAGCTGATGGCCTCCCACTCCGACGAGCGGGACCTGCTCGAGCGGGCCCGGTCGTACCGGGCTTTCTGCGGGCGGGCCCTCGGCAAGCGCCCTCCCCGGCCCAAGAGCTTCGAGGACCTGCTCACCCATGGCGTCTACCTCCACAACCGGGGCGAGTTCGCCGAGGCCATCAGGGTCCTCCACCAGGCGGCCGAGATCCACCCACGGAACGAGCACGTCCTCTATTGCCTGGCCGCCGCCTCCGCCCGTGCGGGCGATGCCGCGGCCGCCCTCAAGGCGCTCAAGTCCGCGATCTCGGTGAGCCCCGCCAACCGGGCGCAGGCGCGCAGCGACTCCGACTTCGACGCGATCCGCGAGCTCGCCGAGTTCGTGGCCCTGGTGCATACGTAGCCCGCGCCTCTCGCGCTCCACGCATGACGCTTCGGCCTCGCGTGCTAGCATCGAGACCGTGACCTCAAGCAAGGTCCAGGCCGTCGTCCTCACTGCCGGCAAGGGGACCCGCACGAAGAGCGCCCGGGTGAAGGGGCTCCTGCCGGTGCTGGGCCAGCCCCTCGTCGAGCACGTGCTGAGGGCTCTCGGGCTCCTGGGTGCCGACCCGACGACCCTGGTGGTGGGCCACCAAGCCGAGGCCGTAGAGGCCGCCTTCACTGGTCGGGGCCTCACCTTCGTCCGCCAGGACCCCCCGCTCGGAACCGGCCACGCGGTCCTCGCCGCGCGCTCCGTCTTCGCCGCCCACCCCGACCGCACGCTGCTCGTCCTGAATGGCGACCTGGCCCTTCTGCGGGGGGAAACCCTCGCCTCCCTCGTCGAGGCCCACCGGCGGGCCACGACCGCGGCCACCCTGCTCTCGGCCGTCCTGCCCGACGCGGGCGCCTACGGCCGCGTCGTGCGCGATCCCGCCGGGCGCGTGGCGCGGATCGTCGAGGCGAAGGACGCGTCGCCCGAGGAGCGGGCGCTCCGCGAGTTCAACGTCGGCGCCTACGCGTTCGCGGTGCCTCCGCTCGTGGAGGCCCTCGGCCTGCTCCAGGCCCGGAACGCGCAATCCGAGTACTACCTGACCGACGTGATCGGCCTCCTGGCCACCGCGGGGCACGCGGTCCAGGCCGTGACCCTCGAGGACCCCAGCGAGGGCCTGGGGGCGAACACGGTGGCCGAGCTGGCCGACGCCACGCACCGCCTCCGCGAGCGCCGGCTCCAAGACCTCATGGCGGCGGGAGTGCTCGTGGAGGACCCCGCCACCACCACCGTCGGCCCCGACGCGGTCGTGGAGGCGGACGCGGTCCTCCGTCCGTTCACCCTTCTGGAGGGCCGGACGGTGGTGCGGGGCGGCGCCTCCGTGGGCCCCTTCGTGCGGATCGTGGACAGCGAGATCGGCCCCGGTGCCCAGGTCTTCGACCACTGCTTCCTCCGGAAGTGCGTGGTGGAGGCGGAGGCGAGCATAGGGCCCTTCGCCCACATCCGGCCGGAGAGCCGCATCGGCCCCGGCGCCCGGGTGGGCAACTTCGTGGAGCTGAAGAAGACGCACCTGGGCGCAGGGTCGAAGGCGCCGCACCTCAGCTACCTCGGCGATGCCACCATCGGACCGAAGGTGAACGTGGGGGCGGGGACGATCACCTGCAACTACGACGGCTTCGACAAGCATCCCACCTGGATCGGCGCGGGCGCCTTCATCGGCAGCGACACGACCCTGGTGGCGCCGATCACGGTGGGAGAAGGGGCGTACGTCGCGGCGGGGAGCGCGATCACCGAGGACGTGCCGCCCCACGCCCTGGCCCTCGGACGGGCCCGGCAGGTGGTCAAGCCGGGCTGGGCGGAGAGGCGGCGCCAGGCGCAAGGAAAAAAGAAGACCAAGTAAGCGGCGCCGGACGTGCCCTCGCATTCCCCTCCCCCGACGTGGGGAGGGACAGGGTGGGGGGTCGATGAAAGGAAAGAAAGGCCGGAGCCAGCGTCATGTGCGGGATCGTCGGGTATGTGGGGGGGCGGGACGCGGTCCCCGTGATCGTGGAGGGGCTGCGGCGCCTCGAGTACCGGGGCTATGACTCGGCAGGGGTGGCGGTCGTCCGGGACGGAGTGCTGTTTCGCCGGCGGGCCGCGGGCAAGCTCAGGAACCTCGAGGACGCCCTGAAGGCGGAGCCGCTCCACGGCACCTACGGCCTCGGCCACACGCGCTGGGCCACCCACGGCCGGCCGACCGAGGAGAACGCCCACCCCCATCAGGACGGCCAGGGCCGGATCGTGGTCGTCCACAACGGCATCATCGAGAACTACCTCGAGCTGAAGGCGAGCCTCCAGGCCGAGGGCCATCGCTTCTCGACCCAGACCGACACCGAGGTCATCGCCCACCTGGTCGCCCATCACTACCACGGCTCGCTCGAAGAGGCGGTGCGCAAGGCGGTGCGAGAGTTCCAGGGGATCTACGCGGTCGTCCTCCTCCACAAGGACGAGCCCCAGAAGCTCGTGGGCGCGCGGCGGGGGCCGCCCCTGGTGGTGGGCCTCGGCGAGGGCGAGCACTTCCTCGCCTCCGACGTGCCGGCCCTCCTTCCCTACACGCGGGACTTCCTCTTCCTGAACGACGGCGACGTGGTGACGGTCACCCCGCGTTCGGTGGTTCTCACGGACGCCCGGGGCGCCGTCCGGGCCCAGAAGCCCCAACGGATCGCCTGGGACCCGGTCCAGGCCGAGAAGGGCGGCTATCGCCACTTCATGCTGAAGGAGATCCACGAGCAGCCGCGGGCGGTGCGCGACACCCTGCTCGGCCGGATCAGCCTCGAGGACGGCGACGTCCACCTCGAGGAGCTGGGGGAGGCCGCCGCCGCCCTCAAGGGCGCGGAGCGCGTCCTCCTCCTCGCCTGCGGCACGAGCTGGCACGCCGCCCTCGTGGGCAAGTTCCTGCTCGAGCAGGTCGCCCGCATTCCCGCCGAGGTCGACTATGGCAGCGAGTTCCGCTACCGCTCCCCGATCGTGGGGCCGGCCACGGTGGCGGTCGCGATCAGCCAGAGCGGAGAGACCGCCGACACCCTGGCCGCGTTCCGTGAGGCCAGGGCCCGGGGCGCCCTGCCCCTCGCGATCTGCAACGTGCCGGGCTCGATGCTGACGCGGGACGCCGCGGGCTCGCTCCTCACCCACGCGGGGCCCGAGATCGGGGTGGCCTCCACCAAGGCCTTCACCGCCCAGCTCGTCGCCCTCTCCCTGCTCGCCCTGCACCTGGGCCGGCTCAAGGGAACGGTCTCCCGGGAGGAGGGGCGGGGGCATCTCGCCCGCCTCACGCGGACCCCCCAATTGATGGAGCAGGCCCTCGCGGCGGAAGGGGCGGTCGAGGACGTCACCCGCTCCCTCGTGCCGGTCCGGGATTTCCTCTACCTGGGCCGCGGCATCCACTACCCCATCGCTCTGGAGGGCGCGCTCAAGCTCAAGGAAGTCTCCTACGTCCACGCCGAGGGCTACCCGGCCGGGGAGATGAAGCACGGGCCGATCGCGCTCATCGACGAGTCGGTGGCGGTGGTCGCCCTGTGCCCTGAAGGTCGCGTCTACGAGAAGATGCTCTCCAACCTCCAGGAGGTGAAGGCCCGCGGGGGTCGGGTCGTGGCGGTGGTCTCGGGGCCCGACCCAAGGGTGCGCTCGCTCCTCGACCCCGCCCGGGACGCGGTCCTCGAAGTGCCCGCCGAAGACGAGCTCTGGTCGCCCCTGCTCATGGTCCTGCCCTTGCAGCTCCTGGCCTACTACCTGGCGGTGCGGGCCGGGCGCGACGTCGACCAGCCGCGCAACCTCGCCAAGTCGGTCACGGTCGAGTAGCCGTTTGTCGGCTACGCCGCCCTTCCTCGCCGGCCTCAACCCGCAGCAGCGGGAGGCGGTGCTCGCCACCGAGGGGCCGGTCCTGATCCTGGCGGGGGCGGGGAGCGGGAAGACCCGGGTCATCACCCACCGGATCGCCCACCTCGTGCTCGGCAAAGGCGTGCCCTCGGACCGGATCCTGGCCGTCACCTTCACGAACAAGGCGGCGGGGGAGATGAAGGCGCGGGCGCAGGCGCTCCTCGGGGGGGGACCGATCGGGAGCTGGATGTCGACCTTCCACAGCTTCTGCGTCCGCGTGCTCCGCCGCGACGCCGCCGCGGCCGGCCTCCGCCCGGACTTCGTCATCTACGACGAAGACGACCAGCTGGCCGCGGTGCGGGAGGCGCTCCGGGCCCTCGACCTCTCGGAGAAGCTGCACCCGCCCCGGCGCATCCTGTCCCGCATCTCGGCCCGCAAGAACTCCGGCCGGGACCCCGAGGAAGGGGAGGGTGACTCCTTCGTGGACTCGATCTTCTCCCGGGTGGCCGAGCGTTACCGGGAGATCCTGGCCGGGGCGGGAGCCCTCGATTTCGACGACCTGCTGCTGCGCGCGGTCGCCCTCTTCACGGAGAACGCCCTGGTGCGCGAGGCCTACCGCCGCCGGCTCCCCTACGTGCTGGTGGACGAGTACCAGGACACGAACCGGTCGCAGTACGAGCTGGTGCGGCACCTCGCGGGGCCGGACGGGAACCTGACCGTGGTGGGCGACGAGGACCAGTCGATCTACTCGTGGCGGGGGGCCGACATCAACAACATCCTGGACTTCGAGCACGACTTCCCGGGCGCGCGGGTCTTTCGCCTGGAGGAGAACTACCGCTCGAGCCAGGCCATCCTCGACCTCGCCTCCGCCCTCGTGGCCCGCAACGTGAACCGCAAGGGCAAGACGCTGCGAGCGGTGAAGGGGCGGGGGGATGCGGTGCGCCTGCACGAGGCCGCCGACGAGTTCGAGGAGGCGGCGTGGGTGGTGGAGCGTATCGCGTCCCTGCGTCGCGAGGGCCGGGTGGCCGTGCTGTTCCGGATGAACGCACAGAGCCGGCTCTTCGAGGAGGCGCTCCTTCGCCTGCGCATCCCCTACATCGTGGTCGGGGGGGTCGGGTTCTACGAACGGCGCGAGGTGAAGGACCTCCTCGCGTACCTGCGCCTCGTGCAGAACCCCCGCGATCCCGTGGCCTTCCGCCGGGTGCTGAACGTGCCCGCCCGCGGCATCGGGGCGAAGACGGTGGAGGAGCTGGAGGCGCGGGCCGATCGGGAGGGGGTGCCCCTCTGGGAGGCCGCGGGCCTCCTCGTCGACGAGGGGGCGCTCCCCGCCCGCGCCCAGGCTCCGCTCCAGCGTTTCCGCGGGCTGATCGAGGGTCTGCGGCAGGAGGCTCCCGGCCTGGGGGTGAAGCGGCTCATCGAGCGCGTGCTCGAGGCCAGCGGCTACTCGGCCGCCCTGGCCCGGGACGACACGCAGGAGAGCCAGGACCGCCTGGAGAACCTGGCCGAGCTGCTCTCCGCGGCCGCCGACTACGAGACGCGCGAGGAAGCGCCCGACCTCTCCGGCTTCCTCGACCGGGCCGCCCTGATCTCCGACGCCGATCAGATCCGGGACGATGCGCCGGTGGTGCTCATGACCCTGCACTCGGCGAAGGGCCTGGAGTTCCCCTCGGTGTTCCTGGTGGGTCTCGAGGAGGGCCTCATGCCCCACTCGAGGAGCCTGGCTTCGCGGGACGCGCTGGAGGAGGAGCGCCGGCTGTGCTACGTGGGGATGACGCGGGCCATGGAGCGGCTGCACCTCACCTGGGCGGCGAGCCGCCAGGTCTTCGGCCAGCGGCGGCTGAGCGAGCCGAGCCGCTTCCTCGACGAGATCCCGCGGGAGGACCTCGAGGTGACGGGGGGCTGGCGGCGGCCGGAGGCGCCCCGACCGCGAAAGGACGCTCCGGAGTGGGCCCCCCGGAAGCCCGCAGGCGGCGGCGGCCCACCCGCACCCCCCGCCCCGGCCGGGGGTGCCGAGATGCGCCCGGGGGTACGGGTCCGCCATCCGCTGTTCGGGGTGGGCACCGTCCTGCGCCGCGACGGCGAGGGCGACGAGCTGAAGCTCACCGTGGCCTTCGCCGGCGTGGGCGCCAAGAAGCTGGTGGCCCGCTACGCGGGCCTGCAGCTCGTCTAGCCCTTGGGCTTGATGTCCTGCACGACCCAGCGGGAGACCATGCGCGGAACGCTTCCCCCGCTGAGCTCGTACTTGCGCAGCACCATCGTGTAGGCCTTGGCCTCGCCGGCCACCGTCAGGTCCAGGTCGACCTGCTTCTGGACCATCTCCCCGGCCAGCTTCTCCACGTCCTCCAACTGGCCGACCGAGAGGCTGACGTTACGCTTCTCCTTCTCGACCGCGGTCTTGGCTTCGGCGACCTGCTTCCTCAGGTCGCGGTCCTTGTCGTTGAACTTGCCCCACTCCTCGGCCACCTTGGCGAGCCCCGGGGGGACGGATTTCCCCGCCTTCTGGATCTCCTTGACCTTGTCGATCTCGGAGTAGTGCTCGTTGGCGTAGGTGCCCGCCGCCTTCTTGTTCGCCGCCAGTTCGGCCTCGAGCTCGGCGACCTTCTTGGCCAGGTCGGGCAGCACGGCCGGGCTGCGCGTCTCCGGCACGGACCCCGTGATCTTCCAGTCGTCGACCTTCTTGTCGAACGCGACCATGGCGAAGCTGGTGAGGGTCTGGTTGTCGTTCGCTTTCAGGGCGTTGAAGTACTGGTCGACGATCCGCTGCTCGGGGTGTCCGCAAGCCACGCTCGCGACCGCCGTGCACAGGACGATGAGTTGGGCTGCTCGACGCTCGCTCATGGATCCTCCTTATCGACCCCCCACCCTCCCTCCCCACGGAGGAGGAGGGGAGCGCAGTTGCTAAGCCTCTTCGCCTTCCTCCCGTTCCGCCAGCCGGGCGACGGACACCAGGTGATCGCCTTCCTCGAGCTGGATGAGGCGTACCCCCTGGGTGTTCCGGCCGATGGTCGAGATGTCCGCCGTGTTGAGCCGGATGATCATACCCTTTTCGGTGATCAGCATCACCCCCTCGTCTCCGCGAAGGAACTTCACCCCCACCACCCGGCCATTGCGGCCCGTGGTCTTGATGTTGATGAGCCCCTTGCCCCCGCGGCTCTGGCGCCGGTACTCGTCGAGGGGGGTGCGCTTGCCGTAGCCGTGCTCGGTGACGGTCAGGACGGTGCCGCCTTCCGCGACCACCTCCAGGGCCACCACCTGGTCCCCCTTCTCCAGCTCGATCCCCTTCACGCCGTAAGCGCTGCGGCCCATGGGCCGCACGTCCTCTTCGCTGAAGTGGATGGCCATGCCGTCCCGGGTCCCGATGAGCAGCTCGTCCTTGCCGGAGGTGAGGACGCCGTCGATCAGGGCGTCACCCTCCTCCACGGAGAGGGCGATGATCCCGGATGGACGTGGGTTCGAGAAGGCGCTGAGCTCGGTCTTCTTGACGATGCCGTTGCGGGTGGCCAGGAGGACGAACCGGCCCTCCGCGAACTCCTTGACCGCGCAGAAGGCGGCGATCTTCTCCGCGGGCTGGAGCGGCACGAGGTTCACCACCGCCTTGCCCTTGCCCTGGGGCCCCACGTCGGGGATCTCGTGGACCTTGAGCCAATAGATCCGCCCGCGGTCGGTGAAGATCAGGATGTAGGAGTGGGTGGACGCGATGAAGAGGTCGCTGACGAAGTCCTCATCCTTCGTCCTCATGCCGACCCGCCCCCGGCCACCCCGCTTCTGGGCACGGTAGGTCGAGATCGAGGTGCGCTTGATGTAGCCGGAGTGGGTGATGGAGATGGCCACGTCCTCGTCGGCGATCAGGTCCTCGATGGCGATCTCGTCCACCGCGTCCACGATCTTCGTGCGGCGGGCGTCCCCGTGCTCCTCGCGGATCTGTTTCAGCTCCTCGCCCACGATCTGGTCCACGCGGCGGGGCGAGGCCAGGATGTCCTTGTAATCCGCGATCTTGACCCGGATCTCCTTGAGCTCGTCCACGATCTTCTGGCGCTCCAGCCCGGTCAGGCGCTGGAGCTGCAGCTTCAGGATCTCGTCGGCCTGGATCTCGGAGAGGCGGAAGCGGGTGAGGAGGCCGGTCTTGGCCTCGTCGGGGTTCCGGGACCCCCGGATGAGGGCGATCACCTCGTCGAGATGGTCGAGGGCGATGGTGAAGCCCTCGAGGACGTGGGCCCTCGCCTCCGCCTTGCGCAGGTCGTGGGCGGTGCGCCGCCGCACCACCTCGCGCCGGAAGTCGACGAAGAGCTCGCAGGCCTCCAGGAGGTTCAGGACCCTGGGCCGCTGGTCGACGATGGCCAGGAAGATCACCCCGAAAGTGTCCTGGAGGGGGGTGTGCTTGTAGAGGTTGTTCAGGATGACCTGGGAGGGCTCGCCCTTCTTCACGTCGATCACGATGCGCATGCCACGGCGGTCGCTCTCGTCGCGGATCCCGTTCTCCTGGATCCCCTTGATCCGCTCCTCCCGGACCAGCTCCGCGATCTTCTCGATGAGCCGTGCCTTGTTGACCTGGTAGGGGATCTCGGTGATCACGATGGATTCGCGGTCCCCCTTGCGAACCTCGATCTCGGCCTTGGCCCGCATGACGAGGGAGCCGCGGCCGGTGCGGTAGGCCTGCCGGATCCCGTGCCGGCCCAGGATGAAGCCGGCAGTGGGGAAGTCGGGGCCGGGGATGCGCTCCATCACGCCCTCCAGGCGCTCGTCGGGGGTCAGGTCCTGGTTGTCGAGGAGGAAGAGGAGGGCGTTCACCACCTCGCCCAGGTTGTGGGGCGGGATCTTGGTGGCCATGCCCACCGCGATCCCCTCCGCCCCGTTCACGATCAGGTTCGGGAGCACGGTGGGGAGGACGGTGGGCTCCACCGCGCTGTTGTCGTAGGTGGGGATGAAGTCGACGGTCTCCTTCTCGATGTCCGCCATCATGGAGGCGCCCAGGCGCGTCAGGCGGGCCTCGGTGTAGCGCATGGCGGCCGGAGGATCGCCGTCCACCGAACCGAAGTTGCCCTGCCCGTCCACCAGGGGGGCGCGCATGTTCCAGTCCTGGGCCATGCGCACCAGGGTGTCGTAGATGGCGCCTTCGCCGTGGGGGTGATAGTTGCCCATCACCTCCCCCGCGACCTTCGCGCTCTTCCGGTAGGGCCGGCCGGGCTGCAGCCCCATCTGCTGCATGCCGTAGAGCACCCGGCGGTTCGCGGGCTTCAAGCCGTCGCGCACGTCGGGCAGGGCGCGGCCGATGATCACGGACATCGCGTAGTCCATGTAGGACTGGCGCATCTCGTCCGCGATGTTGGCGGGGATCTTCTGCTGCGCGATCGGTTCGTCGCTCATCCTAGATGTCCAGGTTGCGGACGTTCAGGGCGTTCTCCTCGATGAAGAGCCGGCGGGGCTCCACCGCGTCGCCCATCAGGGTGGTGAAGATGTTCTCCGCCACCTCGTCGTCCTCGAGGCGCACCTGCAGCAGGGTGCGGGTGGCGGGGTCCATGGTGGACTCCCAGAGCTGTTCCGCGTTCATCTCCCCGAGGCCCTTGTAGCGCTGGACGACGAGGCCCTTCTTCCCCTCGTCCAGGATGTGCTTGACCAGGTGGTCCCGGGAATGCACGACGGTCTCCCCCCCGTCCACCACGGTGAGAGGCGGCCGGTCGACCTCGCGGATCTCCTCGTAGGCGGAGTAGAGCGCCTTGTACTCGGGAGAGGAGACGAACGCATCGCCCAGGCGAACCTCGCGGCTCTGGCCGCTCTGCTCGGTCTGGAGCACCACCTCGTAGACCCCGTGCTCCTCGTCCTTCTCCAGGACCACGTCCTTGCCCGCCTCCCGCAGGGGCTTGATCAGGTCGAGGAGGCGCGCCTTCTCCGTGAAGACCTCGGCGTCCTTGACCTGGCCGCTCAGGAGCAGCTCCGCCAGGTCCTTGGGCACCCCGCGCTTCTCGATCCGGTCGAGGAGCTTCGTCACCGATACCATCTTCTCGAGGACGCGGGCCAGCTTCTGGCCTTCCAGCTCCTGGCCCGAGGAGAGCCGGACCCGCCGGTTCTCCACCGCCCGGCTCATGAGGAAGGCGTCCAGGGCGTGCTCGTCCTTGAGGTAGATCTCGCTCTTCCCGTGCTTGGCCTTGAAGAGCGGGGGCTGCGCGATGTAGAGGTGGCCCCGCTCGATCAGCTCCTTCATCTGCCGGTAGAAAAAGGTCAGGAGCAGGGTGCGGATGTGGCTGCCGTCCACGTCCGCGTCGCACATGATGATGATCCGGCTGTACCGGAGCTTGCTGACGTCGAAGTCGTCCGCCCCCACCCCCGTGCCCAGGGCGGCGATGATGTTGCGGATCTCCTCCGAAGCGAGGGTCTTGTCCAGGCGGGCCTTCTCCACGTTCAGGATCTTGCCCCGCAGGGGGAGGATGGCCTGGAAGGTGCGATCGCGCCCCTGCTTGGCGGAGCCGCCCGCGGAGTCCCCCTCCACCAGGTAGAGCTCGCACTTCTCGGGGTTGCGCTCCTGGCACTCGGCGAGCTTGCCGGGGAGGCCGGCCCCGTCGAGGGCGCCCTTGCGACGGGTGAGGTCACGGGCCTTGCGGGCCGCCTCGCGGGCCCGCGAAGCTTCGAGCACCTTCAGGGTGATCCGCTTCGAATCGCTGGGGTGCTCCTCGAAGTAGGCACTGAGCTTCTCGTTGATCAGGGTCTCGACGATCCCCTTCACCTCGGAGTTGCCGAGCTTGCCCTTGGTCTGGCCTTCGAACTGGGGGTCGGGCACCTTGACGCTGATGACGGCGCACAGCCCCTCTCGCGTGTCCTCTCCCTCGAAGGCTTCCGTGGCATCCTTCACGAGGCCCGAGGAGGTGGCGAAAGCGTTCAGGGTACGGGTGAGCGCGCTCTTGAAGCCGATCAAGTGGGTCCCGCCGTCGTGGGTGTTGATGTTGTTGGCGAAGGAGTAGATGTTCTCGGCGTAGCCGTCGTTCCATTGGAGCGCGATCTCGACCTGGACCCCCTCACGGATCCCCTCGATGAAGATCGGCGCCGGATGGAGCGTCTCCTTGTTGCGGTCCAGATCTCCACCTCGAGGGTCTCGCTGAGGGCGTTCACCACCGAGATGCCGACCCCGTGGAGGCCGCCCGAGACCTTGTATGACTTCTTGTCGAACTTGCCGCCGGCGTGGAGCTTGGTGAGCACCACCTCCGCGGCGTCCATGCCGGGCACCGTCGGGTGGGGGCCCACGGGAATCCCCCGGCCGTTGTCCACCACGGTCACCGAGTTGTCGATGTGGATGGTGACGTTCACCTCGCTGCAGAAGCCGGCCAGGGCCTCGTCCACCGAGTTGTCCACCACCTCGTAGACGAGGTGGTGCAAACCCGACTCGCCGGTGGAGCCGATGTACATGGCGGGCCGGACGCGGACCGCCTCCAGCCCCTCGAGGACGCGAATCGCCTCCGCGCCGTACTCGGCTGCGGGCACGTCCTCGATCTTGGTCGGTTCACTCATGACTTCCTGGATCACCCCGTGTCGGGAAGGCTTCACGCACAGCGCACCTCTGGGCCGCCACCTCGCTGCACAGGTGGTCGGCGCGCTCCTCGTCGAGCTCGGAATCGAGATCGTCGAGGAGGGCCACCGCCGACTGTCCGGTCTCCTCCCGGTGCACGGTGAGGGTGGCGAGAGCGAGGGTGAGAAGGACGCTCCGCGCCTGGCCCGCGGAGGCGCTCTCCCCCGCGTCGTGTCCGTCCACCGTGAGGGCCACGGGGTCCCGGTGCGGACCCACCAGGCTGCGGCCCGCGTGGGCCTCGCGGAGCCGGGCCCCCTCGACCGCCCGGGTCAGGGTCTCGCGGTGGGCCTCCTCAGAGGTGGTGGCGAGCTCGACGGGGAGGCGCAGGGAGTAGCTCTCCCCGTCGGGCCGGAAGCCCGGGCGGGCGTCCATGGCCCGCCGCAGGCGGTCCACGTAGGCGGCGCGCCGGGCCCGGAGGCGCGCTCCCAGCTCGACGAACCGCTCGTTCCAGGCGGGCAGCTCCTGCCGCCCGTTGGCCAGGGCCGCGTTCCGCTGGGCCAGCACCCGTTCGTACTCGCGGGCGGCCTGCCGGTAGGCCGGCCAGAGGGCGGACGCCCCGCGGTCGAGGAAGAGCCGGCGCTCGCGCATGGAGCCGCGGACGACGCGGAGCCGCTCCGTGGAGTAGACGACCACCTCCAGCCGTCCGTGGTAGTCGCGGGGCGGGACCTCCCGCCCGTCCACCCGCAGCCGGCGCAGGCCGGGGGCCAGCTCCACCTCGAGCGCGGTCTCCCGGGCATCTCCGGCGGTGGAGGTGCGCGTGAGCAGGGCCGCCGACCCGCGGCGGATGAGGGTGGGAGTGTCCTCGGTCCGGAAGGAGCGTCCCCGCGCCAGCAGACCCACCGCCTCCAGGAGCGAGGTCTTGCCCTGCGCGTTCCGCCCCACGAACACGTTGAGACCGGGATCGAGCTCCATCCCTGCCTGGTGGATGTTGCGCAGGTCACGGATCTCCAGAACCTTGAGGAAGACCAACTAGAACCTCATGGGCATGACGATGTAACGGTAGTCGGTCTCTTCCTGGCCCAGCGGGCGAAGGAGCCCCTGGGTTTCCGCGTCCTTCAGGGAAAGGGTCACCACCTCCGCCCCCGCCGCCCCAAGAAAATCCACGAGGTACTGGGCGTTGAATCCGATCTCCACCGTCTCCCCGCCATAGTCCACGGAGAGGGACTCCCGCGCCTCTCCGAGGTCGGGGGACGAGGCCATGAGCTCGAGCTTCCCGGGGGCCAGGCTAAGCTTCACGGCGCGGCTTCGCTCCGAGGACAGCAGGCTGACGCGGCGGATCGCGCTCAGCAGGGGGTCTCGCCCCAGGTGGACGGTCTTGTCACCCGAAGCGGCGACCACCTTCTCGAAGGCGGGAAACTGGGCGTCCACGACCTTGGAGGTCAGGATGCGGCCGCCCACCGTGAACACGAGATGGCTCTCCACCGGCTGCAAGGTCAGGCTTTCCTCGGTCTCCAGGAGCCGCGCGATCTCGCTGATGGCCTTGCGCGGCACCAGCACCCGGAGGGGCTCCGCGACCTTCAAGGCTACCTTCCGCTGGGCAAAGGCAAGGCGGTGGCCGTCCGTCGCGACCATGGAGGCCGATTCCTTCTCCAGGAGCAGAAGGGCTCCGGAAAGGTAGTACCGTGCGTCCTCGGCGGTGATGGCAAACGCGGTCCGGCTGATGAGAGCACGCAACGCGTCGCCCGGGATCTCGATCCCCTTTGTCGGCTTCCCCTCCGGGAGCGAAGGGAAGTCCTCCCGGGGAAGACCCGCCATCTTG
>WNGE01004761.1_pt1 | contig 15568 bp, 2 predicted proteins | sample 5400651 | NCBI WGS metagenome assembly WNGE01 (sample SAMN13153370, study PRJNA577476) | soil metagenome | isolation source: 60 cm soil or saprolite under grassland replicate 2 | place: USA:California | collected 2016-06-15 | reverse complement strand
ATAAACTATTAAGACTTTAATATAATTATAATTAAAAACTAATACTCTTTACTCTTAATTTCTAAAATTATAAATAAAGTTATAAGAACTTAATACTTTAATAAAATTAATCTTAAGAATACTTATTATAAACTATAAATTAAAGTAAAAGATAAGTAAAAGATAACTTTTTAAACTTAATATAAATATTATAAGTTCTTAATAATACTTATAAACTTAATAAATATACTTATAACTTTTTAAATATATATTAATAAGATACTTTAAGACTTAGTTAATAACTTTTATATTATTTATTTAAATAATATATTAGTTTTTTTAAGGACTAAGAAAGAATATAACTAATACTTATAATAAGTATATTAATAATTATAAGAAGTTAAGTTATATATTAAGTTATTTAAGTATTAGTTCTATTAAAAGAAGATTAAATTCTTAGGTTTTCTTATTAGAGTTTAAAGAATATATATAAATCTAAATTAAATATAAATTATTAAAAAGTAAGAAAATTACTTTCTTAAGAGTTATTAAGACTTATAAGTTTTATTAAGTTTTTATAACTTTTATTATTATTTTATTAAGAGTTATTTAATTATAACTTAACTTCTTACTTCTTTACTTAAAGAAAGTAAAAATAAATAAAAAACTAGTAATTTTAATAAAACTTAAAGAAACTTATAATAATAAACTTTTTTAAACTTATTAAATACCTTTTAAATAATATCTTTACTTTAATATTATAACTTTAAGTTACTTATTTATCTTAAGATTAATATCTTAAATATAATACTTAAAAGTATCTTATTTTAATTATAAGTTAATACTTATTAATAATATTCTATTACTTTCTTCTTAAAGTAATTTAAAAGTATTAAAATCTATTATATTACTTTTAATAAAGAACTAATAACTATTATTAAGTACTTTAAGTATTAATACTATTACTTAAATAAGATTAATTATATTATTAAAGTATAATCTAATTATTTAAATTTATAAAACTTTATAAAATAACTTAAGATTAATAATAAATAAATTAAGTAATTAATTTATCTTACTCTTTATAATTTTATTATAAGATATTAATTAAAGTTTTTAAACCTTATTAATAAGTTATTATAATAACTTAATTTCTTAAACTAAGTTTAGAAAATCCTTAGTTTAGTTTAAATAAACTTATTAGTAAATAAGTTAATAAAGACTAATTTTAATTTATTAAAGGTAATTAGATTTAATTTAAAGTTATATAATATAATTAAGTTCTAATTATATAATATAATTATACTTAAATTAAATAAGTTAAATAAGTTAATAAATAATTTTTAATTATATATTATACTTAAGTTAAATAAGTTAAATAAGTTAAATTTAAGATTTAAACTAAAAAGACTAAATAAGTTAGATTTATAAGTTATAAATATCTCTTTAAATTTAGAAATTAAACTTAAGTTAAGTAAACTAAATAAATTAAATTATTTATATTTTAAACTTAAGTTAAATAAGTTAAATAAGTTAAATAAGTTAAAGGATTTAAAAAGTTTATTTTATTTATATTTATATAAGTTAATAATACTTATATTAGTAAATTAAGACTAAATAAAGTCTAAAGTAATATATTCTTATCTTATTAAGAATATTAAAACTAGTTATCTTATTAAACTTATTAAAATACAAGTAATAATTAAGAAAAGAACTAAGAAAGTAACTTAAAATAAGAACTTCTTAATTAAAGAAGTAATATTTAGTTTAATAAACTTAATTTTTAACTCTTAAAGAAATAATCTCTTATATATATAACTTAAGAAAGAATTAATAAGTTAAAGTTAAGAAAGTAATAATTAAAAAACTATTAATTATAAAGACTTTAAATTATAACTTAATAGTAACTAAGAAAGTAATAATTAACTAAAAGTTAGTTATAAAGATATTAACTTAAAGAATTATACTTTAAATAAGTAAAGTTTACTTTATTATAAAGAAAAGATAATAGTCTTTTAATAAAAAGCCTTTATTTAAAAACTTTTATACTTATATTATAATAACTAGTTTATAAGTTACTAAGATATTAATAAGACTAAAAAGTTATTAAAATAAAAGTTTTATTAATTAAGATTATTAACTAATATAAAAGAGTATATTATTACTTACTTAGTTTATTAAAATATTATAATTCTTAAGTATAAGTTATATAATAAACTTAAGTCTTTTCTTATACTTAAATAATCTTAATAAGAAGTCTTACTTAATTTTATTACTTAACTTCTTATATTATAAATAAGATTAACTAAGTATAATACTATATTAATTATAATAAACTATTATACTAAGATAACTAAATTTATATTAATAACTTTAAATATTATTATATTTAAATTTATAACTTTATTTTATAAAAATATTAAGTTTAAGTATAGATTTTTATAAGAAATAATATTTAATTAAGATATTAGAATTACTTTAAAATTCTAAGTTAAAGTATATACTTATTCTTTAATTAAAAGATAATTAAGAATAGTATTTTACTTTTAAACTAATAATTAAACTAAAATCTTAAATTAAATTCTTAAAAACTACTTATAAGTCTATATAAGTCTAAAGTAAATAAATTAAGTTAAATTATTAACTAGTATTAAATTTATTTATAATAATAATTAAAGTTTAAGTATTAAGATAATCTTATTTAAAGTACTTTATAATTATAACTTAAAACTATGAATTAATATTATTAATACTAAGAATATTATTATTAAGAGAAGAGTATTAATTATATAAGATTATATCTTATAATTATATAAATTATAAGAATACCTTTAAGAATAACTCTTCTTAAGTTAAGAATAATAAACTAAGTATTATAATTAATAATATTAACTAAAGTTCTTTAAATAAGATTAATTAGTTAAGTTTTTAATAAAAAACTTATAGTTTAAAAATAAGAAGTTATAATTAAGATAAATTAAACTCTTATAGATTTTAAAAAGAATAAGTACTTAAGTATATTAATTAACTCTTTCTTTAAAATATAATTAATTATATAATATATTTCTTATTTAAGTTATTAAAGAGTATAAGTTTAAATTAAAGTAATTATTATTACTTATACTTAATTTAGAAGATAATAAAAAATAAGAGATTAAAGAAGTAAAGGACTAAGTTATTATTAAGAGATAATTATATTACTTAATTAAATAAGAAAGTTAACTTATAAAGTATAATTAATAAATACTAAGAGTTAGTATAAGAAATATAAAATAAATTATATAATACTATTAGAAGTATTAAAAGAAAAAGAGAATACTTAAGTTATATAATACTTTAAATTACTAATTAAAACTATTAATTTAATTAAACTACTTATCTTAATTATAATAAGACTAATATTATTTTATTAAGTTAAGAAGTTATTACTCTTTTCTTATTAGGTTTTAATAAGAATAATAAGAGTTATTCTTAGTTACTTATAAATAAGTAACTTTAAGAAGAAAGATAATTATAATAAGAAGTTAAATCTAAGTATTTAGTATTAAAGTATTTAAGTATTAAAGTATTTAAGTATTAAAGTATTTAAGTATTAAAGTATTTAAGTATTTAGTATTAAAGTATCTAAATATTAAAGTATTTAAGTATTTAATATTAAAGTATTTAAGTATTAAAGTATTTAAGTATTTAGTATTTAAATATTTAAGTATTAAAGTATTTAAGTATTTAAGTATTAAAGTATTAAAGTATTTAAGTATTTATATATTTAAGTATTTAAGTACTTATATATTTAAGTATCTAAGTATTTAAATATTTAAGTATTTAATAAAAGATAAAAGAAAAGACTTAATCTTTCTTTAAAAAATAAACTTAAGTCTTATCTTTAACTACTTACTTATACTTTAATTAATTAATTTACTTATATTTATTTAATATTATTATAATATTTTATTAAGTATTACTTCTTTTATTATACTATAATCTCTCTTATTACCTTTATATTACTTAGTATATTATAAGTTTAATTATAATAGTTTATATTAAGAAGTTAAGTGTAGATCAAGTACTAAGTATAGTACTACAAAGTATAAGAGTTATATAATCTCTTATATAACTATATACTTGGCCTATATTATACTAAGAGAGATAAAAGTCTCTTAAGTCCTAATAGACTTTTATTCTTAGTTTAATTAGTTTAATTACCTTAATTAATAACTCTAGTTAATATATATATATTAACTCTATATATTTACCCTACTTCTACTCCTTTACTATATAGCCTTTAAAAAGGTTATAAGTCTAGGTTTAACCTTAAGTTAAGAATGTAATAAGTATGTAATTAATTACTTCTTAAAGCTTATAATACAAGTAGTAAGTAATTAAAAGAAGCTCTAAACTAGAGTAGAGTATAGTACCTTAATACACGTATAATAGGCATGAATAAGACAACTATAAGATTAGAATCTATAGGACTTATAGGACTAGAAGTCATAGAAGACAATACTTTAATATATATATATAAATACAAATGAGATAACTATAGAATTAGAACTTATAAGACAATAATAACTTAATATATAATCTATAAATAGATTAAACAAGTTAACTATATTACTTAGTATAAGTTATAAAACTACTAATAATATATATTTAATAAATAACTCTCTTTCTTACTAATATAAGTTAATAAGTATATAAAACAATAAGTTATTAAGATCTTAAACTATAATATAATAGTTTATAAACCTTTCTTTTCTATAAACTCCTTTATAATTCGAATTTATATATATATTAATATATTATTTCATTACCTTTAATTCTATATATATGTAGATTATATACTTAATACTACTTATAATTAATAAGATAAATACTAACTAACTTATAAAGAAATAATAAGTTCTTATCCTTATACAAGTAAATTAATAAAAATAATTTAAGTTATTAGACTTGTATTTTAGTAGAAAGTCTCTTAGGTTCGTTCTTTAGTAAATAGAGAAGGAGTATATATAGATACTATAAGAATAGGATTTAATACTTATACTAATATTAAGTACATTAAGTATAATAATAGATAATATTATAATTAGAATTAGAAAGATATTCTTAAGAAAGAAAAAAGAACTAATAGTATTAATAAGTTATTAAAACATTAAGAAAAGAGAAAAATACAAGGTAATAATATTAGAGGTTCTATATATAATTAGTATCTATATTAATGAAATAGACAAGTAGTATATTAAGGACTTTAATAGAGTTAAGAACAAATAAAAAGGTCTTTGTACTAAGTATAGTAAGATAACCTTATAAGTAACTTATAAGCTTATAAGAAATATAACTACATTCTTACTTAAGTAAGATATAACTATCAAAGATATATAAACAAAGCTTAAGGAACTATAAAGAGATATTATTACTATAAACCCTACTTAAAAGTCTACCTTTACTAATAATAAACTCTTTGACTACTTACTAGAAGGGTTACTTAAAGAATACTTAGTTATATATAGTGTAATTAATAGTTAAACTAGTCTTAGTATTGATAATAAACTCTTGATTCTCTAAAGATAATAAGACAAGCTCTTTACTAAGACAAGTATACTAGTAATTAGATACTAAGAGGATTTATAGCCCTAGTCCTCTTAAAGAAAGAACTGATCTAGTAAAGGCTCTAGGAGTGAATATATTATATACTACCTATATAGTGACTACTATTACATTAAAGACTATAATATTAGGAAAGAGCTCTTTAAGCTAGTTAAAGAAACATAGAATCGTTAATATAAAGAGACTCTAGAAAGAAGACAACCTAATAAGAGAATAAACAAGAAGATATTATCTAGAAAACCAAATAAGAGTAACTATTCAAAAGGCTATATTACTAATAAAGGACTAGACTCTTAAAGTAATAAGGATTCTATAAATAAATAAAGCTCTAACTTTGATAATAATAATAATAATAATAAAGTTATTATAATATCTATAATAGGAAGCTAGATCTAGTATCTAGGTATCTAAGTATCTAGGTATCTAAGTATCTAGACATCTAAGTATCTAGGTATCTAAGTATCTAGTATCTAGGTATCTGAGCTTTGTTATGTACTTAACTACTAGTAACGAACTGTTAAGGATCACATAGTAATTAGATCTCCTAGGACAGGCTTAGAGAGCTACTTAACTAGTCACTCTATTAGCTACTTACTTAGCTACTTACTCTACTACTTATTTAGCTATTACTTAGCTATTACTTAGTTACTTACTTACTTAGCTAGCTATTTAGTTAGTAACCTAGATAGCTAGTAAGGAATATAAGTAAGGGTACTAACCTAGAGAAGAAGAGAGGTAAGCTTAAGTCTTACCTCTAATAGTCCGTCTATACTTTAATTAATTAATCTACTTATACTCACCTAATGTCTTAGTAATACTCTACTACGTGTTACTTCTCCTATTATATTATAATCTCTCCTACTACTCTTACATTACTCAATGTATTACAATTCTTAAGCTTCTACCTTATAAGGCCGATTATACTATATTAAGACAAGTATCTTAAGGCAATTTAGCTTCTACCTCTAATATGACCTAAGGAGTCATTACTACTATTAACTTAACAAGGCTCTAAGCTAAAGGCAAGCCCCTTACTAACTAAGAGCTCAAGGAGCTTAATACCTAAATCAAGGCCTTTAAAGAGATAGTCTGAATAGAAGACTAGCTTTAGCTCTTAGAGAACTAAAAGCGCCTATATAATTTAGAAATCTTAGAGAATTACGATTTAGAGTATCTTACTAACTACTTAAATATTATACTACTTACTAGAGTTACTCTTAACTCTAATATACTTACTTTAATTAAGTATAGTAACTCTGAATCTACTACTACTACTGACCTAGATTACTACTACTATAAGTATATACAATATACTAAGAGTATTAAGATTATACTAAGTTATACACTTAAGGTTAACTCTAGTCTTAGAGAGTAAGGAGACTAGAAGTGTAATATTAAACGTGTATTCAAGAGTAATCTAAGGACTTATTAGACTAATAACTAGAAGATTATCAAGGCCCTTAATTACTTAGATTCAAACCTAAAATCACTATAGTATACTTATAGTAACTAGAAGAGAGGTATTCGAAAATAGTCTCTATTTATCTAATAGATTAGAAATAATATTTAGAATAGTTAAAATATTACTACTACCTTATATAAGTAATTTAATTTAGTAAAGTAATAGTCTAACTAGTTACTAGTTTAGTTTAACGTCTATATATCTATAATTAAGAGAGACCTACTCTAGTAGGATAAGAAGGCCTTAACTATAGTCTTCTATTCTAAACTTACTCAAGAATTAAAGTATTAGTTTAAAATCTCTAATATTATAATATTAAAGACTAGAGCTTAGTATATAGTTATAACTTAGTGTATATAGAAAGGATTATATAGTACTAAGAAGAGAAAGAATACCTAGAACTATTAGAACTTAGACAAAGAGTTAAAGAACCTAGAATAAAGAGGAGACTCTAAGAGTTACTAGGACTATACTAGTTCTAGCTCTTATTTTAGATCAAAGTACTTATAACCTAACTTAAGGAGAGACTATAAGGACTACTACTATACTAGTTATTAAAAGAATAAACGATATAATAGAGAACCTAAGAAGAGATAGTCTAATAACGTCTATTATATATATTAAGAACTAAGTTACTATACTATAAGTTACTTAAAGAGAAGGGACTAAAAGGATAAGAAAGAGTAATATTAAGAAGTTAAAATCTAGTTAGCTTAAGTAGAGGCTAGTAATTAACTTAGTACTAGATCTAGTCTCTACTTAGACTCTTGACTAAGTACTAAAGAGCCTTAAACTCTAAGTAATTTAGACGAATTATTAAACTAAAGTAGTTCTACTAAGACCCTACTATAGAACTAACTAAACTTATTAGGGTTACTAAAGCCTTTATTACTAATAGATTAGTATTACTCTTATTAGAAGTAATTCCTATACTTATTAGAGTTAATATATATATAGAAGTCAATCTAGTTAACATTAAGCTTATCTAATAACTTTACTTTAAACCCTATTAAAACACAAATCTACTAATTCTATATATAATAAACTAATAAAACCTACTTACTTATAAAGTATATAACTTATAACTAGAGCTTATAAATAGTTATAGGGTCTATAGAACTACTTTATAACTATACTTAGCTATTAATCAAGACATAAGAGACTCTTAAATCCTACTTAGTATATTTATATTAACTAAGCTCAAAATACAAATTAATTATAAGAGCTATTAATAATAATATAAGTTTAAAAAAACTTATATTCAAATTAATCTATATTAATACTTTTAAAAGTAAATTAAAGAGATTAAGTTTTATACTCTTATTAAAGTAAATTAACTATTATAATATAAAGCTACTATTATTATACTAACTAGTAAGTTACTTACTTACTTATAGGACTACTTAGATGTCTTCTTAACTACTAATACTAAGAAGTTAATACCTTACTATAACGTTAATCTTATTATTAAACTATAACTAAGAAAGGAATTACTATATAGACTAATTTACTTACTATTACTATAAGAGCTAGAAGCCCTAAAGGAGTTCTTAGAAGAGAACCTAATTAAAGAGTTCATTTAAGAATTAAAGAGTCTTATTAGTACTCTTATTCTATTTACTCTAAAAAAGAACAATAGTCTTAGACTATATATAAACTACTAGGGTCTTAATATAATTATAGTTAAGAATTAGTACTCTTTACCCTTAATCTCTAAAATCATAGATAGAGTTATAAGAGCTTAATACTTTAATAAAATTAACCTTAAGAACACTTATTATAAGTTATAAATTAAAGTAAAAGACAAATAAAAGATAACTTTTTAGACTTAATATAAACATTATAAGTTCTTAGTAGTACTTATAGGCCTTATAAATACACTTATAACTTTCTAGATATATATTAATAAAGTACTTTAAGACTTAGTTAATAACTTTTATATTATTTACTTAAATAATATATTAGTCTTCTTAAAGACTAAGAAAGAGTATAACTAATACTTAAAACAAGTATACTAATAATTATAAGAAGTTAAGCTATATACTAAGTTATTTAAATATTAGTTCTACTAAAAGGAGATTGAATTCTTAGGCTTTATTATTAGAGTCTAAGGAATATATATAGACTTAAACTAAATACAAACTATTAAGAAGTAAAAGAACTACTCTCTTAAGAGCTACTAAGACCTATAAGTATTACTAGGTTTTTATAACTTTTACTAATACTTTATTTAGAGTTATTTAGTTATAACTTAACCTCTTATCTTCTTACTTAAAGGAAGTAAAAACAAACAAAAAACTAGTGATTTTAGTAGGGCTTAAGAAGACTTATAATAGTAAGCTTTTCTAAACCTATTAAGTACCTTCTAAATAATACTTTTACTTTAATATTATAACCTTAAGTTACTTATTTATCTTAAGACTAATATCTTAGATATAGTACTTAAAAGTGTCTTATCTTAACTATAAGTTAATAACTACTAATAGTATCTTATTACTTTCTTTTTAAAGTAATTTAAAGGTATTAAAATCTATTATATTACTCTTAATAAGAAGTTAATAGTTATTATTAAGTACTTTAAGTACTAATACTACTATCTAAACAAGAGTAATTATATTATTAAGGTATAGTCTAATTATTTAAATTTATAAAGCTTTATAAAATAACTTAAGATTAATAATAGATAAGTTAAATAACTAATCTATCTTACTTCTTATAATTTTATTATAAGGTACTAACTAAAGTCTTTAAACTCTACTAATAAGTCGTTATAATAACTTAATTTCTTAAGTTAAGTTTAAGAAATCTCTAATTTAGTTTAAATAGACTTATTAGTAAGTAAGTTAATAAGGACTAATTTTAATTCAAAGTTATATAATATAATTAAGTACTAGTTATATAATATAACTATATTTAAGTTAGATAAGTTAAATAAGTTAAACTTAAAGTTTAGACTAAGAAGACTAAATAAGTTATACTTATTAAATATAAAAGAACTATATAACTTAACTAAGAAACTTAGACTAATAAAGCTAAATAAGTTAAAATTATTAAATCTACTAGAAATATACTTATATTAAGATATAGTACTTATACTAATAGATTAAGACTAAGTAAGGTTTAAGATAACTTAAAGAGTTAATATCTTAAGTCTTTTAAGTATAAAGCCTAGAGGTTAATAAGACCTAAGAAAGGATATTATTAGTTTATAGACCTTTACTTAGACTATTTAAGTACTTAGTATATTGTCTTAAGTAAAGGATAATAAGACTAACTATCTTATTAAACTTATAAGATTATAAGTAGTTATTAAGAGAGAAGTTAAGAGAATAACTTAGAATAAGAACTCTTTAATTAAAAAAGTAGTACTTAATCTAATAAACTTAATCTTTAACTCTTAGAGAAATAATCTCTTATATATATAACTTAAGAAGGAACTAGTAAGTTAAAGTTAAGAAAATAATAATTAGAAGACTACTAATTATAAGAGCCTTAAACTATAATCTAATAATAGTCAAGAAGGTAATAATTAACTAAAAGTTAGTTATTAAGGTATTAGTCTAAAGGACTATACTTTAAATAAATAGAGTTTACTTTATTATAAAGAAAAGATAATAGTCTCTTAATAGAAAGCTCTAATTTAAGAACTTTTATATTTATATTATAATAACTAACTTATAAAGTACTAGAGTATTAATAAGACTATTAAACTACTATAATATAAGTTCTATTAACTAAGACTACTAGTTAATATAAGATAATATATTATTACTTACTTAGTTTATTAGAATATTATAATTTCTAAGTATAAGTTATATAGTAAACTTAAACCTTTCTTTATACTTAAATAACTTTAATAAGAAGTCTTACTTGATTTTATTACTTAGTTTCTTATATTATAAATAAGAATTACTAAGTATAATACTATATTAGTTATAGTTAACTACTATACTAAGATAACTAAGTTTATACTAATAACTTTTAATATTATTATACTTGAATTTATAACTTTATTTTATGAAAATATTAAACTTAAGTATAGTTTCTTAAGAAGAATAGTATTTAATTAAAATATTAGAATTACTTTTAAATTCTAGATTAAAGTATATACTTATTCTCTAATTAAGTAATAATTAAGTATAGTATTTTATTCTTAAATTAATAATTAAACTAAAATCCTAAATTAAATCCTTAAAAACTACTTATAAGCTTATATAAGCCTTAAATAAATAAATTAAGTTAAATTATTAGTTAGTATTAAATTTACTTATAATAATAGTTAAAGTTTAAGTACTAAGATAACTTTATTTAAAGTACTTTATAACTATAACTTAGAACTATAAATTAATATTACTAGTATTAAAGACGTTATTATTAAGAGAAGAATACTAGTTATATAAGACTATATCTTATAATTATATAAACTATAAGAACGTCTTTAAAAAAGTAATAAGTTAAGTATTATAATTAATAATATTAGTTAAAACTCTTTAAATAAGAAAACTTAATTAAGCTTTTAATAAGAAACTTATAACTTAAGAATAAAAAGCTATAATTAAGATAAATTAAGCCCTTATAAATTCTAAAGAGAATAAGTACTTAGGTCTATTAGTTAGTACTTTCTTTAAAATATAACTAATTATATAATATATTTCTTATTTAAATTATTAAAGAATTCAAGTCTAAGTTAAGATAACTATTACTACTAATACTTAATCTAGAAGACAATAAAGAATAAGAGGTTAAAGAAGTAAAAGACTAAGTTATTATTAAAAGACAATTATATTACTTAATTAAATAAGAAGATTAACTTATAGAATATAACTAATAGATACTAGAAACTAATATAGATTATATAAAGTAAGTTATATAATATTATAAGAAGTATTAAAAGAAGAAGAAAAAGAACCTTAATTATAATTAAACTATTAATTAAAACTACTAATTTAATTAAATTACTAATTTAAACTACTAACTTAAATCACTAATCTAAATTATTAATTAAAACTACTAATTTAAACTATTAGTCTAAATCACTTATCTTAAACTATAATAAGACTAGTATTATTATATTAAGTTAAGAAGTTATTACTCTTTTTTCTACTAGGTTTTAATAAGAATAATAAGAGTTATTCTTAGTTACTTATAGACAAGTAACTTTAAGAAAGAGAATAGTTATAATAAGAAGTTAAATCTAGTATCTAAGTATCTAAGTATCTAAGTATCTAAGTATCTAAGTATTTAAGTATCTAAGTATTTAAGTATCTAGTATTTAGATATTTAAGCTTTATTATATACTTAACTATTAGTAGTAAATTACTAAGGATTACATAGTAATTAGATCTCTTAGAATAGACTTAAGGAGTTACTTAGTTAATTACTCTATTAATTACTTACTTAACTACTTACTCTACTACTTATTTAGTTATTACTTAGTTATTACTTAGTTACTTACTTAACTAACTATTTAATTAATAACTTAGATAACTAATAAGAAATATAAGTAAGAGTATTAGTCTAAGAAAGAAAGGAAATAAGTTTAAGTCTTACTTCTAATAGTCTACTTATACTTTAATTAATTAATCTACTTATACTTACTTAATATCTTAATAATACTCTACTATATATTACTTCTCTTATTATATTATAATCCTTCTTATTACTCTTATATTACTTAATATATTATAATATCTTAAGATACTATTAGTAAGACTCCTCTATAATAGTAAGACTATTATATAATTTACTAACTATTTAATCGTTTAAACTAAACCTTAAAACAATACTTTATTATAAATAGTTATATTAAGAGTAACTCTAGTATTATAAAGATTAAGACTTACTCTCTTCTTTTCTCTTTTATTCTTTAACTTAGTATTTTATAATATATTATAATCTTTAAACTCTATACTTTAAACCTTTATATTAATCTTACTATTATATAATACTAAGTTTACTTAACTTAGTCTATAGAGATAATAAAATACTTATAATAAAGGACTTAATATTATCCTTAGAGAATAATATAGAATATTATTCTTAATATTTAATAATCTTCTTAAATTATAAAGATTAAAAGAGACTAGTTAGTTAGACCTAACTCTATAAATAATTAATAGTTAGTTTTAATCTACTAATTTAAAAGAAGTAAGATAATAGTTAGTCTTCTACTAACTTAAAATAAAGTAGAATTCATATTCTTTATAACTTAATTAATCTTAGAGTTTAACTCTTAATTAGAATAAATAATACTTTTCTTAATACTAATAAGAGAGTAAGAACTAATCTTATACTCTTATAATAAGAAGACTTAATAATTAGTCTTTTATTAACTTAAAACAAAGAAGATTTACTTAGACTCTATAATTAAAACCCTTATTAAGTTATCTATAAATAACCTAAGACTAAGTATAGTTACTTTTTTAGTAGACTTTACTCTACTAACCTATTATTAGATAAAGAGTAAAAGACCTTACTAAGATAAAATAAAGGACTTAGTCTTTAATGTTATAAACTCTTATTACTAAGAAGATTATCTAACTATTATCTTAGAGGATAATACTAACTAGTATTTAATTAACTTTAAGTAAAAGATTAAGAAGAAATTACTAAAAACTCTTCTTTTATAAAGAAGAATCTTTACTTATAATTACTTAATTAACTATTTATAAGAATTATCTAATAAATAAACTAAGTATAAATAGAAGTTCTATATATATATTAATTACTTAATAGAAAAGATTAATAAACTTAAGGTTATTATTAAAAGACTTTAAGAGAAGAAAAGACTAGTTTAATAAGATATTATAAAATAAAAGAATAAATAGATAGACTTATAAGAATACTATAAGGTTATAAATAGAGAACTACTTAGTAACTAATAATAAGACTCTATTACCTTATCTACTTATATTATATAAATAGAGTACTTATTCTCTTACTAATAGGTTATTTAGATTAAGGACCTTACTCTCTTTATAAGAAAGGATAATTATAAAATAAATGATTAGATCTTTAATATAAAGAATAAACTAATATAGAACTCCTTAGAATTTAATAATAAGATCTTAAAAATTACTTATATTACTTGACTAGTAGTTAGAGATACTAGAGACTTAATTTAAGACTAACTAAAACTTAGATTAGTTAACTAGATCTTATCTACTAAATAGATTTTTAAGATCTTATAATAAGTATATAGTAAAAGTAAGGAAATAGAGTAATAAGAGATAAAGAAAGAATATTATAGATTAAAGTAAAGAGATAGGTTATTCTTAGTATTTTAGGTAGATTTTACTTATCTTATAACTAAACTAAGAAAATTAACGTTTAATTAATATAATAATCTAATAGATAAGATAAGTCTTAAATTACTTAAGAGTTTAAAAGATAAGAAATTCAATATACTAAGAGAACTTACTAAATAGTATATAGAATAAGAGAACTAACTACTACTAATTAAAAACTAATAACTTAAAGAGAATTACTTAGTTAAGACTATTTACTAGTAAATCACTCCTTATATAAAGTGTCCTTATATTAGTTAAATATCTAATAGGAATTAAGATATAACTATAACTATATAACTACTAAACTATATAAGTTATATAGTCTTTTCTTAACTAAAGGAACTTATTTACTAAGAACTTAAAAAGAAAACAGATAAACTCAAGGAACTTTATTATTACTATTATAAAAAGATAAGATACTAGAAAAAGGACTATCTAGATTAGAATAAGGTTATATTTATTAAGAAGGACTAGTTAGAACCTAACTAAGAACAATTAAAAGACAATGATTTAGACTTTATAGATAATTATTTAGACTAAACCCTATTTGATAACAAAGAATCTAATAATAAGTTAAGAAAAGTCTAACTCTAGGTATAGAGATAGCTTTCTTAGAATAAGAGCTTTACTAAGAACTAATTAATCTAACTTAACTTATTAGTAGAAGATAGCTTCTTATTAACTATAGAGTAAGTTATAAGGGCAAGTCTATTATTCTTAAAGTCTTAGTAGATACTAGAGTAAACATATATACTCTAATTAATTAAAAGCTTGTTTACTTATTAATAAAAGTATTTGTTAGAATAAGAAATACTTAGTACTAGTCTAAGAGACACTAGAGTACTAGAATATACTATGTACTAATCTCTATTAAAGATCTTATTATAGACTAGCTTAGGGGTACATAATACAAATCTATCTACACTGTGTACAATCTATTCTCTTACTCTAACTAACTCAATTAAAGACCCTCTACTCAAACCCTAAGCTTCCTAACTATACCTTAGGAGATTTATAATCTAAAAGGTTATAAGCCTAGATTTATAATAGAGTAAGAGTATAGTATAATTATACAAATACGTTATACAAACACGAATACACTATACACTACTTGAATTCGAACGTGATTAATACAATTAACCTAATATTACTCCCTTACTTTCCTTATATATATAAGTATACTTACTATATTTATACTAATGTTTAATCGATTAATTTATTTCCTTTAGTA
>WNGE01004758.1_pt1 | contig 15569 bp, 14 predicted proteins | sample 5400651 | NCBI WGS metagenome assembly WNGE01 (sample SAMN13153370, study PRJNA577476) | soil metagenome | isolation source: 60 cm soil or saprolite under grassland replicate 2 | place: USA:California | collected 2016-06-15 | reverse complement strand
GGGCCGCGGCCGAACCCCTGCTGCGAATCGGTGCGAGAGCGCGCCGCGGTCTGCCTCGCGGGCAACCACGATCTCGGCGTGCTCGGACAGCTCGACCTGGAGGAGTTCGCTCCCGACGCGGTCGTGAGCGCTCGGTGGACGCGCGGTGTCCTCCGCGACGAGCCGCGCGCCTATCTCGAGTCGTTGAAGCCGACCGCCCACACGACCGGCGTCGAGCTCTTCCACGCAAGCCCGCGCGATCCCGTCTGGGACTACGTTCTCTCCGCGGAGGCGGCGGAGGCGGCTTTCGAGTTGACCGAGGAGCCGCTGGTTCTCGTGGGGCATAGCCACGTGCCGCTCGCGCTCGCCGCCGGCGACGGCGCGATGGCCGGAGGGGTTGCGCCGGAGGGCACGGAGGCGGAGCTCGGCGCCGACGCGCGGCTCGTCCTCAACCCGGGCTCGGTCGGCCAGCCCCGCGACGGGGATCCGCGCGCCGCATGGCTGCTGCTCGACTACGGCGCCGGCCGCGCGTCGTTTCGGCGGGTCGCCTACCCTGTCGAGCGAACGCAGGAGGAGATTCGCGAAAGGGGGTTGCCGGATTCACTGGCGGAGCGTCTGGCTCGCGGCATCTAGTGCCTGCGCGCTCGTGCTCGCAGGCTGCGGACATTCGACGGCTACCCGCACGACGAAGCCACCGCCACGGATCCCCGCAAGCGTGGCTCAGCGGCTCGCTGCGGACGCCGACGCCGTCGCCTCGGCATCCGGCTGCGCAGCGCGAGTGCCGGCACAGAAGCTGCTGGACGACGTGATCGCCTTCCAGGGTCGCGTCCCGCAGCGTTACCGGGAGCAGCTCACGAGCTCGGCGAATTACCTCGTCTCACGGATCCCAGAATGCCTGCCGCCGACCCAAGGGCACGGCAAGCACAAGGGCCACAAGAAGAAGCACAAGAAGCACGACGAGAATGACTAAGACGTCCGTCGCCGACGGGCGCTATCGCCTGGAGCGGCCCCTCGGCCACGGAGGAATGGCCTCCGTGTACCTCGCGCGCGACTCGGAGCTCGACCGGCCGGTGGCGGTCAAGCTGCTCGCCGAGAACGCGGCGGGCGACGACGGCCTCCGGGAGCGCTTCGTGCGCGAGGCGAGGCTCGCGGCCAGGCTCTCCCATCCGAACATCGTCAGCGTCTTCGACGCCGGCGAGGACGGCGGGCGTCCCTACATCGTCATGGAGCACGTCGAGGGCGAGACCCTCGCGGAACTGCTCGCCGGCCGGGGCCGGCTGCCTGCGGACGAAGCGCGCCGGCTGGCGCTACAGGCGGCCCGCGGCCTGGCGCACGCGCACGCCGCCGGCCTCGTCCACCGCGACATCAAGCCGCAGAACCTGCTCCTGCGTGATGAGGGCACGCTCAAGATCGCCGACTTCGGGATCGCGCGCGCAGCCGAGGGCACGGCCCTCACGCAGGCCGGCACCGTGCTGGGCACCGCGGCCTACCTCGCACCCGAGCAGGCGCTCGGCGAGGAGACGACTCCGGCCGCAGACGTCTACTCGCTCGGCGCCGTGCTCTACGAGCTGCTGACCGGGAAGCCGCCGTACGAGTTCGAGTCGCTGGCCGACCTCGCGGACAAGCAGCGGCGGCACGCGATCGCCCCTGTGCGCGAGCTCGCGCCCGATGTGCCCCGCGACCTCGAGGACACCGTGATGCGCTGCCTCGCCCGGAACCCTGCGTACCGGCCGGCCTCTGCAGCGGAGCTCGAGCACGAGCTCGCTCCGGCGAACGCCGAGCCACCGACCGAGCGGCTGACTGCACCGCGAGAGCCCAGCCGCCGCCTGCTCTGGCTCGGTGCTGTCGGCGCGGCCGCGCTCGCCGCCATCCTGCTCGCGGTCACGCTCACCGGCGGGCATTCGAGCAATCAGCCGTCGGCGAGGCCGCGAGCCGTGCCGCAGATCCCGCGCGGTGCCGACGTGCAGGAGCAGGCGCGCAACATCGCGGCCTGGATCAGAAAGTATTCGAGCCGCTAGGCGGAAACGTTCTCTTGCGGCTCGGCCACAGGAGCGCCGAACGTGATGCCGTCGCGGGCGAGCGCGAGCTGGACTTCCTCCCGCGCCTTGTAGATCCGCCACTTGACGGTCGCGAGCGTGATCTCGAGCGAGTCGGCGATCTCCGTGTAGGAGAGCCCGACCACGTCGCGGAGGAGCAGCGCCATCTTCAGGTCGACGGTCAGGTTTTCGACGGCCCGCCAGAGCGAGTCCATCTCTTCCAACCGCTCGACCGGCGCGTCCAGCACCTCGAGCGGCGCGATGTCGTCCAGCGCAACCAGAGCCCGCGGCCGCCGCTCGACGGCGCGCAGCTCGTCAAGCACCCGGTTCTTCGTCACCTGGAAGAGCCAGGTCGTGAACTTGCAGCGAAGCGAGAACTTCGGCAGGCCCTGGAAGACCCGCAGGAAAACTTCCTGCGTGAGGTCTTCGGCGAGGCTGCGGTCGCCGTTCACGAGGCGGAGGACGTAGTTGAAGACGGGCGTTTCGTACGCGCGCAGGATGAGCGAGAACGCGCGCTCGTCTCCTCGTTGCGCCTTCCGCAGGACGCCAGGGTCAGGCTGGGCGAGGCTCAAGGCTGGGCCAGTATAGAGCGGAAGTTGCTCATGTGCAGAGATTTTGTCCCGACATCTGTAAGGGTTTCGTGAGGCCGAGGTACGAGATTGCGGTTGGCGCGAGATCCTGCAATTCGCCGTCTTCACGGAGCTCGGCGTCCGGGTCTGTGACGACGAACGGCACGGGGTTCGAGGTGTGCGCGGTGTGCGGGCTTGTGCCGTCCTCCTCGTACATCTGTTCGGCGTTACCGTGGTCTGCGGTGACGAGCGCGACGCCGCCGAGCCGCTGAACGGTCTCGACGACGCGGCCGAGACATTCGTCCGCGGCCTCGACCGCCTTTACGACTGCCGGGATCACGCCGCTGTGGCCGACCATGTCCGGGTTCGCGAAGTTGACGATGCCGAAGCCGTACCCGTCCCGCTCGAGCTCCGAACAGAACCGTTCGGCGACCTCCGCGGCGGCCATCTCGGGCTTCTCGTCGTAGGTGCCCACGTCGCGCGGGCTCGGCACGAGGATTCTGGTCTCCCCGCCCCACTCTTCCTCGCGACCGCCGTTGAGGAAGTACGTCACGTGCGCGTACTTCTCGGTCTCGGCGACATGAAGCTGCCGCACCCCCTGCTCGGCGAGGGTCTGCGCGAGCGTCTCGTCGACCTCCTGCTCGCTGAACGCGGCCGGGCAGTCGAGGTCGTCGCTGTACCGCGTCATCGTGGTCACCGCGACGCCTCGCTCCCGTAGCCGCTGGGTCAGCTGGCGGGCTCGATCGGGCCGGAAATTGAAGAAGATGACCGAATCGAGGACAGGATCGATTCGCGGCTTGTGCTCGACGACGATCGGCTCGATGAACTCGTCCGTCACTCCATTCGCATAGTTCGCCTCAACGGCTGCAATCGCATCCCCCGTCTGGTTCCCCTCGCCGTCCAGCAGGGCGGCAAGTGCGCGGTCGGTCCGCTCCCAGTGCTTGTCCCGGTCCATCGCGTAATAGCGGCCGACCACAGTGGCGACCCGGTCGGTAGGCAGTTCGCGGAGATCCCGGGCCGCCGAGGTCGGCGAGACGTCGCGCCCATCCGTGAATGCATGGATCCAGGTGCGCTCGGGCGCGAAGCGGAGCAGCGCCTGCAGGTGGTCGATGTGGGAGTGGACGCCGCCGTGGGACACGAGTCCGAGCAGATGGACGTCGCCGCCCTTGGCGAACGCTGCCTTCAGCGCGGGGTTCTCGAAGAAGGAGCCGTCCTCGATCGCGCGGTTGATCCGCTGCAGGTCCTGGTCGAGAACGCGGCCCGAGCCGATCGTCAAGTGGCCGACCTCGGAGTTGCCCATCTGGCCCGGCGGCAGCCCGACCGCCTCGCCGGAGGCCTTCAGCGTCGTGTGCGGGTACTCGGCCCAGAGCCGGTCGAAGTTCGGAGTGTCCGCGAGCGAGACGGCATTCCCGGGGCCGGGCGGAGCGCAGCCCCAGCCGTCGAGGATGACGAGCGCGACTAGAGGGAAGCGGCCGCTTGGCAAATCGCCGTGAACGATTCCACTTCCAACGAAGCGCCGCCGACGAGCGCGCCGTCTACAGCCGGTTGCGAGAGGAGCTCGGCGGCGTTCTCGGGCTTGACCGAGCCGCCGTAGAGGACCGGGACGTCGAGGAAGCTCTTGATCAGGGCGTGCGCTTCCTTCGCCTGCTCCGGGCTCGCCGTTTTGCCTGTGCCGATGGCCCAGACAGGCTCGTAGGCGAGGACTAGCCCGCTGTGCGTGCCCACGCCGTCCGCTATCGCCTCGACCTGGATGCGCAGCACGAGCTCCATCTGTCCGGTCTCGCGCTCCTCGAGCGACTCGCCGACGCACGCAATCACCCTCAGCCCGCTTTCCAGCGCGGCGAGAGTGCGGCGCGCGACCGTTTCGTCAGTCTCGCCAAAGTGTTGGCGCCGCTCGGAGTGGCCGACGATTGCCCCCGTCACTCCAAGCTCGCGCAGCATCGGCGCCGAGATCTCACCCGTGAACGGGCCCTCGTCGGCCCAGTGAACGTTCTGCGCGAAGACCGTGTGGCCGCTCTCGAGTGTCGCGGCAAGGGAGACATAGGGTGGGCAGATCACCGCCTCGACCCCTTCGGGCGCGCTGAAGGCATCGCAGAACGACCGTGCCTCGCGTGGCCCCTTGTACATCTTCCAGTTCGCGGCGATGAGCACCGGTCAATTCTCCGGGATCACGGCGACGCCGGGTAGTTCCTTGCCCCCCAGCAACTCAAGGGCGGCGCCGCCGCCCGTCGAGAGCCACGAGACCTGGTCGGCGAGGCCGAGCTCGCGGAGGGCGCGGGCGGAATCGGCTCCGCCGACGACCGAGTACGCGTCGGACTGGGCGACGGCCTGCGCGACCGTTCTCGTGCCTTCGGCGAAGCGGGGCCACTCGAAGACGCCCATCGGGCCGTTCCAGAAGATCGTCTGCGCCCGGGCGATCGCGGCCGCGAAAGCCTCACGAGTCTCCGGTCCGATGTCGAGCCCGAGCCAACCATCGGGCAGCGCGTTGTACGGCACGACCTGCGTCTCGGCGCCCTCGGCGAACTCGGCGGCCGCGACGACGTCACGCGGGAGCTCCACCTCGAAACCGAGCGGGTTCTCTTCGCGCAGCTGCTCGGCCATCTTGCCGCCGACGAGGATCGTGTCCGCCTTGCCGCCGAGGTTCTGGAGCACGCCGAGCTTGTCCTCGACTTTGGCGCCACCGGATACGAGCACGAACGGCCGCTCGACCTCGCCGAGCAGCTTGCCGAGCTCCTCCAGCTCGCGCTCCAGCAGCAGGCCCGCGTAGGCCGGGAGCAGCTTCGCGACACCGACGGTGGACGCGTGGGCGCGGTGCACCGACCCGAAGGCGTCCTCGACGAAGAGGTCTCGACCTTCGGCCAGACGGCGCGCGAGCTCGGGGTCGTCCTTCGTCTCGCCAGGGTCGAAGCGGGTGTTCTCGAGCACCTCGAGCCGGTCGTCCGGCAGCCGCTCCAACAGCACGGCCCGCACCGGTTCCATCGAGAAGGCGGGGTCGGGCCCCTTCGGGCGGCCGAGGTGCGAGCAGACCGCGACGGCGGCGGCGGCGTGCTCGAGGAGGTAGCTAAGGGTCGGCAGGGCCGCCTCGATGCGGGTGTCGTCGGCGACGTGACCGTCCTCCAGGGGCACGTTGAGGTCGGCGCGCACGAGGACGCGCTTGCCGCCGACGTCGGCGTCTCGGACGGAGCGCGGTCGCAACTACGCGGAGACCGCGGCGGGCACCGACTGCGCGACGAGCTCGACCACGTCGGAGAGCCGGCAGCTGTAGCCCCACTCGTTGTCGTACCAGCCGATGACCTTGACCATCCGGCCGTGAGCCATCGTCGAGAGGCCGTCGAGGATGCAGGAGTGCGAGTTTCCGACGATGTCCGACGAGACGAGCGCGTCCTCGCTGTACTGGAGGATGCCCTGCCACGCGTCCTGGCCGGCGGACGAGCGGAAGGCGTCGTTCACCTCTTCTGCCGAGGCCTCGCGCTCGAGCACGCAGACGAGATCGGTGACGCTCCCGTCCGGGACCGGGACACGGAGCGCCATCCCGTCGAGCTTGCCCTTCAGCTCGGGGAGCACGAGTGCCGTCGCCTTCGCGGCGCCCGTCGTCGCTGGGACGATGTTGACGGCGGCGGCGCGCATCCGGCGGAGGTCGGGCTTGCCTTTCCGCGTGAGCGCGATCTGGTCCTGGAGCTGCTGCTCGGTCGTGTAGGCGTGCACCGTCGTCATGAAGCCGGACTCGATGCCGAATTTCTCGAGGAGGATCTTCGCCATGGGCGCGACCGAGTTCGTCGTGCAGGAGGCGTTCGAGATGATGCTGTGCTGGTCGGGGTCGTACTCCTTGTCGTTGACGCCGAGGACGACGGTCAGATCGGGATCGGTCGCGGGAGCCGAGATGACGACCTTCTTCGCGCCGGCCTCCAGGTGCTTGGAGGCGCCGTCGCGGTCGGTGAAGAGGCCGGTCGACTCGACGACGACGTCGACGCCGAGGTCGCCCCAACCCAGCGCGGCGGGCTCGCGCTCAGAGAGGACCTTCAGCGTCCGGTCGCCGATCCGCAGCTCGGCGTCGCCGGCGCTGATCTCGGCGTCGAGGATGCCGTGCGTCGAGTCGTACTTGAGCACGTGGGCGAGCACGTCCGCGTCCGCGAGATCGTTGACCGCGACGATCTCGTAGCCCGGCTGGCGCTTCAGATATGCGCGGTAGAAATTGCGCCCGATCCGTCCGAACCCGTTGATCCCTACCCGAACAGCCACGTGACCTCCCCGTCAGCTTTGACCCGAGTCTAACCGCCCCTCGCCGGTGCCAGACACCCACACGAAAGCGTCACGCCTTCGTGACGGAAGTGCAACATCGCCTGCAAAACGGACGCCTCGTACGAAAGGCGCGGTGTCAGACACCGTCACGAAAGTGTCACGGCCAGGGGCGGGCCGCTAAGGCGTCGCTTGCGACGCCGTCTAGAGCGCGTGCCGGCTTTGCCGGCGCGCGCGTCTTAAGTCCCGAACGGCCAGCCCTGGCCTCCGGCCAGGGCGGGCCGGAGGGGAAGCTCCGAGGACGACCTCCCCCTCCGCATTGTCGCGCTCCGGACCTTGGCGACGGACGGGGTCTGAATCCATCGCCGGACGAGCGCAAACCCGCCGCGCGGAGTATTACTCAAGCTGTTAGCGAAAAACTACGTGCTTGAAAGTCGTAAAGATCGCTCCTCGCTGTAGCCTGGGCAGGCATCGCAATCGATACTTTCCCGGCCCTTCGATTTATCGCCGAGCGAGCCGCAGAACCGCCTGAAGGCGGCGATGAGCAGATGCTTTGCTCACGGGCGGCTCGCACTTAGCACCGAGCTCCCTGAGCGCCAGTGAGGGGTGCCGTAGGCGGAGCTCCGCGATTTCACGCAACCGAGGACTGAGCTCGTCGAACCGCCTCGAACGCTGCAACCGCCGCACCGCTTCGAGCTGCGCGTGCGCGGCCCGGCCCGAGCGGACGAGGTTCGCGTGGTCCGCGTTCGCGAGCCGGTTCGCGCTGGCCTTCGTCGACCCGACCACCGCCCGCTCCTGCAAGGCCAGAGCCGCATCGCTCGCCCCCGCCGCCGCGAGCACGCCCGCGATCCGGTCGATCCCCTTCGCGTAGGCGAGCGACCCTTCGCCTCGCCCGCCGACCCGCAGCTCCGCGCCCTCGGCGGCAGCCGCAGCAGCGACGGTCTCCGCCCCGGCCCGGCTCTCGCTGCGCACCTCGAGGTGCGGCGACGGAGGCCCGCTCACCGACCCGGCCGCCAACAATGCCCCGCGCAGGTACGCGGCCCGGCAGCACCCGCGCCCGAGCACCCGCTTCGGCGGACGCTCCCGCGGCGCGAGCCGCGCGTCCACCACTCCCGCCTCCCGCAGCAGCTCCAACCCGCCTTCGACGTGCAGCTGGTACCGAGTCTCCTGCCCGAACGACCGCCGCCGGTAGGTCCGGATCTCCGAGGCCACGCCGAACGAGCGCAGGAGCGCGAACGCGCGCCGCGCCACCGCGGCGGACACCACATCCAGATGCACCGACACCGACCCGCGCCCGAGCAGGTGCAGCCGCCCCGCGAAATGGAAGAGCGCGGAAAGCTCAGCAAGCCGGTCGCATTCCCGCTCCGGCGCGATCGCCGCGAGCTCGTTTCGGACGTCTTCGGACAGCGACACTCGGCCGAATCGTAGAATCACTGCGATGAGCAGCCCCGGGATCTTCAAACCGCCGCCCGTCACGAACGAGCCGGTCAAGGACTACCTCGCCGGTTCGCCCGAACGAGCCGAGCTCGAGCAACGCCTCGCGGAGATGAAGAGCCAGCGGCTCGACATCCCGTGCATCATCGGCGGCGAGGAGATCCGGACCGGCGAGATCTTCGACGCGCTGATGCCGCACGACAAGAACCATGTCCTCGCCGAGGTGCACAAGGGCGGCGGGGACGAGGTCGACAAGGCGATCGGCGCCGCCGCCGAGGCCTGGGAGGACTGGCACCGCCTTCCCTGGGAGGAGCGCGCGGCCGTCTTCCTCCGCGCGGCCGAGCTGCTCGCCGGCCCTTGGCGCTCGACCCTCGTGGCGGCGACGATGCTGAACCAGTCGAAGACCGCGCACCAGGCGGAGATCGACGCCGCGTGCGAGGTGATCGACTTCTGGCGCTTCAACGTCCAGTTCATGCTCCGGATCTACGAGGAGCAGCCGGTCTCGTCGCCCGGCGTCTGGAACCGGATGGAATACCGCCCGCTCGAGGGCTTCGTCTTCGCGATCAGCCCGTTCAACTTCACCGCGATCGGCGCCAACCTCTCGACCAGTCCCGCGCTGATGGGCGGCACCGTCGTCTGGAAGCCCGCCTCGACGGCAGCCGTCTCCGCCTACTGGACGATGAAGCTGCTCGAGGAGGCCGGCCTGCCGCCGGGCGTGATCAACCTCGTCTTCGGCAGCGGCGCCCAGATCGGCGACCCGGTGCTCGCGAGCGAGCATCTCGCCGGGATCCACTTCACGGGCTCGACCGAGGTCTTCCACTCGATCTGGAAGACCGTCGGCCAGAACATCGACCGCTACCGCAACTACCCACGCATCGTCGGCGAGACAGGCGGCAAGGACTTCATCGTCGCCCACCCGAGCGCGGACGTCGACGCCGTCGCGGCCGCGATCCTGCGCGGCTCCTTCGAGTACCAGGGCCAGAAGTGCTCGGCGGCCTCGCGCGTTTACGCGCCGTCGAACCTCTGGCCGAAGCTGCGCGAGCGGCTCGTGGAGGAGGTCGGGACGATCAAGATGGGCGACGTCACCGACTTCTCGAACTTCATGGGAGCGGTGATCGACGGCGGCTCGTTCGCACGCCAGCGCGAGGCGATCGAGCACGCGAAGGCGAACGACGCCGAGGTGCTCGTCGGCGGCGGCACCGACGACAGCGAGGGCTTCTTCGTCGAGCCGACGGTGATCCAAACTCGCGACCCGCGCGATCGTCTAATGCAAGAGGAGTTCTTCGGCCCCATCGTCACGACCTACGTCTACCCGGAGAACGAGTGGGAGCAGACGCTGGAGCTCGTCGACGAGACGGCGCCGTACGGGCTCACGGGCGCGATCTTCTCGCAGGACCGCGCCGCGATCGACGAGGCGGAGGAGGCGCTCCGATACGCAGCCGGCAACCTCTACGTGAACGACAAGCCGACGGGAGCGGTCGTGGGCCAGCAGCCGTTCGGCGGCGCGCGCGCCTCGGGGACGAACGACAAGGCGGGGTCGATGTGGAACCTGATCCGGTGGGTCAGCCCGCGGACGATCAAGGAGACGTTCGTCCCGGCGAAGGACTACCGGTACCCGTTCCTCGACGGCAACTAGGGCGTAGCGTCGTCGTCATCGCCCTCGTCGCGCTCGCGGCGGCGGCGGCGGCGGGCGCGGCCCGGATCCACGGCACCCGGCACAGCGACCTCATACAGGCCGTCAACGGCCGGCGTGACACCGTCTCCTGCGGGCGCGGCCGCGACGTCGTGACCGCAGAGGCGCGTGACCGGGTTGCGCGCGACTGCGAGGTCGTGACCCGAGAGATCTCCCAGGATTGGTACGACAATCCGCAGAGCCAGCACGCGACCGAGGTCGAGCCGGACACGGCGTCCTGGGGCTCCACCGTCGTCGCGGTCTTCCAGGTCGGGCGGATCGCCGACGGCGGGGCCGCCAACATCGGCTGGGCGACCTCGCGAGACGGCGGCCGCACGTGGAGGAGTGGCTATCTGCGTGGCCTGACGCCGTCTCCGTTCCCTCGCGCAACCGATCCGTCGATCGCGTACGACGCTCAGCACGGTGTCTGGCTCGCCGTCAGCCTGACCTTCGGCGGCCCCGACTCGGCCCTGCTCATCAGCCGTTCGACGGACGGCCTCCACTGGAGTCAGCCGGTGACGGCCACGCACCGCGACGGGTTCGGCCTCGACAAGCAATGGATCGCCTGCGACGACTGGCCCTCGAGCCCCTTCCGCGGGCACTGCTACCTGAGCTACGACGATCTTGAGAGCGACGAGATCGAGACGCAGGTCTCTACGGACGGCGGGGTGACCTGGGGTCCGCCCACCCACGCGCCTGGCTTCCCAGGTCGGGCCGCGATCAACGGTGCCTACGCACCGGGGGTGCAGCCCGTCACGCAACCGAACGGGACGGTGCTGATCCCGTACTTCGACCAGACCCAGATCTCCACGCTGCGGTCGCTCGACGGCGGCGTCACGTGGTTGTCGCCGAGCACGGTCGCTCCGGCGGCATTCCATCCGGTGCCCGGGCTTCGTGTCGCGCCGCTCCCGTCTGCCGAAGTGGGCGCTGACGGGGCTGTCTACGTGGCGTGGTCGGACTGCTCGCCCAGCGCGAGCTGCACTACCAACAGCCTCCTGGTCGCGCGCTCTGCCGACGGCGTCATGTGGAGCCCGCCCGTGCGCGTGCCGACAGGCGCCGCCGACGCCGAGCTCCCCGGGATCGCCGCCGACCCGGCTAACGGCGGAACCGTCGGGCTCGCGTACTACCGGGTGCGCGGCTCGTTGCTCGACGTCTTCTTCACGTCGTCGCGCGACGGCGGCTCGACATGGAGGGCACCGCAGCGGCTCAACTCACGGTCGATCCCGTTCGGCTGGCTCGCGTCCGCCGGGGGCGCGATGGTCGGCGACTACATCTCGACCTCGTTCGCCGGCGGGCGGGCCGTGCCCGTCTTCGCCCTGGGCTTCCGCCCGCGTCGCGGCCGGCTGCACGAGTCGATGCTCGCGACCTCGCTCACGCTGCCGCACTAACACCAGCACCACCACGCCCGCGAGCGCAGGCAGCGCGAGGATCACGCCCGCAGTCCGAACGCCGGCCGCCGAGGCGATCGCGCCGTCGGCCAGGCTCGCCAGCGGCCGCAGGCCCAGGAAGGCCACTCCCCAGAGCGCCATCATCCGGCCCCGCTGCGCCTCGCTGACCCCGAGCTGGAGCCGCGTCGTCGCTGAGGTGTTCGAGGCGAGGTAGCCGAAGCCGGCCACGAAGAGCAGCACGAAGCCGAGCGGCAACCACGGCGTGAGCGCGAACGCGATCACGCCGCCGCCGAGAAGCGTGAGCGTGACCGCCATCCGCTTTCGCGAGCCCGCAACGCGCCCGGCAACGAAGAGCGCAGCCGTCACCGCGCCCGCTCCGAAGGCGCCGATGATGAAGCCCGCGACCGTGTCCTTCCGCCCGAAGGCGTGCGCGAAGGCCGGCGCGAGCGTGTTCACCGGGTCGGAGGCGAACCCGACCGCGGCAACGACGATCAGGAAGGCGAGGAGCCGCGGGTCGTCTCGGAGTAAGCCGAGCGCGTCGCGGAGGCGCGAAGTCTCCCGCGCCGCGGTTTCCTGGGCCCGCGGCCGGATCGCGAGCAGCGCGCCGACGAAGACCAGATACGAGAACGAGTTGAGCAGGAACGAGGCCGGGATCCCGAGGTACTCGACCGACGCGGCACCTAGCGCGGGGCCGACCGCGCGTGCGAGGTTGTACGTCATCGAGTTCAGCGCGACCGCGGTCGGCAGGTTCTCGCGCTCGACCAGCGAGGCGATCAGCGCCTGCTGCGCCGGGATCGACGTCGCGCTCGTCACGCCGAGCCCGAGCGCGAAGAGGATCACGACCCAGGCCGTGGCGAGACCCGACCACGCGAGCACGGAGAGGGCCGCCGCCAGCGCGGCCGCAGTCGTCTGCGCCGCGAGCAGGAGCCGCCGCCGGTCGAAGCGGTCGGCCGCGCTGCCGGTCCACGGCACGAGCACGAGGACGGGGATGAACTGGCAGAAGTTGAGCAGCCCGAGCAGGAACGGCGAGTGCGTCAGCCGGTAGACGAGCAGCGACGCGGCGAGGTTCTGGAACCATCCGCCGCTCGCCGAGAGCGCGTTGCCGAAGAAGTACGGCCCGAAGTTTCGCTGCCGAACAAGGGCAAACGCGGCGCCGGGACCGGTCGTCGAGCTCATCCCGGGCTTCTATCCGTTTTACTTCCGGCCATGCAGAGCTTCTTCTTCCCCGGCCGCAGCCGCTAGCCGCGGCCCCTGACCGGCCGGCCCTGAGCCGGTGGCCGTGGCGTCGTCGTCCCGACGTCGCGGAGGAAGCTCATGCCTGTTTCTGTGCTCGCGCGGACGCTGCGCGGAATCGAATGGATCGCTCGTGACGAGGTGCGCTCGCGCCTGGGCCTTGAACGGATCGAGCTAGGCCACCGCGAGCTCCGGTTCTCGCTCCCTGAGCTGGTGCCCGAGCTGCTGGAGCTCGGCACCGTCGACGACGTCTTCCAGGTTCTCGCGGAAGTGGACGGTGTCACCCGACGGCGCGAGAGCCTGGCGCGACTCACGTCGCTCGACCTCGCACCGCGCCGACCTTCGACGTGACCGCCAGCTTCCTCGGGAAGCGGAACTACAGCCGCTTCGAGCTCGAGGACGCCGTCGCGGCCTCGATGGGCGGAATGCGCGTCGCCAGGGACGGCGCGGTCTCACTGCGCGTCCACGTCGTGGGTGAGGTTGCAACCGTCGCCGCCCGGATCGCGTGGAGGCCTTTGCACCGCAGGGCCTACCGCGTCGCCACGGTTCCGGGAAGCGTCCCCCCGCCGCACGCTCGGGCGCTCGCACTGTTGGCCGGCGAGCCCTTCCTCGACCCGTTCTGCGGCGCGGGCACGATTCCGATCGAAGGCGCGCTGGCGGGCCTCTCGACCCGGGGAAGCGACGTGGATTCAAGGGCAGTCCAGGCCGCGAGGCGCAACGCGGCTGCCGCCGGCCTCCACATCCCGTTCTCGGTCGCCGACGCGGCTGGGATGGCGCCGGTCGAGTGCGTCGTTGCGAACCCGCCCTGGGGCAAGGCCGTGCCCGCCACGCAGGTCGACCTGCAGGCGCGGCGGCTCGTTCTGCTGACCTTCGGCCCGACCGGGCTCGACCACATCGTCCACGAGCAGGCCGTGCGCGTCCACGGCGCCCTCGCGACGATCACCGTGGTGGAGCGCTAAGCGCGGCCTGCTTTGTGCAGTTGCGCGTAGATCGAGCGCGCCGTTCGCTCCGGAATCCCGGGCACGCCCTCGAGCTCCTCCTGGGTCGCGGCCAGGAAGCGCTCGGCCGATCCGAAATGCTGGATCAACGCACGCCTTCGTGCCGGCCCGACACCCGGGAGCATGTCGAAGATCGACTCTCGCGCCTTGGCGTCGCGCCGCTGCCGGTGGAAGCCGACCGCGAACCGGTGCGCCTCGTCGCGCACCCGCTGCAGCAACTGGAGCCCGGCCGAGTCGCGCGCGAGCAGGATCGGTTCCGGACGACCCGGGACGAAGACCTCCTCGATCCGCTTCGCCAGCGAGATCACGGCCACGCGCGGCAGGTCGTAGGCCTGCATCGCCTGCAGCGCCGCTGCGAGCTGGCCCTTGCCCCCATCGATCACGACCAGGTTCGGCGTCGCCGCGAACGACTCGTCGTACTCCTCCGAGGTCGCGTCACCAAGCCGCGCGAACCGCCGCGAGATCACCTCGCCCAGCGCCGCGTAGTCGTCCTGCCCGTCGAGGCTGCGCACCCCGAACTTCCGGTAGTGCGCCTTCTTGGCCACCGCGTCCTGGAAGACGACCATCGAGCCGACGACCGCCTCGCCCTGGATGTTCGAGACGTCGTAGCACTCGATCCGCAGCGGCAGGCTCTCCAGGTTCAGCGCCTCGCGCAGCTCCTCCAGCGCCTCGACCCGCCGCAGCCGGCGCCGCTCGGCCTGCAACGCGTCCGACTCCAGAGCGACGCGCGCGTTCTCCGTCGCGAGCTCCTGCAGCCGGCGCTTCTCGCCGCGCATCGGCGCGCGCACCTCGACCCGCGAGCCGCGCCGCTCGGAGAGGAACTCCTCGAGCGCGGAGGTGTCGCCGGTGTCCGGCGGAACGATGATCTGCGGCGGCACACTGGGCGCGGAGCCGTAGTACTCGACGCAGAACGCCTCGAGCAGCGAGGCCGTGTCCTGCCCGGCCGCGTTCTCGAGGTGGAACCCGTAGCGGTCGATCAGGCGCCCATCCCTGAGCGGAAAGACCTGCACGGCCGCGCGATGGCCCTCGACGGCGATCCCGATCACGTCGATCGTTCCGACCGCGCGCTTGTCGGCCGCCTGCCGCTCAGCGAGGTGCCGAACCGAGAACAACCGGTTGCGGTAGCGCGCCGCCTCCTCGAACCGCTCGCCATCGGCGGCCTCCTTCATCTTCCGCTCGAGCTGGCGAAGGATCGGCCGCGTCTCGCCGGAGAGGAACTCGATGACGCCGTCGATGATCTTCGCGTAGTCCTCCTTCGTCACGTAGCCCACGCACGGCGCCAGGCAGCGCTCGATGTGGTAATCGAGGCACGGGATCCCGGAATGGCGCCCGGGCTGCGGTCCTTCGCAGGGCCGGTACGGGAAGACGCGGTTGAGCACGTCGAGCGTCTCCCGAACCTTCTTCGCGTTCGCGTAGGGCCCGAAGTAGACGACCCCGCGGCGGTGCCGCTCGCGCGTGAACATGACGCGCGGATAGTCGTCCTCGACCGTGACCGCGATGTACGGGAACGACTTGTCGTCCCGGAGACGGACGTTGAACGGCGGCCGGTGCCGCTTGACCAGGTTCTGCTCCAGGTGCAGCGCCTCCGCCTCGGTGTCCGTCACGATCACCTCGACGTCCACGACCCGCTCGGGCAGCCGCTGGATCGTCGAGCGCGAGTCCGGCGTCGCCTGAAAGTAGCTGCGCACGCGGGGCCGCAACGACTTGGCCTTGCCGATGTAGAGCACCTGGCCCTTGTCGTCGCGGAAGAGGTAGACGCCTGGCTTCGCGGGGAGCCCTTTGAGCTGCTCTTCGACCTGATTGCTCATCCCGGGCAAGGGTAGCCTCCTGCCTCGTGAGGAAGGCCTGGCTCATAGCCGCCGTGGCCGTGCTCGCCGCAGGAGGCGCGCTCGCCGCCGTGATCGTCTCCTCCGGCGGCGGCAAGAGCTCGCAGCCGGCCCCCTCGGCGGGCGACACGACGAGTGGGACAACGGCGACGCAACCGACCTCCGGCGGCACCACAACGGGCTCGACAACAGGCGCCG
>WNGE01005498.1_pt1 | contig 15570 bp, 14 predicted proteins | sample 5400651 | NCBI WGS metagenome assembly WNGE01 (sample SAMN13153370, study PRJNA577476) | soil metagenome | isolation source: 60 cm soil or saprolite under grassland replicate 2 | place: USA:California | collected 2016-06-15 | reverse complement strand
CCTGCTGCTCAACTTTTTTTTTATCGATATCGACCAGCGCAACTTTGGCGCCTTCGCGACAAAAAAGACGGGCCGTAGCGGCTCCTATGCCGCCTCCCCCTCCGGTTATCATCGCTATTTTGCCGTGCAGTCGTCCCGCCATAAAATTTCGGTGTGATGAAATGCTAATGTCTTCGTTGCACCCAATCTTTGTTGACGAAGCACTGGAGTACTGGAGTGCTGGAGTAATGGAGTGATGCGTTTAAACCCAATACTCCAAGACTCCATTACTCCAACAAGCGTTTATGGTATCGGCCAAACAAGTGAGTCTTTGCTGGGCGCCATTCGATTCCCGCTTAGCTGCGCTAAAAAGGCGTCTCTGATGTTTTGGCGCACTTCATACATGCTGATGTCCGGCTCGAAGAGGTGTTCGTTGGTCCTGGCGGTCACAAGATCGCCCTGAGATTCGGCGATCATGGCGTCCTCCCTGGATATGCTCTTGAAGCGCGGTCCAACCACCTCCGTATAAAGCTTCTCCCAGCGCTCGCGTGCTTCAGTGGTGGCCGCCCTTTGCACGGCGAACCGCTGGATGATTGACCGGCTATCGTCTATCGGGAACTGCCACAACCGTGAAACGTAGGGGTCTACCCCAGGCACGGGACGGATCACGTTGGTTGAGATGCAGGGGAACAAGAAGCGGTCCCCTTTGACATCAAGCAGGTGCCCATGATGAATGGGCTTGCCTTCACGATCTGTGGCGACACCGCGGACGCCGTATGAGGTCTGAACGATTTTTAGGCGTCGCTCGGCCAGAGGGGCTGTTGCCGCTTGAGGGCTCCCACCCTGCCAAGTGCCGTCCTTCACAGCCTGGGTTTCGGCATGCAGGGTCACCGCATGAAATCCGTCCCCGCCGTCGATCGCCAGCAGCCAATTTGTCCGCCACACCTCGGTCGGCATTCGAAACCACAAAAACTCGTCGTCGTGACTAAGCTCTTCCGGCAGCTCGTTGCTCAGCGGCGGTGGCGGAAACTTCGCTGGATCACCAACGTAAGCCCAGACGTATCCGCCCAACTCCTGTGCCGGGTAGTACCGCGCATGGACTTCATGCCGGCTCGGACTATCGTCGGCCTCCCATGGTATCAGCACGCACTTTCCGCCGCTGTCAAAGCGCAAACCGTGCAACGCGCATTGCAGATTCCCTTCCAGAACACGACCTAGGGAGAGCTTCGCGGACCGATGGGGACAACGGTCAGACAATACAGCCGGAGAACCGCGCTCGTCTCGCCAGACAACCAATAGTTGCGCAAACCGACCTCCAAACCTTTCGGCACGCCGGGGACCAATTCGGAAATTTCGTTTGCGTTCATCGTCGATGGCTTTTTGTTCGCTTTCTATTTATTTAGTCCACCAGTGAAAATCAACCCGCTTTCCAGACCGCTGCTGAAAAGCGAATCATCGGCTCTGCGCCGCCATTCAATAGACTTTTTTTCTGCCTTGGAGTAAGGAGATTTCACCAGAAGGGAGATCACAGTGCTCACAAAGGATGACATCAAAGGCGTGGCCGCGATGGTGCCTACTCCTTGCAAAGAAAACGGCGAAGGATGGGACGCCACCAACTCAGTGAACCTGGATGAGACGGCCCGGATGACCGAGAATTATATTCGCGACGGCATAGGCGTTATCGCAGCATGTGGCACTACGGGCGAATGTGCTGCTCTCCTATGGGAAGAGAAGAGGGCCTTCGTAGATGCCATTGTTCAGATTAATCGAAAGCGCGTCCCGGTTTTTGCGGGGGCTACTGCCTTAGGGACGAAAGAGACGATCCAACAGATGCGCGGTCTCAAGGATGTGGGAGCCGACGGAGCATTTGTCGGTCTTCCCCTCTGGCAGACACCGACCATCGAAAACGCCGTTCAGTTTTACGCTGACTTGGGCGAGGCCGCTCCTGATATGCCGATCCTGGTTTACGCCAACGCGAGAGTCTTCAAGTCAGATTTTCCTACCGCATTCTGGGAAAGGTTGGCGCACAAGGCGCGCACCGTTATTGTGACCAAGATGTCTTACAGTCATGCCAACTTGTTGGACGATCTCCGGGTTGCCGGACGGCAGATTAACTTCATGCCGGGTGAGAGTGCCATTTACGCCGCTTACAGGATGGCGCGTCCGAGGATAACTGCGATCTGGTCATCGGGCATGACGTGCATGGGGCCGGAGCCCGTGGTTGCCCTGGCCAATGCCATTCTCAAGGATGATGAAAAACGGGTGGATCAGATATGGGAGGATATTCGCTCGGTTCCGGCGGGCGCGCCGCCCGGTGAGTTCGCCACCGGTTTTGCCAAATACAACGCCCAAAGCAACAAGTATCTGACCAACGCTGCCGGATATATTAAAGGCGGACCGTGTAGAGCGCCCTACCGAATCAGCGATCTTCCCGAGAACTGGAAAAGGCAGGCGGACCTTCGTGCCAAAGGGTGGAAAGAACTGCGGAAAAAATACATGAGCCCTGCAGGCCTCTAGGATTACCCGGGCCACGTTCAAAGCGTTCAAGCGATTGAGTTCTATAGTCGTCCAAGAGTTTCAATCGGTCAGGGCGATCGGTCCGTTCAAGAGTTCAAAGCTGGAGCGGTTCTGCGTTCAAGGCTCAAATGCTCAAGGCGTTTAATTCGTTACGGATGACGTGGATGATGGGTCTGCTTACTTTCGGATAAACTGGTTCGTGTAGACGCCGGCGGCTGGGACCTTCCCGGCCACGTCGAAGAACTCATTTGTGATTTTCACGGTCTTTTCCATTACGTCAGGCTTCATGTAGCCATATCCGGACGCCACCGATTCTGCCGGAATAAAGACTTCTTCCACGCCGTTCTTGATTTGAATTCTTGTTAGCTCCCTATCCAGCTCAGGTTTGAGTTTCAATAAGATTCCGAGCGCTTCTTCCTGATGGTCACGAGTGTATCTCAGACCTTCCATCGTTCCCTCCACATAGGCACGAATCATTTCCGGACGGCGTTTGATATCCTCTTCCTTGGCTATAAGGGCGCTGCCGTAGATATCGAGTCCGGCATCCCGCATGTGGATTCGCTTTATTCGAATTCCTTGTTTAGCTGCAGCCATATCCGCTACCTCATCGTTCGAGGCACGAAACATGGTGATAAAATCGGCCTTCTTAGCAAGCAAAGCCGCCGGCTGAAGCGGCGGCGCGGTCTCCTGAATCTTAATGGATGCGAAATCCACGTTGTTGATCTTTGCAAGAGCGGGGAGCAGAAACCATTGCGCCTGTCCTGGGCTGATAGCCCACGACTTGCCTTCGAGGTCTTTGAGAGTCTTGATGTCAGTCTCCTCACGCCAAAGAACCGTGACGGCTATGTAACCGAGCTGAGCAACCGAGACGATGGGCGTTCCCCTGGATCGGCCGACTACGGCGGTTGAGACATTGGCGAAGCCCACATCAGCCCCGCCCGAAGCGATGGCGCGGATCGTATCCGCCGAACCTGTCCCAGGCTGGATGGTGACATTCAGTCCCCGTTTTGAGTAGAAGCCTTTCTCCGAGGCGACAAACCACGGCGCATGATTTCCCCCGACGATGAAATCCAGCCGGATAGTAACCGGAGTCTCTTTCGCTTTCTCAGCGGCTCTCAGATAGACGGGAGAAAAACTCAGATTGCCAACGACACTAAGCGCGGCTAACAGAGATGCTGTCTTTGACCGCGTGAGACCCGCGAGTTTCATGATTGTCTCCCCCATGAGTTTTTGCGTCTCCTTAACCGGATTCATAGATGATCATGCCCATCGGCGTGGGCTTGAAACCGTTGCATGGGTTGCGCTCCTGCGGGCAGTTAGACACTGCCACAAGCAGGTCCATTTCGGCCCTCAGATCGTAGAAGTCGCCCGCACGACTTGTCGGCTCTTTGATCTCCATGGACCCGTCCGGCCCGACCTCCACCCGCATGAACGGAACAAAGGCGTTGGGAATTTGTCGCTGGTTAAAGCCGTGTGGGGCCAGCGCCATGGCGAAGTTGTCACGGCAGTTGCGCGTACCGGGCACCCCGTAACGGATCCGATTCAGCTCCTCGCTGCACATGGGGCCGTAGGCGTAGCTTTCATCATTGGAGTAGCCGACGATGGTCATCATCGGATTACAGATGACGGAGTAAAGCACGTCCCCCTGGCGCAGCTCGCGCCGCTTGTTCAGAAGCAGACTGTTGCCCATGTTGAGGTGTTCCGTCAGATCACGCTCGTTGAAGCAAACCAGATCCGGAACCTGTTTGCCTTCCATGTCCACGAACCGCAGCGTCTGCCCTCGTCGGATCGTGAAAGCAGAATACTCCTTAGCCGGGATGATCCATTCTTTCACGATCGCGCCCGGTACGGGATAACACCGCATCGCTAGATCGTTTGCCATTCTCCAAAACCTCTTATTACAGTTTTCTTGAAGCATAAAGAACAGAATACTAGAAGAGTCAAGGCTCTAACTCCCCTGTCCTTACCCGTGTCGAAGTTGAAATGACGGCAGCTTATCGGCTACTCTCCCGCTCAAAATCGTTTGGAGTAAGTTCTGAACTAAAATGACATCAGGAGGATCGGACGGTGAACAGGAAAACAAATTTTCGTGTCATCGCGGTGCTAAACATTGGACTTCTGTTGTGCTTGCCCATTCTCGATAACCCAATGACTCGGGAAAGAACAAAATTCTCATCGCAGGCCAGCGCCGCGGAGGGCCGAAGAATCCGGCTTGAGGAAGCAACCATCGCCGCTGTCCACCGAGCTATCAGGTCAAAGCAAACCACCGCCACGCAGCTGGTGAACTTCTACCTCAGACGCATTAAAGCGTATAGCGGGACTTGCGTGCAGGGCGATGCTGATCCTGCTTCCGGATTGCAGCTTGGCGATATCACGCCGATAGCAAACGCCGGGCAGGTTAACGCCTTTATCACCGTGAACCTAAAAGAGGATAAACGGATTGCGTTGGGTCTCCCCGACAGGATGAAGCGCACCCACACCGGTCCCGATGATCCAAAGATTCCGGATGCTCTCGACCGCGCTCGGGAACTCGACGCCGAGTTTGCCCGCACCGGCAAACTGGTCGGACCTCTTCATGGTATTCCGTTCGCCATAAAAGATCTTTTTGACACCTCCGACATGCGCACGACGGCCGGCGCTGCCGCGGCATACGCGAATGATAAACCACCCCGCGACGCAACCGTGATTGCGAAACTTCGGATGGCGGGAGCGATCATCCTCGGAAAGACGAACTTGGACGAATACGCGCCGGCAGGCATCGGCCGCAGCACATTCGGCGGCCAGACCTGTAATCCGTATGACACGACGCGAATTCCGGGAGGCTCGAGCGGAGGCTCCGCAGCAGCCGTGGCGGCGAATCTGGCTATGTGCGCATTGGGAACGGACACGTCGGGGTCGGTTCGAAATCCAGCTGCCTACAACAATATCGTCGGCATCGTTGCGACTCAGGGCTTGGTTAGCCGTGACGGTATTTTTCCGCTGACGTTCACAAGAGATCGAGCCGGTCCTCTTTGCCGCACGGTGCAAGACGTCGCGGTCGTCCTGGAGACGCTCGCGGGGTACGACGCCAGGGATGCCGTAACAGCAGCTGCTACCGAGCCCAGGGTGTCCTACCGGCGCTTCGCAAACGAGAAGGGCCTTGCCGGCAAAAGACTGGGCGTGCTGCGCGATTTAATGATCGAGGTCAGTCTCGCCGATCGAGACTCGATTCGCGTCGCCAACGAAGCCATCGCCGACATGAAGAAGGCGGGCGCAACGATTATCGATCCGGTCAATGTTCAGGACGCGATCGCAGAGCTGGTTCCTTATCTTGAGCCGAGCTTGCTCGCTAAGAATTTTCCATCGGTTTTCCCCAAGGCTCCTCCCGAGCCCATCGATCATATCGTTACGATGTTCTTCGATCACAAACTGTTTCCATCCGGGCTCCGCGGCGCTAACCTGCGTATGCTTGCGGCGCAGCGGCGCGGCGAAGAGGGCAGATACTCAATGAACCGCTACTTACAAGCGCGGGGTGATATAAAGTTCAAGAGCACCGCGGATATGTTCACGACCCCGACCTTTGCGGGTCACATGGGCGTTTTGAAGGCGACCTTTGGCGAGAGCGCCAAGACTCTGGACACGCCGACACAGACGGATCATCTTTTACGAATGCAAACCCTGCGACAGGTTCTGCTCAAGGTAATGGCAGACAATAACCTCGATGCCCTGGTTTTCGTGAACACGACGATACCTCCCCCGGTTGTCTTACCGAGTCGGCTGCCGGCGGCATATGACACACGGACGGAGCCAAGAGTGCTCAAGGCTGGGACCGCTCTGTCAGACCCGATGCTGCTCCCGGGTGAGCCGGTTCTGAAAACCGATTTGGATGTATTCCGGGGCGCCGGCGGGAGTTGGGGCGTCAACCTGAGCCCGGAAAGCGGATTTCCTTCCATTGTTGTTCCCGCCGGATTTACCAGAGTCGTTTATGATCGCGTACCAGATCCGACCGACCCCAACGGAAGCAAGCTCGTCGGTCCCACGCCGGCACAGCTGCCGGTCGCTATGGAGTTCGTCGGCCGCCCGTTTGCGGAAGCGAGACTCTTGGAAATCGCATCCGCGTATGAAAGATTCACGCATCATCGCCGCCCACCGGCAAGCTTTGGACCTTTGCCGGGAGAACGGTAAAATGTGAGCAATTCGGCGAAAGGAAATATGAGAGCCGAAATTTTTCTTTCGATCGATGGAAAAGCCTGAGTGCAAGCTTCGCGGGTCAAGCTTCGACAGCTTCGACGGTCCTTGATAACTTGACTACCTTTGTTGACTTATCTGACCCTGTCAAGGATCGTCAAAATGGCCGCGTGAGCACGGTTAGTGATGTCGCTCCGTTGTACCAGCGTAGTGCTCCAAGACGTGCTGGATCATGTTGCGGGCGAGCTCGTGCTCGCCGAAAAAAACTGTTCCGGCTTTTTCCTTCTCCAGTAGCGCCGCCTCTTCCTCGCTGTGTGTGCGCACGATGATTTCAACTCGGGGATTGACCGCGCGCGCGGTTTCAATCATGCGCCGCACGTTAAGTGTGTCCGGCGTGGCAATCACCAGCATGCGCGCGCGTTGGATATGCGCCTGGATGAGCACGGCAGGGTCGGAGGCGTCGCCGGAGACCGCCGGTATGTCTTTTGCGCGCAGTTTCTCAACGATCTCGCGATTCTCCTCGGCCACGACAAAGGGTATACCCTGCGCGGTCAAAGCTTCTCCGATGCGCCTGCCCACTCGGCCGTAGCCGACCAAGACAACTTGCCCGGTAAGCCGCTTGAGATCGACGGTCATCGGCAGTGCCGCGAGCGGATCGTCAGAACGCTCCAGCGATTGAGCCAGCTTCGAGCGCTCGCGAATCCAGTTTTGTGCGGGCTCGACGGCGCGAAACACCAGCGGATTGACGGCGATTGAGATGATCGCGCCCGCGAGAATCAGGCTCTGGCCTTCAGCCGGCATAAGGCCGAGGGAAATTCCCAGCCTGGCGAGGATGAAAGAAAATTCGCCGATCTGGGCCAAGCTCGCCGAGACGGTGAGCGCCGTGTTGAGCGGATAACGAAAAAGCAGGACGAGAAAAAAAGCCGCCAAGGATTTGCCGACGATGATGATCGCAATGACCACGAGCACGTGGAGCGGCTCCCGGACTAACACCTGCGGTTCGAAGAGCATGCCTACCGAAACGAAAAACAGCACTGAAAAAGCGTCTCTTAGAGGCAACGATTCTTCGGCAGCCCGATAGCTCAAGGGCGACTCGCGCATGACCATACCGGCAAAAAAAGCGCCGAGCGCGAAGGATACACCGAACAACGCGGCCGAGCCGTAGGCGATGCCGACAGCGGCAGCGACAACGCACAGGGTAAACAGCTCGCGCGAACCCGTGCCGGCAACCTGCCAGAGCAACCACGGGAAAACGCGTCGGCCGACAACCAGCATGAGGCCAATAAAGACCGTGACTTGGCCGAGCGTGAGCGCAAGAGTCGTCAGTAGACTCCGATCGCTGGCTCCCGCGGCGGGTACCGGCGCGTTCCCCCCGAGCCATGCCGAAAGCGGCGGCAGTAGCACCAGCACCAGGACCATGGCCAAGTCCTCGACCACAAGCCAGCCGACGGCGATACGGCCATTGAGCGTTTCTAAAATACCGCGACTTTCCAGCGCCCGGAGAAGCACGACTGTGCTCGCGACCGAAAGACCCAGGCCGAAAACGATGCTTCCGGCGACGCTCCAGCCCCACGTCGAGGCGACGGCGGTGCCGAGTAAAGTTGCAACGGCGATCTGGACGACGGCGCCCGGCAACGCGATGCGGCGCACAGCTAAAAGATCTTCCACCGAAAAATGCAAGCCGACGCCGAACATCAACAGCATCACGCCGATTTCGGCGAGCTGGTGCGAGAGGTCGACATCGGCGACAAAGCCGGGTGTGGCGGGACCAATGATGATGCCGGCGATCAAATAGCCAACCAACGGCGGCAATTTCAGGCGAGCAGCGATAAAGCCCAGGATCAAAGCGAGGCCCAAGGCGGCGGCGATCGTGGTGATCAGGCTTACGCTATGCGGCACGCTCTATTCTCCCATTTGAAACCTGAATTGAAGAACCGCCGCGATTCCACACCTCGGCCGTTCCGGTTGTGCGCCGAGCAAACTACTTGGCGGCAGCACAAACGTTTACCTTCTGACTGACCACCATCGGGACGCTGGCGCTCAATCCGCGATTGCCGGGCAAGGCGCACGTCTATGACGAGTGCGACCCGTGCATGCACGCGCGAAATCGGGCGAAGAAAAGATTTAATCACCCTCCCAGCTAAGCTCTTTGTTGATTTTCTGAGCTACGTATCCGAGGTCGATATGCCGTAAAAACACATGGCGATCGGGAGGCGCAACGAACGCAAGCCGGCCATTCCCCGAGTCCCAGACCGGCACCACTGTGCCCGTCAAGCCAGCGGCATTGGCATGTAACTGGAGTTTCGATACGACTGTGTTTTGCTCGTGTGCGGTTTTAAACCCGAAATTTGAATGCATCGGGACGATTATAAAATTAACTCCGTTTTCTGTTATGTGCGCAACATCAAAGGTAGCCATCGTAATTCCTCATGTATAAAGTTCAATTTGTTTGTTTTGGTTGCATTGGTCATCTTAGTCATTTCCTGTTGACCCAAATAATGAACCAGATCGCGGCAATCAATAAAAACCCAAGGATGAGAGTATCCATGTGCTTCGACAATTCGTTCAGCATCGTTTACCTCTGAATAAATAACCGCGCCTATCGAATGGCTATCGATAGCAACCAGGCCTGCGTTTGATCGCAACCGGTTTAGCGCGAAATTCGGCTCGATGATTACAGAGCGATCCCGGAATAGTCTTTGAGTATTCGGCTAAACACTGCAGCTGTGAGGGGGAGAGCGGATAAAAAGACACGCAACAACAATATTTCGGTGAGGTCTCTGGCTGTAATTTGTACTGAGGAATGAAGCAGATCGAACGACAGCATCACCCAAAACTCCGATTATCAAGAATGCGGGGGAATTCTGCCCTTTGTCGCTTCTGAACGCCCGGCTTAGGGCACTCTGCACGAAATCTTTAGGTGCAAGGATTGTATTTCGCTTAATGGGAAGAGAATCTGCAGTTGGAGCGGAAATTTTGGGGTGCGAGGCACAAAGGAACAAGCCCAGAACAAACGTATGTATAATAAACGAGAAGTGCCGTCCCTTTCTGGCCCTCCAAAAGAACATCGAGGCACCTTCTATGCCAGCCATGATGCAATGTCAACCAAGCTTCCGCGCTGAAGTTGCAACAACGGCACCTTATCCGCTAGTGTCGATTTCGAGAATAGAGAAAGATTCCTCGTTCCACTCGGAATGACAATACACTGAAACGTCATGCCGAACGCGTCTATTAGGACTCCCAGATTTCGTGTGAGATCTTAATGAAGTCACGGTGGCCATTTGTGATATCCGGACCGCACGTTTCAAAAAGCAGGTGCCTATTGCACCTTTTCGCCTTCGTTGCGATGTTGCACGGCCTGAACCTAGTGCTAGCAAATTACCATCCCGCTCTCGCTCAAGATTTTTACAAAGACAAAACCATTCGATTCATCGTCGGCCAGGCGGCCGGCGGCGGTTACGACACCTACACGCGCACCATCGCCCGCTACATGGGCAAATATATTCCCGGCAGTCCGACCACGGTCGTCGACAACATGACCGGCGCTGGCAGCTTGGTCGCGGCGAATTATCTTTACAATAACGCCAAGCCCGACGGCTTGACGATCGGAAACTGGAACAGCGCGCTGGTTTTTAACCAGGCGATGGGTGATGTCAATGTAAAATTCGACGCGCGCAAATTCGGCTGGATCGGCGCGCCAACCAAAAGCGTGCCGGTTTGCTTGATCATGGGATATACCGGCGTCAAGACGCTCGACGAAATTGTCAAGTCAGGAAAGGCGCTGCGCATGGGCGGCACCGGGCCGGGCTCACATAGCATCGACATGCCCTTAATGCTGAATAAGATGGTCGGCACGAAGTTCACCGTCGTCTCTGGTTACCAAGGCACGGCGCAGATCAGAATCGCCTTACAACGCCGCGAGGTCGATGGTCTCTGCACCAACTGGGACTCGGTGCTGGCGACACAGAAGGAACTGCTCGACGCTAAAGGCGACGAGCGCATGATTCCTTTCATTATCCATTCACGTATCGACGATCCTGATGCCAGGAATGTGACGCTGGTTAGCGAAGCGGTCAAAGACGAAGCCAATCTGCGCGCCTATCGCGTCTACATGGCACAGATGGAATACTCGCGACCTTTAACCATCGCTCCAGGCACACCAAAAGATCGGCTCGATATTCTTCGCCGGGCGTTTAAGACGACGTTGGCCGACAGCGATTTTCTATCCCAGGCCAACAAACTGAAACTCGACATCAACCATGTTTCAGGTGAAGAAAGCGAAAAGTGGGTCGGCGAGGTTCTTTCGATCTCGCCCAGGATGAAAGAAGAGCTAAAGTACTTATCACCCGTGCAATAAACTGAGCGAGCACGAATTAAGGAGAAAGAGGATGGCTAAGAACGGATTTAAAGTGATGGATTCCGACATGCACGTCTTCGAACCGGCCGATCTATGGCAACGCTATATCGACCCCAAGTACGCCGACCGCGCGCCCAAGGGTCTCAATCGGTCGTTTAGAGATCTCGGCATCGAAGTCGAGGGCAAGACTTTGCCGATTCCGCGCAATCCGGAGAATCCCGCCCTGGCGAAATATCGCCAGGAGTTTTTCGAAGACAAGTATGGTGATGCCGCCAAAAGAAATTTCGACGGCGTGTCGCAACTGCAGGCTATGGACAAAGAAGGTCTCGACGTAGCCGTTTTGTTTCCGACGCGCGGCCTCACGGCCCTTGGCATCGATGGCCTCGATCCGGATTTCGCCACGGCAATCGCGCGCGCCTACAACGACTGGCTGCACGACTTCGCCGAAACGAATCCCAAGCGCATGTTCGGCGTTACCATGGTCGCGCCGCACGACATCAGCGGGTCGATCGAAGAGATCCGCCGCACGGTCAAAGATTACGGTTTCCGCGGCATCTTCATCCGTCCCAATCATGTGAATAATAAAAAATGGAGCGACCCGTACTACGATCCGCTGTGGGCGGAGTGCGAAAAATTGAATTTGCCCGTCGGCTTTCACGAAGCCGGCAGAGTTTACTTGCCGCAGCCGGCGTTTTTCCACATCTGCTCGACCTTTTCGATGTTCAATACCTTCGGTTTTCCTTTTGCCAACATGCTCGCCTGCGGCGACATGATCTTCGGCGGAGTTATGGAGCGCTTTCCGAAATTGAAAGTGGCCTTCTTGGAAGGAAATTGTTCCTGGGCGCCCTGGCTCCTCTGGCGCATGGGTGAGTACGCCGAGACAACGGGCCAAGCGGAATACCCGTATCTAAAGCTGACGCCGCTCGAATACTTTCAACGCCAGTGCTACGGCGCGGTGGAATGCGACGAGATCACGGCAAAGCATATCCCCGAATATGGACTTGAAGACAATATGGTCTTCTCGACCGACTATCCACACCTGGATGTTAAATATCCGCACGCCATCGATACTTTTCTGAAGCTGCCGTTCTCCGACCAGAGCAAAAGGAAGTATCTGTGGGACAACTGCGCGCGGCTGTATAATTTTAGTTGATGCGAAAAGCCAGAGCGTTGACAGCCAGGATTTTTAGCTCTTCTCGGCGTGTTGAATAATTTCATGCATCTCAAAAACATTGGGACCGGCAAATATCTCTGCCCGAGGCCGGTTTCGGTGCGCTTCTTTGAACTCCGCGCTCTCCGTCCATGCGTGGAACGATGCTTCGTCCTGCCAATGAGTCAATACCACATAGTAGTCACTCTTAACTGGCCGTAAAATCTCCAAGCGCACGAATCCCGGCATGTTTTCCACCAGCCTCGCCCGTCCCTCAAAGCGCTCTTCGAACTCTTTTTCACGTCCCTTGGCGACTTGGAGCCGATTCGAAACAACAATCATTCGAACACCTCTTTGCGGTTAAGATTGTCAAATCTCTATTTCGACCAGCACCGGTGCGCGTGCCGGCCGTGTTAAGATCCGACAGCAAAAACTTAGCATCCTCGAGTTTGGTTTCCTACAGCGCCAATACATCCGGTTTCTGGCGCCGCGGGGAATTCCAGCACCTGCGGCAAGCGCACTTTAAGAGAATTAACGTTCCAGGTTGCAAGTTTCATGAACCACCTTTGCATTTACGACGAATTTTCCCAAGCCTATTTCTTCGGCAGCAGAGACTCGAGCCAGGGCTCGAACTCATTGATCTTTTTCTTGTGCTCCTCTAGCCCAGTAAACAGGTAGTCGCGCTTCGGGTCGAGCATCAAGTCCGGATCAACAACCCCCTGTTTGGGAATGTCGATGCGCAGCGAGTTTTCCTTGGTGATTTTTTGAAACGCCATCTGCCCTTCTCGGCTCAGCACCCAATTGAGAAAAACCTTCGAGGCGTTGGGATGAGGCGCGGTGCCCAGCATCGACGCCGGATCGTTGCCGGCGCCCACCGCGCCCAAGCCCTCGAGAAATATCGTCGCCACCGGCAACCCTTTCAGAGCTAGATCGGGACAGTCGACCCCGCCCAAGGCGATCGCGAATTTGCCCTGCGCCAGCCAGTCGCCCAACTGCACGACGTTGCGCGAGATCACAACATCCATCTCGCCGAACAGCCGTCGTAAATACTTGGGGCCGAGATCTTCACGGATATAGAGCACATACATCTGATTGCGGGCGCTGCCGCTGGAGAAATCTTGCGAAGCGATTTTTCCCTTCCACTTGGGATTGACCAAATCCCAATAACTTTTTAGCTCGCCGGGTTTTATCAGATTGGTATTGATGCACGCCGAGGAATAAGGGACCGCGCGGTACATGGCGATATATTTTTCTTCAATGTCGGCGAACAAAAGTTTGCCTTTGAACCACGCCTTCGGATCAAGCACTTCGGGCAGGACGAGCAGCGGCCGAATCGGCTGGAGCAACCCCTTGTCCTTGAAAGTTCCGAGCAAGACATCCGTCCCGCCCAACAAGAGATCGACCTGGCGGACCCCGGCGCGCTGCTCGGCCATCAAGCGCGAGATCAACTGGCTAAGCCGCCCAGCCGTATACTGAACGCGGATCTTCGGGAACGCCTTGGCAAATATCTCACTGTAGAGTATTTCCTGATCGCGCCCGCGCGGGCCATAGATCACCAGCTGGCCCTCTTTTTCAGCGCCTCGGATCGTGGCGTCCCAGTCCGCCTTCCAAGCAGGAGCTTGCGCCGCATAACCCGGCGCAAACGAATATAGACAGCACAACAACACCAGAAACTTGTTTGGCCAATAAAGCCGCATCATGGCCCTCCTCGTATCGCGTCGAGATTTTTTACTTCTTGCCCGCTTGCGCCAGCGCTTCGTCGACCAGCGCCAGTATCGACTTCATCGCCTGCCATTGCTCGGTATCGACATACTTCACGCCGTCGACGCGCCGGCTCTTGGGATCGACATCGTCTTTCGGGATGTCGATGCGCAGCGAATCCGGCGAGCCTTCATCCGCTTTGCCGAGCGCCTTTTGAAAATTGAGCTGCCCGTCGCGGGACAAAAACCAGTTGATAAAAACCCTGGCGGCGTTGGGATGCGGCGCCTGGTTGACCAGCGTGAGAATCGCCTGTCCCGCGCTCAACCCGGCTCCTTCTTTCATCCGTCCAAACATGTCGACGGGGAGCCCTTGGCTGTTGGCCTTCTCGACGCCTTCACACCACAAGCAGATGGAATATTTGCCGGCCGCCAACCAATCCAGTCCCTGGCGCCGATCACGAAACAATGTGATGTCGGTCTCAGCAAACAGCTTGCGCACGAACCCCGGACCCATTTCCGGACTGAAGTAAAACAAGCGGATCGCGCTGCCGCCGGTGCCCGGCAAGCGAATGTCGCGCGCGAGGATTTTTCCCTTCCACTTCGGATTGAGAAGATCCCAAAACGACGTGAACTCCTTCGCTTGAATCAGCTGTGTGTTGTAGGAAATCTGCCCGATCTGAGCGGACGCCACGTACCGGAAGAGATACTGCTTCTCAGGATCGCTGTAGTAGTGTTTCCCCTGCCACCATTTGGATTCGTCGACGACTTCAGGGAGAAGCAAAACCGGCTTGATGGGATCCAAATACTTCGCTTGCTTGAAGTCATTGCTCCGCAGCACGCCCACCATGAATACGTCCGCGAGATATTTTTCGGCGCGTCGCTCGGCGGTAAAGCGCCGCTCCAGGTCGTTTTCTACGCCGCTCACAACCGAGAGCTTGATATCGGGAAAGGCTTTTTCAAAAGCGCCCGAAGTGAGCACGGGCGCGTAGGTGCTATGGACGTAGACCGTTACCTGACCTTCCTTTTTGGCGCCTTGGATGATTTTCTCCCACTGTTGTTGCCAACCAGGTTTCGTTTCCGCGGCAACGGCTCCATTGACGAAAAGCACCGATAACAGAATAACGATGAAGCCATCAGTCAGTGCCGACACCACGCTGCGTTCCTGACTATTTGACATAGAGGACGCTGGGTACGTGGTTGCGGAGTTCGCCGGTTTTTACCAGGCGCTCGACAACATCAACATGGACCAAGCGGTTTTGCGCAGCATTACGGATTAAGTTCGGCGGATCCTCGCCCCTCAGCACCGTCTCGATGACACTCTTCCAAAGCTTTCGCACTTGAATGACGCCGCGATCCGAATGACCGAGATGTTCTCGAGTGCGGTCGACGATCGCGCCCTGGCTGACCTGCGTCGCGGAGTCCTGACCGTTGATCGTCGCCATGTCGTACTGCTTGCGCGTGCCGCGCATGAGCGGCGGTGGTTTGGGCCGCGTCTGTTTCTCTTCATTGCCGCGCTTGCGCGCTCCCGTGGGGAAAAATTTCACTGTGAAAGTGGATGTCGTGTAATCGTCGATGGGCATGCGCCAAGCGACATCCACCATTTCCGCCAGCGAATCACCCGGCAAAGAACCGCCGTGATGCACCACCATAATCGGCGGAACGTAGGCGACCTCGCGGTGCCACTCCGTGTCCGGCTCCGG
>WNGE01004757.1_pt1 | contig 15571 bp, 11 predicted proteins | sample 5400651 | NCBI WGS metagenome assembly WNGE01 (sample SAMN13153370, study PRJNA577476) | soil metagenome | isolation source: 60 cm soil or saprolite under grassland replicate 2 | place: USA:California | collected 2016-06-15 | reverse complement strand
CTCAGCAACGGTCATCGTCTGGCCTTCCCCAGAGTCTCGCTCTTCCACCTGCCCCTCCCTTCCTTTGTACCTTCGCTTTTTCTGGCACCCTCTTTATCGGTTGTCACCCCCAAACACCTATGCTATAGTGTAACGGTGTAAATCGGCGTGTGGGGTGCAACGGGAGGCGCACGAGGCGCATGTTCGACATCGATTTCGAGTGGCCCGTCGCGCAGACGTACGAGAGCGGCGGCGCACCCGCATACAGGTATCCTGACACCTGGGCGGTCTACCCGACGAAGGGTCCGGTAACATGGCGCCGTCCCCTAGGGTCCGAGCCCCCTTTGTACTTGCAGTTTTTAAGGCTCGACGGATCGGAACAATCTTGCCTCGAATTTGCGAAGAAATACGGGCTCTTGCGGTTCGATATCGCGCAAGATTCCGGATGGTCGGAGCCTCTTACGGGGTGGGGAAGCGCGGCGTACAAATGGTGCGAACATATGGATTTCTGGAGACGTGAAATACAAAGGATTAGAAACCTTCAGTCGATCCTTGAAGGTACCCGCACCCACCCCACGGAAGTCTTCAGACGCGAGCGTTTCGGCTTGAGTGCGCCGCTCGCGGTTTCGTTGGTGATGACGCCCAAGGGCCCCCCCATGATTCACCTTCGTTGCGGCACGCTCCTGGATGCGATTGAACTACAGTGTGTTCGGTCGTTTCTTGCCGGACGAGGATCATATCAATGCGCCGAGTGCAGCTCTTGGTTTGAAGTTGGCCCCGGTGCTCACCGCTCACACGCTGTGTTCTGTTCGCGGACATGCAAGGATCACCACCACAACAGGCTCAAAGCCGAGAAGGCGAAAGCCACGAAGGCGAAAGTCATGAGGGAACATCTTCAGGGGGGCGCGGGACGCTAAATGCGGCCGACAGGGCACATCAGGCGGCGCTCCACAGGGTCATGGGAGCTGCGCTACAGCCTCGGCGCCGATCCTGCCACGGGAAAGCGCCGGATCGTCACCACCACGGTCCGCGGCGACCGCAAGGTCGCCGAGCGCGAGCTGCGCCGCCTGCTCCGTACGGTCGACACCGGGGAGCACGTCGATCCGACCCGCTTGACGGTGCGCGACTGGCTCGCACACTGGCTCGAAACCATCCGCGAAGAGGTCTCGCCGAAATCTCACGAGCGCTATACGGAGATCGTCAAGAACTCCCTGATGCCGGCGCTGGGCAACCTACCGCTCGCGAAGCTGGCGCCGAGCCACATACAAGATGCCTACAGCACCTGGGCAACGGGCGGGCGCCGCGATGGCAAGGACGGCGGTCTGTCTCCGCGGACCCGCCGCCATATCCATCGCATCCTAAGGTCGGCCCTTGCCCGTGCTGTCGAGCAGCAAGTTTTGGTGCGCAATCCGGCGGATGCTTTCAAGAACCGGCTTCCTAAGGTCGAGCGCCGCACCATGACCGCCCTCACGGCCGAGCAATCGGCACGTCTACTGGAGGCTATCGCTCACACCCGGGTGTATTGGCCGGTCCTGCTCGCGTTAGCGACCGGAATGCGGCGCGGCGAGGTGCTCGCGTTGCGTTGGAAGAATGTGGACCTCGAGCGCGGAACGCTGCGCGTGCTGGAAAGCCTGGAGCAGACGAAAACTGGAATCCGGTTTAAGGCACCGAAAACGGAGAAGGCCCGCGCGATCACGCTCCCCGCCTTTGCGATAGAGGAGTTGCGGCGGCTAAAGCTCAGTCAGGCGGAAGAACTGCTTGCGCTCGGCATCCGGCAGACCGGCGAGACCCTGGTCTGCGGACGAGCAGATGGTCTTCCGCATCAACCGCTAAGTCTCACGTACGAATTCACCCGGCTTATGGACCGGATAAAGGACCTACCCCGCGTGCGCTTTCACGATCTCCGGCACAGCCACGCAACGCAACTCCTCGAGAACGGCGTGCATCCCAAGATCGCCCAAGAGCGACTCGGACATTCGACGATCGCAATCACACTTGACTTATATTCTCATGTCACCCACACCATGCAGAGTGAGGCGGCACAACGGCTTCACGCGGCATTTCAGGCTGCCAAAATTCAGCTCAAAGGCCGAAAATAAGGAGCTTCGGTAGCATTTTCGGTAGCAACGGCATTTCGGCCACAGGGGGCGAATTAAAACTATAATATATATCAATTGCATAAGGCCACGTGGCGGAGTGGTTACGCAGCGGTCTGCAAAACCGTTTACCCCGGTTCAATTCCGGGCGTGGCCTCCAATCACCATTGCCTTACCATTCAGGTCCATGTTGCCGCGGCGCGGCGGCGATCCCGCGGCGCATGCTGCGCAGGCCGACCGAGCGATCCGCCATGACCGACTTTTATCCCCTGGTTCTGGCCGCACTCGCCAAGCTCGACCGCAACACGGAGGAGGCGCGGCAGGCGCTCTACCAGCGGGCGCGAACGGCGCTTACCGGCCGGCTTCGCAAGCTCGACCCGCCGCCTTCCGAGCAGCGCATCATGGCGGAGCGTCTGGCCTTCGAGGAGGCCATACGCAGGGCGGAAGCGGACTGGGCGCGGGGCTTGGTCGAACACGAACTGCTGTCGAAACTCGCGGACGCGATCGAGCACGACCCTTCGCTCACCGAGCTGCCGCAGCCGATCGGTCAAGCCTGGATTCATCTTTCGGGGACGCTCGAGCAATTCCGCTCCGGTGCTTGCTTCGCGTACACGCAGGACGGCACCTTCGCGTTCGCCCCGATGGGAACCGAGGCGGACTGCGCTACGGCCGTCGACCCACTGGTGCGAAGCATTCGATCAGAGCTCGAATACAAGGCGCGGGAGCTTGCCGGCCGCACTTCCCGAATTTCCGATCCGGGGCAATGGCGCGGCTTGGTCGATGCGGTGCGCCTGTTCGCCAAGCGCATCGGCGGCTCCGATCAGAAAGTCGCCGCCGACATCGGGATGCTGTGGGGGCTTTACGTGGCATTCGGAGCCTATGCCGATTCCCAGGAGACCGCCGCATCGCGCGAAATATTCGTGCCGCTGGAAGCCGGTGCGCTGTGTGCGTTGCGCGACCTGATCGGCGCGAGCGGTCCGTGGATTCGCATGTTCCCGACCGGCCGCGCGTTCGACGATCAGACGCCCACATCGGGCTCGACCTCATCCGCAATCGTCGAGGCCGCGGCGATTTTCCTCCGCGGCGTCGAACGAACGGAACTCCTGCGCGATGAGGATGCAACGATCCTGCGGGCGGTGCTCGACGGCGGCGGTTCAGCGGCTCTCACCGACAAGGCTGGAAATTGGGCGATCAGGACCGCAAGCAATCTCGGCATAGCGATGCTGGTGGTATTGGCCGGCGTCGTCAGGGGCTATGAAAAGACCGCGGATTCTTCCGAACGATCCGACGTCGCGCGACGGATCGAGCGTATCGTGCTCCATCATGAAGCACATCTGTTGCAGGTATTCTCGTATTTGCCGGATGACATTCGCAATGAGCTGCGGATGGCGATCGAAGCGATCCGTGCCAGTGCCGCAGACGATGTTTGACCCCTTCGTTTCCCCTAGCTGACCGGCGCCCTAACACCCACGGCAGATCGTGAGCTTCTTCTCGAGCGCCTTGTCGAGGTCCCTCGTCGCGTGGTCGGCCGGCGGCATCTCCGCGGGCGCCAGTTCCTTGGTTTGGGGTTGGCGGTGACCCACCGGCGCGGCGGGCCCCTGGCTTCGATCGCGCTGCTCGGGCTGGCCCGCGGGAGGACGCGCGGTAGTGCTCTCGGCCCAGGCCGACACGCCGGTAAAGGTCAGGATAGAGCCGCCAAGGAACAGGGCGGTTGCGGCGATTGCATAGGCGCGCATGGCTTCGCTCCCCTATTCGTGACCGATTCGCCAAGGTTAAGGCCGCCCTCGCGGCGGATCAACGCAGGAGATCCTGTTTTCCCGGTCGGGACGGCCATCCGCTTCCGGCGGATGCAGGCTTTGGCCCCCCGCGGTGTTTTATTCCGGGGAGCCAAGGGTTTCGCATGATCGTTCCAACGATTACCGGCTTGCCGGGTTCATCGGGCAAGCAACCTGCGCACGTTCCGTACGGCGCCACCGGTCGCTTTTGCGGCGGCGGAGACTATGCTGCGATGCGTCAAACGGCGACGCCATGCACGCCTAGCGTTCGCGCGGCTGAGGATGCGTGGATATCCCCCGCTGGCGGCAGTTTCGACTGGACCCGAACGCCATGGACGAGGCAAGTGATGAAGACCTCATGGCTCGGATCTCGCAGGGAGACGAGCGGGCCTTTCGACTGCTCGCCCGCAGGTACCTGCCCCGGGCGCTCGGGCTGGCCCGCAGGGTTTTGGGGAACGAGGCGGATGCCGAGGAGATCGTGCAGGAGGCGCTCTTGCGCGTATGGGTCAACGCCGCGCGCTGGCGCCCGACCGCCGCATTTCGCACCTGGTTCTATCGCGTGGTCCTCAACCTCTGTCTCAACCGCAAGCGACGCGCGCCGTTCGCGGCGCTCGCCGACATCGATGAGCCGGCCGATCCCGGCCCCGGCCCTTTCCTCGAAATCGAACACCGGCAAACGGATCGGCTCGTCGCCGCGGCAGTCGCCGATCTGCCCGATCGGCAGCGCGCGGCGATCGTCCTCACCTATCAGGAAGGCATGTCGAATGCCGAGACCGCAGCGGTGCTCGGCACTTCCGTGTCCGGAGTCGAGACGTTGCTGGTGCGCGCAAGGCGCGCGCTGCGCACGGCGCTCGGCTCGGTTCTCGCAGCGGAACGGTGAAATGCCATGATGCCTCTCGCGCAGTTTGTCGAGCTCCTCGACGCCTACGGCGCCGATCCGGCGCGCTGGCCGCATGCGTGCCGAGAGCCGGCGCAAGAGCTGCTCGCCGCGAGCGGAGATGCGCGCGCGGCGCTGACAGGGGCGGCTACTCTCGACGCGGTGATCGCGCGCCATTGCGAGCGCTCGGGCGAGCGCTCCGAGGAGGCGATGAGGCGCGTGCTGGCACGACTCGCGGCGCCGCTCCCGCCGCAGCGGCGGAGCCTGGTGACGAGATTATTGCCCGCCGCCCTGCTCGAGTTCGATCTTGCGCCCGCATGGCCCCGCTTCGCCGCGCTCGTCGCAATCATGGTGCTGGGCTTCGCGGTCGGGTTAAGCGACACCGGAATGGCGCTCACCAAACACTCCGCCTCCGCCCTCATCGGTACTTCGACCGGCGCCGATTCGGATCTGAGCCTGATGTTGTTCGAGCCGGACCCGCTGTCCGCCATGAGATGAGGCCGTGATGGCGATCCTGTCCGCTCCGGCCGTCGGCGATCGCGCTTCGCGCGTGGTGCTGTTCGTCTCGCTGGCGCTCAACCTGTTCTTCCTCGGCGTGCTGGGCGCGACCGCGGTGCGCCAGCTGTGGCTACAGCCTGCCGCGGTCATCGAGCCGAGCCGGAGCGCCGCGGAGCGCATCGACCGCTTGGCCGCCACGCTCTCCGCTCCCGATGCCGAGAAGCTGCGCGCCGAATTCCGGACCCGCGAGCAGACGCTGGAAGCGGCGCATTCGGCGTACCGCCGCGCCCAGGAAGCGGTGCGGGCCGCGCTGCGAGGCGAGCCGTTCGACGTCGCTGCGGTTCGCTCTGCCATGGCCGACACCCGGGCCGCTCGCCAGGCACTCGATCTTGCGCTTCACGCGGTGATCTCGACCGCGGCCACCCAGATGTCGCCCGCCGGACGCAACAGCCTCGCCAATTGGTCGCCGCCGCACGGCGGCCCTCCCCCGAAGTAACGCGGCCGCGAAAGAGCGAGGATGCAGCAACGGGCGCAGATGCCGTCGGCGCGGGAAAGCCCGCAAAGCCGCGCGCGATCGTTCGCGACGGTCGCGGTCGGATTTGGCTTGCTCCATGGGCTCGGCGCCTGCGTGCTCAACGACAGGCTCGATCCCGCGCTGGAGGTGCCGAAGAATTATCGCACCGCGCATCTCACATCCCAGGCCGCGGTGCCGCCGCTCGAATGGTGGCGGGGATTTCGCTCGGCCGAGCTTACCGATCTGATGGAGCAGGCTGCGGCGGCGAATTTCGACATCGCGGCCGCGGTCGCGCGGATCGTGGAGGCGGATGCGCAGGCGCGCATCGCCGGCGCTGCGCTGCTGCCGAGCATCAACGCCACCGCGAGCGCACAGCGTTCGAAGTCGTCGAGAGCGGTGTTCGGCGGCGCGGGCGGCGTCGGCTCGAGTGGCGGCGGCGGGACCGGCGGCACGGAGGGCGGTGCGACCGGCGCAGCCTCGGGCGGCGGCGGCGCGCGCTCGATCTATACCGTGGCGCTGAACGCCAGCTATCAGCTCGATTTCTGGGGAAAGGTGCGAGCGCAGATTCGCGCCGCGGATTATTCCGCGCTCGCCAGCCGCTTCGATCGCGAAGTGGTCGCCCTCAGCGCCATGGTCAGCGTCGCCAACACGTATTTCCTGGTGCTCGAGGGCCAGGATCGTCTGCGCGTGGCCCGCGAGAATCTCGCGAGCTCGGAACGCATCCTCAAACTGATCCAGGATCGGTTCAACAACGGCACCGCTTCGGCGCTCGAAGTGGCCCAGCAGGCCAGCCTCGCCGCGATTCAACGCGCCGCGATCCCGCCGCTCGTCGAGCAGATCGATCAGAACAAGGCGACGCTCGCGCTCCTCGCCGGCCGCGCCCCGGAGAACCTCGGCGTTCGCGGCGGCAGCATGTTCCGCCTGGGCATTCCCCGCGTGTCGCCGGGGCTGCCGTCCGAACTGCTCACGCAGCGGCCCGACATCCGCGAGGCCGAGCTCAAGCTCGCCAGCGCCGACGCCAATGTCTACGCGGCGCGCGCGGCATTCCTGCCCAGCATCCAGCTGACCGGCCAGGGAGGTTTCGAGAGCGCGGCGCTGCGCACCCTGTTCGGGCCGAGCGCGCTGTTCTACACGGTCGCCGCGAGTCTCACGCAGCCGATCTTCCAGGGCGGGCTGTTGCTGGGTCAGCTCGATCTGCAGAAAGGCATGCGTGAAGAGCTGCTGCAGGATTATCGCAAAGCGGTGATCTCGGCCTTTACCGACGTCGAGCGGGCGCTCGTCGCCGTGCAGCAGACGACGCGACAGGAGGCGCTGCAGCGCCAAGCCGTCGCGGAGTCGCGCAAAGCCTTCGAGCTTTCCGAGGAGCGGCTGCGAGCCGGCACCATCGATCTCACCACGGTGCTGCAGACCGAGCAGACCCTGTTCCAGCAGGAGGACGCGTTGGCGCAAGTGCGCTTCGCGCGGCTCCAAGCGATCGTCGCACTGTTCCAGGCACTCGGCGGCGGCTGGTTCCTGGACCGCGAACCGCTCGCCCGGCCCCTCGATGCCGGACCAAACTCTAAAAGTTGACGGGGCGCGTACATAGCTAGGACCAATGGCAGGTTTTCGCAGATTTCTGACCATCGTCGTCGCCGGCGCCGTGCTCATCGTCGTGGCGATGGTGATGTTCGGGCCTTCTTCGTCGCAGCGCCAGCGCACCGCCGCACGCTTCGGCAATCCGGACGGTCCGGTGCCCGTGCTCGCGGCCGAGGCCCGCATTGCCGACGTGCCCGTCTATCTCGACGGTGTCGGCACCACGCGCGCGCTCAACATGGTCACGATCCACAGCCAGGTCGACGGCACGCTGATCAGCGTCAATTTCCGCGAGGGGCAGGACGTGAAGACGGGCGACGTCCTGGCGCGCATCGATTCCACCACCTATCAGGCGCAGCTCGATCAGGCACTCGCCAAGAAGGCGCTCGACGAGGCGCAGCTCGCCAATGTCAGGCTCGACCTCGAGCGCTACAGCAATCTGCTCAAGACCAACGCGGTCAACCGGCAGCAAGTCGACACCACGCGCGCGCTGGTGGCGCAGCTGGAAGCGCAGGTCAGGCTCGACCAGGGCGCGATCGACAACGCCCGTGCCTATGTCAATTACTGCACGATCGTGGCGCCGATCAGCGCCCGCGTCGGCATTCGCCTGGTCGATCAAGGCAATCTCGTGCACGCGTCGGATCCGACCGGCATCGCCGTGCTGACCCAGATTCAGCCGATCTCGGTGCTGTTCACCCTGCCGCAGCAGCAGCTCGGTCAAGTCAACAAGGCATTCGCAAAGGCGCCGCTCAGTGTCGAAGCGACGGAATCCGACAGCAAGCAGGTGCTCGACCGCGGCACGCTGCAGGTCGTGAACAATCAGGTCGATCAGACGACCGGCACCGTGCAGCTCAAGGCCGAATTTCCCAATGCCGATTTGCAGCTCTGGCCGGGTCAGTTCGTCAACGTCCGGCTTTTGATCGACACCCTGCGCCAGGTCGTGGTGGTGCCCACCGCCGCCGTGCAGCGCGGCCCGAACGGCACCTTCGTTTATTTGCTGCAGCCCGACAGCACCGTGTCGGTCCGCCTCGTCGGAGTCAGCCAGCAGGATGAGAGCCAGACGGTGATCGCCAACGGGCTCCAGGCCAAGGATCGCGTCGTCACCTCGGGCTTCGCGCAGCTTGCCGACGGCCGCAAGGTGGCGGTCAGCGGCGCCGCGGGCGCGCCCGGCGCGATGCCAAGCCCGGGCAATCCGGGCGATCCCGGCGCACGCCCGCCGCGGAGGGAACGGGGCGCAGGCAAGACATCCGAGGCGACCGGGACGCCGCCGAGCACCTCGCCATGAACGTCTCCGCCAGCGTATCGGCGCCTTTCATCCGCCGCCCGATCGCGACTTCGCTGCTGGGCGTCGCGGTGCTGCTCGGCGGCGTGCTGGGCTATTGGCTGCTACCGGTCTCCGCGCTGCCGCAGGTCGATTTCCCGACCATCCAGGTCACGACGCAGCTGCCGGGCGCCAATCCCGACACCACGGCCTCGCTGGTAACGGCGCCGCTCGAACGCCAGTTCGGCCAGATCCCGGCGCTCACCACGATGACCTCGTCGAGCTCCTACGGCATCAGCCAGATCACGCTGCAGTTCGAGCTCAACCGCGACATCGATGCCGCCGCCCAGGACGTGCAATCCGCGATCAATGCCGCGGGATCGACGCTGCCGCGCAACCTGCCCTATCCGCCGACCTACTCCAAGGTGAACCCCGCCGACGTGCCGATCGTCACCTTGGCGCTGACCTCGGACACGGTCTCGCTGCGGCAATTGAGCGACATCGCCGACACGCTGCTGGCGCAGCGCCTGAGCGAAGTGACCGGCGTCGGCCATGTCTCGGTCGAAGGCGGCATCCGCCCTGCGGTGCGCATCCAGGCGGATCTGGCGCGGCTCGCCGCCTACGGCATCGGCCTCGAGGACCTCCGCTTCGCGATCGTCAATGCCAACGTCGCAGGCCCCAAGGGATCGTTCGACGGCGCGCACCAGTCCTACACCATTGCGACCAACGATCAGATCGCGGCCGCCGAGGCCTACCGCTCCGTCGTGGTGACCTGGCGCAACGGCGCGCCGGTGCTGCTGAGCGACGTCGCCGACGTGCTCGACGGGCTGGAGAACACCAAGGTCGGAGGCTGGTACGCGGGCGCGCCCGCCGTGATCGTCGACGTGCAGCGGCAGCCCGGCGCCAACGTCATCGAGACCGTGGGGCGCGTGCGGGCCGAGCTGCCGAAGCTGCAGCGCGCCATGCCGGCCGACGCCAGGCTCACCGTGGTGAGCGATCGCACCAACACCATCCGCGCCTCGGTGCGCGACGTGCAATTCACGCTCATCCTCGCGGTCGCGCTGGTCGTGCTGGTGGTGCTCATCTTCCTGCGCACCATCCGCGCCACCTTCATCGCCGGCGTCGCTCTGCCGCTCTCGCTGGTCGCCACCTTCGGGGTGATGTGGTTCTGCGGCTTCAGCCTCGACAACCTCTCGCTGATGGCGCTCACGATCGGCACCGGCTTCGTCATCGACGATGCCATCGTCATGATCGAGAACATCGTGCGCCACATGGAGGACGGCGAGGCGCCGCTCGGGGCGGCGCTCAACGGCGCGCGCGAGATCGGCTTCACGGTGATCTCGCTGACCGTCTCCCTGATCGCGGTGTTCATTCCGCTGCTGTTCATGACCGGGCTCGTCGGCCGCATGTTCCGCGAGTTCGCGTTGACCTTGACCATCGCGGTCGTGGTCTCGGCGATCGTCTCGCTCACGCTGACCCCGATGATGTGCAGCCGGCTACTCCGCCCGGCCCAGGAAGGCGCCGGCAGCCCGCTCACCCGGGGTTTCAACCGCGCCGTGGAATGGAGCGTCGAGACCTACCGCACCTCGCTCGAATGGGTGCTGCGCCACCAGGGACTCACGCTGGCAACGACTCTCGTCACGCTGGCGGCGACGATCGTTCTCTACATCATCGTGCCCAAAGGGTTTCTGCCGCTGCAGGACACCGGGCTGATCACGGCGGTGACCGAGGCCGGCCCGGAGGTGTCGTTTGCCGAGATGCGGCGGCTGCAGGGGGACGTCGTCGCGGCGATCCGCCGGGATCCCGACGTGACCGGTGTCGTCTCGGTGATCGGCGTGAGCCCGCTCAATCTCACGCCCAATGCCGGGCACCTGGCGATCACGCTCAAAGCCCGCGACGCCCGCCACGCCGTGGTCGCCGAGATCGCCGAGCGCCTGAAGGATCACGTCGCGCCGATCCCCGGCATGGTGGTGTATTTCCAGCCGGTCCAGGACATCCAGCTCAGCACGCGCGCGAGCCGCGCCCAATATCAATACACGCTGACCGGCACCGACGCCCCGGCGGTGTCGGACTGGTCGGTCAAACTCGCCGACCGGCTGCGCGCGGAGGCGGCACTGCGCGAGGTCGCCTCCGAAGCGCAGGAGGGGGGCCTGCGCACCTACATCAACGTCGATCGGGAAAAGGCCGGCCGGCTCGGCATCTCGATGCAGGTGATCAACGACACGCTCAACGACGCGTTCGCCCAGCGCCAGATCTCGACGATCTACGCCCAGGCCAACCAGTATCGGGTGATCCTCGAGGCGATGCCGCAGTATCAGCAGGATCCGAGCTCGCTGTCGAAGCTGTTCGTCTCATCGACCAACGGCGCGCAGGTCCCGGTCAGCGCCTTCACCGGCATGCAGCGCACGATCGCGCCGCTCACCATCAGCCATCAGGCGCAATTTCCGGCGGTCACGATCAGCTTCAATCTCGCGCCCGACGCCGCGCTGAGCGACGCGGTCGCGGCGATCGCCAAAGCGGAGCGCGACATCGGCATGCCGGCTTCGATCGTCGGCGGCTATTCGGGCGATGCCGCGGAGTTCGGCCGCTCGCTCGCCGGCGAACCGTGGTTGATTCTTGCCGCGGCGGTGGCAATCTACATCGTGCTGGGCGTGCTCTACGAGAGCTTCATCCATCCGCTCACCATTCTGTCCACCTTGCCGTCCGCCGGCGTCGGCGCGCTGCTCGCGCTGATGCTCACGCGCCAGGACCTCTCGGTGGTGGCACTGATCGGCATCGTGCTGCTGATGGGGATCGTGAAGAAGAACGCCATCATGATGATCGATTTCGCGCTGGAGGCCGAGCGCAAGGACGGGCTCTCCCCGCGCGATTCGATCGTCAAGGCTTCCATGCTGCGCTTCCGGCCGATCATGATGACGACGCTGGCCGCATTGTTCGGCGCGCTGCCGCTCGCGCTCGAGCACGGCACCGGATCGGAGCTGCGCTTTCCGCTCGGCGTCACCATCATCGGCGGCTTGCTGCTGAGCCAGTTGCTCACGCTCTACACGACGCCCGTGATCTATCTCTACATGGAACGCCTGCGCGCGCGGCTGGTGCGCGCCGTCGCCCCGGCTTCGCTGCCGGCCGGCGAACTCGCACCGCCCGCGATCACCCAGCGAGCCGCCGAATGAGCGCGCGTTGTTCGATGATCGGCGGGTGTTACTTGATTCAGATTCAGGCGCGCCGGCATCGCGCTTCCCCTCTCCCGCAAGCGGAGAGGGGAAGAGCGCGTGTGCTCGCATGCGTGCGGCGGCTTGAGCGATGAATTTCTCCTACCCGTTCATCCGCCGGCCGGTGGGCACCACGCTGCTCGGGATCGGCCTGTTCCTTCTGGGCGTCGTCGCCTACGTGTTTCTTCCCGTCGCGAGCCTGCCGAGCATCGATTTTCCCACCATCCGCGTCAGCGCCAGCCGGCCCGGCGCGGATCCGGCCACCATGGCGGCGACGGTGGCGGCGCCGCTCGAGCGGCGCCTCGCCGAGATCGCCGGCGTCACCGAGATCACTTCGACCAGCGCGCTCGGCTCGACCAGCATCGCGGTCCAGTTCGATCTCTCGCGCAATATCGACGGGGCGGCGCGCGACGTGCAGGCGGCGCTCAATGCGGCGGCAAGCGACCTGCCGACCGACCTGCCGATGGTGCCGAATTTCCGCAAGGCCAATCCGGCCGCGGCCCCGATCCTGATCCTGGCGCTGACCTCGAAGACCATCGCGCCGAGCGCGCTCTACGATGTCGCCGATACCGTCATCGCCCAGCGCATCTCCCAGGTCGACGGCGTCGCCGAGGTCGCCGTGACCGGCGCCCAGCAACCGGCGATCCGCGTGCGGGTCAACCCGGTGGCGCTCGCCTCGATCGGGCTCGGCATGGACGACGTGCGCGCCGCGATCGTCAATGCCAATGCCGCGGGGCCGAACGGCGCCTTCGACGGGCCGCAGCAGGCGCAGACCATCGCGACCAACGACCAGCTGCGCAACGCCGCCGACTACGATCCGATCGTGGTGCGCACCATGAACGGCTCGGTGGTGCGGCTGTCCTCGATCGCGACGATCACGCCGGGCGTGCGCAACACGCTCTCGGCGGCGTGGTTCAACCGGCAGCCCTCGATCCTGCTCATCATCACCAAGCAGGCGCAGGCCAACGTCATCGACACCGTCGACCGCATCCACGAGGTGCTCGGCAACATCAAGCCCTGGATTCCCGCGGACCTGCAGATCTCGGTACTGTCCGACCGCACGACGACCATCCGCGCCAGCGTCCACGACATGCAGCTGACGTTGTGCGCGACCATCGCGCTGGTGATGCTGGTGGTGTTCGTGTTCCTGCGCCGCGCGACCCCGACGATCGCCGCCGGCGTCACCGTGCCACTGTCGCTCGCCGGCACCTGCGCGCTGATGTGGCTCGCCGGCTTCTCGATCGACAATCTCTCGCTGATGGCGCTCGCAGTCTCGGTCGGCTTCGTCGTCGACGACGCTATCGTCATGATCGAGAACGTGTTTCGCAATCTCGAGGCCGGGTCCTCGCCGCTGCGCGCCACCATCCAGGGCGCGCGCCAGATCGGATTCACCGTGATTTCGATCAGCGTCTCGCTGATGGCCGCCTTCATCCCGCTGCTGTTCATGGGCGGCATCGTCGGCCGGCTGTTCCGGGAGTTCTCGGTGACGCTCGCGTTCGCGATCGCGGTGTCGACCGTGGTGTCGCTCTCGGTCACGCCGATGATCTGCGCGCATTTCGTGCGCGCGCCGCCGAGCCGGAGCGCGACCCGGCTCGATCGCGTCGTGAGCGCGGTGCTCGACTGGATGATCCGCAGCTATGCCGGCACGCTGCGCAATGTGCTGCGCCACCGCGCGCTCACCATGCTGGCAATGCTGCTGACCGTCGCGCTCACGGTCGTGCTCTATGTCAAGGTCCCGAAGGGCTATTTCCCGCAAGACGACACCGGGCTCGTGTTCGGCGGGACCGAAGCCTCGACCGACATCTCGTTCAAGGCGATGTCGGAGCTGCAGCAGCGCGCGGCCGCGATCGTCGAGGCGGATCCTGCCGTCGCCGCGGTCGCCTCCTCGGTCGGCGCCTCGAACTTCAACCCGTCGCTCAACCAGGGCCGGCTGTTCATCAGCCTGAAACCGCTCGCGGAACGCAAGATCACGACGGCGCGGGTGGTCGAGCGCCTGCGCGTCAAACTTGCCGCGGTGACCGGCCTGAAGGTGTTCATGGTGCCGTCGCAGGATCTGCGCGTGGGTGCCCGCCAGAGCAAGGCGCAATATCAGTTCACGCTGTGGGGCACCGACGTCGACGAGCTGCAGAACTGGTTGCCGAAGGTGCTGGAGGCGGTGCGCAAATTGCCCGATCTGACCGACGTCGCGACCGACCGCGAGCAAGGCGGGCTGCAGGCCGACGTGATCATCGACCGGCTCGCCGCCTCGCGGCTCTGCGTGAAAATTCAGGATATCGACAACGCGCTGAACAATTCCTTCGCGCAGCGGCAGATCTCGACCATCTACACCCAGCGCAATCAGTACCGGGTCATTCTCGAGATCGACCGGCAATTTCAGCGCGACCCGACCGATCTGAGCCGCATCTATGTCAAGGCGAGCGGCAGCTTTGCCGGCAACGCCCAGTGCGCGGGCGCGATCGCCAGCGCGCAGGCGACCAACGCCGCGACCGGGGTAGTGGCCGGCATCGCCCCCAATGAGGTGCCGCTGTCGGCGGTAGCGCGGTTCGGAAAATCGACCGCGCCGCTCATCGTCAACCATCAGGGCCAATTCCCGTCGATCACCATCACCTACAATCTCAAGCCCGAGGCCGGGATCGAGGCGGCGACCGAGAGCATCCGGGAGACGATCGCGAATTTGCATCTGCCCGATACGATCCATCCCGAGCCGGCCGGCGACATCAAGGCGTTCGCGCAGACGATCGGCGCGCAGCCGATCCTGATCCTCGCGGCGCTGATCGCGGTCTATATCGTGCTCGGCGTGCTCTACGAGAGCCTCGCGCATCCGCTCACGATCATCTCCACGCTGCCCTCGGCGGGGCTCGGCGCGCTGCTCGCGCTCGCGCTCACCGGCAGCGAGCTGACCGTGATCGCCTTCATCGGCATCATTCTGTTGATCGGCATCGTCAAGAAGAACGGCATCATGCTGGTCGATTTCGCGCTCGACGCCGAGCGCCGGCGCGGCCTTGCGCCGGAGCAGGCGATCTTCGAGGCCTGCCTCGAGCGCTTCCGTCCGATCCTGATGACCACGATGGCGGCGCTGCTCGGGGCGGTGCCGCTCGCAATCGCCATCGGCCCGGGATCCGAGCTACGCCGCCCGCTCGGCATCACCATCATCGGCGGGCTGTTGGTCTCTCAGGCGCTCACGCTCTACACCACACCGGTGATCTATCTCCTGCTCGACCGCCTGCACCGGCGGCTGTGGGGCTCGCGCGAGGGCTCGGTCGCCAAGGGCGCGGGGCCGACGGCGCGCCGCCTGGGGCTCGGCGCGGCGGGCGAAGGTGCGGCGGAATAGGGCGGCGTTGCCCGGACGCGGCGCGATGCGCAGCGTTGCGCCGCAGATCCGGGGCCCAGCTTTGTCGATGATTTAGACCAGTCCTGGATCCCAGGTCTGCACCGCACCACTAATGTGCTGCGGTGCGCCCGGGAAACGCAGCCGAGGGCTCGCGCTTTGCAAATCGCGGGGCGCTTGCTATATGCGCCCCGTTCCCCGGTAGCTCAGTGGTAGAGCAAGCGGCTGTTAACCGCTGGGTCGCTGGTTCGAATCCGGCCCGGGGAGCCAAGGTAGATCAAAGACTTAGCTTCAACACATCGACGTGGAATTCGGCCTTGAGGTACCGCATAGGTACCAACGCCAGAAATCTCGTTGAGTGCTGGTCGGTTTTAAGCCTCAGTGGCTGATTTTGAATTTCGCGGTAGCCGATTTTGAAAACGGGGAACTTTCGTCCTTCGCCTGATTACCCGACAGTGCGAG
>WNGE01004755.1_pt1 | contig 15572 bp, 15 predicted proteins | sample 5400651 | NCBI WGS metagenome assembly WNGE01 (sample SAMN13153370, study PRJNA577476) | soil metagenome | isolation source: 60 cm soil or saprolite under grassland replicate 2 | place: USA:California | collected 2016-06-15 | reverse complement strand
CTCGCCCGCGCCCCGCATCGTGGTGCACGCGCCGGGCGGCCTGCGGATCGAGGGGCTCGACGTGGCGTCGCTCGCCGAACTGCTTCGGCGGCTCGCGTGATCGGGTCGACGAGGCAGGTCGCGGTGCACGCGTTCGCGCAGCCGGCAGACATGAGGAAGAGCTTCGACGCGCTCTCCGCGCTCGTGCTCCACAGCCTCAAGCGCGACCCGCTCTGCGGCGACCTCTTCCTGTTCGTCTCGCGCGACCGCAAGCGTGCCAAGGTCCTGTACTGGGACGGCATCGGACTGTGCGTCTTCGCGAAGCGGCTCGAGCAGGGCCGGTTCACCGCGCCGTGGCGCAGCAGCTCGATTGCCCCAGGAAGGCACCCGAGCCTCCACCCGCCACCCCGCCCGCCCGCGCGTAACCCGCCGCCCGCCTGGCGCATCTCACATGGTGAAGGAGCCTTCCACCAGGAGGGACATTCACATGAACGACAAGCGCATCGACTCCGCTTACTGGGCGCTCCGCGTCGCGTACGGCGCGGTCCCGATCGTCGCCGGGCTGGACAAGTTCACGAACCTGCTCGTCGACTGGAAGATCTACCTCTCTCCGCTCGCGACCCGGATCCTGCCGTTCTCGCCGACGACGTTCATGCACCTCGTCGGCCTGGTGGAGATCGTCGTCGGGCTGCTGGTGCTGTTCGCCGCGACGCGCGTCGGCGCCTACGTCGCCGCCGTGTGGCTCCTCTGCATCGCGCTCAACATCCTGACGTCCGGGCAGCACCTCGACGTCGCCGTCCGCGACGTCGTGATGGCGCTCGGCGCCTACACGCTGGCGCGCCTCGAGGAGGTTCGCGCGCCAGCCGGCGCCCGCTCGCGCGCGCTCGACCCTGCCCACGCGGCGGCATGAACGGACCCGCTCCGCTGGCGCCCCCCGCGCGCCGGCGGAGCCGCTCCATCATGCCGGCGCGGCGCACAGCCTCACGGCGTTGCAACGAACCAGACGTCTAACACGCCCTGGCCGTTGGTGTCCGACGCGGCCTTGTCTTTGGAGAAGTAGTAGAGCGGCAGACCCTTGTACGTCGTCTGCTTCTTGCCGTCTTCGCGCGTGATGGTGCCGAAGTCGGCGTCGCTGAGGTTGCCCGAGACCTCGACGTGCTCGGCGTAGTACAGCGGCCACTTCGTCACGCAGTCGCCGGCGCAGGCGCTCTTCCCCGGCGAGTCCTTCTTGAACACATAGAGCGTCATGCCCTTGGCGTCCGTGAGATAGCTCCCGACCTTCTCCTTCGTCGCGACCTTCACCGCTTGGCTGTCCGCCCAGGCGCTCCCGGCGAACATCAGGACCACCACCGCGGCCGCGGCCGCGAACCGAAGCACACGATTCAGCACGATCATCTCGCCTCCCACGCTCTGACGGAACCCAGGGGACCAACGGCTCCGATCTGCAGCCGATGCTATGGCCCTCGATGGTCGGTCGCGCGGCCCTCATGGGCCAGCGCGGGCGCGCACCGCGACGGGGAGAGCGCCCGCAGGCGGTGCGCCTGCCGGGTAGTTCCCTGTCAGCGCGCCAGCTCCGGGAGGAAGCTCCGCCCGGACATGGGCGGGACGCCGAAGCACTCCGAGACCGTCGCGCCCAGGTCGGCGAAGCTGCCGCGTACCCCGAGCGCGCCGCCCGCTCTCCCCGGCGCATGCACCAGGAGCGGGACGTACTCGCGCGAGTGGTCGGTGGACGGCGTCGTCGGATCGCAGCCGTGGTCGGCGGTGAGCGCGAGGACGTCGCCGCGCCGCAGCCGCTCGATGAGCCGCGGCAGCGCCCGGTCGAGCTCCTCGAGCGCACGGCCGTAGCCCGGGGCGTCGTTCCGGTGCCCGTAGAGCATGTCGAAGTCGACGAGGTTCACGAAGACGAGGCCGTGGTCGAACGTCTCGAGGAGCCGCTCCGTGCGCGCGAGCCCGTCCGCGTTGCCGGCGGTGTGGACCTCCTCCGTGATGCCCTTCCGGTCGAAGATGTCCGGGATCTTCCCGACCCCCACCACCGGCACGCCGCGATCGACGATCCGCTCCAGCACCGTCCGGTCGGGCGTCGCGATGGAGAAGTCCTTCCGGTTGTAGGTGCGCTGGTACGAGCCGGGCCGGCCCACGAAGGGCCGCGCGATGACGCGCGCCACGCGCCAACGATCGAGCTGGCGCCGGGCGACGCGGCACCACGCGTAGAGCGTCTCGAGGGGAACGGTCTCCTCGTGGCAGGCGACCTGGAAGACCGAGTCGGCCGAGGTGTAGACGATGGGCTTGCCGGTGCGCTGGTGCTCCTCGCCGAGCTCCTCGATGATGACCGTTCCGCTGGCGGCCTTGTTGCCGAGCACGCCCGGCGCGCCCGTCTCGGCGAGCCACGGCTCGAGGATCTCGGGCGGGAAGCCGTGCGGGAAGAGCCGCAGCGCCTCCTGCAGCACGATGCCCATCATCTCCCAGTGGCCGGTGATGGTGTCCTTGCCGTGCGAGCGCTCCTGCATCTTCCCGAAGAAGCCGCGCGGCGCGGGATCGGGCGGGACGCCGGCGACGGCGGTGAGGTGCCCGAGCCCGAGCTTCCCGAGGTTCGGCAGGTGGAGGCCGCCCACCGCTCGGCTCGTGTTGCCGATCGTGTCGGAGCCCTCGTCGCCGTAGTCGCGCGCGTCCGGCTGCGCGCCGCACCCCGCGCTGTCCGCGACGACGATGACGAACCGGCGCCTCTCCATGCACCTGATCTAGAACGTCCCGGTCACGATGGCCACGCTCGCGCTCGCGCCGAGCCGGCTCGCGCCCGCGCGCACCATCCGGAGCGCGTCGGCGGCGGTGCGGATCCCGCCCGACGCTTTCACGCCCGTGCCGGCCCCGACGAGCGCACGGAGGAGGGCCACGTCCGCCTCCGTCGCGCCGCCCGGCCCGAACCCGGTCGACGTCTTCACGAACGCGGCGCCGGCGGCCTTGGCCAGGGCGCAGGCGGCGCCCTTCTCCGCGGTGTCGAGGGCGGCCGTCTCGAGGATCACCTTCAGGGAAGCGCTCCCCGCCGCCCGGACGACGGCCTCGAGGTCGCGCAGCGCCGCCGCGTGATCGCGCGCCGCGAGCGCCGGGAGGGGGAAGACCACGTCCACCTCGCGCGCGCCCTCGCCGGCGAGGCGGCGCACCTCCTCGGCCCGGGCGCGCGCCGGGCCGTCGCCGCGCGGGAAGTCGGCGACCGCGATGGCGAGCGGGTCGCGTCCGCCCAGCCGCCGCACGACGAGCCGGAGGTGGGTCTCGCGGACGCACACGCCGGCGAACCCGTGGGCGAGCGCCTCGTCGCAGGCGCGCGCCACGTCGTCCGCGCTCGCGTCGGGGCGGAGCACGGTGTGGTCGATGAGCGGCGCGAGGTCGCGCGGCGACGCGACGGGGATCACTTCAGCACGATCGGCTTGCGCACCCGGATCGGCTCGCCGCCGAAGGCGGGGAACTGGATCCTCCCGCTCTCCTTCTTGAGGCACTTGCCGAGGTCCGTCCCGTTCAGCTCGACGTCGTCGAGCGTCGGGTAGAGCACCTTCCCGTTCGGGTTCACCGTCATGGTGACGTTGACGGTGCGGCCGTTGAGCGCGCTCGCCTGGTCGCCGTCGCGCGCCATGGCGACGCAGGCGTCGAGGTTCCTCGCGTACTTCGCGAAGGTCGCCTCGACCTTCGCCTCGTCGAGCGGCGGCAGGTCCGCGTTCGTCGAGACAGGCGGGGCGGCCGGGTTGGTGCGGCCGAACGCTGTGTTCACCGGCGCCGTCGAGGTGACCGGCGCGGACTTCGGCGCGATCGCGACCTTCGGCGCGTCCTGGCGCGGCGGCTCGGGCGCGGGCGGCGGCACCGCCTTCTGTGGGGGAGGCTTCACGGGCTCGGGGACGCGCGCGACCTCCTTCTTCTTCGGCGGCGGCGCGGACTTCTCCGCGGGCCTGTGCTTCGCCGCACGCGCGTCGTCGCGCGGCTCCTCCGCAGGCGCGGGCAATGGCTTCTCCGCGTTCTGCTCCGGCCCTGCGGTCGCCGCCTGCACCGGCGGCGCGACCGCCGCGGCGGCGTGGGGCGGCGAAGGATCCCTCTGCGTGGCGGTCTCGGAAGCCCGCGCGGCCACCGGCGGCGGCGGCGACGACAACGGCTTCGGCTCCGGCTTGTCGGACTTGAGGAAGAGCCAGCCCCCGACGCCAACGACCACGACGAGCGCGAGGCCGGCGCCGATCAGCGGCGCGGAGGACCTCTTCGCGGGCGGGTGGGCAGGCGTGGGCGCGGGCCGCGCGACCACCCGGCGCGGCGGTGCGGCGACCGGCGGCGGCATCACCGGCGCCGGGATCTCCACGCGGCGAAGCGGGGGTGGAGGCGCGGCGACGACGGGCTCGGGGGCGATCGGCGCGAACCCGCGCTCGATCGGCGCCTCGTCGTCCGACGCCATCTCGCGGGAGAGGTCCGCGAAGGCCGCATCCGCCTCGTCCACGGGCGGCGGCGCCACGTGCTGGGGCGCCGACGCGCCGTTTGCGCCGTACGCAGGTTCCGGCGGAGCCTCGACAAACGGATCGAACGACGCGCGCGCCACCGACGTCGCCGGCGTGAAGGGATCGGGCGAGGGGACGGCGAAGGGGTCGCCGGCTGGTGGGGCGAACGGATCTGCTGACGTGGAGGCGAACGGATCGGCCTTTCCCTCGAGCTCGAGCGCTGGGGGCGTGGTCGACCGAGCCGGCGGCGAGACGGGCGGGATGGAGCCTGGCAGGGGCGTCGGGCTCGCGGCGGCGGCGGACTTCACCACGATCAGATTGCCGCACTGCTTGCACTTCATCTTGAAGGCGCGGCCGCGCACCTTCTCGTCTGCGACGTACGATCTTCCGCACTTCTCGCAAGAGAACTTCACGTCGGTGATCCTACTCTCGGCGGGAAGATCGACTCAAGAACGCCGCCGGAAACGATATCGCGCGATGGACCGGGGGCCCCTCCCACGGACGGGGGACGCACGGCCGCTCAGGAGCCCGCTCGCCGCCGGCCTGCGTCCAGGGCGACGATCGGCTCCCCGGGGAGCTCGCATCCGGTCTCCTCCTCGGCGGCCTTGCCATCGAGCCATGGGTCGGGCCCCTTCGCCTCGCCGAGGCGAGCGATGAGGTCGCGATCGAGGAGGTGCATGGGCACGACCTTCCCGAGCGCGTTGAGGAGGTTGCCCTTCACCGCCGGGTGCTCGCCCGAGAGCGTCGCGATCAGCTCCTTCACGCGCCGGCGGCGCAGGTTCGGCTGCGAGCCGCACAGGTCGCACGGAACCACCGGGAACCGCATCGCGGCGGCGAACGCGGCGATGTCCTCCTCCGCGGCGTAGCACAGCGGCCGGATGACGACGTTGCGCCCGTCGTCGGAGCGCAGCCTGGCCGGCATGCTCTTCAACGCGCCCGAGTAGAGCGCGCTCAGGAGCAGCGTCTCGATCAGATCGTCGCGGTGATGGCCGAGCGCGATCTTCGTGCAGCCCATCTCGACGGCGGCGTTGTAGAGGATGCCGCGGCGCAGGCGGGAGCACACCGGGCAGGTGGTCTTTCCCTCGGGCACGAGCCGCTTCACGATCGTGTAGGTGTCCTTCTTCAGCATCCGGTACGGGACGCCGATCGACCGGAAGTGCTCCTCGAGCACGTGAGCCGGGAAACCGGGTTGTCCCTGGTCGAGGTTCACCGCCACGAGCTCGAACGAGACCGGCGCGCGCTCGCGCAGGCGCATGAGCACGTGGAGGAGGGTGTAGCTGTCCTTGCCGCCCGAGACGGCGACCAGGATGCGGTCGCCTTCCACGATGAGGTCGAAGTCCCGCACCGCCCGTGAGGCAGCGCGGAGGAGGCGCCGCTCGAGCTTGACCTTGTCCTCCATGCCGGACGTATAACACCCGCCATCCGATTTTCCTTTGACGTTTCCAGCGGTCCTGCGGTAAAGCGCCGGTCCGAGCCAGAGGAGCACATGCCCGCCAAGGATCTCGGCGTCAAGCACAGCTGCTGGAAGTGCGGAACGAAGTTCTACGACCTCAAGAAGGCGGGAGCGGTCTGCCCGAAATGCGGCGCGGACCCGCGGGAGGCGCCCGCGGTGAAGTCGCCGCCGGCCGCCGAGCGGCGCCGAGCGGCGAAGGAGACGCCCGTCGTCGAGGAGGTCGCCGAGGCCGTCGAGGAGGCCGAGGTCGACGAGGACCTCGCCGACGAGGACGGCGAGGAGAAGGAAGAGCCGACCGACGCTGAGTGAAGTCTCGGGCGCACGGGGCTCCCCTCCCCGACCCGCCTCCGCGCGCCCAGGCCAGGCGGAGATCGCACGCCTCAGACTCGGGTTTCGCCCTTTTTCCAAACCCGCGCTGGGGGGTCTGGGGGGAGCGGCGCTCGCTCCCCCCAGGTTGAGGGCTCGCAGCGCGGAGCGCAGCGAGCCCGGAAATCACTCTGACTCGCCTCTGAACGACGACCGCAAGCAAGGAAGACGGCGGAAGGCGAGTCAGCGGCCGTAGTCGAAGTCGACGCGCGCCTTGCCCTGCGCCGGCACCGTCACCTGCGACGTGCGCTCCCCGAGGCGCTCGTGCCACGCCGTCACGGCGTACGTGCCCGGCGGCACGTCTCGCACGGTGAACGTCCCGTCCGCCCCGACCAGCGCCGCGCGGCCATCCGCCACGACCACCACGTAGGCGCTCATCCAGCCGTGCACGTCGCAGCGCACCTGCACCAGGCCGGCGCGGTCGAGCCGGGCAGGCACGCGCGTCCCCTTCTCCGGGGTCGGGACGTTGAAGCGCGTGGCCCTGCCTTGCCAGCCGTGGCTGTTGTGGAGCAAGGGGTCGCTGTTGACGATGTCGAGCGTCGACCCGAGCGGAAGCGTCTGGACGTGCGGAAGGTACCTGCACCGCTGCTGATCGAGCGTCGCCTGTGTGGGCGCCGCGGGCGGCGCACCCTTCACCGTCACGACCACGTTGACGAGGCGGCCGTTCGCGACGAGGAGCGACTCGTCCGGGACGCCGTCGCCACAGACGCTCCCGTCCTTCGTCACCGGCAGGGCCGGTCTCGCCGGCGGCGCGCCGGTGAACGTGACCGTGCCCGTCACGTCGCCTGCCCGTGCCGGCGCCGCCACGGCGAGGAGCGCCCACGCCACGATGCATCCGGAACGCATGACGGAGCGTTTACCTCGCGGCTACCGCGCGGTGGCAGAGCCCTCAAGGGGCGGGCATACCTTCCGGAGCACCGCGCCTTGCCGGACGGCCGCCCGCACCCTAATAAACGAGCTGTTACCATGCGCGAATACCGGTTCGCCGTCGCCACGGCCTCGTCCACCTTCGTCCTGCTCGTCATCGGCGGACTCGTCCACGCGACCGGCTCGTCGCTCGCCTGCCCCGATTGGCCGCTCTGTTACGGCCAGCTCTTCCCGCGGATGGAGGGCGGCGTCTTCTTCGAGCATGGCCACCGTCTCGTGGCTGGCACCGTCGCGGTGCTCACGGGGCTCATGGCCGTGCTCGTCTTCCGGCGCCGGCGCGAGCGGACGGTGCGGGCGCTGTCGGTGCTCGCCGTCGGGCTCGTCCTCGTCCAGGCGACGCTGGGCGGGCTCACCGTCATCTACAAGCTCCCGCTCCTCGTCTCGGCCGCGCACCTCGCGACGTCGATGGGCTTCTTCTCGACGGTCATCTACCTCGCCCATCGACTGCGCCCGATGGAGCTCCCGCGCGCGGAGCCCGCGCCGCGCGGGCTCGTCGGCGCCGCCGCGCTCGCCACCTATCTCCAGATCGTCCTCGGCGCGTTCGTGCGCCATACCGGCGCCGCGATGGCGTGCGGCGCCGGCGCCCTGTGCGAGGGCGCGCTCTGGCCGCCGCCCGGCCCCGGGCAGCTCAACATGGCGCACCGGCTCGCCGGCGTCGCGCTGGGCGTGCTCGTCACGTTCGCGGCCGTGCGGCCGGCGCGCGACGCGCTACGCGCCCGCCACGGCGTGCGGGCGGTGCTGGCGCTCGCGGCGCCCGTGCTCGTCGTCGCGCAGCTCGCGCTCGGTCTCCTCACGGTGGCGACGTACATCTCCATCTCCGTCGTGAGCCTCCACCTCGCCACGGGCGCGCTCCTCCTCGCGGACCTGCTCGCGCTCTTCCTCTCGCTCGGGGGCCAGCGCGCCTCCGACGCGACGGCGCGCCGCGGTGCGGTGCCTGGCCTCGCGCCTGCGGCGGGGTGAGCCCATGCACGCGCCCTTGCCCCTCGCCGCCACCGCCGCCGTCCGCGCCCGCCCCCCGCTCGCGGTGGCGCGCGACGTCGTGGCGCTCGCCAAGCCTCGCCTCGCGCTCCTCGTCCTCTGCACCACGGCGGGCGGCCTCTGGCTCGCGCCGGGCCGCCGCGACGGGCTCTCGTCCGCGGTGCTCCTCGCTGGCACGGCGCTCGTCGTGGGCGCGGCCAACGCGCTCAACAACCTCCTCGAGCGTGACGTGGACGCGCTCATGCGCCGGACGCGCGACCGCCCGCTCCCGGCCGGCCGGCTCGAGCCATGGGTGGCGGTGGCGGTCGGGCTGGGCCTGCCCGCGGTGGCGCTCCCGGCCCTGGCGTGGTTCACGAACGGGCTCACCGCGACGCTGGCCTCCCTCGCGCTCTTCACCTACGTCGTGCTGTACACGCCGCTCAAGCAACGGAGCTCGCTCGCGCTCTTCGTCGGCGCCGTCCCGGGCGCCATCCCGCCGCTCATGGGCTGGACCACCGCCACCGGGCGCCTCGACGCGGGTGGGCTCGCGCTCTTCGCCCTCCTCTTCTGCTGGCAGCTCCCGCACTTCCTCGCCATCTCGATCTACCTCAAGGACGACTACGCCCGCGGCGGCCTGCGCGTGTTCGCGGTCGTCCACGGCGACCGCGCCACCAAGGCGTGGGCCGCGGCGACGAGCCTCGCGCTCGTGCCGGTGTCGCTCGCGCTCCTGCCGCTCGGGCTGGCCGGTCCCCTGTACGCGGTCACGGCGGCGCTGCTCGGAACGGGGCTCTCGGCGTACGCGCTCTCGGGGCTGTGGCACCGCGGCCCCGCGAACCACTGGGCGCGGAAGTTCTTCCTCCTCACGCTCGTCTACCTGACGGTCCTGTTCGCGGCGCTGCTCGTGAGCGCGCGCTGAGCCATGCTGCCCGTCCGACCCGAGCGCGTGCCGGCGCAGCAGGGGGCGGTCGAGGGACGAGACCTGTCGATGGTCCCGCGCCAGCCCCGCCTCGCCCTCCGCGGGCTCGCCTTCCGCTACCGCGAGCGCGAGGTGCTGCGCGATGTGTCGTTCGACGTCGCGCCGGGCGAGATCGTCGGCCTCCTCGGCGCGAACGGCGCCGGGAAGAGCACGCTCTTCTCCATCCTGGCGGGCCTCTTGCCGGCGGGCGCTGGCAAGCTCCTCCTCGACGGCGAGGAGGTGCTCCCGGGCGCTCGGACCCTGCGCGCTCGGATGGGGGTCGTGTTCCAGGCCCCGAGCCTCGACGCGAAGCTCTCGGCGGAGGAGAACCTCGTGCTGGGCGGCCAGCTCTTCGGCCTCCCGCGGCGCGAGGCGAGGGCGCGCGCGGCCGCCCTGCTCTCGGCTGCCGGGCTCGCCGACCGCGCCCGCGACGCCGCGGGGAAGCTCTCGGGCGGGATGCGGCGGCGCCTCGAGCTCGCGCGCGCCCTCGTCCACCGCCCCGCCATCCTGCTCATGGACGAGCCGACCGCCGGGCTCGACGCGGCCGCGTTCCGGCAGACGTGGGAGGCGCTCCACGCGCTCCGCCGCGACGAGGGGCTCACCGTGCTCCTCACCACGCACCGGCCCGACGAGGCCGAGGCGTGCGACAGGCTGGCAGTGCTGGCCGCTGGCCGCGTCGTCGCGACCGGCACGCCCGAGGCGCTGCGCTCGCGCGTCGCCGGCGACGTGGTGACGGTCGAGGCGGACGACCCCGCCCCGCTCGCCGCCGAGCTCGCGGCGCGCTTCGGCGTCCCGGCGCGGGCGGGCGCGCGCGCGGTCCACCTCGAGCGCGAGCGCGGGCACGAGCTCGTGCCGCGCCTCGTCGAGGCGTTCCCGCCCGGGCGCTTCCGCTCGGTCTCGATCCGCCGGCCGACGCTCGCCGACGCGTTCCTCGCCATCACGGGCGAGGAGCTGGAGCGCGAGGCATGAGCGCGCTCGCCTACGACCTGGCGACCGCGCGCGTGCTGTGGTGGCGCGACCTCGTGCGCTTCTTCCGCCAACCGTCGCGGCTCGCGGGGGCGCTCGGACAGCCCATCATCTTCTGGCTCGTCATCGGCTCGGGCATGGCGGCCACCTTCCGCATGCCGGGCGCGAGCGTCGGCTACCTCGAGTTCTTCTACCCGGGGGTCGTGCTCATGGTCGTGCTCTTCGCGGCCATCTTCACGACCGTGTCCGTCATCGAGGACCGGCACCAGGGCTTCCTCCAGGCGGTGCTGGCCGGGCCGGGGTCGCGCGGCGCGCTCGTCGTCGGGAAGGCGCTCGGCTCCGCGTCGGTGGCGCTCTCGCAGGCGGCGCTCTTCCTCGTCCTCGCGCCGGCCGCGGGGTTCCCCCTCGGGTCGGTGAGCTGGCCGCTGCTCGTCGCGGCGCTCGGGCTCACCGCGGTCGGCCTCGCCGCGCTCGGCTTCGCGGTCGCCTGGACGGTCGACAACGTGCAGGGGTACCACGCCATCCAGATGACGCTGCTCGTGCCGCTGTGGGTGGTGTCGGGCGCGATGTTCCCGCCGAGCGCCGACCATCCGGGGTTCGCCGCCGTCATGCGCGCGAACCCGGTCGCGTACGGCGTGTCGGCGGCGCGCCGCGCGCTCGCGGGGCCGCTCGCGCCCGGGGCGCTCCCGGGCTCCGCCGCGCGCGATGTGGCGGTCCTCGTCGTCTTCGCGGTCCTGGCACTCGGCCTCGCGGTCGTCGCGGCGCGGAGGCGCCGGTGACGCTCGCGAGCGCCCTGCCGACCGTGAACGCGGCGCTCAACGCCACGAGCGCGACGCTCCTCTTCCTCGGCTGGCGCGCCATCCGCGCGGGCCGCCGCGAGCTCCACCGCGCGCTCATGCTCGGCGCCTGCGGCAGCTCGGTGCTCTTCCTGGCGGGCTACTTCACGCGCATCGCGCTCACCGGCACGCACCGCTTCCCCGCCGGCGGCGCGCTCCGGATCGTCTACCTGGCCATCCTGGCGAGCCACACCGTGCTCGCCGCGCTCACGCTGCCGCTCGCGCTCCGGACGCTCCAGCTCTCGCTCGGCGCGCGCTACGTCGAGCACCGCCGGATCGCGCGCGTCACGTTCCCGGTGTGGATGTACGTGTCGCTCACCGGGGTGGCGGTGTACGTGATGCTGTACTGGATCGCGCCGGCCAGGTCCTAGCGGCGGGCACGCCGGCCGGTTCTTTCAGCGGCGCCCGGGCTGGCCGTGAGTCGGCTCAATCGGAGACGCGAAGTACCACCTCGCCCCGCACGCGCGTTAGCATGCTCGCATGAACCGCCCCTCCCTCCTCCTCGCCGCCGCGGCGCTGGCGCTCGCCGCCTGCGGGCCGGCGCGCATCGAGACCGACCCCGCCACGATCCAGCTCTTCGGCCGCGGGCAGCAGGCCAGGATCCACGCGGTGGCGCTCGCCAGCAACGGGCGCGCGCTCGCGAACGAGGTGTGCGCCTGGTCGTCGTCCGAGCCGAACGTCGCGAAGGTGGAGGGGCGGCACAACGAGGCGACGGTGACCGCCGTCGGCCACGGGCGCGCCGTCGCGCGCTGCTCGATCGGGAGCGTGAAGGCGGAGGTCCCGATCACGGTCACGACGGTCTCGCGCGTCGACATCTCGCCGAAGGAGCTCCAGCTGCGCATCCTCGACGAGATCGCGCCGGCCGCCCTCGCCGTCCGCGCCTTCGACGGAGACGGGCGCGAGGTCCAGGGGCGGATCGTCGCGACGCGCTGCCAGGACGAGAACGTGTGCCGCGGCGACGCCCGCGGTCAGGTGTGGCCGGTCGGCCCGGGCGACTCGAAGGTCGTCGTCCGGGTGGACGACGGCGAGGGCGAGGCGCCGGTGCACGTGGTGGACGCCCGCACCGCGGCCGGGCGGCCGCGCGCCGTGTCCGGCAATCCGATGGAGCACCTCGACGCGCCGCCGCCGCCGGAGCGGCGCCGCGCGAAGCGATAGCAGCGCGCTCGAGGTGCGGGCTACCGCAGGCTCCCCAGGATCCGCTGCGCGTCTCCCGCGCGCGGCCCCCTGGGGCAGATCTTGAGGTAGTCGCCGAGCATCTGGGCCGCGAGGGCGCGGTCGTAGTTGCGCCCCCTCCTGTCCGAGCGGCTGCGCCCGAGCCAGTACAGCGCCGGGCAGCTCTGCGGATCGGACTTGAGCGCGCTCGTGTACGCCTTCTCGATCGCCTGCACCGGCGCGCCGCGCGCCTCCTCGACGTCCGCCATCTCCACGTACGCCGCCGCGGCGCCGCCGGTGGTGCTGTCGCCGTACTCCTTCACGGCGAGCTCCAGCTCCTCGAGCGCCTTGCCGTAGTCCTTGCGGTCGCGGTACACGCGCGCGAGCGCCACGTGCGCCTCCGGATAGCGCTTCTCCTGCGCGATGGCGCGGTCGTAGGCCGCCCGCGCGCGGTCGAGATCGCCGTCGGCGCGGTACGCGTCGCCGAGCAGCTTCGTGACGCGCGCGTTCCCCACTCGGTCGCTCGCCTTCTCCAGCGCGGACACGGCCTGCTTCGCGCCGCCCTGCCGCTGCATGAGCGCGGCCGCGAGGTCCACGTAGAACCCGAGCCGCGCCGGGTCGAGCTGGATCGCCTTCTGGAAGGCGTCCGCCGCGCCGCCGACGTCGCCGCCGCGCAGCTTGCGCCGGCCGATCAGGTCGTGGATCTCCGCGTTCGACGGGTCCAGCGTGACCGCCTTCTGCTCGTCGGCGTCGCCCTCGCTCGCCTTTCCCTGCGCGTGCAGCACCGACCCGCGGAGAGCGTGCGCCAGCGCGACCTGCCGCGGCGAGGCGCCCTGCCCCATGTCGAGCACCTTGGCGATGCGCTTCAGCGCCTCCTGCGCCTGCCCGCCGTCGAGGAGGAGCTGCGCCTTCCCCAGCAGCGACGGCACGTGGTCGGGCGCGAGGCGGGTGAGCGCCGTGTCGTAGAGCGCCGACGCCTGGATCTCGTAGCCCTGCCCGCGCCGCCGCCACTGCTCGGCGAGCATCTGCGTCACGCGCACGTCGCCGGGCGCGTTCTGGCGCGCCATCCCGAGGTCGGCCCGCGCCGCGTCGAGGTCGCCCGACTGCATCTCGACCACGCCGAGGACGCCGTGCAGGAGCGAGCTCGCGCCCTCCGGGCCGGCCATCGCCCGCCTCAGCTCCTCGATCGCGCCGCGCGCGTCGCCGCCGTAGAAGTGCAGGTACGCGTCGGCGGCGTAGGCGTGCGAGTGGACCTGCGAGAGCCGCCGCACGGCCTCGAGGTGCTTGCGCGCCTCGTCGCGCAGGGACTCGCTCTCGCCGTGCTCGCCCCAGCGGACGGCGTCGATGTAGGCGAGGTAAGCGTGGCCGCCGAGCGAGTCGGGGTCGCGCTCCAGGATGCGCTCGCACAGCCGCGCCGCCTCCTTGTACGAGGCGTAGCTGTCCTTCTCGAGCAGCTCGCGCGTCTGCCGGAGGAGCTTGTCGATCTCGACGGCGCGCTCCTTCCGCATCGAGCTCACCGCGCCCCACCCGGCGAGCACGATCGCGAGCGCGAGCCCGAGCCCGAGCGTCGCCACGAGCGGCGCGCGCGAGCGCTTCGGCGGCGACGCGGCGGGCCCGTGGCGCCCGAGCGCGTACTCCTGCGTGGCATAGCGCGACGCGAGCTCCTCGGCGTAGGCGGCGTTGCGGGGCGCCGCCGGCGCGCGCGGGCGCAGCGGCTCGGACGCCGGCGCGGGGGGAGGCTCGGCAGGCTTCGCGATGGGCTGCACCGGCCGGAGCACGGGCGGCGGCTCGCGACCCGCGGCCGCGGTCGCTCTCCCGCTCGCGGGCGCGGTCGAGGCCGGCGCCGCGGGAGCGGGCGGCGCCGCGACGGGGATCGGCGTCGCCTCCGGCGAGACGCCCCACTTCCTCATCGACTCGAGCGTGACCGGATCGGCCGGCGCGGCCTGCCACGCCTTGCGCAGGTGGACGACGCCGGCGTCCTTCTCGCCGAGCTTGAGGTGGAGCTCGCCCGCCATGCGGCTCGCGGCGACGTCGTCGGGCTTCGTCGCGAGCGCGGCGGCGAGCTCCTCCAGCGCCTTGCGGTCCTTCCCCTGCGCGGCGTAGATGCGCGCGAGCAGGACGCGCGGCGACGGATCCGACGCGTGCCCCTTCACGCCCTTCTTGCAGACGACCATCGCCTCCATGAAGCGGCCCATGGCGAGGTACGCTTCGGTGAGGGGGCGATAGGCTTCGGAGCCGGGGTCGGCGGCGAACGCGTGCTCGAGTGCGGCGAGCTCCGCCGGCGAGAGGGGCTGGGCGGGGGCGGGCATGGGGGGACCTTCGAATACCAGGGCTCCGGCAGGGCGTCAAACGGTTTCCCCTTGTAATTCCGATGCCTACACGCTTTTGCCCTCGCCCGCGGTGCGGGTCCGCCTTCCGACCGCATCCGCAGGCGGCAGCGGACGGCCCGCGGGCCTTGGTCCTTGACACCTCCGGGTCCGAGCCGTTATCTAGGCACCCCCTCGCGGCCTCGAGGGGCTTGTTTCCGGGGCTGTAGCTCAGCTGGGAGAGCGCTAGAATCGCACTCTAGAGGTCGTCGGTTCGATCCCGATCAGCTCCACCAATCCGAGGGTCCGGCTCGCGCCGGGCCCTTTTTTTCGCGCGCCCTCAGCGGAGCGCCGCGTCGACGGCCGCGACCACCCGCTCGACCTCCCGATCGGCGTCGTTGGGCCAGTGGGGCGCGAACCGGACGAGGCCGTCCGGGATGGCCACCGCGACGCCCTCGCGGAGGAGCGCTTCGCGGAGCCTCCTCGGATCCCGTCCAGCGGGCGCCGACGCCGAGAGGATGCAGGAGCGGCGCGCCGGGTCGGGCGCGCGGACGCTTCCGAAGCCGCGCTCGCGGAGCGCAGGCTCGAGGCGATCGAGGTAGCGGTTCGCGTGCGCGTGGATGGCGGCGACGCCGAGGTCGAGGATGAGCCCGAGCGACGCGTCCAGCGCCGCCTGCGCGAGCGCGCTCTGCGATCCCGCCTCGAACACGCTCGCGTCGCGCCGGAGCGGGCGATCGTAGCGGAGGTGGCCCGCGCCGCTCGTCAGGAACGACACGGGGTCCTCGTGCGAGAGCCAGCCCGCGAGCGCCGGGCGGAGCGCCGCGAGGCGCTCCGGGCGCACGTAGAGCACGCCCGCGCCCTCCACGCCCATGAGCCACTTGTGCGCGCCTCCGGCGACGTAGTCGAGCCCGAGCGCGGCGGCGTCGAGGGGCACCGCCCCGAGCGCCTGGATGGCGTCCACGAAGAGCTCGGCGCCATGCCGGGCGCAGCGCGCCGCGAGCTCGCGGAGCGGCATCGCGACGCCGCTCCGGAACTGGACCGCGCTCACCGCGACGAGCCGTGCGCCCCGCCGGAGCACGGCCTCGACGGCGGCGAGCCCTTCGTCGTCGCTCGCCTCGAACGCGGCCACCGGCACGAAGGCGATCTCGAGCCCGAACAGCTCGGCCGCGCGTTGCCAGGGCGTCACGTTGGCGGGGAACTCGCCGTCGA
>WNGE01008022.1_pt1 | contig 15576 bp, 14 predicted proteins | sample 5400651 | NCBI WGS metagenome assembly WNGE01 (sample SAMN13153370, study PRJNA577476) | soil metagenome | isolation source: 60 cm soil or saprolite under grassland replicate 2 | place: USA:California | collected 2016-06-15 | reverse complement strand
CCGGGCGAGGGCGAACCGCGTAGGGCGGGACGGCGGTCTGCGCGTAGCGATTCCGCATCAGGTCCAGATACAGCTTCCCCTCGCGGTTGGCCTTCCGGAACTCCATGGTCAGCCGGTCGGGGTCCCGCCGAACCAGCTCCGCCGCGACAACGCCCGCGAAGTCGTGGACCTCGTCGAAATCCGCCCGGCCGTCGATGGGCACCGTCACGTGCAGCCCCTTCCCTCCGGTGGTCTTGACGAACGACGGCAGGCCCAGCTCGTCGAGCAACGGCTTCAGCAACAGGGCGGCGCGCCGAGCCTCCTCGAAGTCCTCCCACGGGTCCAGGTCGAAGATCAACTGGTCGGGACACTGGAGCCGGTCGGCGCGGGACAGGGCGACGTGGGGGGTGATGCACGCCTGGTTCGCCATGTAGACCAGCGTGGCCGCCTGGTCGACCACCACGTGGGAGACCGAACCGCCCTTCTTCGGCACCGTGGTCCGGGCGATCCACGGCGGGAAATAGGACGGGGCGCCCTTCTGGAACACCCGCTCGCCGTCGATCCCGTTCGGATACCGCTCCATCGACACCGGTCGCCCGCGAACGTGCGGCAGCATCCGAACGGCGACCTGCCGATAGTGCTCGACCAGCTCGCCCTTGGTGATCCCGTCGTCCGGGAACAGGACCTTGTCGGGGTTCGAAACGGCCACCGTCCGGCGGCCCACCCTGAGGCTCACGCCGGAAGCGCTACCCGCCGGCCGGCTTCGTTCCACCCGCGGCCTTCATCCGCGCGGTGACGGCGTCGCGGCGCGACGGCTGCTCCTGGCCGCTTCGGAACGCCGCCTTGTAGGCCTCGAAGTCCCACGTCTTCAGGAAGTCCCGGGCCGCCGTCTGGCCCGAGGCGAACAGCTCGTCGGCCTTCTCGGGCGTCAGGTCGAACTGCGTCGTCTTCACCCCGAGGTTCGAGATGGTGATGGTCCGGACGAACGTGTCGCGCTCCAGGTACAGCTTGTCGTGCGCGTCGGTCATGGTGGACACCAGCGACATCAGGAAGTCGACCAGGCTCTTCAGCGCGTTGTCCTTGACGGGCTTGTCGGGAAGGCCACCGGGTTCCGGCACCTTCGGGTCCGGGTTGACCAGCTTGAGGCCGAAGGTCGGCCACTCGGGCATCCCGTCCGAGTCGAACACCCACACCGGGAAGTTCGAGAGCATCCCGCCGTCCACCAGGACCACGTCCTCGTTCCCGACCCTCCGCTTCACCGGCTCGAAGAAGATCGGGATGCTCATGCTCATCCGGACGGCGTCGGCGATGTCCAGGTCGTCGGGGTCCGCCACCCCGATCACGGCGGCGTCCCGCGGCAGGACCAGCAGCGAGTGATGGGTGGCATCCGAGACGATCACCTGCAGGCGGTACTGCCACTTCGGGTCGGTCTCGTCTGCCACCTTGAGCTGGCCGAACTTCGTGATCCCCTTCTTGGCCAGGAGATCGCCGATCCAGTCGTGGAACACCTTCCCCTCGTAGAGACCGTGATCCTTGACGATGCTGAGCGGCTTGCCCAGAAGCGTGATCTTGTCCTCCCAGCCCTTGTCCTCGAACGAGTAGAAGTTCGTGGACTTGAGGACGTCGTGAAGCTCCTCCGCCGAGTAGCCCGCGGCGACCAGCGAGGCCACGATGGCGCCGGCCGAGGCCCCGGCGACGTTCTGCGCCACGTAGCCTTCCTCCGCGAGCACCGAGTACGCCCCGACCAGCGCGATGCCCTTGACGCCCCCGCCCTCGAAGACGAGGTCGACCTTCTTCTCTTCGGTCCCGCCGGGTCCGTTGCCCGTCATCTCGCCCACCCCCTTTGGTTCATCTAAGCTCGCGACGGATCGATCCGTCAATCAGTCATCCTTGCCGTTCGATGAACGCGATCCGGCGGCTGGTCCTGTGGGACGTCGACGGGACCCTGCTGTCCGCGGGTGCCGCGGCCCGCGACGTGTTCGACCAGGCGGTGGCCGCCGTGGTCGGCCGGGACCCGGGTGGACACGGGGTCTCGATGAGCGGGAAGACCGATCCGCAGATCGCCCTGGAGATCCTGGCCTCGCTGGCCCTGTCCGAGTCGGACGCCCGCCGGCATCTGCCCGCGGTCCTCCGGGCCCTGGAAGGGCAGCTCGAACACGCCGTCCAGCTCATCCGGGACGACGGTTCGGTGCATCCGGGGGTGGTGGAGGTGCTGTCCCGCCTCGACGCCGACCCCGAGGTGCTCCAGTCGGTCCTGACCGGAAACCTGGCTGCGAACGCCCGGCTCAAGCTGGGGGCGTTCGGCCTGGACCGGTGGCTCGACCTCGAGGTGGCGGCCACGGGAAGCGACGACCACGACCGGACCAACCTGGTGCCGGTGGCGCTGGACAAGGTGGCGGCTCGGTACGGCCGCCGGCTGGACCCGGCGGACGTCTGGGTGGTGGGCGACACCCCGCTGGACCTGGCCTGCGCCCGCACCGGCGGGGCGAGGTGCCTGCTGGTGGCGACGGGCCGCCCGACGCTCGAGGAGCTCTCGGGCCTCGGCGCCGACGCGGTGGTCCCCGACCTGGCCGACGTGGAGCGGGCGGTCCGGATCCTCACCGGCCGTCGTGGCTCGCGGTAGGCTCCCGTCGATGAAGGGCGCTCGGAGCGTCGCGGCGGTCTTCGCGGTGGGCGTCGCGTTCGGCCTGCCCTCCCCGACCCACGCCGCCCCGGCCATCCCTCACTTCACCGACGTGACCGCCGCCGCCGGCATCGACGTCACCGGGCTGGGGAACGCCTCGTCGTGGATCGACTACGATCGCGACGGCGACCAGGACCTGTTCGCCACGAACTCCGGCTTCCCGGGCCAGGTGTGGCTTTACCGCAACGACGGCGGGACCTTCACCGACGTCACCGCGGCGGCCGGATTCGGAGGCGAGTCGATCCGGTCGGTGGCCTGGGGCGACGAGGACAACGACGGGTGGCCGGACCTGGCGGCCACGACGTACGCGTCGAACAGCCGGACCGAGCTTTTCCACAACGACGGCGACGGCACGTTCTCCAGGACGCTCCTGAGGAAGGCCGGCATCCCCTGGCGCGTGTCGTGGGCCGACTACGACCGGGACGGCTTCCTGGACCTGTACCAGTCGAACGCCAGCGCCGACTTCCTGTACCACAACAACGGGGACGGAACCTTCGCCGAGGTGGCGGCGGCGGCCGGCGTGTCGAACACGCAGTTCAGCAACGACGGCGCGTGGGCGGACTTCGACGGCGACGGGTGGCCCGACCTGTTCGTCGCCGACGACGGCGCCGACCACCTCTACCGCAACGACGGCGACGGGACGTTCACGGACGTGACGCTCTCGGCGGGGGTGAGCGATCCGTCCGAGAGCCAGGCCGCCTGCTGGGGCGACGCGGACAGCGACGGCCGCCCCGACCTGTACGTGGTCGACATCGACGCGAACCACAACCATCTCTACCGCAACGACGGCGACGGGACGTTCGCCGACGTCACCCTCACGGCCGGGGTGGGCGATGTGGGCGACGGTCGGACCTGCGCCTGGCTCGACGTCGACAACGACGGCCGGCTCGACCTGTTCGCCACCGACCACGTCCACCTGAGCCGGCTGTTCCACAACAACGGAAACGGCACCTTCACCGACATCGCCGGGCCGGCCGGGATCGCCCAGCCGTTCGACGTGTTCGACGCGGGGTGGGCCGATTACGACGGCGACGGCGACCTCGACGCGTTCGTGGTCGGGCACGCGGGCAACGTGCTCTACCGGAACGACGGGCCGGTGGGCGGATGGTTGGAGGTCGACCTGGTCGGCGTGGCCAGCAACGGGAGCGCCATCGGGGTCACGGTCACGCTCAAGGCCCCGCGGACCAGGCCCAACCGCACGGTGGAGGGATCGAGCGGCGCCTACGGCCAGAACAGCCTGACGCTCGAGTTCGGCCTGGGTTGGTGGGATCGCGCCGAACCAGCATCTCGTGATCACCGAACCCACGAGGCGAAGGGGGACCTGATGGACGAGTCGTCCGTGGCCGACTGGATGGGGCGGTACCTTCGGGCCTGGGGCTCGAACGACCCCGCCGACATCGGATCGCTGTTCACCGACGACGCCCGCTACTACACAGCGCCGCATCGCGAACCCTGGACCGGCCGCGACACCATCGTCCGGGAGTGGCTGGGGCGCAAGGACGAACCGGGAACGTGGGAGTTCCGGTGGGAGCTCCTGGGGGTCGCCGGCAGCCGGGCCTTCGTCCGGGGCTGGACGGAGTACTCGGACCCCGAGCTGCCCGACTACAGCAACCTGTGGGTGATCCGGCTCGAGCCGGACGGCCGGTGCTCCGAGTTCGTCGAATGGTGGATGGGCGTGGAGTGAGGGCCTTCCGCTTCCCCGCCGGCCTGCTCGGCGACGACGAGGACCTGGTGGTCGAGCTGCGTCCCCACTGGATCGGCGCGGTCAGACCCGCGCTCGAGGGCGCGGTCATCCTGGCCGCCGCCGCGGCCGCGGTCCTGTTCGCGCCGTACCGCTGGGGGACGTGGGCGTTCGCCGCCATCCTGTGCGCCGCCGCGGCCGCCCTCGCGCTGTGGCCGGGCCGGGCCATCGGCACCTGGCTCACCGCCGAGTACGCCGTCACCACGGGCCGGGTGATCCGGCGCTCCGGCCTGGTGGGCCGCACGGCATCGGCCATCCCGCTGGAACGGATCACCGACGTGCGAACCCGCCAGAGCCCGGTTCGGAGGCTGGTCGGGGCCGGCGACCTGCGGATCGAGTCCGCGGGAAGCACGGGATCGCTCACCTTCCGCGACGTGCCGCACCCCGAGGCGGTCCAGCGGACGGTGCTCGAGTGCACGGCGGTGCACGCCGCCACCCGGGCCTCCCGGGCCGCGGGCGGGTCGGTGGCCGACGAGATCGCCAAGCTGATGGACCTCCGGCTGGCCAGCGTGATCTCGGCGGAGGAGTTCGACGCGCTGAAGTCGCGGCTCATCGGCCGGACCTGAGACGGAATCGGAGGCGAATGGGGTTCAAGAAGGAGCGGCTGGGGCCTCTGCTGGTCGAGGCGGCCCGGTCGGGCGAACGGTATGGGGACGCCCACATGGTGCTGGGGGGAACCGGGGCGGTGGGCGGAACCGCCGTGCTCCAGCTCCTCTCGATGTACGAGGAGATGTTCGCCATCGCCGCGCCGGAGCCGGAGCAGGTCCCGATCCTGGTGGCCACCGGGACCACCGCCGAGGAGATCCAGGCCTTCACCCGCCGGCTGTTCCGGTTCGTCGAATCGCGGCACGGCCAGGACTGTCTCCCCCGCAGGGTTCGTCGCGGATACCTCACCCACAGCGGCGTGTTCGTCGCCCTGGAGCGGTTCGAGGTGGCCGCCCTTCCGGGCCTCAGGGCGGTCCAGCAGGCGCCGCCCGAGGCGCGCCCGAACGCGGTGGCTGAGTTCCTCGAGCAGATCGGCTCGGGGTCCGAGCTCCCGCCGGAGACCGCGCGGAAGGCGCTCCGGGAGGCCGTCTCCGCGTCCCGGCCGTTCACGGGGTTCCTGGAGGGCTATCGCTCGGAGCATCTGCTGCCCCAGGGGATCGAACGGTTCCGTTCCGTCGTGAGCGGGATCCCCATCCCCAGCCTAGTGGCCTACCACCAGGACGAACTCCTGCTCCTGGCCGACCACGTCCCCGGCCTGGGCCCGGGGGACGTGGAGGAGCTGAAGGAGCTGTTCGTCGAGGCGCTCCGCGACGACCTGACGCACGTCCGGGAGCGGCTGGCGGACACCGTGCTGATGGCGCACACCACCGGCGTGGGCGGCATGTACGACCAGCGCCCCGAGGATCCCGGCCATGCCGTGATCCGATCGGGCTTCGCCCACGCCGGCCTGGACCTCCGGATCGCCGAAAAGCACCGGTTCGCGGAGAAGCTCACCGACCGGTACGCCTCGGCCGGAATCAAGATGCTCGTCACCGCGGCCGCCATCGGGATCGACGAGGTCCGGGTGCGCGAGCCGGTCCCGCTGCACCGCCAGATCCGGGCCAGGCTGTTCGAGTCGCCGGTCGAGGTGTTCCCGGGTTCGAAGGGCGCCCAGCCGGCCGGGACGAAGTCGGGCCGGGGGAACGGCCGGCCCATGCCGGCCCGACAGATCATCCGGGCCTTCCCCCCCATCACGGTCCCGCTCGAGGAGCCGCCGGCAGGACCCGTCGCCTTCGACCGGGGCGAGCCCATGGTGCCCTCGTACTCCATCCGGAGCGGGGAGAACGGGTTCTTCACCGTGGCGAACGCCGACGCCCTCTATCGGTCGATGCGGGTGGCGTCGGCGGGCGAGCTCGGGCTCCTGATGGCCAGGGTGGCGCTGTTCGGCGACGACCGGCTCTCGCCGTGGTTCCGGGACGGCATCTGCTACTACACCGAGACCGACAACTCGCGCCACGTCCTGGACTTCCTGTCCCAGCCCTCCCTCCAGGCCACCCAGCTGTCGGGGCTGGAACCCATGGCCCTCCAGGACCTGGGCTCGGCCAAGCATCAGGCCGAGATGCACACCCTGGCGCTGCTGATCCTGGTCCACCGGCTGCGCACCCTCGACGTCGATGCCATCGACCCCTACGTCGACCCCGCACGGTTCGACGCACGGGCCTTCTTCGTGGCCCACTCCCGAACGCTGACCTTCGAAGACGTCGGGGCCTGGGAGTTCGGCGCGCTGGCCCGGGACGTCCAGGTGCTGGCGTCGGCGGAGACCGCCGACGACCTCCTGCCCCTCACGCCGCCGCGGGAGCACGGCCTGTTCCCGCATCGCCGAGAGGCGGTCGGGGCGGTGCTCGAGCAGGTCCTGCGGGCCACGTGGCAGGTGACCTCGCTGGGGTCGCCGGTGATCTTCGAGCGCGACGGGATCGGGTGGCTCCGGACCGGCTACTACGTCGCGCCCCTCGACCTGCTGGTGACCGAGGGGGACGCGATCGACCGGTGGCTCCGGGAGGCCCACCGGGAGAGCGGCAACGCGTGCTCCTTCGAGGACTACCGGGACTACCACTTCGCGGTGGGGGGCTTCGTCGACGTCCGGCCGCACGCCGTGGTGTGCTCGGCGAAGAGCGACCGGGAGGACCTCACGGGACGGATCCATCGGCCTGGGACCGAAGGGGAGCTCCGGGAGTGCCTGGCCACCCTGGAGCCCTACAGCTTCTTCGCCACGTGCGGGCTGCTGGCGGTGCTGTTCCGGCTGCGGGCGCTGTACGGCCTGCTGCGTGAGTCGATGATCGAGCTCGGCAGCCTCCAGGGGTTCCGGTGGCACATGCCTCGGGACGCTGCCGGCCACATCGTGGTGGTCCCGGGGGTGGTGGAGGCGCTGCGCCTGGTCACAGAGGGACTGGAGAAGACCACGGGCACCGAGCGGCTCGACGGCCTGTGGGGCTACGAACGCCTCCCGGTCCCCGACCGGCGCGGACGGATCCCGGGCGTGCCGCAGTAGACTCCGCCGGTCCACCGCGGAGGAGCGCCGGCATGCTTGCCGAAGGATCGACGGCCCCCGAGTTCACCCTGCCCGACCAGAATGGCGAGCCCGTCTCGCTGTCGGACTTCCGGGGCCGGTGGCTGGCCCTGTGGTGGTTCCCCAAGGCCTTCACCGCCGGTTGAACGGTCGAGGGCCAGGGGTTCCGTGACCGAGCCCCCGAGTTCGAGAAGCTCGGCGTGGAGGTGGTGGGCGTCTCGTTCGACCGGCCCGAGGACAACCGGGCCTTCGCCAAGGAGCACGGGTTCCCGTTCCGGCTGCTCTCCGACGTCGACCGGACGGTGGGCGAACGCTACGAGACGAAGCGAGCCCCGGAGGAGCCGTCGCCCGAGTACGCGAAGCGGCGGACCTACCTGATCGACCCGGAGGGCCGGATCGCCAAGGCGTACCGGGTGACGGACATCCCCGCCCATCCGGCCGAGGTCCTGAAGGACCTGGCGGAGCTGGGGGTCGCCGCGGGCTGAGCCGGACCGCTCAGCTCAGGTGCCCACCTCGTCGCCGACCACGGCGACGTCCGAGTACACCCCGGCCTTCTCCACCTTGCGCTTGGTCTTGAGGAAGTACATCAGCGACGCCCAGAACCCCACTCCGAACGGGGCGCCCAGCGCCTGGGCGCCGACCCACAGCCGCTTGCTGTAGCCGCTGGCCTCCCAGTGGTGCGCGGGCCGGGCGGCCGCGTCGATCACGCCCCAGATGGGCAGGGCCACCAGCGCGAACACCGCCAGGATCACGGCCAGCTGGACCGTCCCCACGTCGACCAGCTTCAGGCCCGACGCGAGCAGGACGAACACCAGGGCCGGCCTGATGAGGCTGTCCCGCCCCCGCGACGAGAGCCGGGCCCCCAGGTACACGCCCGGGATGCTTCCGATCAGGAGCGAGGTGGTGAGGGCCAGCTGGAAGTCGCCGAGCAGGATGTGGCCGATGGCGGCCGACGCCACCAGCGGGATGGCCTGGGCCAGGTCGGTCCCGACCAGCTCTCGGGTTCTCAGGTACGGATAGACCATCATCAGCGCGATGATGATCAGCGACCCCGAGCCCACGGAGGTCATCCCCACCACCAACCCGCCCAGGATCCCGATGGCCAGGGTGGGGCCCTTTCGAACCACGAACGGCGGGGGCGCGCCGGTGGAGCCGTTTCGACGCGAGGTGACCAGCTCGCGCCTGATGCGCCGGGATTGCATGTAGGCCTTCGCGACCATGGCCGCCACGGCCACCAGCAACGTAACCCCCAGGATGATCTTCAGCCGGTTCTGGATCTGGTCGCCGCTCCCGAGCAGGCGGAGCACGATCACTCCGAGGAAGGCCGAGGGGACCGAACCGATCATCAGCCACCGCACCAGCTGCCGGTTGACCGTGCCCCGGCGGAAGTGCACGGTGGCGCCGACCGGCTTCATCACCATGGCCGCGACCAGGTCGCTCGACACGGCAGCCAGCGGTTGCACGTTGAACAGCAGGACCAGGATCGGGGTCATGAGCGCTCCGCCGCCCATCCCGGTGAGGCCCACCGTGAAGCCGACGATCAGCCCAGCCAGCGCCACGTAGCCGTCGATGTGCATGTGCGTTTATATCTCCACTAACTCGGTTGATATTCTGCAGTAGCGAAAGAACACCATACGAAGGCGCCGCCGGAACGTCAATCCGGCGATCCGCCTCAGGTCTCGGCCCCGGTCTCCCGCACGGCCTGTTCCGAAGCGCTGCCAACGGGCCTGCCCATCGCGGCCCGATACTAGCGGCGTCCATCGGCACGAGCCAGGACATTGGCTGCGGAGGGAGGCGAGATGTGGCGCGAGCCGTTCCTGTTGGGAGTGTCCTCGATCCACCGGATCCGAACCGACCTGTTCCATCTCCAGGTCCCTTGGCAGGAGAAGGTCGTCCGCGGGGTGGTGGTCTATGCGTTCCTGCTGGTGGCCATCCGCGTGTTCGGCCGCCGTGAGCTCGGGCAGCTCACGGCGTTCGACCTCATCGTGCTGCTTACCCTGTCGAACATCCTCCAGAACGCGATGATCGGCAACGACAACTCGCTGTGGGGCGGGGTCATCGGGGCCCTGGTGCTGTTGTCGGCGAACTTCACCGTCGCCTACGCGGTGTTCCGCAGCCGGCGATTCGAACGCCTGGTGAACGGCCGGCCGAAGGTGTTGATCCACGACGGCGAGGTCCAGTCCGGCGCGATGCGGTCCGAGAAGCTCACCGAGCAGGACCTGATGGCCGCCGTTCGTCGCGAGGGACTGGAGTCCATCTCGGACGTGCATCTCGCGATCTCCGAACCGAACGGGTTGATCTCGATCATCGCGCGGACCCGGGATTGAGCCTCGTCGCATGCCCACGAGCCCGGCACCGGGTTTCGGCATGGGTACAATCGGTGGCCGGGTCGGTCGAGAAGAAGATGGGGTGGGTTTCCGGCCATGAGGCTTCTGCGGGGTTAAGGTTTCGGTGATGAAGGGACACGCCGGTTCGATCGGTTTGCTTCTGGGCGTCGTGGGAGCCCTGGCTGTCTGGGCTGGGCTCCGGTTCGACAGGACCCTCCCGAAGTTGGGGGGCACGGCCCTGTTGATCGGGGCCATCGGGATCCAGATGGTTGCGGGTGGCAAGACCCACCCTCAGGAGACCGTGTCGTTCCAGGCGGCACAGACCACGGCTCCGTCACCCCCGCCGACCACGTCCCCCTCACCGATCACGTCGCCTTCGGCCAAGCCGGCTCCCAAACCCAGCCCGTTCGCCAGTCCGACCGGCCAGGAGTTGCTCTCCTCCGGGATCAACCCGAGCCCACCCTCCGGCGGATCGGGGGGCCCGCCACCGCCAGCCCCCTCGCCCTCTCCGTCGCCCAGGCCGTCCCCGAGCCCTTCGCCGTCCCCGAGCCCGTCGCCGTCTCCCAGCCCCTCGCCGTCGCCCAGCCCCACGGAGTCGCCATCGCCGTCGCCCAGCCCCACGGAGTCGCCGTCGCCCAGCCCCACGGAGTCGCCGTCGCCGTCGCCGTCCGACCGTCGCTGAGGGAGCGTCGCTCGCTACAACCAGTCGCGCCGCTTGAACATCCGGTACAGCACGACCGCGCTCAGCGCCATCAGGCCCAGGGCCCACGCGTAGCCGAACCGCCATCGGAGCTCGGGCATGTTCACGAAGTTCATGCCGTAGATCCCGGCGATCAGCGTGGGGACCAGGACGATGCCGGCCCATGAGGTGAGCTTCTTCATCACCTCGTTCAGCCGGTTGCTGATGACCGACAGGTTGGCCTCGAGGGCGGACGACAGGATGTCCCGGATGCTATCGACGAAGTCCGTGGCCCGCAGCACGTGGTCGTACACGTCGCGGTAGTACGGCTCCAATGGGGGCGTCACCACCTCGACGGTCCGGCGCTGCATGACGTCGAGGACGTCGCGCAGGGGCGCCATGGACCGCCGGAACTCGAGCAGATCCCGCTTCAGCTTGAAGATGTTGGCCTGCGTTTCGTTCCCGGCGGTGGCGGCGAAGACCTCGTCCTCCACCGCCTCGGTTCGTTCGTCGTACTGGTCGAGGATGTCGAAATACCCGTCCACGATCTCGTCCAGCAGGATGTAGAGGAGGTAGCCGCCTCCCTCGGCCGCCAGGTCCGTATGCGCGTCCCACCGCTTGATCACCTCGGACAGGTCGAAGGCCGGCGGCTTGCGCACCGTCACCAGGTAGTTGCGCCCGACGAAGATGGCGATCTCGTGCTCAACCAGCTCGCCGCCCACCAGCGAGACCGCGTACGCGATGACGAAGAAGTACGACCCGTACTGGTCGATCTTCGGGCGCTGGTGCTTGTGGAGGCTGTCCTCCAGGGCCAGCTCGTGGAAGCCGAATTCTCGCCCCAGTGTGGCCACCGCCTCGGGCGTGGGGTCGTCGAGGTCCAGCCACACCAGCTGGGCGTGATCCTTCAGCTCCTCGCTGATGCGTTCGGGGTCGAACCCCGTCTCCTTGAGTCGCCCCTCGCAGTACAGCCGGGTGGTGATGGCCATGTCCGGCGAGGGTACCCCAGAGCGGCGGGGGGAGCTAGAGCAGTGGGGCCAGCGCGGCCTCGATCTCGGCCGCGGCGCAGGGGCCGGGGCCGAAACGGGCCCTGATGATCCCGTCGCGGTCGATCACGATCACCCACGGCTCGGTTTCGAACCCCCATGCCTTGAACGCCGGCGACCGCCCCGCCAGGGAGACCGGCGGCGGCGTCAGGTCGGGACCGGGAAGGAACTCCTCGACGTGGATGAAGTTCGCCTTGCGGGGACCGATCTTCTCGAAGGCGAGGATGTGTTCGTCCACCACCGGGCCGCATAGCTGGCTCTCGCACAGCAGCGGCGTGGCGAAGGACACGGCCGTGGGTTTCCCGTTCTTCAGCGCGTCGTCGAGCGAGATGGAGTGCATGTGGTCGGGCGGGGTCCGGGTGCAGATCTCCTTCAGCTTCTCCTCGGTCGTCGCCACGGGGGTCGGTGTGGAGACCGCCTTGCTCCCGACGGCGGCGGGGAGCTTGGCCGTCGTCACCGGGAAGCCGGCCACGCCGGACGCCTTCTGCCCCCCGTTGTCGATCAGGACCAGGGCCAGCCAGTTGCCGGTCGACGGGACGTTCGCCTCGAGCGCGTACAGGCCCGGAAGTGGGCTCTTCGGCGAGTGGTCCCCCGTCTCGCCGTACCCGGTGAACGGATACCACGTCGCCGGGAACGGGCCCAGGGCCTTCGCCGAGCGCGACGGGGCAAGGAACAGCTGGGGCACCCCTCCCGAGACCACACCGCCCTGGAGCGTGGCGAGGTCGAACGCGAGCCGATTCTGGCCGGGGTTGAGCCCGTTGTCGGGGTCGGCCGACAGGAGCAGCGACAGATTTGCCGTGTCCCGCTTCAGGTCGTCGATAGAACCGGGAGCAGGAGGAACGGGCGGCGGCTTCCCCTTCCCCCCACCGCACGCCACGCCGACCAGCGCCAGGCCCAGCGAGGCAAGGAACCGCCGTCTGCTGAGCAGGGAACCAGGCACGTCCCCCAGCCTACCGGCTCCGGCGGAAGAGGGAGAAGCCGGGCCTCGCGGCCCGGCTCCCCTCCCATCCTCGGGAACGTCCGCCCTTACGGCAGGGCCTCCCAGTTCCACGTGGTGTTGGTGCCGTTGGTGGTGTCCTGCGTGAGCCACACCTCCCCGTGGGTACCCGACGTCTTCGTCGGATCCCCGGTGGCGCCACCGTAATCACCCCACCGGCAGATGGGGTTGCACGTGAAGTCGTTGTCGAACGTGGTGGCCGCGTGGACCATCACGAACGCCGACTGCGCGCCGGCCCCGATCTTCGACACCATCTGGACGGCGGGGAACGTCGTCGAGGACGACGTGGTGAACCCGATGACGACGGAGTCCCCGTGGGCGCAGGTGGTGAGGGTGCAGGCGCGGTCGGGCGAGGCCGCCCCGTTGAACACGAACAGGGACGGATCGCTGACCGTTCCCGACTGAACGAGCGAAGGGGTCGAAATGGGCGTCGGCTTGATCTCGTACCACCGGAACTCCGTGCTGGTGGTGCCCTTCATCACAGCGTGGCCGGTCCAGACGACCATCTTCCCGATGGTGGGATCGATGGCGGACACGGCGTGCTCGAGGCGACCATCCAGCACGCTCAGCTGCTTGGTGGTGTTCTTCTGTGGCGCCCCGAACGTGGACTGGTTCGGGCCGACGAAATCGGGCACGGTGATCGAGTGCCCGGTGACCAACAGCTGAGGCACCGTCGGGTCCGACGGGTTCGGACGCACCGCATGCACCGTGATCAGGTGCCCGGTCCCGCAGAGATCGGGGCACTCGACGTCCGACGAGGTGACCACGAACCCGTTCTTGGACGGATCGATCTGGATGGACGGAACGGGGGTCCAGGCCTGGGTCCCGTCCTGGTTGCGGACGTTGGTGAACTTGCCCGACTTGAACGTGCTCGACGCCGGGCAGGTGGTGATGGGGCCGCTGCCCTGCGGCTTGCTCATCCACAGGACGTCCGAGCGGTCCGCGTGCATGGACGACAGGCTCGGGTAGTGGTTGACTCCGACCAGCAGGAAGTTCTTCGTCTGGCCGAGCTTCGGGTAGTCCGGGAACTCGCTCGTCGTGTAGCCGAAGCTCGAGGTGTAGTTGCAGAAGCTGCTCGGAATGGCGGTGGGGTTGTCGGTCTTGCTGAAGCCCCACGCCATGGTGGCCTGGCCGACGTCCCAGACGTTGTAGTAGAAGCGCTGGGTGTCCGCGTCCCACAGGACCATCGGGTCGCTCAGGCTGAACTGGCTGTGGCCGGTCAGGGTCTGCAGGTTCGCCGATGCGGTCAGGCCGCCGGCGCGCGTGTAGATCGCCACCTGGAGGTTGATGATCTCCATGTAGCTGTTCGGCCCGATGGCGCCGTTCGGGTCGGGCGGGGAGACGCTCCCGTCCGAGATGCCGGCCCAGCTCACCCCCACGCTCGGAGCGCCGGGAATCCTCGGGCCGCTGGGCGTGATGCCCGGCTTGAGGCTCGACGGAGCCGTGCCCTTCGCGTTGAACTGCGCCAGGCCCTTCACTCCGGTCCGGCCCGAAGGCAGGGCGCCATGGCCCGACGCCGCTCCGGCCGAAGTCATGGGGCCGATCACGGCGGCAGCCAGGGCGGCCGCCCCCAAGGTGAACAACAGGCGTTTCTTCACTGAACCCCCTTCCCATTCAGGGAATGCTCCCCGAACGACGACGTGGGCGCTATGGCCCTCACCACTGCACTGCGGGCGGGCATCGTCCCATATACGAACGGCAAACCACAACAGCCCTAGTTGGATCGTCACCCAGACGAGGGAAAACGCAAGAACTCGAAGTGCATCCCGTCGGGGAGCAGCCACTGGCCGCCCCAGGTGAAGCCCCACCGCTCGAAGGCGGCCACGATCCGGGGGTCCTGATGCGGGGTCCTGCCGAACGGGTTGGCCCGGGCGTTGAGGTCGACGGCCATTCCCCAGGAGTGGTGGGAGATGATCGAATTCGGGATCCGGTTCAGGAACCGGGGCGAGAAGCACCCGGCGAAGTCGGCCGGGTCCAGCAGGGACGAGAGGCCCTCGGACCGGATCTCGGCCAGGGCCCCGCGCAGCTGGGGCAGGAGGACACGATTGCACCGGACGGTGCCCAGGATGGGGACGGTCGCGGTCACGATATGGGCGGCCACCCACGACGGGTCGATCTCCAGGAACCCTCCGATCGGCTTCGCCGCGAACTCCCCGAACACCTGCTTGATCTTCACCTGCGGCAGCACGGCGTCGCCCTGGCGGAAGTACGGGGTCTCCCCCGGCCCCCGGATCTGGACCAGCGCGCCGGGCGGCAGGGCCCGCCGGATCCCCGCCGAGAGGCGCTCCCTGGACGTCCCGGCCGCGGGGTCGATCAGGAGGTAGCGGTCGACCGCCACCCCGAGCCCCCGGGCGGTCGCCCGGGAGACGAACAGCTCGTGGGCGCCGACCTCGGCGTCCGGCAGGATCCCGGCCACCCGGAGGCTGAGGTTGCCGAATCTGAGCACGGCTCCCACGCCCAGGTGCCGGAGCGCCGCCGAGGAGGCGCCGAGCACGGCCTCGCCCTTCGCCAGGGCCGGGAGCACCGTCCGGTCGCCGGGAGCGAGGAACGGGCCGTATCGGGACGGAGCGGCCGCAGCCACCTCGAGGGGGATGGCCAGGCCCTGGGGAGGCCGGTCCACGACGGCCACCACATGGTCCACTCCTGAGAGCTTCGACACCCGGCCGGCGAATCCCGCCGGCAGGCCGCCGGGGGTCCACGCGAGGAGGGTGGCCGGGACGATGGGGTTCACCGGGGGCGGGTTCGTCGCCACGGGGGCCCGATCCGGAACGTCGTCGAGCGGCTGGCCCTGGGCAACGATCCCCGCCACCATCCCGCCGGCCAGGCCGACCGCCAGGGCCACCGGGAGCACCAGGGCCCGCCCGAGCCTCATCGCGGCGCGCTCCGAAGCGAACGGGCCACCCGCAGAAGGGTCGGGAGGTCGAGGGCCGGAGCGGACAGCGACCGGTACACGCCGGCGTCGACCCACTCGAGCAGATGCCGGCCCGGCGACCACCGGCCGACCAGGCCTGGGGCGATGGCGACCGCTTCGACCTGCGGCTCCTCGGGAGGGGGCAGGGTCTGCCCGGTGGCCTGCACGAGCATCAGCCCCACGCC
>WNGE01005046.1_pt1 | contig 15576 bp, 19 predicted proteins | sample 5400651 | NCBI WGS metagenome assembly WNGE01 (sample SAMN13153370, study PRJNA577476) | soil metagenome | isolation source: 60 cm soil or saprolite under grassland replicate 2 | place: USA:California | collected 2016-06-15 | reverse complement strand
GTGCAGTCGCGCCGTCTGCTGGAGCAGGATCAGCAGCGCTCGGCCCTCGTCGAGGCGCTGCTGGAGGGTCGAGTGAGCAGCGGCGGAACACTCTGGGAGGCGGCCGAGCTGCTGCGGCTGCCGCGCAAGGGTCCCTTCGTCGTCGTTGCGGCTGAGGTTCCCGAGGTGGGTCGGCAGGCGGTGCCCGCGGCGGAGGAGCGGCTGCGTTCTGTCGGCCTCGCGTCGGCGTGGCGGCTGCTGCCGGAGCTGCAGGTTGGCGTGGTGGGCGTGCCGCCCGGTCGTCTCGTCGTACTGGTCGATCTGCTGCGCCGGTCCGCGACCGGCCGCGTTGGAGTCAGTCCGCCGTACGACGAACTCGACGGGACCGGGCAGGCGGTGCGCTTCGCACGGGTTGCGCTTTCAGGCTCGACCCCGTCCTCCCCGGTGGTCCTGTTCGACGAGTCACCGCTGACGATGGCGGCTATCGCGGCCCCGGACGTGATGCAGTACTTCGTCCGGAGGGTGCTCGGCGGGCTCGACGACCTCCCGCCCGACGAACGCGAGGTGCTGCTCGACACCTTGTCGGCCTGGTCGACGCACCACGGTTCCGCCACCGAGACCGCCGAGCACCTCTACTGTCACCCGAACACCGTCCGCCACCGCCTCCGCCGCATCGAGGAACGCACCGGCCGATCCCTGAACGATCCGCATTCTCTTGCCGAGCTTCTCCTCGCCCTCGAAGCGTCCCGGCACGCCGGCCACCTCGCGTAGCACGTACGCCGGCGCCGTTGACCTGACCAACCGGGCCGCGGAGCCTGGCAGGGCCGTTCCTCCGGAACGCCGGAACGCTCGAGGGACGGCCTGTGCGGCGGGTGGGAATACATGCGCGGTCATGTTGTTGAACTGCATGCGCAGTCATGCGGTTTGCTGATGCGCCGGACAGGAGGACGACATGCAGTTCGGAGTGTTCACGGTCGGTGACATCGCGCCGGATCCGACGAACGGGTACACCTACAGCGAGGCGGAGCGGATCGACAACATGATCCGGGTGGCCCGGAGAGCCGACGAGGTGGGGCTCGATGTGTTCGCGCTCGGCGAGCACCACAACCCACCGTTCGTGCCGTCGTCCCCGACCACGCTGCTCGGGTACATCGCGGCGAAGACCGAGCAGATCCTGTTGAGTACGTCCGTCACGCTGATGACCACGAACGATCCGGTGAAGATCGCCGAGGACTACGCGATGCTGCAGCACGTGGCCAAGGGCCGGCTGGACCTGATGGTCGGTCGCGGCAACACGGTGCCTGTCTACCCGTGGTTCGGCAAGGACATCCGTCAGGGCGTCGCTTTGGCGCTGGAGAACTACAACCTGCTGCACCGGTTGTGGCGTGAGGACGTGGTCGACTGGGAGGGGCCCTTCCGCACCCCGCTGCAGGGCTTCACGTCGACCCCGCGTCCGCTGGACGACGTACCGCCGTTCGTGTGGCACGGTTCGATCCGTACGCCGGAGATCGCCGAACAGGCGGCGTACTACGGCAACGGCTTCTTCGCCAACCACATCCTGGCTCCGAACTTCCACTTCAAGCCGCTGGTCGACCTCTACCGGCAGCGGTTCGAACACTACGGCCACGGCACCGCCGCGCAGGCCATCGTCGGCCTAGGGGGTATGTCGTTCATCGCCAAGCGTTCCCAGGACGCGGTCAGCTTCTTCCGGCCGTACTTCGAGAACTACCCGGTGTTCCGCGGTTCGCGGCTCGAGGACCATATGGCGGCCACCCCGCTGACGGTCGGCAGTCCGCAGCAGGTCATCGACAAGGTGCTCACGTTCCAGGAAGGCTTCGGCGACTACCAGCGGCAGCTGTTCGCAGTGGACGGCCTCGCGTTGCCGGTCGACGTCGCACTCGAGCAGGTCGAACTGCTCGGCACCGAGGTGGTGCCGGTGCTGCGCAAGGAGCTGGAGTCTCGGCGCGCGCCGGGCGTCCCCGACGCTCCCACACACGAGTCGCTGGTGAAGGCGAAGTACGGCGACGTCGAGCCGCGACAGCCCCGGCCGAACCCGAACCGCGGTGACAACCTGTCCGGCACCTCGCCGTACCAGGACAGCGCTCCGGACGTCGAGGCGCACTTCCCGGCGGCCTTCTGATGGCGACGAGTACCACTCGGCTGGCCAACGAGGCCTGGGAGGCGATGTTCCGCGCCCAGGCCACGCTGGCCCGCGAGTTCGAGTTCGAAGGCGAGTGGGGTGATCTACTGCCCCGCGAGTACGGCGTTCTCTACGCGCTCTCGCAGGCGCCGGACGGACTGCGGATCGTCGACCTCTGTGAGGATGCCCTGCTGACCCAGGCTGGTGTGTCCCGATTGGTCAGCCGGCTCGAGCGGCGTGGTCTGGTCGAGCGAGGTTGCGACCCCGATGACGGCCGGGCCTTTCGTATTCGCCTGACGGCCGACGGCATCGACGTACAACGCCGAGCAGGTAGAACCCACGCCCGGCACGTCGCCGCGGCGATGACGCGCGCGCTCAGTCCCGAGCAGCTGAAGACTTTGCGCGAGCTCAGTCTGGCGCTGCTTGAAGGTGCCGAAGGCAAGTAATCTGAAGGGAACTTGCAATGAACGATGTCACCCTCACGATCGCTGTCATCAATGCAGGTGTCAGCGACCCGTCGTCGACCAGGCTGCTCGCAGACCGGATCGCCCAGAAGACAGTCGACACCCTGCGCGCCTCTGGGGCCGAGGTCACGGTCGCCGTCATCGACCTGGCCCCGATCGCCGTGGAGATCGCCCGGTCCATCGTCTCCGGTTTCCCCGACGAGAAGGTCCAGGCAGCGATCGAACGGCTCGCCGTGGCGGACGCGATCATCGCCAGTACGCCGGTCTACAAGGCGGCGATCAGCGGCCTGTTCAAGTCCTTCGTCGACCTGATCGACAACGACTTGCTGGTCGCCAAACCGGTCATCCTGGCCGCGACCGGCGGAACCGCCCGCCACGCGATGATCGTCGATGACCATCTGCGGCCGCTGTTCGCCTTCCTCCGTGCCATCCCACTGCCGACCTCGCTGTACGCGGCTCCGCAGGACTGGGGATCGACAGACCTCAGCAAACGGATCGACCGCGCCGCCAACGAGCTGACCAAGCTCCTGCTCAGCGGCGCACCGCAGCAGATCGCCGACGACAACTGGTCCGGCTACCAGCACCAGTTCGCCGGCAACGCCACCCGCGCGGAGCGATCCACAGCGGACGTCGACTTCGACACCGACCTCATGCGCCTCGCCGCAGGCGGCAAATCCTAGAACGCGCACCGCTCCATATGTCACAGGCGGGCGCGCGTATCTCGTCTCGGTATCAGAGCCAGACTGTGGACGAGGGAAAAGGTGATAGCCATGCGAGTGTTCGTGGCAGGCGGAAGCGGGGCACTGGGGCGGCGATTGGTGCCGCAACTCGTAGCTCGTGGCCACCAGGTCACGGCGACGACGACGAGCGCGGCCAAGCTGGGGCTGCTGGCCCAGCTGGGCGCGCAGGGGGTCGTGATGGACGGACTGGATGCGGCATCGGTTGGTGAGGCGGTGGCCGCGGCCCGGCCGGACGCGATCGTGAATCAGATGACGGCCCTTTCTGTGGAGCACGCCGGCAAGCCCAATCTGAGGAAGGCCGACCGCTTCTTCGCCGGCACCAACCGGCTGCGCAGCGAGGGGATCGACCACCTGCTGGCCGCGGCCGAGGCGACCGGTGTCTCCCACGTCGTTGCGCAGGGCCACGCCAGCATGAACGGAATCCGCAAGGGCGGATGGGTCAAGACCGAGGATGACCCGCTCGAGGTGATCGAGGGAACGAAGGCGATCAACCATCTCGAGGACGTGGTGGTCGAGGCTGGTGGAGCGGTCCTGCGGTACGGCGCGTTCTACGGGCCCGGTGCCACAGACGACCAGGTCGAGCTCGTGCGGAAGCGGCTGTACCCGCTCGTCGGGGGCGGCACCGGCTATGTCTCGTGGGTGCATCTCGACGACGCGGCGAGCGCCACCGTGCTGGCGGTGGAGCAGCGGGCGAAGGGTGTGTTCAACATCGTCGACGACGAACCGGCTCCGGTCAGCGAGTGGCTGCCCTATCTCGCCAAGTGCGCCGGGGCCAAACCGCCGCGGCGGGTCCCCAAGTGGCTGGCCCGACTGCTCGCCGGCGAGATGGTGGTGGGCATGATGACCGAGGGGCGTGGCTTCTCCAACGCCAAGGCCAAGCGGGAGCTCGGCTGGGAGCTGCGCTACCCATCGTGGCGCCAGGGGTTCGAGAAAGAGCTGGCGTGACCCGGACCGAGGACTTCGAGGAGCTGCGGCCGCTGCTGTTCGCGATCGCCTATCGGATTCTGGGCAGTGTGAGCGAGGCCGAGGACGCGGTGCAGGAGACGTGGCTGCGTTTCGAGGCCTCCCCGACACAGCCGAGGTCGACCAAGGCCTTCCTCTCAGCCGTGGTCACGCGCGTCTCGATCGACGTACTGCGCTCGGCGCGCGTCCGCCGGGAGGAGTACGTCGGAGACTGGTTCCCCGAGCCGCTGCTCACTGACCCGTACGACGATCCGGCGCGGTCGGCGGAGCTGGCGGACTCGGTGTCGATGGCGGCCCTGTTGCTGCTCGAGCGGCTGACCCCGCTGGAACGGGCGGTCTTCGTGCTGCGGGAGGTGTTCGGGTTCGGCTTTCCGGAGGTCGCAGGTGCCGTCGGGCGTTCGGAGGCGGCGTGCCGCCAGCTCGCGGTCCGGGCGCGACGCCACATGGACGTCGGGCGCCCTCGCTTCGAGGCGGACCGCCGGGAACGCGAGGAACTGGCGGCGCGGTTCTTCGATGCACTCCGGGATGGCGACGTCGACGGGATCAGGGAGTTGCTCGCTGCCGACGTCCAGATGGTCGGGGACGGGGGAGGCAAGGCGCCTGCGTTTGCCAGGAGCGTGATCGGTGCCGACAAGGTCGCCCGCGTGCTCGCCTCGATCTTCCCGTTGCTCGCCCGGATCGACACGAGAGTGGAGCCACGCGAGCTGAACGGCCAGCCGGGCGCGATCGTTCGCGATCGCGACGGCAAGGTGGTCGGCACGTTGACGCTCGACGTGCTCGGCGGCCGGATCCAGACGATCCGAGCGGTGGACAACCCCGACAAGCTCGCTCACCTGGGTCCAGTGGCGGATGCCTGGACGGTCGCCCGCGACGTGAAGCAGGCTCGCCGGCACACGGAGTGACTGATACTTCGCCGCCTGCGCGTCCATGCTCTTGCGACGCGATCGAGCTTGCGTGGAAGTCGGCCAGGGCCCTCGGATAGGAGATCCGCCTGCCTTCCTTGTCACTCCACATGCGAACCGGCCAGGGTTTGCCAGGCTCACTCGTTGCCTCGATGCCCACCAGAGTGAGGGCCTGCCGCGGTGGTGTTCCTCGGCGTTGGGAGCTCTGGGACCGGGTATGGAGGCCGATCAGCTGGACCTTTGTCCCGATGCTGATTTCAGGAAGTGTCCGAGTGCGATGCGGGCGTGGTCCGGGTGGATGACGCCGGCGGTCCGAAGCAGTATGTCGACTACGAGCTGCACAAGGGCGCGGAACTCGCTGCCCATGAATGCATTGATGAGTTGCTCTTTGCGGGCCGCATCGTGCCGGCCGCCATGAGCGCCCACCTCACGACTCCCCGAGGGCCGCTATCGCAGCAGCCAGATCTGCAACCGCTCGCCGCCGGGCAGCGCGGCTGACGTCCAGCGGCGCATCGAGCTGGAAACCGATGAAAGCCGCATCGACGACCGTCGCGGCCCGCCTCGCCAGCGGCCGAGGCACTCCTGATCGGGTCAGATGGGTGACGAGTCCCCGCATCCAGCGAGCATTGGCGTCCCGTACGACGGAACCGTACGGCTCCCGGCCGAGGAGCCCGAGAGCCGCCGCCTCGACGTACAGCCGGGCACAAGGCTCGATACTCGGCGAGTTGACGGCCGACCACAGATCGTGCACGGCAGTTCTGAGGCCGCTCGATGGTGCGAGCGCCTGGATGCCGGCTACGGCGCGGTCATTGGACTCGCGCAACAAGGCTGCTATCAGGTCGTCCTTGGTCCCGAAGTGGTACAGCAGCATTCGATCGCTGGTACCGAGCGCCGCGGCGAGTGGCCGAAGGCTGAGTCCTATCAGCCCTCGCTCCAGCACATAGTCGGTCGCCGCGCGGGTCCACTCTTCCCGACGCTCGAGATCCTTGGCCACGACGAAAACGTAGCACGTGCTACATTAGATGTGTAGCGACTGCTACATCGTGAAAGGAAGTTGTTATGTACTCGGCGTTCGGCGTGCTCCTGGCGGCGATCGCGGCCGAAGTGGCCGCAACTTCGGCGCTCTCTCGCACCGAGGGATTCCGGAACCCCCTGTGGACCGGCCTGGTCATCCTCGGCTACGCCATCTCGATCTGGCTGCTGGCCGTGGTAGTCGACTGGATTCCGGTCTCAACGGCCTACGCCGTCTGGTCGGGCGTCGGCACCGCGGCCATCGCCCTCATCGGTGCCTTGTGGCTCGGCGAATCCTGGGACCCGCTGAAGATCGGCGCGCTCGGAATGATCGTGGCCGGTGTCGTCATCCTGAACCTCCGCGGCGCACACTGACCGCCGTTTCGACGTTCTCATCACCTAGTCGAAAGGGAAGGGGACGCAGATACGACCGGCGTGCAACCGCCGAGCGGCGGACGTCCTGCTGCCGCTGCGTGGCAGGCGAGCCGCGGACCTGAGCCAGGCCGGAGCCGCCGCGGTGCGGGTCTCGCAGTGCAGCCTGCAGGGTTGGTGGTTCGGTTCAGATGGGACGTCTGCGCCGTCGGGGAGCGTCCAGCAAGGGCGCCCACGCGGAGCAGCGTGAAGAGATGACGTGCACCACAGCCGCTGCTGTGCGTGGCCGCGCACCCGGAGGGACCATGTCCGGTTCGAAGGCATCGGCATCCGAGCCGTAGCTGACGCTGCAGGATGTCGACCACATGGTCGGCAAACCTGGTGAGTTCTACTCGTCAGGCGCGACCCGTGGCCTGGGTGCTCGGAATGCTGAGGTTCACGGTCTGTCCGGTGTTGATCGAGTCCTCGATTGCGCAGATGACCTGCGTGACCAGTACGCCGTGGTCGATGTCCGGCCCGAGTTCGCCGCCGTCGATGAGTCCCGCTGCGAAGTCCTGAACCATCCACACGGCAGGGCCGATCTGTGATCGCCCGATCCGACCGGAGACCGGCCACGCCGATCGGTATTTGTCGCTCACCACGGTGAGGCCCTGATGCGACAGGTCCGCGGTCACCGACCCCTCGGTGCCGATCACCTGGAACCGGAAGTCGACGATGCCGTCACCGGCGTCGGGGAGCGTCCACGCCGATGAGAGCGTCGCGGTCGATCCGTCGTCAAAGGTGAGCAGGGCGTGCACCACGTCCCAGGTGTCGATGCCGCGCTTGGCGAGGACACCACGAGATCCCACCGCGCTAACCGACACTGGCTTCCTGCCGGTGAGCCACAAGACAAGGTCGAGGGTGTGCGGCATGAGAAACCAGGCCGGCGACGACTGAGCCGCCCACGACAGCATGGTGGTCGGCACGAAGAAGGAGTTGCTGAGGGTGGCTGATGCCGTGATCGGCTCGCCAAGGCTCCCGGACGCCATCGCCGCTTTGGCTTGCACTACGTGCGGGTTCCAACGGTTCTCGAAGCCGACGAGGCATCGAACGCCCGAGCGGTGAACCGCCGCAGCAATGGCATGGGCGTCGTCGCGGTTGGTGGCGACCGGCTTCTCGATCAGCAGATGCTTACCGGCCTCGGCCACCTCGACAGCGATCTGGCGGTGGGCGAAGTCAGGGGTCGCCACGATCACAGCGTCCGGATCGAACGCCTCGAGCAACTCGGCGTGCGACGCGGTGACGGGTAGGCCTGTGGCTCCCCGCGCCTCCTCGGCCACCTCGGCCAAGGACTCCGCGAGGCCGACGACGGTGACGTCCGGCTGTGCCTGGAGAGCCTCGGCGAACAGCCTCCCGCGCAGTCCGGCGCCAACGATGCCTATGGTTACCATGAACGACCCTTCAGGGATGTGGTGCTGATGAGGAAGCCGGCGTGCCGGCTCAGAACAAGGTGAAGCCCCCGTCGACCTTGACAATCGAGCCGGTCATAAAGCTGGACGCCTCGCTCGCCAGGAAGATCGCCACCGGTCCCAGCTCTGGCGGCAACCCATAGCGCTTCATGGCAGCGGGATCGACGCACCACTGTTTGAACTCCGGCTGGTCGACGGGCGACATCTCGGTGAGGAAATATCCCGGCGCCATCGCGTTCACGCGGATCCCGTGGGGCGCCCACTCGGCCGCCAACGCCTTGGTCAATTGATGGACGGCGGCCTTGGACGAGAGGTACGACGCCTGCCAGCGGGGCTGGTTGACGATCTCGGCCGACATGGAACCGACGTTGACGATCGTGCCTCCACCCCGCTCCGCCATGCGGCGTCCGACCGCACGACTGCAGTACCAGACGCCGTCGACGTTGACGGAGAACACGTCATGCCATGCGGTGTCGGGCGTCTCGAAGGCCCTACCGGCGACGCCGATGCCGGCGTTGTTGAGCAACACATCGATCTCACCGAACTCGGTGCTCACCTGCTCGACCGCACGTTCGACGTCCTCGACATCGGACACCTCGAGCTGTACGCCGTACGCGCGAATACCGAGCCCGCTCAGCTCCTCGGCGGCGGCTTGGGCCGAAGCGAGCGTTCGCGCGGTGACCGCTACCGCCGCACCCGCATCGCCGAGCGCTTCGGCCATCGCGCGTCCAAGGCCCCGGCTGCCGCCGGTGACGAGAGCGACCTTGCCCTCGAGGGAGAACTTCTGCAGGGCGTTCATGGTGTCCTTTCTGTGGGTGGTGGGGCGTCAGGTCGCTGGAGCTACCAGCGAATGGTCAGGTCTTGGACGAGCGGGGTTCCCGGTTCGACCGTCGTGTAGTGACCGCTCGCCAGACGTTTCATGGGACCGGGAAGCATTCGATGCAGAAGCCGGCCGGCATGATCTCGCACACGATCCAATCTGATCCGCCGGTGTGGAGTTCGACTGCCAATCGGTCGCCCCAGGCGATGCGGGGCGGCTTCTCGACATCGGTGAAGGAGTCGTCCCACGGCCGCTCCTCCATCGCGATCGAGTCGTTGCCGGTCTCGCTGACAGAGCTCGTCGAGTCAGAGTCCTCAGGCGCCATGCAAGCAGACTGCCGTACCTGGCCCCAGACGTGCTATCCATCATCGCAAGCGACCCTAGGTCGCCGGGTCACGCCGCGAACCGATCGATTCTCAACGCAAGCGGCCCGCGCTAAGCGCTCATGCGACAGCCCCGGAAAACTGACCGTCGAGCACTGCGTCTGTCGTGACCCGCGATGACGTTGCGTCATGTGGTGCGCGACGAGGTTCGGGTAGAGACGCCGTACGTCTTCGTCTGTGAGAACCCGGTCGTCGTCGAGCGCGGTGCTGCTCGGTGGGGCAGCACCTCTCCAATTGGATGACCAGACTCCCGCAGGCGTTTCCCGATGCCCCGGCTTTCGACAGACAGCGTCAGCTCGCCGAGCTGACGGCGATCGTTGATTCCGAGCACGGCAGCCGCTTCCTCGCCGAGACCTACACAGGTTGGCCGACCACCTGAGCATCAGCGGGCGGAGTTTGCGGACGGCATCGGTTGCGGCTGAACCGCGCAGGAAGCCGATAGGATCGGCACTCGATGACGAAGCCTTCGGTCTCGGCTCGGGACGTACTCGTTCTGGCCCACATCCTCGAACTGGTGCGGTCCGGGGACGCGTCCACGCGCGCCCAGCTGGAGGCGGCGACCGGATTGGGCCGGACCGTCGTGAACGACCGGCTGCAGGAAGGACTTGATCTCGGTCTGCTGGCCGACGGCGAGCAGGCCCCGTCGAGCGGTGGCCGGCCGTCTCGGACGGTCCGATTCCGCGCCGAGGCCGGCCTGCTGCTCGGCGCGAGTCTCGGTGCGTTCGAATGCCGGGCCGCGGTGTCGAACCTCGAAGGTGAGCTGATCGCGACGAGCTACGAACCGCTGGACGTCACCGACCCGCCGGAATCGGTGTTGACCCGGGTTCATCAGATCTTCACCGACCTGCTCGCCAAAGCTCCGGCGAAGCGGCCGCTCTGGGGCATCGGCATCGGGGTTCCGGGCCCGGTCGACTTCCGCACCGGACGGGTTGTCGCGCCGCCGATCATGCCGGGCTGGGACGGCTTCGACATCCGGTCCTGGTTCCGTTCCCGGTTCGAAGCGCCGATCTGGGTCGACAACGAGGTCAACCTGATGGCGTACGGCGAATGGAGCCGGGGCGAACCGCGGGACGGACGTGACCTGCTCTACATCAAGGTGAGCACCGGGATCGGCAGCGGGTTGGTCACGGGGAGCCGATTGCATCGCGGAGCGAGCGGGGCGGCGGGCGATATCGGACATGTCCGGGTCACGGACGATCCCGCGGCGGTCTGCCGGTGCGGGAAGACCGGCTGCCTGGAGGCGGTGGCGGGCGGTTGGGCGCTGGTGCGTCAGTTGACCGTTGCCGCAGAAGCCGGCCAGAGCGACTTCCTGGCCGGCCGGCTGAACGAGCGTGGGCGGCTGATGCCCGAGGACATCGGCGCCGCCGCAGAAGCCGGCGACAGGGTCACCCTCGAGGCGGTGCAACGGGCGGCGACGCAGGTCGGCAGGTCGGTGGCCGGGATCGTCAACTTCGCGAACCCCTCGACCCTCGTGCTCGGCGGTGGGGTGCTACGGATGGGTGATGTCTTCTTCGATGTCTTCCGGGATCAGGTGCTCGACGGAACGATCGAACTGGCCGCCCGCAGCCTGACGATTCGTCGCTCGTCACTCGATTTCCTCGAGGGTGTCTACGGAGCGATCTCGCTGGCCATGTTCCGGCTCTTCCGGCGCGAGGCGATGGAACTGTGGCTAGGCAACGGCTCCCCGATCGGTTCGGCGCTTCGGCTGCAGCAAGCGTCCTGATCGGCCAGAGCCGGCCAGGGACTTCAGCGGAAGGTGTCCGCGAAGGTGTGATAGGGCAGTGGGGGCTCGGGGTTCAGCTCCTGCGCCCGATCGTTGGCGTAGGGGTGGTTCTCCTTCGTGACGATTGGTCCGTCGACCGGCGGCAGGAAGACCGGGACACCGTCGTCGCCGAACCAGGCCAGCTGGGAGTCGTGGCTCTCCTGGTTGTCGGAGGCGAAGCTGATCCAGTCGCGGTTGAACGGCGCCCGGGCCACTTCGTAGCAACGGAAGTGCCAGATCCGCCATTCGCCGTCCTGCTTGAGGAAGTCGACGCCGTACTCGCACCACACCCAGTGCGCCCAGACCCGCTTGCCGTCGACCTCGCCGCCGGAGAACACCCATTCGGGAACGTTCTTCGCGACTTCAGGGTCTGTCATCCCGGACTCGAGGCCGGCCATGATCCAGACGCCCTTGGTGGTCGTGCCGTCGGACGACACCTCGATCACCGGCGTGGTCGTGTAGTGGAACAGGAGTTTGCCGACCGGCCGGGGCCGGCCGCGGTGATAGGCCGTCACCGACTCGTAGGTGGAGTACTCACCGACGTTGTTGTAGCGGGCGCGGGCACCCTCGGTGCCCGGCTTGACCCCAGTGCTCGTCGATGATCCGCTCGTCTTCGTAGGCGTTGTGATAGTGCATGTAGCGGTTGAAGACGTTCTCAACCGCACCACGGTCGGCGGCCCGGGCCGCGGTCAGCTCGGCGGCGGCGAGCCGCCCTTCCAGAGCGTCGGGTCGTTGCAGCAGACGGTCGACGTCGTAGTGGCTCGTGGTCATCGGTTTCCTTCCTGCCAGGCTGATGGGAGCCATGGTGGTCCGGGTCGTCGACCAGGGACTCTAGCGACTTTTGCAGGTTTTCGACATGACCTGGCCGACCCTGAACCAAACTTTAGGCGATTTCGTGCAAAAATGAGCCGTATGGCCAGGCAGTCCACCCTCCGCTTCGGCGCGCAGACCGACGAAGTGACCAGCCTGCTGCGGATCGTCAATCTCGTCCGGCTCGGCGAGGCGACCACGCGGCCCGAGCTGGTGCGAGCCACCGGTCTTGGCCGGGGCGTCGTAGCCCAGCGGGTCGACCAGGCCATGGAGATGGGCTACCTGGAGGACGGCGAGTTCGCACATCCCGCCGGCGGCCGCGCGCCGCGCACGCTGCGGTTCCGGGCCGAGCGTGGCGTGCTGGTGGAATGCGCCCTCGGCGCCGTGCATATTCACGTCGGGATCAGCGCCCTGACCGGAGACGTGATCGCGCATGCGCACCGCGAGTGGGACATCGCCCGAGGGCCGGCGGCAACCCTGGAATCGGCCATGGCGATGATCGACGAGTTGCTGGCGACTGCCGATGGCGTGCCGATCTGGGGGATCGGGGTCGGCGTACCCGGCCCGGTGGACTTCGCTACGGGCTGCCCGGTGGCCCCACCGATCATGCCGGGCTGGAACGGTTTCGAGATCCGCCGACGGTTCGAGCAGCGCTACGCTGCTCCGGTCTGGGTGGACAACGATGCCAACTTGCTGGCGTTCACCGAGCGGGCGAGGCGCCGTGACGAGAGCCCGGACCTGATCTATTGCAAGGTCGGCTCGGGGATCGGTGCCGGCTTGCTGTCCCAGGGTCGGATACATCGGGGCGCGCAGGGAGCGGCAGGCGACATCGGCCATGAGCGGGTCCGTGACGCCGAGGTGGTCTGCCGGTGCGGAAAGGTCGGCTGCCTGGAGGCGGTGGCCGGCGGGTGGGCGCTGGTCCGCGATGTCCAGCGGGCGATCGACGAAGGTGCCGACGGCCATCTGGTCGAGCGCGTCGGCAAGGGGCACTTGCTGACGCCGGAGTTGATCGCAGTCGCAGCCCAGGACGGTGATGCCTTGGCGATCTCACTGGTCCGTACGTCTGCGCTGCACGTCGGCGAGGCGCTCGCGTCGCTGGTCAACATGTTCAATCCGGGCGTGATCGTGGTCGGTGGCGCTATTGCGGCGGGCGCGGGCGAGATCTACCTCGCCGACGTGAGGCAGCGGATCTATGAACTCTCCCATCCCCTCGCGACCATCGATCTGAAGATCGTCCGGTCCGTCGACGACGTTCGCGAGCCCCTGCGCGGCTGCGCCGAGATGGTCCGCGAGCAACTGTTCGATGTGACGTTCGCCCGCTGGTTCGGCGACGGCCGGCCATCGGCAGCGGCGGTCCGGGCGGCCTGACAGACGTACTTTTGCGGATTTTCTACAAAAGCAGGTAGATTGGGTACGCAGTGCGTCGGCGCACCTGAGGAGCGTTCATGAAGCCATCGACCATCCGCACCTTGATCGTGACCGGTATGACGGATATCCACCACGACTGGCGCAAGACCACCCCCGCGCTCAAGCAGTTGCTGGAGGGCGCCGGGCGGTTCGACGTCCGCATCACCGAGGAGTTTCGCGGCGCCACGGCAGCGACGATCGCGCCGTACGACCTGATCGTGCTCAACTTCTACGGGCGGCACGATCCGTGGCGCGACGTCGCGGAGGAGCGGTTCGGGGAGGCGACCGAGCACGCGCTGTTCGAGTTCGTTCGCGACGGCAAAGGCCTCGTTGCTTACCATCCGACCCTGGCGGGTGGCGTGGGGTGGGATCCGGAGTACGAGCGGCTGCTCGGCGGCGTGATGCGCGAGGAGACCTCACGGCGGGCCCCGAACAACGACTTCATGATCCACACCGCCGAGCCGCACCCGATCACGTCCGGCTGGCCCGCGGAGTTTCCGCATTACAACGACGATCTCTACATCGGGCTGAAGTGGCCGGAGGGCGTGCGCAAGACGATCCTGCTGACTGGCTGGGACAACCCGCTGCGCTACACCCAGGTGCCGGGCCAATGGCGGTGCATGCCGGGGATGGGGGAGGAGCATCCGGTTGCCTGGGCCGTGGAACATGGCGCGGGTCGGTCGGTCTCGATCGGCATCGGGCACGGCGTCGAGGCCATCGGCCACCCCGCGTTCCGTGCCTTGTTCCCCGCAGTGCCGAGTGGGCCGCTACCGGTGAGGTGACGATTCCGACCCCTGAGGACCTCGGCCAACCGGTCGACGGCGGCGACTGGTGGCCCACGACCTTGGAGCCGATGGTCCGGCAGATGTTCGACGAGTGGGTCGCGGCCGGCGAACCGGCTCGGCAGAAGTGACGCTTCGCGGTTTGCGCGAGGATGCGCTGACGTCGGCTCCCTCTGGGTTTGAGCTGCGGGTCGGGCTGCCGTGGATCCGTGCGTTGCCACTGGCTGGTCTGAGCGAACTGAGCGTGACCCTGGACGAGCGGCGACTGGACGGATCGAACCTGGAGATCGTGCTCGGCGATCGGCGCATCCGGCCGGACTCAGTTGGCGACGAGACCGACAGGTGGTGGTACCTGCAGGACCGATTGGTGCTCGCCGCGGACGTTGCCATCGCTCCAGGCCGTCATGCCGTGGCCGTTGACTTCCGGCTGCTTGTCCCTTACTTGTCTGGCGGGCCGGGGGTGCCTCTGGTCCTGCCCTTCCACCTCCGGGCCGAATTGGAGCCCGACCAGGTCGTCTCGCCCAGCGTCGCGCGCGACGTGGGTGCGGAGAGCCGCGCATGACGCCCGGTCTGCCCGACGGCTGGATTCTCGCCGCCAGCTCGTTCAACTGGACGCCAGAGGTGATCCGCGCGCAGCGATCGGCTCGCGAGCTCGTCGCAGGAATCGCCGGCGATGGCGTGGCCGACGTGGTCGAAGTGGAGGCCGGTCAGGTGTGGCGGAGCTTCCCTGCGCCCACGGACGACGATGTCGACGCGCTGCGGAGCGCGCTGATGCGGGTCGGCGGGCAAGTCAGCGTCCTCGGGGTCAGTATCGACGACTACACGTCGACCGGCCACCGGCGTACCGACGACGAACGGCTGGCCTTCTTGCTGCCCCAACTGCGGGCTGCCAGCCGGGTCGGCGCGTACGGGATTCGGCTGCCGATCGGCCAGGCCGGGCGATCGCTCCTGGAACGCTTGAGGCCGTTGCTGTACGAGCTCGACCTGATCCTCTTCGAGGAGATTCAGGGCCGGCAGACCCCGCAGAATCCTGAATCAGCGAAGGCGATCGAGACCATCGCGGACTTCTTCGGCTCATCTGTGACACCAGCATGCTGATGCCGTCGCTTCCGCCGAGCTATCTCGAACGGCTGCGCCGCGGTGGCGTGCCCCATGCGCTGGTCGATCGGCTCAGCCACGCATGGCGCGATCCGGGCACCCTGGACGTCGTACGGGCGGCGTTGAGTTCGAACGCCGTACCGCCGCTGATGCGCACCTTGTTCATGAACCTGCTGATTCGGTTCGGCCGCTCGGATGTGGACGACCTCCGCGACCTCGTCGGACTAATCGGTGGATTCCACCTGAAGTTCTGGGATCTGGACGACGGCGAAGACCGGGTGAGTGGGCCGATCCGCAGGCTGGGCCGGCTGCTGGCCGGGACCGGTTTCCGCGGCACGTTGACCAGCGAATGGGGCGGCCACGAGTGGCTGGAGGCCTTGAGCCCGACCGAAGCCACCCGCCGGCACCTGGCTCTCGCCCGAGCTGCCCTTGCCGACGGAGTGGCCTCGGCGCTCTGAGTCGGGAACTCAGACCCTTGGCCCGGCCATGAGCACG
>WNGE01004749.1_pt1 | contig 15591 bp, 9 predicted proteins | sample 5400651 | NCBI WGS metagenome assembly WNGE01 (sample SAMN13153370, study PRJNA577476) | soil metagenome | isolation source: 60 cm soil or saprolite under grassland replicate 2 | place: USA:California | collected 2016-06-15 | reverse complement strand
ACTTCCGGCGAATCGAAAAACATTCGCCGCGCATTGGAAGAAGCGAAATCGCGTAAACTGAAAACGATCGCACTTCTCGGACGCGACGGCGGATCGACCATCGGCATGGCCGATGTCGATCTTTTGGTCCGGAGCGATTCAACCGCCAGAATCCAGGAAGCACACGAGCTTCTTCTCCACGTTCTGTGCGAGATCGTGGAGGAACGTTTGGCGCACGCTTAAACACTTACCGCTTTCGCGGCGCGGCCAGCATCGGGCCAGCACAAATTTTTCTCGGGCCTTCCACGTTAGAAGTCTGATCGTAACGCAGATTCTTCATGACCGTGTTAACGCGAATTCGTAATTCCTTGAACGAGACTCCCGCCTGGCGGGCTTTGCGGAATTCTTTGGCCAGCGCATAGGTAAAAACGCCGTGCCCAATTGCGCCGTGGTGATATTCGTACGCATAACCGCCTTCTTCGCACGCCGTCATAACGACCGGCATGTAAGGTCCCGGACGGCCACTCGGCGCTTTGTCATATTCATTTTCGGTTCGATACTCGCGCAAACTCATGGCTGCGCCCAATTTCTTGGTGCTGCCATTTCGGCCCATGAATTTTTCGCGCACGGCACGGCTCCCGCCAAAGTTTGGATTTAGTTCGCGCAAATCGCGTTCCTCCCACATTTGCTCTTTCATGTTCCAACGCAGCATTCGATGCCTGATGTCGTCGGGCGGAACCATCGCGCGAATCTTGCGTGCGCCGTCCCGCGTCAATCCACCGGAATGGCAGCAATCGAAGATGGCAAAGAACTTTGCGGCGTACGGTAAGGCACTGTAGTACTGCAAGAAGTCGTCGTCGGTAATCGCGCTGTCCTGCGTCCAACGGAAATCGTAGGGGACGAGACATTCATCGACGTGATCGATTTTCTCAGCGGCGTTGTAATCGGGCAGCTGCGCCCCATGTCCGCTGTAATATAAAATCCGTTCCTGGCCGTCGGCGGTCCCGTCGAGAAGCCAATCGATTCGCTCCCGAATTGCCGCACCGGTGGCCCGTTCATCCAGCACGACGCGAATGTCTTCGGCGTCGAAACCAATTTCCTGCAACACACTGCTGACAAGAAACACATCGTTCACGCAACCTTCCAAGCGTGATGCTTCATCGGGATAATTGTTAATCCCAACGAGAAGCGCGCGCCGGCGGCGCTGGTCCACGGTTTTCTGGAAGGCCCTGCTCCGTGACGCGAGTCGACGCGGAGTGGGCCGTTGCGCGAGCACGCGATAGACATGTTGCAAGGTCAAATCGCGCTGTAGATAACCAGCGTGCGCCGGCACCTTGTTCAGGTCAGTGATAGCATCGTGGCCGGCAATTCTATCGTCCCAGGAAATTTCTTCGAAATCCGGCACGGGATCGACGATGCGATGGGCCAGGACTGGATCGCTTTTATTAAAGAGGTGGAACCAGTATTTTTGATTAACCCCGTGAATCTTGTTGCCGAAGTGCGCTGCTTTCAGGCAAGGGTTCGCGATTTGCGAGCCGAACGTGACGAGGTAACGCCCGCGACACGCGTTCCTTCCTTCGCTCGATGTAAAAGTATCGTAGCAAATAATGCTGCCCAGGCTGTGCGCTGCGATCACGTCGGGCTCAAACGCGGTGACGGCATTGACTAGCCGTTGTCGAAGCTGCGCGCGTAACTGCGATTTCTGATCCCATTCCGCGACCATGCCGGCATGCCACCCGTCGGCCGCTTCTGCGATCGGCTTGGTCCAATCGAACAGCCCGCGTTTCGGACGAAACCAGCCGGTGACGGCATCCGCGGCTTCGCCAATGGCGGCGCCGATCGGAGCAAACCCAAGTCGTGCCGCCGCTTCCAGATCGGTCAGCAGATTTACCTTGCCGGAAAACAAATCGTCGTAATCGAAATGTTCGTAGGTCGGCGTCAAACCGTGATCGAAGTATTGGATCCCGGCCGTGATCGCTTCTTCCCAGGGCCGGTCCCACGGCTGGTTGTCGGGCCGCTCCGCGTGACCAACGCCATGAACCAGTAGAATTTTCAACGCGTTATATGGTGAAGGGCTTTTGTTTTTCGAATGTGTGATTGGCCGGACCGATGGTGAAATAGTTCGGCGTTTGCACCGGCGGCATATACTTGACGATCGTCTTGTGAAAGCCGCGGTAATCGCCTTCGAACTTTCCGTTTTTCCACACGGCCAGAAGCGTCTCGGTGAACAATCCGTTCCGGTCGCCGTCCGAGCTGGTCTGATTGTCCTGACACCCTGAAATCAAAAGTCCGGTCGCGCGCATTGTTGTGCGCGGATCTTTGCCCCGCTGCTGCAACTTGTCGTAGAACTGTTCGTGCTCCATGTAAACGCGCAGCGCGATATCTCGCGGCATCATTCGTGGACGCGCTGGCGTCACGCCGAGCGCGGCAAATCTAGCTTCCCGCAAAACCGTGCCGCTGTGGCAACTGTCGGAGAGCACGAATATTCGCACGCCTGCCGCGAAACTGCCGAGCGCGGTGTAAAGTTCGTCGTCAATTAGCTCGCCATCGTAAAGACACCAGGTCTCGTCGAACCCGTCCGGTTCAAAATCGTTGCCGGTGTTGGGCACCTGACCGCCGTGCCCCGAATAAGTGAGGAAAAAAATATCGTTTCTCCTCAGTTTTTTCGCGGCCCTCTTCAGATCGGCCAGAATCCTGTTGCGCGTTGCGCTCTTGGTCAGTCGAAGCGTCGTGGCGAACCGATGTTTTCTCGCAATGGCTCGCATATCTTTGGCGTCGAATTCACATCCCGAAAGCTCGCCAGACCAGCCGCTGTATTGCTTGGGGTCAACGGCGTTCAGACCGATGTGCAGAGATATTCCTGATGGCATTGCAGAGTCCTTCCTCGGGTTGGGAAGCCAATTCTGCCTGCAATCGCCCCTTGCTTACAAGGCTGATTTTGGGCCCACGAAACACGCGAAAAGACACGAAATTTCAGACACAGCAATCCACTTACGGCTTTTCATTTTCGGCTGATTCGCGTGTTTCGTGAGCTAAGAAAACGTTCGCCTATTCCGATTTTTTCAAAAGACGCTCCCGTTCCCGATCCAGTTGCCGCCGCTCGTTCGCGGTTAGACTCCCAAGACCAAATTTCGAGATTTTATCGAGAATCGGATCGATTGACGCATAAACATCATCGGACTCCGCGACGCGTCGCGGGCGCGTTTTCTGCACGACGTGAAATTTCGGCTTGGGACCAAATCGCGCTTTCAGGTCACTCCACCAAACGAGCTCCGGTCCCGCCCCGCGCAATTCAATGAAGAGAAAGGCTGCGCCGATACTCGTCCAGACCACAGCCAGATCAGTCCAGGCGTGATAGGCGAGTAATTGGAAGGTGTAAACGCCCGCGAGAATGAGGGCGATCCATTTTGCCATGATCCGCAGGAGCAGCTCGACCCGCGGATAGATGGTGGCAAAAGCAACAAAGATTCCAAAGTGCAACGCAGGTGAACCAGCGAGAGCAGAAGGCTGCCAGAGCCCCCAGGCGGTCAGCACAATCGTTGGCGCGATTAACAAGACTGCGTAAAGCGCGATGTAAGCGTTTCGCCCAATGAAGCGTTCGACCTCGCGTCCGAAGACAAAAAGAAAGTACATCTCCACGGCGAACCAAAGGAGAGTCCGTGGTTCATGAACAAACGCATAGGTGAAGAGGCGCCAGACCTGCCCGCTGCGCAAAACTGCCGCACTATCAAACTGCAACCAGGCTAAGATCAAATCTGCGCGGAATGCGACGAGGATGGCGGTAAGAATCGCACACGCAACGTGCACGCCGACCAGCATCGTCGTCACGTCGACAGGGTAGCGGCCCATCCACGCAACCGGCCGATAATCATCGGAGGTGGTCACCCCGAACATGCTTTCAATTAATGCCGCGCAGTGCGTCTGCGCAAGCGAAACGACGGGCGCACCGCGAATAAACCCGCCTTCGCAATGCCTGCGACGCGGCAGGCACGAATGGACATGAATGAAAATACCGGCCAATTTAATGCCTTCTTCGGATTCGTGTTTATTCGTGTTCATTCGTGGTTAAGATGAACATCTCCCCTTCATGAAAAATGTCGCGCCTGCCATATTCGCTCCGACCGGAATCGGCGATGCACAGCCGGACAACCAGGCGGTCCTCGATTGGGTGCACGAAATCGGAACGCTCACCAACCCGGAAAACATTTTCTGGTGCGACGGATCTGATCGCGAAAACGAATTCATGGTCGCGGAATCGTTGAAGCAGAACGTGCTGATCAAGCTGAACGAGAAAAAAGTTCCGCGCTCCTATTTGCATCGATCAAATCCGAACGATGTCGCCCGGGTCGAGCAATTTACTTTCATTTGCACACCGACCAAAGAGGAAGCAGGCCCGACAAACAATTGGGCCGAGCCGGCGGAAACGTATTCGAAATTGCGCGGACTGCTCAGAGGCGCGATGCGCGGGCGCACAATGTTCGTTGTGCCTTACATCATGGGGCCGCCCGATTCGCCCTTAACGAAAGTGGGTTTTGAAATCACCGATTCAAAGTATGTCGTGCTCAGTATGCGGATCATGACTCGCATGGGCGAAATCGCTTTGAAACGTCTCGGCGACGATCCGAACGCGGAATGGAACCGCGGTGTACATTCATTATTAGATGTCGATCCTGCGCGCCGGTTCATTTGCCATTTTCCACAGGATAACGCGATTATCTCTGTCGGCTCAGGATACGGCGGCAACGTTTTGCTGAGCAAAAAATGTCTGGCGCTACGAATCGGTTCGTATCTCGCGCGTAAACAAGGCTGGATGGCCGAGCACATGTTGATCCTCGGCGTCGAATCACCCGACGGAAAAAAACATTACGTGGCAGCAGCGTTCCCAAGCGCATGCGGCAAAACGAATTTCGCGATGCTCATTCCACCAAAGCATTTCAACGCCTGGAAAGTCACCACCGTCGGCGACGACATTGCGTGGATGCAGATCCGCGATGGGCGACTGTATGCGGTGAATCCGGAGAACGGATATTTCGGGGTCGTGCCCGGCACGAGCTACAAGTCGAACCCGAACGCGATGAAATCGATCGAGCACGACACGCTTTACACCAACGTTGCGTTGACTGACGACGGCGATGTTTGGTGGGAAGGAAAAGACGGCGCGCCGCCGAAGCACACAATCGATTGGCGCGGGAACGATTGGACGCCGAACTCAAAAGAAAAGGCCGCGCATCCAAACAGCCGGTTCGCCACGCCGATGCGCAACAATCCCGCGCTCGATATCGACGTTGAAAAAGGCGACGGCGTCCCGATTAGCGCGATCATCTTCGGCGGACGCCGCAGCGATACGATGCCGCTCGTGTTTCAGACGTTTGACTGGGAGCACGGCGTTTATCTCGGCGCGACGATGGCTTCGGAAACAACCGCGGCCGCAACCGGAGCGGTTGGCCAGGTTCGGCGTGATCCCATGGCGATGTTGCCATTTTGCGGCTACAACATCGGCGATTACTTCCGGCATTGGCTTAAGGTCGGAAAGCGCCTCACCAATCCGCCGCTTATTTTTAATGTGAACTGGTTTCGCAAAGGCACGGACGGGAAATTTTTCTGGCCCGGTTTCGGCGAGAACATGCGGGTGCTCAAATGGATCATCCATCGCTGCGAAGGAACCGGGGGCGCGGTTAAGTCGCCCATCGGCTGGTTGCCCGGCCCGCACGATCTCGATCTTGATGAGCTCAACGTCGAGCACAAAGACGTCATCGAACTTCTCGGCATCGATCACAAGGAGTGGCAAAGAGAATTGGCTGAACACAAAAAGTTTTTCGATTCGCTCGGAGGCGTCGTTCCGCAGGAGTTGCAGAAGCAACGCGAACAACTCGCCGCGCGTTTCAAGGAATAAACTGTTTTTTACGCGCGAAATTTGCGAACTGCGCGCGTATCTGGAACTGTCTCCAGTGGGTTCAAAGGTTGTTGGAAAAAATCGAGTCGGCACGTCCTCCACGACGGACTGCGTCGAGATTCGGGGTGCACGCCAAAACAATCTCAAACGCATCGATGTCGATCTTCCACTTGGCAAACTCACGGTTGTTACGGGCCCGAGCGGCAGCGGCAAATCGAGTCTGGCCTTCGAAACCATTTACGCCGAGGGCCAGCGCCGGTACGTCGAGACGTTCAGCCCCTACATGCGGCAATTCCTGGACCGCATGGACAAGCCGCGAGTCGACAACATTCGTGGCATTCCCCCAGCGATCGCCATCGAGCAATCGAACCCGGTAAAGTCATCGCGTTCGACCGTCGGCACGATGACGGAAATCAACGATTATTTAAAATTGCTATGGCCGCGGGTCGCGCACGCGTTTTGCCCCAGCTGCAGTCGCGAGATTCGGCTGGAAACGGCGAAATCAATCGCCGATCAAACGTGCCGCGAGTTTGCTGGAAGGAATGTTCTCATCACTTTTTGGATTCCAGTCCCCGCAAAAACCCAACCGCGCGATTTCTTCGATTTTCTTCAGCAGCAAGGCTATCTGCGCGTGTGGATCGACAACGAAATTGTGCGCGTGGATGCCGAGCCAAAGATCAAACGACTGGGCGCACGCATCCAGGTTATTCAGGATCGTATCGCCATCAGCGAAGAAAACCGCGCGCGTTTGGTGGAAGCCATCGAAACCGCGCTGCGTTTCGGAAAAGGCAAGGTTAACGTCATCTTGATCGCGGAAAACGCTCAACGCTCAACGCCCAACCCGCCTTCGCAAGGCTACGGCGCGGCAGGCGCCCAACGTCCCACTGATCACCCTCTTCCCTTCTCCACCGGTTGGCATTGCGCCCATTGCGATCTGGATATTCGCCCGCCCGGACCCGGGCTTTTTAGTTTCAACAATCCACTCGGTGCATGTCCCGAATGCCGCGGATTTGGCCGCACGATTGCGATCGATCTTAACAAAGCGATTCCGGATCGGAGTTTAAGTATCAAGCAAGGGGTAGTGCGAGTTTTTCGCGGGGCCGAGTTTGGCGAATCGCAAAAGGATCTGCTCAGGGCCTGCGCCCGCGAAGAGATCGATATCAATGTGCCATTCGAGGAATTGCCGAAGGCCGACCAGGATTTCGTCATAGAAGGTGAAAAGCGCTCGGACGATTACACCGACGATGACTACGAAAACGATCGCTGGTATGGCGTTCGCGGTTTTTTCCGCTGGCTCGAGAGCAAGACCTACAAGATGCATGTGCGCGTTTTGCTCAGCCGGTATCGCGCATACACGACCTGCCCGAGTTGCAACGGCGGACGATACCAGCCCGAGACGCTGAATTACAGGATCCAAGGAGCGGCGGCTTTCCAGCCGCCGCAGGGCGCTTTGGAAAGCGCCCCTCCTTGTTTAACACTGCCCGGGTTTCAGGCGCTTTCGATTTCCGACGCGCGCGATTTCCTGAGTAAGAGTGACATCCCCCCCAGCGATTCGACCGCCCAGATGTTGCGCAATGAGATTTGCGCGCGCCTCAATTACCTTTGCGAAGTCGGAGTCGGTTACCTCACGCTGGATCGTTCGACGCGCACGCTGAGCGGTGGCGAAGTGCAACGGGCCAATCTGACCACCTGTCTGGGAGCCTCGCTCGTAAACACGCTTTTCGTCATGGACGAACCGAGCATCGGCTTACACCCGCGCGATGTCGGCAGGCTCGTGCGGGTGATGCAAAACTTGCGCGATAAAGGCAATACGCTGCTCGTGGTCGAACACGAGGAACAAATCATCCGCGCGGCTGATAACTTAATCGATATCGGTCCCGGGCGCGGCGAACATGGAGGCGAATTGGTTTGGAGCCGGTCGTTGGACGATTTTCTCGCGCACGATACCATGGCTCCGGGTAGCGCGCGCGTCTCGCGTGCTGGCGATGGTGTCCCGCCATCGCGAACTTTTCGAGACGTGTTGCCGCAAGCCAGTGGTGGATCGAGGGAAAGCCTGTTTCGGCGCGACGCCGAAACCAGCACGCGAGACGCATGCGCTACCCAGTCACTCACGCGCGATTACCTGACGAATCGCAAATCAATTCCAGTCTCGAAATCGCGCCGCAAATCGACGTCGTTCATCAAGATCATCGGCGCTCGCCAGCACAATCTAAAGAACATCGATGTCGATCTGCCATTAGGCGTCTTCGCATGCGTGACCGGAGTTTCCGGTTCTGGAAAATCCACGCTGATTCACGACGTGCTTTATCGGAATCTTCTCATCGCGAAGGGCCAATCTTCCGATCAGGAACCGGGCGCGTGCAAATCGGTCACGGGTGCGCATCGGATCCGCGACGTAGTCATGGTCGATCAGGCGCTGCTCGCGCGCACACCCCGATCAACTCCGCTCCTTTATCTCGGATTTTACGATCGCGTGCGCGAATTGTTCGCCGCCCAGCCCGAAGCGATGGCGCAGGGACTGACCGCCGGCGCGTTCTCATTTAACTCGGGCAGCGGCCGTTGCGAGCGCTGCTCGGGCACAGGTTATGAAAAGATCGAGATGCAATTTTTGAGCGATCTATACGTGCGCTGCGCAGAATGCGAAGGTCGGCGATTTCAGCCGCATGTGTTGAAAGTGAAACTACACGGCAAATCAATTCACGATTTGCTACGCCTGACGGTGACGGAAGCGATCGAATTCTTCGCTCATGTCCGTGAGGAGCGTGGCGCGCAAATTTCCGGCGGACTGAAAGTGCTCCAGGAAGTCGGGCTCGGCTATCTGCGACTCGGTCAACCACTCAACACGCTTTCGGGCGGCGAATCGCAGCGGCTGAAGCTGGTCGGACATCTCGCAGAGGGTGAGCAATCCGCAATCCGCAATCCGCAATCGGAAATCGGAAATTTGTTCATCTTCGACGAGCCAACGACGGGATTGCATTTCGACGATGTAGCGATGTTGCTGCGATTATTTCAGCGGCTGGTCGATCTTGGTCACTCGGTCGTGGTGATTGAGCACAATCTCGAAGTAATCAAGTGCGCCGATTGGATTGTCGATCTCGGCCCGGAAGCCGGAGACCAAGGCGGCGAAGTGGTCGCAGTGGGAACGCCAGAGCAAGTTGCCCGCGTTCAGAACTCACACACCGGAAAATTTCTCGCGCAGATTCTGGGGAGCGCGGGCATGTTGCCCGCCGTTCGCGGCATTCTGCCGCGAACCACGCAGCGTGTTTACGCGGGTGACGATAACGAGTTTGCATTGCGCGTGGCCGACGAGCCGTCCGGCAACATGCCGGACGGTGCGAGCAAAATGCTCGCGCTCCCCAATCAACGCGGGGACGGAGGGCGCAACGGCGCGATCACCGTCCACGGGGGGCGCGAACACAATCTCCAAAACATCAATGTAAAGATCCCGCGTGAGCAACTCGTGGTGATCACCGGTTTGAGCGGCTCCGGCAAATCCACGCTCGCATTCGACATTCTGTTTGCCGAAGGACAGCGAAGATTTCTTGACAGCATGTCGCCTTACGCGCGGCAGTTCGTCGAGCAACTCGAAAAACCCGATGTCGATCTCGTTGAGGGTTTGCCGCCGAGCGTTGCCATCGAGCAGCGAGTTACGCGCGGCGGCGGGAAATCGACTGTCGCCACCGTGACGGAGGTTTATCATTTCCTGCGATTGCTCTTCGCCAAAACCGGAACACAATTTTGTCCCGATTGCGATTTGCCCGTTGAAAAGCAGAACGTCGCTGCGATCGTAAAACAGGTCGGATCAGCGGCGAAACGCGGAGCACTCAAGGTGCTCGCGCCACTCGTCAAGGCGCGCAAAGGTTTTCATACCGATGTGGCGCACTGGGCTGGGCGCCAGGGCTTCGATACGCTTTATGTGGATGGAAAGCTGATTCCCATCTCTCAATTTCGAAAACTCGAGCGTTTTAAAGAGCACACGCTCGACGTCGTTCTCGGAGTGATCGGACGCGGGAGCTTAAAGTGGCGCGACCTTGTAAGTTCCGAATCCGAGAACGCACAAATTACAAACTTGCGCCACATTATTCAGCGCGCTCTGGAGATCGGTCGGGGCACCGCGCGTCTGCTCGATTCGAAAAATCGTCTGACTGTCGTGAGCACTGAGATGAGTTGTCCTGGTTGCGGCCGCGCCTTCGAGGAACTCGATCCACGTTTGTTCTCGTTCAATTCCCCGCATGGTGCTTGCGAGGAATGTGGCGGGTTCGGTGAAATTTGGGACAGCGATCTGCAAACCGGCGCGAGTGACAACGGCGAATCGATCCTGGAGAACGAACTGGCGGCAGAGCGGGAATCTGAATGGATTGACGAAGAGGAAGCGCGCGAGTGCCCGGGCTGCCGCGGCTCGCGTCTGAACGCGGTGGCGCGTTATGTTCGTGTGCAGGGATATGCGATCAACGATTTCACCGCTCTCTCGGCAAGCGTAGCGCGGAAGCTCACGGGGAAACTGCGGTTTCGCGGAACACAGAAAACAATTGCCGAAGAGCTGCTCCCGGAAATTCAACAGCGGTTGCGTTTCATGGAAAAAGTCGGTCTCGGTTATCTCGCGCTTGGCCGTTCGGCAAAAACGCTGAGCGGCGGTGAATCGCAGCGAATTCGTCTGGCCGCACAGCTGGGCTCGAACTTGCGCGGCGTGCTTTACGTGTTGGACGAACCCACAATTGGTTTGCATGCGCGCGACAATCTGCGACTGCTCGAAACCCTCACCGCGCTGCGGGACAAAGGCAATTCTCTCGTCGTCGTCGAGCACGACGAAGAAACAATGCGGCGCGCCGATCACATTGTCGATCTCGGACCGCGAGCGGGAATTCACGGCGGCCAAGTGGTGGCGACGGGGACGCTGTGCGACATCGAGAGGAACCTAAATTCCGAGACCGCTCGTTGCTTGAAAACGCCGCTGCACCATCCCATTCGCGGATCACGCCGGTCACTCCGCGACGTCGAAAACTGGATCGAACTTCGCGGGGCTCGTGCGAACAATTTGAAAGATGTCGATGTTCGCTTTCCGATCGAAAGACTTTCGGTCATCACCGGCATTTCCGGTTCGGGAAAATCGACATTAATGCACGATGTGCTTTGGCCCGCGGTGCGTGACGAATTGGAAAAGAAAAAACGCGCGGGCAATGGCGATTTGTTCAACCTCGTTAGCGGCGCGCAAGATATCGAAGCTGTGTATGAAGTCGATCAATCGCCAATCGGGAAAACGTCGCGTTCGACGCCGGGCACTTACATCAAAGTGTTCGACGAAATCCGGAATCTCTACGCGCAACTGCCGGTGTCGCGCGTGCGCGGGTATTCGGCGAGCCGATTCTCATTCAACGCGGAAGGCGGCCGCTGCGAGATGTGCAAGGGTCATGGCGCGATCAAGCTGGAGATGAATTTTCTGCCCAGCAGCTACGTGCCATGCGAAGATTGTCGCGGCCGCCGGTACAATCCGCAAACGCTCGAAGTCCTCTACAACGAAAAATCGATTGGCGACGTGATGGAGATGACGATCGAAGAAGCGGCCCAGTTTTTTTCGGCGCACCCGAAAATTGCGCGCCCGCTTGCATTGCTGGTTGATACTGGGCTCGGCTATCTCAAGCTTGGGCAGCCGAGCCCGACCTTGAGCGGTGGCGAAGCGCAACGGCTTAAGCTCGTGACGCAATTAAAGCGGGGCGTCAATCGCGCTGCGAATGAGCGGATTCGAAAAATGCGCAAGCCAGGATCCACATTGTATTTGCTGGAGGAACCGACCATCGGCCTGCACATGGCGGACATTAAGTTGCTACTCAACGTTCTGCATCGGCTCGTGGACGAAGAAAACACAGTGATTGTGATTGAACACAATCTCAGTGTAATCGCAGAAGCCGATTACATTGTTGATCTTGGCCCTGAAGCCGGCGCAGGCGGCGGCGAAGTAGTCGCCTGTGGGACCCCGGAACAAGTCGCAAAAAATCGGGTGAGCCGCACCGCACCGTTCTTGCGAAAAGCACTTAAGGCAACGCGTCAACAAAAGCCGCGGTCATCCTGAGCTGTGCGAAGCGCAGTCGAAGGATCCCGTGGAATTACCATCCGGTTCTGCAGCGGGATTCCTCGACTTCGCTCAGAATGACGGCGAAGCTGCATCCGCAAATGCTCGCCTATTACCTGCACAATCTCGATCCGATCATTTTTCGGATCTACGATAATGTCGGGCCGCGCTGGTACGGTCTGGCTTATGTGCTGGCGTTCGTTTGCAGCTACGTGCTTCTGCGCGTCCTGGCGAAAACCGGTTATGCGGATCTGCCTGTGGAAAAGGTTGGTGACTTTATCACAGGCTGCGCGCTTTTCGGTGTGATCATTGGTGGCCGGCTCGGGTACGTTTTCTTCTACAAACCGGAAATGCTGCGCGAGCCGCTGTCGATCCTGCGGGTATGGGAAGGCGGAATGTCGAGCCACGGCGGGATGCTTGGGGTATTGCTCTTCACCTTTTACTATGCTCATCGGCACAAAATCTCGTGGCTGAACCTGGGCGACAATTTGGTCGTGACCGCACCGCTTGGTTTGTTCTTTGGCCGCTGCGCGAATTTCATCAATGGCGAGCTTTACGGGCGCATGACAAATGTTCCATGGGCGATGCAATTCCCGAAGGAGCTGCTCGATCATCCGGCAGAAGCCGATCGGGCAGTGGCAACGTGTGCACGGATTGATCCATCGCTGGTCACGCGCGACGCGATTATCGAAGTGGCGCGCCGTCAACCAGAGGTAGCGAACGCTTTGCGCTCGATTTTAACGCCGCGACATCCGTCGCAGCTCTACGAAGCGTTTTTCGAAGGGATCATTTTGTTCGCCATTTTGTGGTTCGTGCGGACGCGAACGCGTCAGCCGAACGGAGTTTTGACCGGGCTGTTTTTCATCGGTTACGCGATTTTCCGCATTGTGATCGAATATTTCCGCGAGCCGGATGCAGAGTTGATAGGCCATTTCACGCGAGGCCAATTCTTTTCCTTTTTCCTGATCGCCATCGGCATCGCGTTTGTAGCGGCAGCAAAGATGCGCCCGACCTATCCGAGAAAGATGTCCCCAAAATGGCGAATGACGAATGTCTAATGACGAAGGAATAACAAAATCCAAATGACGAAACATCCTCAGTAGCTTCGGTCATTTGAGTATGCCGGCTTCCTTCGTCATTCGGCATTCGTGCTTCGTTATTGCTTTGTCATTTTGAGCGAAAGTGTTGCCCTGAGCGGAGTCGAATGGGTCGAGACATCTCTCATTATTATTAAACAGTAAGGGATTTGATTCGCTCACTCCCCGCTCGTTCAGCTTTCAGCCCGCCCGTCTAGTCTCGGCTTCCCCAGCCGCTCCATTCTCCACTGCGCTATGCTTCGGTCGAAATGACAAGTGGCATTTTCGCGAAACGGCGTTATTACTTACGCCAGTGACGCGGAGATGTTCATTGCGACATTGCTAGCGGCCGGCGGTCTCCTTTTTGCGTTCGATCACGCGACGATCGCAGGAAAGCTCGTCCTCTCTCTTCTCGCCGTTGCTTCGATCTTCAGTTGGTCGATTATGATCACGAAGTTGCGCGTCATTCGCTTCGCGCGGCAACAGAACAGTCGGTTCCTTGCGGCTTTTAGGCAGGACCGGCAACCCCTGCGTTTGTTTGAAAAGAACGCACGATTCCCCGGCTCGCCGGTATTTAATGTGTATCGCGCCGGATGCGAGGAAATGACATTTCATCTTCTCGGTTCGCCGGAAGTGGATGATACCTTTCGCGCACGCCTCGAGATCGCTGACAAAATTTCGCCGGCGCAAATGGGTGCGGTAAACGCGGCTATGGAGCGAGCGGTGGGCGAGACGGCGCTTGCGCTCGAATCGCAAATGATTTTGCTCGCGACCGCGGTGAGCGGTTCACCCTTTCTCGGATTGCTCGGCACAGTTTGGGGCGTCATGGACGCTTTTACCGGTGTGGCCGAGGCTGGTTCGCCGAGTCTCGTCTCGATGGCGCCCGGCGTTTCCGGCGCACTCATCACCACGGTGACCGCGCTCTGCGTCGCTATCCCGGCCATGTTTGGCTACAATTTTCTCGTCACCAGCATTCGCGGGATCATCGTCGAAATGGACAACTTCGCCGCCGAACTCGCATCCGAGTTCGAGCACAAATACGTCGATCACGGCTCGCGTGAATCGGCCTTTCGCAGGTGAGACGGTACTCCCAGCGCCAGAGCCTCTCCACGCTAAGCGAGATCAATGTCACGCCGTTGCTCGATCTCGCTTTCGTGCTGCTCATTATTTTCATGATCACGACGCCATTGCTGGAAAACAGCATGAGCCTGGTAATTCCTTCCAGTGGTGCGACCAATCCACCGATCAATTCATCGCAAGTCCAAACGGTCACAATTGATCGCGCCGAGACAATCCGGTTTAACAATCAAGTCGTCGACTTGGAAAGTCTCACGACGCAACTCATTCAGTTGAAGCAGGCCAATCCGGATGTGGCCGTCGTGATTCGGCCGGATCGCGAATTGCCCGTGCAAAAATTAATTACGTTGATGGATGCGTTACGACGCGCGCAAATTACCAAGGTCGGCATCGCCACAAAAGCCGAAGCGAAATAGCGAAATCAACCACTAATGAACACTAATGGACGCCAATGAGCACAAGCTACTACTCAAACAGGGCGTGTTTCAAATTGTTGGCTCTGCAATTGAGGTCCTCAATACTATTGGTAGCGGGCTGATTGAGAAGCCATACGAAAATGCGTTGGTCGTGGAGTTTGGTTTGCGAAACATTCCATTTCGCCAGCAGCCTTCATTCGATGTCCTCTACAAGGGCCACACGATTGGACTGTTCTTTCCGGACCTGATCGCTTTTGATTCTGTTGTCGTAGACACCAAGGTGATTGACCGAATCACTGACCACGAACGTGGATTGATGTTAATTATCTGCGAATCACAAACTTGCATGTCGGCGTGATCCTCAATTTCAAGCGGGCTAAATTGGAATGGGAGCGGATTGTCTTATGAATTCGCATCCGATGATGTTCCAAAGAGGGTTTCGTAACTTCGTGTTCATTCGTGTCCATTCGTGGTTAGGATGACGATGTCGAAAGACCCGCCTTCGCAGAGTTACGGCGTGGCAGACAGCCGTTTTTGGCGAAATGTCACCCTGATTGCGCTCGCGCACGTCGCCCTTCTTCTGGGATTAATTCGCTGGAGTGTCGAAGCCAGGAGCTCCTCTAACGCGCAAAGCATCGTTTGGATCAGTGGTGCCGAAGATCCTGTCGCCGGAGAGCCACAGAGCAGCGCGTCGCCGCAGCCAGCAACTCCAGAAGCTTTCGAGGCAACCCCGCCGCCTGAATCGGAACCGTTGGAAAAAGATGACGCGCCGGAGGAAACGCCCATCGTAACCGCCGCAAAGAGCGAAATCGAATTGCCCGCTCCGACGCCGACGCCAACATCTACTCCAAGGCCAACGTCTACTCCCACGCCAAAACCGAAGGCGACGCCAAGACAAACTCCTACCCCGAAGCCAACCCCAAAAAAGCCGGTGTTGGCTAAAGCTTCTCCCAAGCCATCGCCGAAAGCGAAGTCGAGTCAGACGAAATCCGCTGAAAAGGCAAAGAAAACCAACGCAAACGCGGAGAAAAAGAAGATCGCGAAAACGGAGTCTTCTTCTCAGGCGTCCGGCAAAACAAACTC
>WNGE01010819.1_pt1 | contig 15593 bp, 11 predicted proteins | sample 5400651 | NCBI WGS metagenome assembly WNGE01 (sample SAMN13153370, study PRJNA577476) | soil metagenome | isolation source: 60 cm soil or saprolite under grassland replicate 2 | place: USA:California | collected 2016-06-15 | reverse complement strand
GCACGTAGTTCAGCCCCCGCCGCGTCAGCTCCTCGGGCCGCAGTCCGGTGACGTCTTCGCTCGCGTGACGGATGCGTCCCGCTTCCGGGCGAAGGAGACCGTAGATGACCCTCAAGAGCGTGGACTTGCCGGCGCCGTTCGGACCGATGATCGCCACGAGCTCTCCTGCCGAGGCAGCCACCGAGACACCGCGCAACACGAGCGCATCGCCGTAGCGGGCCTCGACCTCGGCTACCTCGAGCAGTGGCGCACTCATGCTGACCACGCCGCCCCGAGGTAGGCGTCGACGACGCGTTTGTCGGAACGCACGTCCGCCGGTGTGCCGCTCGCAATCACACGCCCCTCGTTCATCACGATCACGCGGTCACTGGCCTCCATCACGACATCGAGGTCGTGCTCGACGAAGAGAAACGTCATGCCGCCGTCGGCTCGTAGCTGAAGCACATGCTCGAGCAGCTGTCGGCCGAGCACCGGATTGACTCCGGCCATCGGCTCGTCGAGGAGCACGAGCCGAGGCTCGGCCATCAACACTCTCGCGAAGTCAAGGAGCTTGCGCTGCCCGCCCGAGAGGACGCCGGCGTAGTCAGCGGCGTGTTGGCCGAGCCGGAAGAGCTCGAGCAGATCGTGCGCACGCTGACGCGCCTTCCGCTCGCTCGCACGAGCGCGCGCGGGCCGGAGCAGCAAGCCAGTCAGCCGTTCGCCGGGATGATGGGGAGCCGCGAGCAGAACATTGTCGAGCACGGACATTCGAGTCAGCGCGCGCGGTACCTGAAAGGTCCGGACGAGCCCACGGCGTGCGATCCGATGTGACGGCGCACGGTCGATTCGCCGGCCCTCGAACTGCACGGATCCTCGTTCGGGCGAGAGAAATCCAGAGACGACGTTGAACAGCGTTGACTTGCCGGCGCCGTTCGGGCCGATCAGCGCGGTGATCGATCCCTGCTCGACGTCGAACGACGCGCCGTCGACCGCGCGGAGCCCGCCGAAGGTACGTACGACCTCCCGCACTGCGAGTATCGGCGCGCTCACTCGAGCACCATCTCCCTTTTGCTGCCGAAGATGCCCTGTGGCCGGAAGAGCATGAGCCCGATGATCACGAGCCCGATCACGATCAGCCGCAGGTAGGCGCGTTCGGTCGAGTCGAGCAGCGAGAAGGGCGGAAAGTCGAAGAAGCGTGTGCCTGCGAAGATCACGCCGAAGACGATCGCCCCGACCGGCACGGTCCAGGCCCTGCCCAGACCACCGAGGATGACGATCATCCAGGCAAAGAACGTGAGTAGGGGCGCGAAGTCGTCGGGGCTGAAGAAGCTGAACTGCCACGCGTAGAAGAGGCCCGCTATCGCCCCGAGGGCAGCGCCGACGACGAGGGCCTGGAGCTTGTAGACGAAGACGTTCTTGCCGAGCGAAGCGGCCGCGTCCTCGTCCTCGCGGATCGACTTCAGCACCCGGCCCCACGGCGTCCTCATCATCAGCCCGACGGCGGTCACCGCGAGCAGCGCGACGGTCCAGACGACGATGAGCATCGCGAGGTCGGCGCCGACGTGCAGGCCGCGCTCCACGCTGCCGAGGAAGCTTCGCCACTGGCCGTCGTACTGCGCAGTCCTCCCGATCCCGGCCAGGTTGATCGTCCCCTGTGAGCCGCCGGTCAGCCGGTCTTCGTTCGTAGCGACGTAGCGCAGGATCTCGCTGAACGCGATCGTCGTGATCGCGAAATAGTCCGCTCGAAGACGCAGGGTCGGCAAGCCCAGCAGCACGCCGCCGAGCATCGCGAGCAACACACCACAGCCTGCTGCCACCCACATGTTCACGTCCTCTTTCACGACGAGGATCGCCATCGTGTAGGCGCCGATTCCCATGAACGCGACGTGACCGAAGTTGAGAAGCCCGGCAAATCCGAACTGCACCTGCACACCGAGTGCGAACAGCGTGTAGATCCCGGCGACGATTCCGACGAACGACCAGAAGCCGAGGCTCGCGATCGTGCTCAAACGACTCGCGCCCTTCCGAACAAACCCTGTGGGCGAAGCAGCAGCACGAGCACGAGGGCAGCGAAGGCGACGACCGGCTTGTACGTGGGGTTGACTCCACCGGCGATCTCGGTCCAGGTGGACAGCTCCATGGCGAGGCCGAGTGTGAGGCCCCCGGCGAGCGCTCCATAGACGTTGCCGATGCCGCCGACCACGACGGCGGCGAAGATCGGTAGCAGCAGTGTGAAGCCGAGCTGTGGATCGAAGGAGGTCTGCACGAGCCCGGCGAGCACACCCGCCAGTCCGGCGAGCAGACCGGAAACGATCCAGGCAGCCAGGATGACTCGGCCTGTTCGCACGCCGGCCACAGCAGCGAGCGCGAGGTCATCGGCAAGGGCGCGCATCATGCGTCCGACGCCGGTGCCGGCGATCAGGAGGCCGACCAGGACGATCCCGACCGCCGCGACCACGATCGCGATTCCCTGCGCACCCGACAGCCTTGCGCTGCCGATCACATAGACCTTGTACGGGTCGACCGCATACGTCCGCGGCTGCGGGCCCGCTACGAGATAGATGACGTGGCGGAGGACGAGCGCGAGGCCGACGGAGACGAGAAAGAGGCTCATGAAGCCGGCGCTCTTCGCACGCAGGGGTCGCCAGAGCACGAGCTCGAGCGCAACCGACAGGAGAGCCGTAGCGGCCATTGCGAGGACAGCGGCGAGGACAATCGGGAGCCCGAGTTTGACGTTGAAGAGAATCCCGGTGAAGGCGCCGAACGTCATGTAGTCGCCGTAGGCGAAGTTGACGAGCCGCAGGATCCCGTAGACGATCGAGATGCCGGCCGCCGCGAGCGCAATCACCGACCCGGTGACGAGGCCGTTGGCCAGAAGCTGCATGAACATCCGGCAGCACTCTCGCCGAAGGGTCCGCGTCGTTCAACTAGGCTCCGCCGATCGAAATCCGGCCTGCTTCGCAGGCCATGATGATTTCGATCGGCTTCAGCTTCGATTCCAGCCGCAGTGAGCCGACCCCGGCGGCCGATCTACTAGCAAGCTCGTAGCCGCGGAGGCTTCCTCAATCGTGAGATCGTGCGCAGGTGATCGTTCTCGATGACCGCGACCTCGAACCGTTCCTCGAGCGCTGGGACGATGCTGAGGTGCTTTGGTCGTGAAGGTGCGCATCGAGCGTCTGCTCCTCGGCGGCTTGATGTCGGCGGTCGCGTTCCTGCTCGACCGCCGCTTACGCAAACTCCAGCGTTAGCGTCGCCGCGCGAGATCGAGCGCGAGCCACGCGCCAAAGACTCCAGCGACGCCGGCGAACGCGATCGGGATCCAGCCCGCGGTGCCGGCGGCCGCGGTCGCCGCCGCACCGACAAGGCCGGATGCCGCGCCTGCAGACAACGCCAAACGACGGCCGACGCCGCGAATCGCCTCCTCGATCGAAGCGGCGCCGAGAAAGTCCACTTGCAGCTTTTGGCCTGGTCGCGCACCTGCCGCACGCTCGACCGCCTCGACAAATCTGAGGACGCGTAGCTTGATCTTCTCGGCCTCGTAGTAGAGCTGCTGTGGCTCGGCCTGTTTTCGGAGCCGTTGGCCGACGTTGCGAAGGAGAAAGCGCCCAATGACACGGAACGGGTCGAGCGTCGGATCCAGCTTCGTCACTGCCAGCTGCATCTGGCCGAAAGCCTTGCCGCTGAGCGCGAGCGACGCCGGTAGGCGAACGCCGTGGCGGCTGGCGATCTGCAACATCCCGTCGAGCATGGGTCCGATCTGGATGTCGCGCAGCGAACCGATTCGGAACCGCTCGATGAAGTCCGCGAAGTCGCGTTCCATCGATCCCAGATCGAGCTCGTCCCGGCGCTCCTCGCCCGCGAGCATGAGGACGGCCTCGGCGAGGAACTTCGGGTCGTCGCGCGCGAAGGCCAGCAAAAGCAGGATCAAGATCTCCCGCACCCCGGGCCCGAGCTCGCCCACCATCCCCAAGTCGAGGAGGTAGATCTTCTCGTCGGACCAGATGAGGTTCCCCGGGTGCGGATCCGCGTGGAAGAACCCGTCGACGAGGATCTGCCGGGAGAACGCTTCAAGCAGTTGGTGCGCGGCATCGCGGCGCTCGCCGCTCTCCGGTGCGTCCAGGATCGGAACGCCGTCGATGAACTCGAGCACGAGCAGGCGCGAGGTCGACAGCTCGGGATAGAGACGCGGCACATCCAGCCGGTCATAGGGCACGAGCGCCTCCCTCATCCGCTCGACGTTCGCCGCCTCCTCGTGGAAATCGAGCTCTCGGCGCAGCGACTCCGAGAGGTGCTCGACGAGCGCCGGGATGTCGACCGTTGCGCGGAGCTGTTCGCGCTTGAGCGCCTTTTCCGCGAAGAGCTCGAACAGGCCGAGGTCACGCAGGATCTCCTCTTCCGCCCGCGGCCGCTGCACCTTGACGACGACGTGCGCGCCGTCATCGAGCGTTGCGCGGTGCACTTGCCCGATCGTTCCTGCGGCGAGAGGCTCCGAATCGATCGAGGCGAAGACGTCCTCCCAGGGGACGCGCAGCTCCTGCTCCATGACGCGCACGACTTCCGCTTCCGTCAGGGGCTTGACGTGTTCCTGCAGCTTCTCCCGCTCGGCGGCGAACTCCTCAGACACCAGATCGGGCCGGGTCGAAAGGATCTGTCCGAGCTTCGCAAACGTCGGCCCGAGCTCTTCCAAAGCTGTGCGCACCCGCTGCGCACGTTCAGTCGACGTGATTGCGCCGCGGACGTCGAGCCCGAGCCGACTGACGATCCGCGCGATCTGTGCAGCACGTCCGAGCAGCCGCCCCTCGACCACCGGCGGGGTCGGCGGCTCCGGCGCGGCGCCGTCGGAGGTGTTGACGATGACGACGGTGCACCGTGCAGTGTGCGAGATTCGGTTCGGCACGTTTCCGAGCAGAAACTCTCGGCGTCCACCCATGCCGACGTTCCCGACGACGAGCACGTCGGCGTTCTCCTCTTCGGCGGCGCGCACGATGCCGCCGGGGACATCGTGGTCGACGCGGAAGATCGCGCGCGCATTCGAAAATGCCTCGGCATCCGCGCGAAGCAGATCTTCGGCCGCGTCCTCATCACCAGGGCGCACGTTCAGGAGGACGAGCTCGCCGCCGAGGCTCTGAGCGAGCTGCGCCGCCCAGGCAACTGCGCGCTGGGCGGTTTCGGACCGGTCGGTGGCGACGACGATCTTCACTTGAGGCATGGTCTATTTCAACAGACGGCGAGCTGGTGAGAGTGCCGTGGGGCCTGCGCGGACGAATCTCGCCTTACTCGCCGAGGACCGCGACAGGGGATCGGCGTCAGCCCTTCATCGCACCCAGGAGCTCGCCGGTTCGAGCCCGGCTAGCTCCATTCGCTGAGCGAAGTGCGGTCTCGGCTGCCGCGCCGAGCCATGATGACCTCCCTCAGTTTCGGTCTCGAGTGAGCCGATGCGGCCGCGGACGCGGCAAGCACTAGAGTCGTGGCGAGTCGTGAGAATGACAAGCCCTCGATGCGGCATCGACGAACGTACGCCGCTCGCGCCGCCGCCGTCACAAATTGACCGACACTGAATCGTCTCGCAGGTACCCATGGCGCGGGAGTGGGTGCGGCGCGATGCCGCACCCACTCTCCAGTTCTACGAACAGAATGTCGCGACGATTGTCCCAGTACCTGGATGCCCGGGGTTCGGGGCATAACCTGCATTGGTCTTGACGACGACGATCTTGCCCCAGTTGCCATTGACGTCATTACCCGTCTTCGTCACCGAACTGGCGACGAGGACACCCATGTAGGTAGGTACACCGCTCGTCGGTGGTGGGCTGTTTCCGGGCAGGGTCTTGAACGTCGTGCCGCAGGAGTTCGCCGGGCTCGTGGTTGGAAGGGTTGTCACGCTCCCGGCGAAGCCCTTGAACGAGAGCGGGCTTGCTCCGCCGCTGAGACTGTTCAGGCTCCACCAGGAGTCGCTCCACCACGAGATGATCGTCGACGGGTCCGAACTCGCAACGGTGACGTCTCCGAGGACGAATGCCCCACGGGTTGGGAAGGCGAACACGATCACGGTGTCGCTGTCGGATGAGGGCTTGTAGTAGTCGTCGCCCGCGAAGGACGTATCGAGCGTCTTCGACCCAAGTGTCGCCGCCGAGACGCTCGAGATCGTGCAGGTGGCGATCCCGCTGGAATTGACGGTGCCGTCGCATGTCTGGCCACCGAGAACCCGGGATCTGCGTAGGCGTGATCGAGCATGACGCGACCCCCGAGGAGTTCGTCGTTCCGCCGCACGTGTCGCCGGTGCCGAGTGTGAAAGCGATCGCTTTGCCGGCGATTGGAAGGCCGTCCTCGGGATCGGTCAGGGTCGCGGACGCCGTGAATGGATCGTGGTATTCGGCGGTCGTGGCGCCGCTGTACGTGACCTGGCTCTCCTCCTTGTTGATCGTGAATCCCGTCGAGGTACTCGTCGAGTTGTAAGCGGAATCACCGGCATATGCCGCGCTGACTCCGGGCGAACTCGGATGCTGCGTGATGGTGAACGAGCAGACCGCGTGCCCACTGGCGTCCGTCGTCGCCGAACACCCTTGGCTCCCGAGCGTGAAGTTGATCGTCGCGCTTGGGATCGGGACGCTCGTCCCGCCTACTGTTAGGTCCCCCGCGAGCGTGACCTGATCGTTGAAGTCCTCGCTCGTGTCGCCCGAGTAACTGAGGTCGGCGTTGATCTTGCACCCTGCGGCGCCCGCAGCAATTGCCACGGTTGCCGTGTGGGCTCCCGCGTTCATTCGGTTGACGGTCACGACGGCGTTGTTCGGGTCGACGAACTCATGGGCCAGGTACATCGCGCCCTGGTTACCGACGAAGCTGCCGCCGAACTTGTCTACCCAGTAGGAGTACTTGTTGGTTCCGTGGGCGTGGATCAGGACGGCATTCTGTGGAATCCCCTGGTCCCAGATGCTCTTGTCACGAAGCTCGATCGTGTAGTAGTCGCTCGAGGTGTTGCCGCCGGGCGGGTTGGGGAGCGGGATAGTCAGCGGGTTCGGGGTCGGCACGCGGACCTCCATGTCTCCGCTGCCGCCTGGATAATTGAGTGCCGTCAGGTCGCGCGTCGTCTGTGAGCACGAGCCCGGGCCGTATGTGAAGGTCTTCCCTCCGGGCATCCAGTTCTGGATGTCGAGATCGATTGCATCCATTCCGGGGCCGGCTGCTGCCGGGGTTGAATCGCCCAACAGGCCCGCCGCGCCGTAGGTGCCCTGGAACGTGTAGAGCGACGACGAGTCATTACGGCAGACGTCGTAGCTCATCATGTCGTAGCAGTCCTGGTAGTCCTTCATCGGCGTTGACAGAGCTCGGGAGTGGTCGTACCCATAGCCGTGCCCGGTCTCATGCGAGGCGGCGCCGATATTTGTCTGTGGCGGCAGCACGACGAGGCCGAGGTTGTAGTTCTTGCCGTTGAGCGTGATCCCGTGCGTGCCGACATCGGCCGCGCCGAGATCGCCGCCGTCGATCAGCTTGATCGTGGCGCCGTCGTTGTGTGCAACGGCCGTCGAGCCCTCGTACCCTCGCTGGACGGTCCAGTCGTTGCCGCTCCCTTTTGACGTCACGTGGACTTCCTCGCCGTTGTTCGCCGTGCCGTCATCGATGGTGACGGCAAACGGCGCGGCTGGAAAGCCCGACCCATTGGTGACGTTGAAGGTTGTGTCGGACGCGTTCAAAGGCGTTCCGCTATGCGAGAGCGTTGTCTGTGCTGTCCGCGGAGCGCTGTCGTCGTTGAAGATCGCGACGATGCCGTAGTACTTGCTGTAGTCGTTGCCGACGTTTGCGTCGCCCGCGGCGGCGTCGCCACAGGTCCTGATCTTGTCGTAGCGGCTGAGTCCGGCCCATTCGTACCGAGTCATGCCGAGCGAGTGCCATGCAGTGGTTGCCTTGGTGCCGGTGATGTTGATGGCGTTGTACGAGATTTGGCTCCACCAGTCGGCGAGGTCGTACGTGCTTGACCCCGTTCCACCGAACATGTCCTGGAAATACGAGGGCGTGTAGGTGCTCGGCTCGGAATTCAGGTCGGTGAACTTGCAGAGTGCAACGATCCAGGGATGGTTCCCGGAAGAGATCGGCGGTGGAGGTGGAGGCGTTGCTCCGGCCGAGGTCGCAAGAACCCCGACGATTGTCATAAGAGCGAGCGCGGCGGCCCCCAGCCCGCGCGCGCCTCTCGACGGCGTGATCATCATGCCCCTTTCCGGCGCTGAGCGAATGTCCGGGGGCCGGCCGGAGGCGCGTGCGCGTGCGTTTACACGGTCCTCACAAGTGTTCCGCGTTCAAAAAGGCTTGTCAAGAACCCCATGAGGGATCAGTGTCCGCTTCAGGCGAACGGGCGACGCGGTGGAGGCCCTTTCCATCTGCTCCCACGATCCAGATGTCGGAACCGCCCACTGCGCCGCGACGCATCTGACAGAAGGCGATCCAGCTTCCGTCCGGCGACCACGCCGGTTGTGGGTCTTCGCGCGCGCCGCTCGCGTCCGCCGTAAGCGTTGTGATCGTGCGGCGGTCTCTTCCATCTGGACGAATGCTGTACATCGTCCCACTGTCGTGGACGAGCAAGCGTCTCCCCACCGGCGCCCAGACGGGCTCGGTTGTCCCTTTGTGTCCTGCGAGGATCTTGTGTAGCCCTGATCCATCGGGTCGCATCAGCCAGATGCCACTCTGGTAGGTCGCCGGATCGATGCGGAGGAACGCGATGGTGTGACCATCCGGCGCCCAGGAGGGCTCGAGGTCGACGTGGCGTTGCGTCAACCTCCGCGCCTGCCCACCGTTGATGCCGACAATCCAGAGCGACGAGCCGCTCCCGTTGGCGGCCGTTTGGACGAAGACAAGTCGCCTCCCGTCTGGCGACCAGGCAGCTCCGCCTACGCGGGACGAGCCGCGAGTCAGACGCCGCGCGTGTGACCCGTCGGCGTCTGCGACGTAGAGGTTGGCGCTACCCGTAATGTCGTGCGAGGAAGGCGCATTCCTGCCCGCGACGAATGCAAGCCTTCGTCCGGTTGGAGCCCAGGCCGGCGCCTCTGTTGCAATCCCCGGAAGGTGAAGTTGTTTCGGTACTCGTCGCCCGAGCGAGACGACATAGATGCGTGGGTGGCCGATGCGAACCGAATAACGAACGAACGCGATCCTGCCGCGCAGGGGCGGAACCGCGCCTCGAGCACCCCCGCCATGGAGGCCGGTTCCAACCACGATCGCCGCAACCGCGCAGGCCACGAGGCAGTTTCTCGCGGCGCGATGCTCCATCCAAAGAGTGTAGGGGGAAGGACCAGGTCGTTTCTTCCTGCCTTGACAATCCGGGGCGATCAGAATTTAGTGACTGCTTCGGCAACGAAGGGAGCGTGATGCACCCCGGATCGTTGCTGCGGCAGCTTCGGGCGCGAAGGCGCCACGTCCTTTCGAGCACGCGGATAGCTCCGGCCATTCAGAGGTCTACACGCGTGTGGACTCGGTCACTTCGTGGCTCGAGAAAGGAGAACTCAAATGGCCAGGCCTAGGAGGACGACCACGACGAGGCGCAAAGCGGGAGCGACCACGCGCCGGAGGCGTGCAACGAGGGACGCACCGATGACGGGCCATCTCGTGAGAGAAGACGCCCACACATTGCTCCTGGAGCGCAATTTGCCGGTTATCGCACGCTCCATGACCTTTGCGAAGCTCGTGCAGCCGAACCTCAGGTTCCTCAACTTGAAGGATCTGTATTGGCTCTTCCCGCCGATCTGCCACCGCAAGGATCAGGCGGCGCTCACCGACAACGAGAAGTCCCGCTTCATCTGTGCGTTCAACATGATCAACGCCGACGGCACGCTCGGCCAGTTCGTCGACATCCACGCCGAGATGCACATGCAGCACACGAACGACAGGCTGCTGCCTTGGCACCGGGTCTTCCTCCACCTGTTCGAGGAAGCTCTCCATAACTACCACCCGGACGTATGCGTCCCGTACTGGGACTGGAGCAGGGTTGAGGAACAGCACTTCCCTGACTGGTTGGTGGGCGTGCTCCCCACGGTTCACACTCCGACCCGAACAATCAACGTGATTCGTGCGCCGGGCTCGGAGGGAGGGCTGGCGGCCATCGCCTCCGGAGTACCGTCGGCAATGTCGAAGACGAGCTATTCGACATTCACTGGCCCGGTCAACGGCATCCATGGATCGGTGCACATCTGGGTGGGCGGGACGATGTCGGATGCATCCGTATCTCCGGCGGATCCAGTGTTCTGGCTACATCACGCGAACCTGGACCGGCTCTGGTGGGCTTGGTACAACAGCCCGGCAGGAGGCCATCAAAATCCGCCTCTCACGGGCGCGGATGCCGTCATGGATCCGTGGACATACACGGAGGCGGACGTCCGGAACATCGCCACGCTGGGATACGAGTATGTCTGAGGAGTAACGCGGCGACGTAGGCCGCCTCGAGCCCTTACTGTAGGAGTGCCATGTCGGTGGCCGCACCACTCCGTATCGGGGTCGTCGGTGTCGGTCGAATCGGCGCACTTCACGCCGAGACGCTCAGCAAGCTCGACGGCGTCTCGCTCTTGCTGGCCGACGCCGACCCGATCCGAGTCGGCGAGGTGGCCGGCCCGCTCGGCGCGGCGGCGGCAGCGAGTCCGGGAGACCTCTTCGAAGGGGGCGTCGATGCAGTCGTCATCGCCACGAGCACACCGGGTCACGTCCCTCTACTCCGTCTGGCGGCCTCGGCAGGTGTGCCCGCGTTCTGCGAGAAACCCGTGGCGCTCGAGCTCGCTGCCCTCGCCGCGGTGAGCGACGTCGTCACGGCGGCGGGCATCACCGTGCAGGTCGGCTTCCAGCGGCGATTCGATCCCGGCTACCGTGCGGCCCGCGACGTCGTGGTCTCGGGCGAGCTTGGAAACCTTCTGCTGGTGCGTGCGGCGACGCACGATCCCGCTCCGCCGGCGGAGGCCTACATCGCGACATCGGGCGGGATCTTCCGTGATCTCAGCATTCACGACTTCGACGCGATTCGCTACGTGACGGGCAAGGAGATCGTCGAGGTGTACGCCGACGGCGCGGTTCGCGAGGCGGACTGGTTCGCGCGGCACGACGACGTCGACGTCGCAGCCGCCGTCCTCCGGTTGAGCGGCGGGGGGCTCGGGATCGTCTCCGGCGCCCGCCATGACCCGCTCGGCTACGACGTCAGGCTCGAGCTGTTCGGCGCTGCCGAGAGCATCGCCGTCGGGGTCGATCCGCACAGCCCGATCAGGTCGGTCGAGCCGGGTGTGACGCAGGACGGGGTGGGATATCGAAACTTCGTCGAGCGGTTCGAGCGGGCGTATCGCGAAGAACTTGCCGTGTTCGTCGAGACCGTGCGGTCGGGAGGCGAGAGCGCCTGTTCGCTGGGAGATGCCCGTGCTGCGCTCTCGGTCGCGCTCGCGGCAGATCGATCGAGGAAGGAGCGGCGTCCGGTGCGGGTGGAGGAGGTGGAACTAGCGTTAGCCGCCTCCGACAGTTGAGAATCACACCAGGGGCATGGAAACGAGAGAGAGGGAGGATCGATGAGCGACGAGCTCTTGGACGGGGAATTGATTGGAGAGGAAGAAGATTCGCAACTGACGCGCCGCGGCTTGTTGGTGACGGGCGGGGTCGCAGCCGCCGGGCTCACTGCGCTCGGGTCGCCTGCGAGTAGAGCTTTTGCCGCGGCCACCGCGTCGACGATCAAGATCGCGGTCGTCACGCACGGGGACACCGGCTCGTTCTGGTCGGTGTTCAAGCGCGGTGTCGATCAGGCGAAGAAGGATCTGAAGTCGCGGGGCGTCAGCGTGACGCAGGTCTACGCAAACAACAATGTTCCGAAGCAGGTGGCCGGCATCAACGCCGCGATCGCGAACGGCGCGAAGATCATCGCGACCTCGGTGCCGGACGCGAGCGCACTCCGGGGGCCGCTCCAGAAGGCGTCGTCGAAAGGGATCGAGATCATCACCGTCAACTCCGGGCTCGGTGCGTTCGATTCGTTGCCGACCTACGAGGTGCACGTCGGGCAAACGGAGGACATCGCGGGAAAGGGCGCGGGCAAGCAGTTCAAGAAGGCCGGCGCGAAGAAGGTGTTGGTCGTGATTCACGAGGCGAGCAACTCGGGCCTGCAGCAGCGGGCGGCCGGCGTCAAGAGCGTGCTCGGCGGGAGCAACGTCAAGGTCCTGACGATCCCGGAAGCGAAGTCCGACATCCCGGGAACAAAAGCGAAGGTGAAGGCGGCCTTCAATGCCGACAAGAAGCTCGACGGTTTCCTGGGCCTCGATCCCGACGTCACGATCCCGTGCATCTCGTCGGTTCCGAAAGGGACCAAGATAGGCACCTTCGACGTCGGCGGTGCGATCAAGGAGATCCAGGCGGGCAGGATGCTGTTCGCGATCGACCAGCAGCAGTACCTGCAGGGCTACCTGCCGGTCGTCTTCGCGGTCCTGTACGCGACGAACCTCAACACGGTCGGCAACGGGCAGCCGGTGCTCACGGGGCCGGGGATCATCAACAAGGCGAACGCGGCAAAGATCGCGGCCCTGGCAAAGAAGGGCACTCGCTGAGATCGGGGCGTGGGCGGCGTCCGAGGCGCCGCCCAAACGCCTGAGTGAAGGGAGGGCTGCGATGACCGAGACGACAGCGGCGGGCGCTCCCTCCGACGAGCGCCTCGTCCGAGTCGGCCCCCTGAGCCGGCTGCTCACGCGACCGGACATCGGCGCTCTGCTCGGAGCGATCGCCGTCTTCTTCGCCTTTGCGTACTTCGCGCGTGCGGTCGACTGGCTGTCCGATCCGGGAATCGCAGCCGGCTGGACAGATCAGGCGGCCCAGTACGGCATCGTCGCGGTGCCGGTGGCGCTGCTGATGATCGGCGGCGAGTTCGACCTCTCCGCCGGAGTGATGATCGGCAGCTCGGGGCTACTGCTCGGGTACCTGACGACGTTCCAGGACATGAACGTCTGGCCGGCGATTCTGCTCGTCCTGCTCTTCGGCCTGGTGATCGGTTTCATCAACGGGATCACCGTCGTCAAGACGAAGCTGCCGAGCTTCATCGTGACGCTGGCGACGTTCTTCGTCCTGCAGGGCGTGAATGCCGCGGGCACGCTCAAGCTGACCGGCCAGACGGCGATCCAGGACATCGATAGCGCGAGCGGCTTCGAGTCGGCCCGAAAACTCTTCGCCGGCGACCTGACGCACTACGACTTCAAGGTCAAGGTGCTCTGGTGGATCGCCATCACGATCGTCGGCGCTTCGGTGCTCGCGAAGACGCGCTTCGGCAACTGGGTCTACGGCGCGGGTGGCGAGCCGAACTCCGCGCGCAACGTCGGCGTGCCGGTCGCGCGCACGAAGATCATGTTGTTCATGATGACCTCCGTAACGGCCGCTTTGATGGGGATCATCGAAGCGCTGGAGCTTCGCTCGATGCAGGCGGGCGAGGGCATCGGCCTCGAGTTCATCTTCATCATCTGCGCGGTCGTCGGTGGCTGCCTGCTCACCGGTGGTTTCGGCTCGGTCATCGGTACCTTCTTCGGCGCCGCAATGCTCGGGATGGTTCAGCTCGGAATCGTCGATTCGCAGTGGGACAGCAACTGGACCTACACGTTCCAGGGCGGGATCCTGTTTGCGGCCGTGATGCTCAACACACTCATCCGCAGCCGGGCGCAGAAAGCGAGATGACCATGGCCCACCTGCTCGAAGCCGACAATCTCTCGAAGTTCTACGGCAACATCGTGGCGCTGAAGGACATCTCGATGTACGTGGATGCGGGAGAGGTCACGTGCATCCTCGGCGACAACGGCGCCGGGAAGTCGACCTTCATCAAGATCCTCTCCGGGGTCCATCAGCCGGATGCGGGAAGGCTCGTCGTCGACGGCGAGGAGGTGCAGTTCGGATCGCCGCGCGACGCCCGCGCGAAGGGCATCGCAACCGTGTACCAGGACCTCGCGATGGTCCCGCTGATGTCGATCTGGCGGAACTTCTTCCTCGGCGCAGAGCCGCGCAAGGGCATCGGGCCGCTGCGGTGGTTCGACGCCGCGAAGGCGAAGGGGATCGTGCGCCGTGAGCTGCGCGAGATGGGCATCGACCTGCGCGACCCTGACCAGCCGGTCGGGACACTGTCCGGTGGCGAGCGCCAATCGGTGGCGATTGCACGCGCGGTGTACTTCGGCGCCGGCGTGCTGATCCTCGACGAGCCGACGTCGGCGCTCGGGGTGAAGCAGGCCGGCGTCGTCCTGAAATACATCCTCCAGGCTAAGGATCGCGGGGTCGCGGTGATCTTCATCACCCACAACCCGCACCACGCGTACCCGGTCGGAGATCGCTTCGTGATCCTGAACCGCGGCCAGAGTCTCGGCGCGTACGAGAAGACCGAGATCGACCGCCAGGAGCTGGTACGGCTGATGGCCGGCGGGAGCGAACTAGCAGAGCTGGAACAGGAGCTGGAGTCGATCAAGGCCGAGGTGGGGTGAGCGGCACGGTGAGGCTCACCGCCGCCCAGGCGCTGATCCGCTTTCTCGCTGCGCAACACGTCGAACGCGATGGGGTCGAGCGGCGCTTCTTCGGGGGCTGCTTCGGGATCTTCGGCCACGGCAACGTCGCCGGGATCGGCGAGGCGCTGTACGAGACGCCCGAGCTCTTGACCTATTACCAGGCCCGGAACGAGCAGGCCATGGTGCACGCCGCCGTCGGATACGCCCGCATGAAGGACCGTCTCGGGGCGCTCGTCTGCACGACGTCGATCGGGCCGGGCGCAACGAACATGGTCACCGGGGCGGCGCTTGCGACGGTGAATCGGTTGCCCGTGCTGCTTGTTCCGGGGGACGTGTTCGCGTCGAGGAGGCCGGATCCGGTGCTGCAGCAGCTCGAGGTTCCGTGGTCGGGCGACGTCTCCGTCAACGATTCGTTCCGCGCGGTCTCGCGCTACTTCGACCGCATCTGGCGCCCTGAGCAGGTCGTCTCGGCGGCGCTGCAGGCGATGCGGGTGCTCGTGAACCAGGCGGAGACCGGAGCGGTGACCCTGGCATTCCCGCAGGACGTGCAGGTCGAGGCATACGACTTTCCAGAGGACTTCTTCCGTCAGCGCGTCTGGCACGTTCCGCGTCCGCTGCCGGACGAGGCCCTGCTTGCCGAGGTAGTCGCGCAGATTCGCGGCGCGCAGCGTCCGCTCGTCATCGCCGGCGGGGGCACGATCTACTCACAGGCGACGGAGGCGCTTCGCTTGCTCTGCGAGGGGACGGGGATTCCGGTAGGGGAGACCCAGGCGGGCAAAGGGTCGCTGCCGTATGACCATAGCTCGGCGCTCGGGGCGGTCGGGGTCACGGGAACGCTCGCGGCGAATCGCGTCGCTGCAGAGGCTGACCTCGTCCTCGGCATAGGCACCCGCTGGACGGACTTCACGACTGCGTCGAAGACGGCGTTCCGCAATCCTGAGGTGCGGTTCGTCAACCTCAACGTCGCCGACTTCGATGCACTCAAGTACGACGGCATTGCTCTCGTCGGCGACGCGCGTGCGACGCTCGAACGTCTCCTGGAGCTGCTCGGCGGCTGGTCGGTGCCGGATGGTTATCGCGACGAGGTCGTGCGGCTCAACCACGAGTGGAACGAGGAAGTCGAGCGCCTGTACACGCTCCAGCACG
>WNGE01012149.1_pt1 | contig 15594 bp, 15 predicted proteins | sample 5400651 | NCBI WGS metagenome assembly WNGE01 (sample SAMN13153370, study PRJNA577476) | soil metagenome | isolation source: 60 cm soil or saprolite under grassland replicate 2 | place: USA:California | collected 2016-06-15 | reverse complement strand
GCCAGGATTTCCGTTTTGACTACAACAGCAGACCCGTAACATAAACCTGACGGCCTCCAAAAGCAATGGTCAGTCCTAGACACCTAACTCCGGATAAGCGCCCTTACCGGAAACTTAATCCACTGCCGAAACGGCATCCGGTTTCAAGGTACAATTAAGAGTGCGACCGCAAAGCGGTGGACTGAACCATGGCTGTGCGACTCATTGCGCTGGACATCGACGGCACGCTGCTGGACAGCCGCTGGCAGGTGTCCGAGGCCAACCGCGCGGCGATCGCGGGGGCAACGCGCCGGGGCATCGAGGTGGCGCTGGTCACCGGGCGGCGCTATGACTTTGCCATGCCCGTGGCGCAAAAGCTAGATTGCCCACTCACAATGATCGTGAACAATGGCGCCCTGATCCGTTCGAAAGAAGGCCGCACGCACTTGCGGCACCTCCTGCCACAGAGCACGGCGGAAAAGGTCCTAGCACTCACGCGCGCCTGGCGGGACGGCGCCGCGGTGGTTTTTGACCGGCCGCGAGAAAATCAGGTGATGCTGGAAGCGCTGGACCCGGACGATTCGCTGCGCTACGCCTACTACTCGCGCAACAAGGAATTCATCGGGCTGGCAAAGCCTCTGGAAAGCTGCCTGACGGAAGATCCCATTCAAGTGATGCTCTCCGGCAATGTTGCGCCGATGCGTGAAGCGGAAGCCATTCTGCGCGGCGCACCGTTCGCCGGTGAATTCGCGCTCGCGGTGACGACTTACAAGATCAAAGACTTCGCGATGATCGATGTGATCAATTCCGTTTGCTCGAAAGGTTCGTCGCTCGCAGAATGGGCGGCCCTGCGAGGAGTCGCGCGCGAAGAAGTGATGGCCATCGGGGACAACCACAACGACCTGGAAATGCTCTCCTTCGCGGGCATCCCGGTAGTGATGGGAAACAGCGTGCCGGAATTGAAGGCCTATGGCTGGCATCAGACCGGCACGAACGACGAGAACGGTGTGGCTTTGGCGATCGAGCAATTTGCATTGCGGGAGGCCACGCCTTGCGTCTGAAGCGGGCCGCACTTCTGCTCCCATTGGTCTTGCTAACCGCTCCTGGGCTGCGCGCGGAGTACATCGTGCTTCGCAGCGGCCAGCGCCTGACGGTGACGGGCTACCAGCTTGTGGGGGACAAGTACCGTTTGCAGATGGCGGGAGGATCCGTGGAAGTCGCCGCCGAAGAGGTGGTGACCATCGAACCGGAGGAGGTTTTTACGCCTGTGCCCGCGAAGCCGGTCGTGAAGCCGCCCTATCGTGAACTGATCGAAGCTGCGGCCTCGCGCTACAACGTGGATGCCGACCTCGTCAGCAGCGTGATCGCCGTGGAATCTAATTTCGATCCGAAAGCCGTGTCCCGCAAGAATGCGCGGGGCCTGATGCAACTGTTGCCGGAAACGGCGGCGCGGTTGGGCGTGAAAAACATGGATGATCCTAAAGAGAACATCGAGGCCGGGACGCGTTACCTGAGCGAACTGCTGCAAATGTACAAGAACGATCTGGTGCTGGCGCTCGCAGCCTATAACGCGGGGCCTGACAAGGTCCAGCAATACGGCCGCGTGCCGCCTTTTGCCGAAACGCTTTCGTATGTGCGCCGTGTCAAGCGCGGCTACGAGAAGAGCAAGTCGAGTGCATCCCCAAAAATGACCACTCCGCCCGGAGCGATGGCCGCGACTTCCGCCCCTCGGACAAGCCAACCCCAGTAAAAATCATTGCGGCTGCGGCGGCGGATTCTGCTGCGGCTGCTGAGGATTCTGCGGCGGGTTCGGCTGCGGATTGGTTGGACTTTGTCCAGGTTGATTGCCGAATTGGGTCTGGGCAGGATTCTGGCCAGGATTCTGGCCCAAACCCGTACCGGTTTGCATACCGGGCTGGCCTACCCCGAAATTATCTTTTGAAGGATCCCAAATGAACTCGAAGAGCCGATAATTCTTGGCGTGATCGTAAATGATGATGGAAGCCCTGTTGACCTTGCTACCCACTCCGATGATGTTGCCGCCTACAATGGTAGGAGTATTGCCAAGTGAAACCTGATCCGGATTGGAACCTGAACCGCTTTGGTCAGTTCCCGCGGGCGTTCCGGTCGTGCCCGGTGGATTGGTGCCGGATGTCGTTCCAACTGGCTGGATTCCAGTTTGGCTTTGGCCCTGTTGACCGCCCGCGCCGGGCTGCGACGGAGCGCCAGGCCCGTTCAAGGCACTCGCCGGTGTGCCCAAGCCGCCTGCCGGAGGAATCTGGAGGTTTCCCGTGCGGGGTTTCAGGCTACCAATGAGCTGTCCCGCGGCCCCGACGTAGATGAAGCGCCACGAACCGTCCTCCTTGTTCATGGGGTCTTTGTAAGACTGGCGCAGGAAGCGGAGCGAGCCCATCTTCGGCTTGGCGAGATCGTCGAGCGAGGTAGGAAAGCGCCCCATCTTGCGGTAATAAAGTTTCACCCCGCGAGCGTATTGCTTCCCACGCCAGATCATCTCCTTCTCTTGTTCGCGCCTGCCCTCGGTCAGGATGTTGGGCGCAACCCTCATGGTGAGTAGGAGCAGAGCAGTGACAAGAAAGATGGCTACGAGCAGGGCATACCCTCTCTCACTCGGTTTCCCTGTCGTTCGTGGGCGTCTGAGGTTCATGCCGATGGGGCCGCCTGTTCTTCGAGGACTACCCTGCCCTTGCGCCCCGAGGTGACTTCTTCGAACTCAAGCGTCGCATTGCCCACTCTCAGGATGCGATAGCGATTGAGCAAGACTTCGCCCTCCGCAACGACATAAACGTCCTGGCCATCGGTGAAAAAGGCTCGGCGGGCGGCGCCGTTCGGGACGGTGCCGTAGCCGAAGAACTTGATGTTTGGGGGGAGTACGGGATCTGGGTCGGGCGCGGGTGGAGCTGGTAGAGCTGGTAGAGGACAACAAAGTGGGTGGGGATCCTTTTGGGGAACCTGGGACGGTGGCGGCGGAGCAGCGGTCGTAAAAATATTGCGTCCACTGCTTTTGTACTCCGTCTTACGGGCGCCTTCCAGTATGTGCCAGTGAATTGCCGGGTTTTCAACGGAGAGCAATTGAGCAGTCTTGGCCGGCGAGTCGGCGGGGTCGGTCAAAGCAGTCCTGTCACGCTCGAAATACCAAAACCAGATGGCGCCGGCGACAACGAGAAGCACGACTAGCACCGCGAGCTGCTTCTTTTGCTTCATGACGCGGTCCGAAAATAGGTTTTGAGGTGCAGTGCGACTTTAATGACATTTGCGGGCCCTCGGTTTGCGTTCTCTGTGGCCAGATTCAGCGAATCCACTTCGTACAGGTTGGTGGAGCGTTGCAGGGCGTTCAGGAACTGAATCACGCTCTTGTAATCGCCGTCGACGGTCGCATCGATCATCACCCCGGTTAGCCGGCGGCCGGCAATCTCCGTCTCCTTGAATGTGACGTCGTCAAGGTGGACACCGGATCTCTTGGCCATGCCCCCGAGTTCGGAGGTAACCGAAGAGTAGCCCGAGGATGCCGGGAAGAGCGATCGATCGAATTTGTCGCAATCCTTCTGAATTGCGGGAATGCTATCCCGGATGTCCTGGGCGCGCTTGATGTCCGCCTTGAGGAGATCATGGCGCCTGATCTCGGCAGCGAACTGCTGTTGTGGCGTGCGCGGGGCGGAGGCGAGCTGCCAACTGTAGGCCGCAAAAGCAACGTCGGCGAGGATGAGCAGTGTCAGTGCGCCGAGAATAACCTGCTTTCGCGATGTGAAGTCATGCCGCATCAAATCCTCGAATAGACGGTGGTCAGCTGCACGACCTTCTGATCGCTGGTCGAACCGGCGAGCTGGTTCGGCGTGCCCTCATGCTGCACTCGAACTTCAGTGAACTCCTTTGATTCTTCGAGCGCGTGCAGGAATTTCAACTTTGCTTCGTCGCTGGCGGCGCCCACGGTCAATTTCACCTCAACGCGACCCTGTTCTTGTGTCGGCACGATGCTAATCACGCGAACGCCGCCGGGAAGAATGTGCTCCAGGTCCATGAACATCTGCGTCCAATTGAAGCTGCGCGCGTCTATGATCGTATTGATAAATGCCGCGCGGTCATGCAGGCTGGCGACCTCCTTCTGGCTGAAATAGCGTTCGAGTTCCCTGCGCTGTGTCTCGAGCTTGGCCATCTCCTGGCGCGCTTTCTCCGTGCGGGCGCGGAGTTCCGCGTCAGCTTCGCGGGCAGAATAGACGTGCCAGCCAAGACCGAGAAAAACGAGACCCGAGACAAAGACGGTGAGACCAGCACCTGCAAAGAACCGCCGGTGGGTTTCCAGAGCTTTGGTCGCTAAATTGAGCCGAACTTTCACTTCCTAATTATTTTGCCACATTCTTTAGAGATCCTTATCAGCCACGCTGGAGCATCCAGCCAACCAATCCTTCCAATTCGCGGTCAACAAGCGGAAGAGCATCATCCTTGACCTGTCCTTCGGAGACCGCTGAGTGCAGCAGCGAACGCACCGGGCAATGGAACTCCTCTTCGAGAGGGCCGACAAATTCAGGGAGACGCGCGCCAAGTCCGGCAAGGCGGACCGATTGAATGGCCTCCTGCCAGGTGTCCTGGTAGTACGCAGCCACCGGAAAAATCTCTTCCAGAAGCATCTGCGGGGTGAGGTCTGTGCCGTACGCAGGGAGTTCTGTGCAACGATAGCCGCACAGAACACCCGTGCGCACAATCGCGGTGGTAAGGGAGGAACCCGAGACGCGCGCGAGAAGCGCCGGCTTCTCATCATCGAGGATGGCGATGGCAGCGAGCGAAGAACTCAGCACTACGCCCGGGTGAAGTCCGGCGCCCTCGGCGAGGGATTCGTACTCGCGAATGATGCGGAGCCGCGCGAGTCCGGTCACGACGTCAACACCTGTTTCGCGCGGCGCCTGGTGCATGTAAGAGATGACCGTCTCATCCGCCTCGAAGGGCACACTCTTCTTCAGCTTCCAGCGCAGCATCGGAATGGCTTCCTGCGCTGAACGAGGGAAATCCTCGAAGTGCTGGACGAAGACGCGAATTACAGGATCGGGTAGGATCAGTGCGACATCTTCATCCCGAGAGCGCAAACGATGGCACGCTTTGGAGACGGCCGCCTTGACGGCGGCAGAATTCACCAGATTGATTTCGACGGCCGATGGAACAATCGCTCCGGGCGGCAGTGATTCAACGGCGAACATATCCAGGGAGCCCGCGCGGCTCCAGCGGGCCGCGGCCACGCGGTCCGGCGCAACCTCGATGGCCAACGGGGGATGGGGCATGGCATCAAGCCAGCCCGCAATGCGGCGCATCAGGCCGCTCCGGTAGATTCCCTGATGGAGTGCGGCGCTGCTACTCAACGAAAGTCACCTTGTTAATTTCTTTTACGGTGGTAATGCCTGCGCGAATCTTGGCAAGTCCGCTCTCGCGCAGAGGGGTCATTCCCTCCTCGCGCGCGACGCGCTTGATTTCCGAGGTCGGCCGGCGGTCTACGATCATTTCCCGGATGCGGTCGGTTAAGTCCAGCAATTCGCAAATCGCAGTCCGTCCATGATACCCGGTGCCCGAGCACTCCAGACACCCCGCGCCCTCGACAAGTACAACGTTCCCCCAAATAGCGGGATCAAGGCCCGCTTCTTTCAACTCTTCGGAAGAATATCGCTTGGGCTTCTTGCAGCTCGGACAGATCACGCGGACCAGGCGCTGCGCCATGATGCAGTTGAGGGCGGAGACAAAGTTGTAAGGCTCAACGCCCATATTGATGAAGCGGCCGATGACGTCGGTAACGTTGTTGGCGTGAACCGTGGTGAAAACGAGGTGACCGGTAAGGGCGGACTGGATGGCGATCTGCGCGGTTTCCTGGTCACGGATCTCTCCGACCATGATTTTGTCGGGGTCGTGGCGCAGGATGGAGCGCAAGCCGCGGGCGAAGGTGAGGCCCTTTTTTTCGTTCACAGGAATCTGCGTGATACCGCGGACCTGATATTCGACCGGATCTTCGATCGTGATGAATTTGTCTTCGTCGCTCTTGATCTCGTTGATGGCGGCATAAAGCGTGGTCGTCTTGCCGGAACCCGTCGGACCCGTCACAAGGACCATGCCATAAGGCTCACGAATGTAGCGGCGGAAGCGGCGAGTTTCGTCCGCGGAGAAACCAACGACGTCCAGAGTCAGGCTTTTGAATTTTTCCGAAAGCGTCTCTTTATCGAGAACGCGAAGCACCGCGTCTTCACCGTGACTGGCGGGCATGATCGAGACGCGCAGGTCGATATAGCGCCCTTTGTATTTCACCCGGAAACGCCCGTCCTGCGGGATGCGGCGCTCGGCAATGTCCAAATCGCTGAGCACTTTGATGCGCGAGAGCACCGTAGAGTGCCATTCCTTGGAGATGGGCTGCATGGCGTGCTGCAGGACACCGTCGATACGGTATTTGACGGCAACTTCCGCATCGCGCGCCTCGATGTGGATGTCGCTGGCGCGACGCTCGAGTGCGGTAAAAATAATGGTTTCGACGAGCCGCACGACAGGACTAGCGGTGCTGTCCCGTGTCAAGCGATCGCCGGAAATCGTCTCTTCGCTCTCCTCTTCCTCCTTGGAGGTCTGGAGAGTGAAGGCCTCCGTTGCCTGCTCCAGCACGCGCTGCGATTGCTCGGTACGCTTCAGCAGATCGCTAATCTGCCGGGAGGTGGCAACTTTAATGGCAAGCTTCTTGCCCAGGAGCAGCGGTAGCTCATCGCTCATTTGAACCTGACCGGGGTCGGCGGCCGCGATGGACAAGACATTGTTGTGCAGTTCAAGGGGGACGAAGTTGTAGCGGAACATCAGGTCCGCTGGGATGGCGCGGAAGAGCTCCGGATCGATCCGCTGTTCCGGCGCGGGAGGAAGTTGTTCGGTAGAGGCCATGATTCCTTATTTTGCCGTACCGGCAAGAGAAAAAGAAAAAATGGGCAGGTAGAGGGAAATGAGAATAAAGGCGACGAGCAATCCCATGAAGATCAACAGAATGGGCTCGATGAGGGCAACGAGCGCGGACAAACGCAAATTGACCTCCTCCTCATAGAATTCAGCCACGCTATTCAGCATGGGTGAAAGCGCACCGCTCGACTCGCCGACCTCAATCATGTCCAGGGCCATTTCCGGCATCACGCCGCTGGACGAGAGGGCCACATGGACGGATTCTCCCTCGCGAACCCTTTGCGTCGCCTGCGCGACCGCAGAGCGCAGCAATTTGCTAGTGATAGCGTCACTCGCAGTCTGGAGCCCAGCGACTAGAGGTGTGCCTCCCGTAAGCAGCGTCGAAAGTGTGCGCGAAAACTGCGCGACTTGAAATTTGAGGAGCGTGTCTCCAAGCACCGGCAGACGGAACTTGAAACGGTCGAAAGCCGTTCCTCCTTGTTCCGTGCGGGACCACAAAAAAACTCCCGCGGCAGCCGCGGCCATCAACGCGACGATTCCCAACACAACGAAACGGTAGTCTATGGTCACGGCGATCAACAACCGCGTGGGCGCAGGGAGTTCTACGTTCAAATCCTTGTAGAGCATGGCGAACTTTGGGATGACCGCCGTGACAAGGTAAGTCACGATGGCGATCGCGACGCTGATCAGCAGCGTGGGGTAAACGAGCGCGGCCAGAATTTTTTTCCGGACTCCCGTACTCACGCGTTGATAGGCAATGTAATAGTCCAGGACTCCCGGTAAGTTCCCGCTCTTTTCTCCGGCAAGGATGGCTGTGGAATAAACTTTTGAAAACACGCCGGCTTCCGCCACCGCCTCCGAGAGTGACTTGCCTTCGCGGACGCGGTCCCGGATCTGCGAGATCACCGGGCGGAGTTTTGGAGAGGCGGCGCGATTGGCAAGAAGATCCAGGGCTCTCAGGATAGGCAAACCGGCTTTAATGAGCGTGTTGAATTGCTGGTTGAGGATCAGGAAGTCCGAACCGCCAATCTGACGCCCACCTCTCCGGCGAACGAGGGCAGCGAGACGGCCCCCTCGGGATTCCACTGAATAGACGTAGAGCCCTCTGTCCGCAAGCTTCTGGCGCGCTTCGTCAAGCGAGCTTGCAGCTTCAACGTGCGAAAAGACACGTCCATCACCATCCGCCACGCGGCAGACAAATTCTCCCATACGATCTCAGTCTACCTCATCTAGCTCATATGCGGGATAGGCCGCGGAGGTTGGCTGTTCCTCGTAGCAAATGGGCGGGCATGTCCCCTTGTCTAAGGTTTTACCCTCATATCGTCGACTGGCGATTCCCCATTCACAATAACAACCCCTGGGGGAACCTCGAAACGGAAGAGGGCATCGCTCACGGGGGGATCAAATTCCCAGTTTGCAAACTTGAACTCCAGCTCGACACGTCCTCCGTCGCGCAAGACAACCCGCGTGAGATTCGCAGTGGCACGCGAAACCTCCAGGAATATTGCGCTTTCGGGAACAGTTTGCCTAAGCCCCGTTCCGGTAGCGGCGGACCTCTTCTCTTTCGCATCTGTACCGCGAGGAACGCAATACAACATGACATCGTCAGCACTATCGGGTTTCACGTCGGTTGCGGGTTCAACGCGGGCGCAGACCTTGTCCAATTTCATCTCTCCCGCAAGAAGTGCCAGCGGCGTTCGCCAGTCTGTGCTCTGCTTTGCGGGTACACGGGTGACGGTATGATCCGCCGGAACATAGAACCATGCCGTTTTACCATCGACCAGGAAGAGATTTTTCTCTGGAGATTCGTATTCCCATCGCATCTTTCCCGGTTTGCGAAAATAAGCTCTACCGGCTTCCACACGGACCAGCCGCCCGTTCTCGCTATAACGCTCCAGAAATGTTGCTTGGAGCGTGCGTGCCGCACGATACCGCGCTTCAAGCAAGACGATGATGGGTTTCGCGTCTGGAGCTATAGACCACAGGCTCCCCAGCAGAGCGCTCAAACACACAAACGGCTTGATCATTTGTCCAGTCTAACAGGGTTGCTCTTCACGGAGGAGTACGCCAGGCCTCTCCACTCCTGTCAAGTCGGCGCAAAATGGAGACAAAGCATTAAACAGATCTGGAACGGCTTGTGGGAACGGAGCCGAAGAGTTCGCGCGGCTGCCAACAGCCTTGGACTATTGAATAGGGGCGAGCGCACCCGAATCGCACGGATTCGGCGGCGCCGCACCAGTAGGGTCGGTGCGGATCACGCCCGTCTGATCCGAACAGAAAGAGCGTTGGCCGGTCTGGCCAAGTGCTATCGGCACTGCACCCACACTGAAATTAGGGTTGGGGGTAGCTACCGTGCCTATCGCCGCCGGCGTGGGAGTTGTGATCGTATAGCCGCTTTTTGTTCCGGAAGACAATAAGCTGTCAAGGATGCAGGCCGTGGCTGCACTCGTGACGCATGGGTTAGCGCCACCAAGATTAGCCAACGGCGCGAAGCCCGTGCCGTAGGTGGTCGAGTAGGTCACTTCCGCGGTATTGATCGCTCGCAGAGACTCTGCTGTTGACGCCTCGTTAGCCAGCAAACGCGATCTGAGGTAGCTTGGAATCGCGATAGCGGCGATGATCAAAATAATCGCAACCACAATAAGCAGCTCGATTAGGGAGAACCCGACCTGTCTTTGTCGCATAGGGATTCCGGAAGAGCGTTAACCTTTCACGAGCCTTGACGACAATAGGTACTAAGCCTTTCATGCACGCGAAGACCCGTTTGACACCCCCCCTTTGCCCCCTTTTTTGTCCGATTCTGGCCTGTAAGGCACTGCTCCGCCCTGAAAAACGACAAAAATTGTCACATTACTTGCGCTAGTGACAAAAAGAGTCCAGCGGCGCTCAGATTCAATTCCCCAGCCGGTACGTACATATCCCGCAGGAGTGCGCCGGGAGTTTCGCCACAAAACAGAACAGGGGATGATTCCCGTGTTCAGTTTGATTCGCCGACAGATTGGGTGTTGGGCGCTGGGCTTTGCGAGCTCGCTCTCTACGAACTATGAGCGGGGGCTCCTTGGCCGCGCAATGACGTTAATACTGGCCCCGTCAGGGATGAGAGTCTCGAGTTCCGCCGCATCAAGCGGAAGTGATTTCGACGCGGTCGCGTCCTGCAGGGAGTATCCGGCATCTCGCAAGAGTGCGACTAATGCGGCAAAACTGTGGTGGTTTTCGGCATGGACGTAGGGCGACATCTCGATCACTAAGATAGGCCGAAACCTCGTAAGAACTTCCAAACCGCCCTGTAGCACCGGCAGTTCGTGACCGTCTATATCAATTTTGATGAGATTCAGCCGGTCGATTCCTTGGCGCTCCACAAAGCCATCGAGAGTATCAATGGAGGCACCCCGGGATGTGACCAGCCGACCGCGGTGCTTAGGATGAACGGAATCATCCTTTTTGAGGGGCCAACTCGCGTAGATCCCCTGGTGCGCAGTCTCCGCAGGTTCCGCGGCCAAAAGAATTTGTTGCGGAAACGTGCGCGCTTCGAGTTCGGGATTCAAAGCCAGATTGCACTTCAATTTGGCAAACGCAAAGTCCGCAGGCTCGAAGGCGAAAACCCGGCCTGAGGGTCCGACACTCTGTGCCAATCCCAGGGTATGTGCGCCAATATTCGCGCCGATATCGAAAACCACGTCGCTGGGACGCGCCAGCTTTTGGAGGGCAAGAACCGTCGAGCGTTCAAATGAACCCAGAAGATAGATCGAGAAATCGATCCCCTCGCTCAGATCCAGCCGCCACTTAAGGCCACGGCGACGGACCGTGGCGAGATTGTCTTTGCCGACCAGGCCGCGCCCAGCGGCGACAACTCTGTAGGCTAAAGCGGCAAGCAAAACCTTCGTTTTCGTTGTCAGCATCGGTTCCACGAGCATGCTCGCGCTACGTCATCGCGCCAACATTTCCTCCGATTTTCGACTTCTTCCGGTCACGAGAACTGCCGTGCAGCGCCAGGTGCTCGGCCAAATGTGCCGAGAGCACGTGCAGTGAAAAACGCTAACGTCGGCGCAAGACAATCAGGGCGAACATTCCCAGGTGAGTCATCTGCGCTTCCAGTCTTCGCTCGAGTCCTGCCCACGCAGAATGCGTGAATCCTGGCATCAAGCTGCGCATCCCAACTCCGCCAGACACCAGGTACCGAAAAGGGAGAAACGGTAGAATCTGCTCAATCAACAATTCTGGGAATTCTCTTTCAAACTTGCCACGATCTCTAAAAAAAACAATCCAGGGGATTGCAACGTTAGCACCGGAAAGAGGGCCCCCGAAAGAGAACGACCAGTCACGCGCCTCGGGGTGAAACGGTTCATGGTGGAAGTGGGAATAGACAAACCGAGACAGGGAAGTGACCCACGGCTCGATCATGAGAATTCTTCCTTTTGGGCGAATGCATCTGCAGGCCTCTGTGAAGAATCGGCCCACATCCGGCATATGGTGCATGACGTTGGTCATGACGATCGCCCTCAGCGACCCATCAGTGAAAGGCAACCGCTGAGCTTCAACGACGACTCGCACGCCGGAACAGGAAAAGACATCAGATGTAATCAAACCCGAAATGAAACGAGCGCAATAACCTCCACCCGAGCCCAGCTCCAAAACTTCTCCGGGGCCGGATGGAAGCTCCTGCAACAGCATGCTGTACCATTCGTCATAGATCGCTTTTAGAAAAGGCTTGGAGAAAATGATCCGTTTCCGTAATTCGGTCGTCGAAGGATCGTCCAAATCGAGCGACTTTGTAAGCGGGTGCGCAAGCAAACGCCGGAGAAGTGAGGCGGACAAAAGGGCTATCCTCCCAAGCGGCACCACGCCTGCCAGCAAATGCGCAACATCCGCAGGCCATTGAAAAAAACCTTGGTCATCTTTGTCACGCCGTGGATGCGTTCCTGATAGTGCACAGGAACCTCGACAATATCCAATTGCAGCTTGCTCGCCCCAAAGAGCAACTCATAGTCGCCCCAAAGGTCCTTGATCCCCCAGCTTCCCAGATTCTGCTCCATCCGGAGCCAGTCCTTACGCCAGAGCACCTTTGTGCCGCAGAGCGTGTCCTTGACGCGCTGGTCCAACAAGTACGAAAAGACTAGACCGAAGAATTTGTTGCCGACCATGTTCGCAAACTTCATCGCCAGGTGCGGCATCGGGTAAACCAAGCGGCTTCCGTTGATAAAGTCGCCCCGGGATGTCGCTAGCGCCCGGAGAAACATCTGCAATTCTTCTGGCATTACTGTCAGATCGGCGTCCAGAATCATCAACACATCGCCGCGAGCGGCCCGGAAACCGGCCCAAACATTTTCGGCCTTGCAGACGCCCGGACCTTCCACCAAACGAATGTCCTTGTCGCGGTAGAGAGCTTGCATGCGTCTAACTTCGTCAGCAGTACCATCGGTGGACTTGTCATCGCAAAACAGGATCTCGGTGTGCCTGCCCATATTGGGGAGGCGTTCCACGGCGTGCCGCACATTGCTCACCTCGTTGCGGCAAGGTATAACCACCGAAACCGCGATCTCGTCTTCGCGTTTAGGCTCGGCCAGTGGCCGGGCGACCATCACTTGCATCAGGCAGAGTCTCCGAAAGCCTGGAAGCCGCGCAAGCACGGCATTTATCAATTCGGAAAGAAGCGGAACCCATTTCGGAAAAAGCAGCAACCGATGCTTCCGCACGGGACGAAAGCCCGCGAGCTTTAAGAATCCGCGAATGTCGTTTTCACTCACCCAGTTGGGCTCGACAAACCTTGAACGAAGGCCGACCTTGCTGGCTAGTTGGAGAATGGGCTGCCATAAATGATTGTAGTTGATCACAACGATCAGCGTGTCGGGAGTGCAGTGCTGACGGATGCGTTCGAATGCACGAAGAATGTCTACGGTATCGAAGATGTGATTGAAAAGAATGTAGTCGAACGTTTCATTCAACTCGAGTTTTTCAGGATCGCACATCACGAAACGCAGGTTAGGGTGCTGGCGTTGCGCGACTTCGACCATGGCGCCACTGATCTCTACCCCGACGCCATAGGATGGTTCGAGCGAAGCGAGGAGGTGGCCGGTCTCGCAGCGGATTTCGAGAACCCGCATCCGCGGCTCGACAATGAATTGGAGAACGCGCTTGAGCCGGCTATAAAAGTATCGGTTGGAGCGAATGTATTCTTCGCGGCGATCGGCGATGGATTCCTGATGCTCGCGCCGCGCTTCACGGATTTCATCCAGAGCATCTGGGCCCCAACCCCCTGTCGAACGGACCTGGGATTCCAGCACAATCATTGCGACCCACCCTGTGCTCTGCCCCGAAGGGCTTCCAGCCTGGCCTGGGCATCTTTCATGCCGGGCGCCAATCGCAACACCGCCAGATACGCACCCTCAGCTCGGCTGTAATCGCCTTTGCCCTCGAGGGTTTTTCCAAGCCAAAAATATGCCAGCGGCGAAGGGGCGATATCAATCGCACGAGAAAAGTCAGCAACCGCAGCATCGAAGTCCCAAAATTGTTGCTCGATCATTCCACGCCCAATGTAACTGTTCTGCTCGCTGGGATTGAGTTCGATCGCGGCATTGAATTCCGTTTTTGCCGCGGCGAAATTTCTCGACTGCAAAAAAAGAGCACCCAGATTGTTGTGTGATTGCGCCTTTTCAATTTGATCCACGGACAAGGCAATGGCGAGCTGATATTGGCGAGCGGAATCCTCCGGTTGGTTTTCACTCTGCAAAATTACGGCCAGATTGTAATGCGCAGAGGCAAGTTCCGGTATCAACCGGACGGCAGTTTCGAAGTGTCCCTTGGCGAGCGGCACCTCTCCCATCTCTACGAGAGCGATGCCCAAATTGTTCTCTGCTATTCCGTTGTTCTTAGTCACCTCGAGTGCGTGGGTGAAAAGTGTATAGCTGTCGTGCCAGTAGCCAATCTGCACGCGCGTCAAATATACGTAAGGCGACATTAGAATCACGGAGAGCGCAACCTTCAGCCCTTGACTGAGTTGGAAGCGCGCGGCCCAATCGCCTAAGAGCCAGACCCCGCCGAGAGCGAGTCCAAGAAGGGAAAGACAGGCATAGCGATCGGCCATTCCTTGACGTCCTGACTGCACAATCCCAATCATCGGAGCCAGCGCCACGAGATACCACAGCCAACCTACCGCCAGATAACGTTTTTCTCGGAAGCACAAGACAATCCCACTAATGCCAGCGAGTATCACCGTGGCCAATAGAATCTTCGACCAGGGCAGGGAATTTTCCGGATGTGGATAGAACACTGCCAGACGAGAAGGCCAAATCGTTTTCCCCAGATATGCCACGTACGAATAGACTGCATTCTTGAGCCGCCAACTGAACGGCATTACCGTGGTCAGCGCGCCTTCTTTGCGATGCACATACAGAGTCATCCAGCCACCCGCCGCCGCCAGCAGAATGAGAGGGATCTTTTCGACTACGAGTCGGCCGAGCGTCTGTAAGAACCGAGGCGACTCGCTCGATGGTCCGGAGTCTCCGAGCCTTTCCAATGGCCAGTAATCCAGCAAGAGCAAAAGGAAGGGCAACGAGATGACCATGATCTTTGCCATCATCGCTAGGGCAAAGAAAAGGGTTACACAAAGATAGCGCCCCAGGCTTGGCCCGCGCGCGTACCGGACATAGGCCCAAAGTGCCAACAGCAGGAAAAAGAGACAAAGAACAGCCTTGCGTTCCGCAACCCATGCCACTGACTCCACGTTCAGTGGGTGGATAGCGAAAAGACAGGCCGCGGCCGCGCTGCCCAAAGCGTGGCCTGTCGCACTCTCGAGAAACAGAAACAGAAGTACAATGTCCAAGGTGAAGAGCAAAACATTCGTGAAGTGATGGCCTGCGGGGTTGCTCCCGTACCATGAGATGTCCATCATGTGCGAAATCCATGTTAACGGATGCCAGTTCGCCGCCGGGTTTTCGGTCCCGAATGCCCAGATGAGGTTCGTCCACGATAGACCGGTCAGGACATGCGCATTCCGTGTTACATAATCCGGGTCATCGTAATTGATAAAACCATTGCGTACGGCTGGTGCGTAGAGAGTTGCGGTTCCTAGGGCCAGCAGCACCGCGAGAAGGAACACCAGTCGCAACCGTGGAGCAGATTCGTCCGCAGCCAGCGTCGGCAAGTTGGCAGTAAATCCCTTTCCATTCGGCATGGATTCGAGAGTCCCTGCAGGTATCATGCTTTCGATACCAGAATGCGGCAAGTCTGGAAGTAAATTCTGTGGCTTAGGTGGCAACCGCTGCGACAAGGGACGCGGGCACTGGGACGAATGGCTTGGTGCGGACGATGGCCAAATTTGGTTTGGAATACCGACAGCTTGCGATGATCAGAATAATCGCGACCACAATCAAGAGCTACATCAGGGAGAAGCCATTCTGACTTCCTGGAGTCAGTTCTCCCAATCGTTGTCTAACTGTTCTCGAGCTAATGAACTCTTGTCCCCTTGAACAAAACGAAGGGGAAGCCTCACGGCTTCCCCCTCGAAGTGTGACACACTCATTGATGCCTGTAGGACCGCGCTCGTTCTCGGCCCCGGAACCCCTACGTCTTACTGGATGGGGTTGAGCGCTTGGCAAGCAGCCACGTTCGCTGCCGCCGTCGCACCCGTGGGGTCATTCCGGATTACGCCTGACTCATCCGAGCAGAAGGAGCGCTGGCCGGACTGACCAAGCGCTA
>WNGE01004746.1_pt1 | contig 15595 bp, 14 predicted proteins | sample 5400651 | NCBI WGS metagenome assembly WNGE01 (sample SAMN13153370, study PRJNA577476) | soil metagenome | isolation source: 60 cm soil or saprolite under grassland replicate 2 | place: USA:California | collected 2016-06-15 | reverse complement strand
ATAAGCTACTTGAACGTACCATCGCTGTGCGGCCTCCTTCTCTCGTTGGTCTAGATTGTCTCGAAATCAACCTAAACCTTACTTCAGATGGAGTGCCGCTCATACTTATCTTTTCAAAAGCTATTTTGGACAGTACTGGCCTGGTCCCTTCTGCTTAATAATACTACCTTCCTCGCTCCCGCAATTGCAGGCGCAATCATTACGGTGTTGTTATCGTCGGATCCTCTTTGAGGAAAGGTTCGCGGCTTTTCGCTTATGCTTTAGCCAGGAATTGCTCGATCCGGTTGAAAGCATCACCGAGCGTAGCCTCGTCAGCCAGGTAGACCATCCGAAAATACCCCTCCTGAGGGTCCATTCCGAATCCAGAACCGGGTACGACCAGCACACCAGTTTCCTTTAACATATCCAGCACAAAGCGTTCATCCGTACGCCTCCCCAGTTTCTCCGCTTTGATCATTACGTAGAAGGCCGCAGCAGGTTTATCGCAGGATAAGCTTCCGTTGTGTTGCACGCGTTCGATGCAGAAGTCGCGTCTGCTTTTAAGCTCGCTTAGAAAATCCCTTTGGAATTCCCGACTGCCATCCAGTGCGGGCTCAACGGCGTATTGTGCCGGCGTTGGCGAACAAAGCCTTCCGCTTGCCAGGCGACCAATAGCGTCCGTCAGGTCACGCATCTGTTTTTCCTCAGTGTAGCGCATCCAACCAACCCGCCAGCCGGGCACCAGATGTGTTTTTGACAGGCTCTCCAGAGTGATCAAAGGCACGTCAATGTCCTGGGCCAGAACAGAAGCGGACGTTGGTTGCTGTTCAAAACATAGTTCTCGATAAACTTCATCGGCGATCACCAGCAGTTTGTGCCGCGCGGCCACTTCCAGAATCTGTTTGGTCGTTTCATCCGGAACGATAGATCCCGTCGGATTATTCGGATTAATCAGGACGAGTGCGCGCGTGCGGTTGTTGATTAGCGAATTTAATTCATCGATCGACGGTTGCCACCCGTTGGCAGAATTCAATGTGTAATAGCGCACGATCGCGCCCAGCTTGTTCAAGATAGCCGGATAGATTGGATAACCGGGAGCCGGTAGCAAAACTTCATCACCATCATTAACCAGAGCGGTCAGCACCAGCTCGGCCCCTTCTGAAGCCCCCGAAGTTATCAGCACTTGTTCCGGCGTAGTGGGGGCTCCCAGGGAAGTCGCATAGGCAGCCACGGCATTTCTGGCAGCGCGCAAACCCGCTGAGTGTGCGTAGCCCGTGAAGCTGTTTCTGATCGCCCGCGCAACCGCTTCAACAATATGAACAGGTGGCCGGAAGCCATAAGTTTGTGGGTCACCAATGTTCAGGTAGATGACGCTGCGACCGGCGCGTTCCTGCGCTTCGGCAGCACCTACAAGGTTCCGAATTGCGTAATGAAAGTTAGCACTTCTGATGGATGGAGAGATCATCTAAAACTCCCACGATTGTTATTTGCATGCGTAAGCAGAGTACGCAGATTTGGAAAACAACTCAAGAAACAGTTCGTGGCGGCTTACACTCAGCAACTATTTCCACTAGCAAGTTCGCGAAATCCGCGCAACCTTCTTGTAACATTGAGTCCAAACTTACGCCTCCGGCTCAACGAGTAGGCGAAATTCTGTTTATTAGTCGATAAAAACAATTGAGTTGACTGAAGGCTTGATCATTAGTTATCTTTTCGTCATCGTGACGCATAGATCAATTATCATGAACAACGGGACTTCCGGCTGTCGCTGCATGTGTAAGTGTATGAACATGCGCGCAACATGTCTGCGTATGTTGCAGCGTTTCCCCTGAAGAGGCTAAGAACCGTATGAGCTTTGGCTCTCGCGCTTGCTTAGCGCGAGAGTTTTTTTTTGCTTTACTTGAGCCGAGCGTCGCAAGTGCGTTTTACAAGACCGATTCCAGATTAATGACAATCCAGATTTCCGAGCCTCAGTCGCAACCCTTGCCCGCATATGTGAAGGACGAGCTGGCCAATTACGAACAGCAGATCCGGAAATACCGCGCGGGCGAACTTGATGAGACAAAGATGCAGAAGTTGCGCCTGCACTTCGGCACTTATGCTCAGCGTCAGGAGGGTGTGCAAATGCAGCGGATCAAGATTCCCGGGGGAAGCTTGACCGCCGATCAACTCATACGCCTGGCGGATGCGGCGGACCGATTTGGCAGCGGGTTTCTGCATTTCACCACGCGCGAAGATGCGCAAATTTACTATGTTAAGTTGGAAGAGACTCCTGACCTCTTGCGCTTCCTGGCGGCGGGCGGCATCACCTCTCGCGAGGCATGCGGCAATACAGTACGCAACATCACCGCCTGCTATCGCGCGGGGACGTCTGCCACTGAGGCATTCAATGTGCTGCCTTATTCAGAAGCGCTGTTTCGCTATCTCGTTCGCAACAAATACAACCAGAACCTGGGACGGAAATTCAAGATCACGTTTGAAGGTTGTGCAGACGATCATTCGGCTCTGCGAATTCACGATATTGGTTTATGGGCTGTCACCAAAACTCGGAATGGCAAATTGAGGCGCGGCTTCCGAGTTTATTTGGGCGGGGGCCTTGGGGCCGCGCCTCATCTTGGATACCTCTATACGGACTTCTTACCGGCTGAAGAGCTGTTTAATCTGACTGCCGCTGCGCTCAGACTTTTCGACCGCTATGGTGAGCGCAAAGCGCGCATGAAGGCGCGCATGAAATTCCTGGTAGAGTCTCTGGGCTGGGAAGCGTTTCGCATGGCCCTGGACGAAGAGCGGGAACGGGTTGGTCCACTACCGTTAACTAATTATCTGGAAGACAGGGAGGAGTTTACTCCCGAGACCGGGGTAGGCTCGCCAGGTTTGAAAGTGTTGGATACTCGGACCAACGATCCGCAGTTTCAAGTATGGGCACGCGATTCTGTAATCAAGCATAAGATTTCGGGCTTCCGGGGCGTCCACGTGCGCATTAAGTTGGGCGACCTGACAGGAGAGCGTGCGCGAGGTTTGGCCGAAGTTGCCCGCCAGTTCTCGTTCGCTCAACTGAGAATTTCGATCGAGCAGAACATCTACCTCCCTTGGGTAAGAGAAGCGCAGCTTTCGGACCTTTACGCCGCGCTCGCTGAGCTATCACTGGCCGAGCGAGGCGTGGGGACGATTACCGATGTGACGACGTGTCCAGGGTCTGACACGTGCCGTCTCGGTATCGCCTCGGCCAAAGGACTTGGCAGCGCACTCGGTAGCGCTGTCGGCAGAGCGCTTGGAGACACCCCCACGGATTCACCAGCACATCCTGCCCAGCCTGGTTTGCATAGCGAGCTTTTTAGACAATTGCGCATAAAGGTCTCCGGATGCCCCAATGGCTGTGCACAACATTCGATTGCCGATATTGGATTTTATGCGGCGGCTCTTTCGTATGAAGAACGTAGCGTGCCGGCCTATTTTGTGACTGTGGGCGGCCAGACATCGCCCCATAGTGCACAGTTTGGTTCACTTCTCGGCAAGTTTCCCGCGAAAAACTGCGTGACGTTGACTGAAACACTTCTTGGCCTTTACCAAACGGAGAGACTCCCGGCTGAGAATTTCACCTCTTTCACTGAACGGATCGGAACGAAACGCCTGAAGGAAATACTCGATCCGTTGAGGCAGGTTCCTTCATTTGAGATCGACCGTTCGTTTTACGAAGACTACGGGCACGAGCATGAAGGTTTTGCGGTTCGCCGTGGGGTAAAGGGTGAATGCGCCGGTTCAACTGTAGCGGAGACCTTGCCCACAATCGAGGCAGCGCGGGAACGATTAGCCCAGGCGGAGGCATTGATCTACCACAGGGAATATGAAGACGCGGGTCTCGCCGCTTATGAAGCAGCAGCGGCCGCTGCTCGTGTTCCGCTCTATGAAAGGCTGGTGGATCCTTTCACTGCAGATGAGGCTCTTTGGGAATTCGAGAACTTGTTTGTTTTATCCGGTCAGACCGGAGCGATGTGGGAGGACATTTCATCTCGTTTTGAAGAGCTGAAGAATGCTGTCCGCCAAACTTCAAATGTCAGCGAAACTTCAGCCGCCGGTGAGGCAATGGAAGCCGATCGTGGAGAGCAGGGACAAGCTAGAGTCTATCGGACACCTGAAGAGGCGGCACGAAAGATCCTCGACGAAGCCCGGAAGTTTGTAAATTACTGCGCCGCACCGATACGTGACGAGTCGGGGGTAGCCGCATGAAAGACGAAATTCGACGTGGAGTACTGGTTGTCGGTCACGGCAGCCGTCGCGCGGAAGCAAACGAAGATGTGCGGGAGGTAGCAGTGAGCATCGGCAAACGTGGCGGCTTTGTGCTGGTCCAACCTGCCTTCCTGGAAATTGAACATCCGAACGTCGCCGAAGGCTTCGCGCGGTTGGTCGAACGAGGAGCGCGCGATATTACAGTGCACCCGTATTTTCTCTCGCCGGGAAGACACACATGCGGCGATATTCCGGTGAAAGTCTCGGAAGCAGCCAGCCACTATCCCGGTATCAACTATCGGATAACCAGGCCGCTTTCAGCGCACCCTTTGGTGATTGAAGCATCGATTGAACGCATATCTGAAAGCATTCATCTTGAGGGTTATGACAACGCGCCGGATGCCTTGCATCGGGGCTGCCGGGCGGAACGCGGCACAGTCTATCTCGTCGGCGCAGGGCCCGGTGATCCAGGCCTGCTGACGTTGAGCGCGCTGGCCCTTCTCAAATCATGCGATACGCTCATTTATGACTATCTCGTCAACCCGGAATTGCTCAGCCACGTTCAGGCGTCAGCCGAACGGATTTACGTTGGCAAAATCGCCGGCGGGCGGAACACACCACAGCGGCAGATCAATCATTTACTCATTCAACACGCCCGAGCAGGAAAGCGAGTCGTACGGCTAAAGGGGGGCGATCCGTTTCTATTCGGACGTGGCGGCGAAGAGGCTGAGGCACTCGTGGAGGCAGGCATATCGTTTGAAGTAGTCCCCGGAGTCAGCTCGGCGCTGGCCGTTCCAGCCTACGCGGGCATCCCATTGACTCATCGCGGAATGTCTTCCTCCGTGGCTGTGATCACCGGCACTCGCGGCGGTGATGGGGCGTACGAATCCGGGGCTTTAGCGCATCTTGCAACAGCAGGCACGGTCGTTGTGTTGATGGGGGTGGCCCACCTGCGGGAGATTGCGAACGACCTTGTTAATTCGGGACGCTCGGCGGAAACGCCCGCCGCCGTCATTCGCTGGGGCACCTACAACGGTCAGGAAACTGTGACGGGCACACTCAGCACTATTGCTGAGGAAGCTGAACGCGCCGGTATGCGCGCGCCAGCTGTGATCATCGTAGGCGAGGTTGTCCGGTTGCGTGAACGCCTTAACTGGTTTGAGCAGAATCTCGATGTTGTCGATGAAGAAGAGTTGAAACCTATGCTCGCGGTAGCGTGTTAAAAACACGATGCAATGAGAGACGGGTTTATCATTCTTGAGGGAGATTTTCATGTCTTTGGCTGCGCCGCCGATCAGCGAGGAGACCATAGATATAGATTGGAGAGCTATCTCCAACGAATTTGAGGCGGCGTCTCCGGAAGCCATACTTCGTTGGGCCATCGAGGAGTTTTCCCCGGATGTCGCGCTCGCTACCGGTTTCGGTGCCGAAGGTTGTGTGCTGGTGTCGATGTTGTCCGCTATCGGGCCTCCAAAGACTGGCGCGCGCACGCGTATTTTTTATCTTGATACAGACCTGCTCTTTCCGGAGACCTACGCTTTGCGGGATCAGCTCGAAGCGCGCTATGGCGTTCATTTCGAGCGACGTGCAACCAGCCTCTCGGTTAGCGAGCAAGCCGCTCAATATGGGGAGCGGTTGTGGGAACGTGAACCTGATCTTTGCTGCCGTCTTCGCAAAGTGGAACCGCTAGGGGAAATGTTGAAGGGGATGCGTGCCTGGGTGACCGCCATTCGCCGGGATCAGTCGCCCGCGCGCGCGCGGATAAGTTTTGTTGAGCGGGACGAAAAGTTTGGTCTCATCAAGATCAATCCGCTTGCTGCCTGGTCAGCGAGTGACGTTTGGAACTACATCGCGAAGCACGACGTGCCGTATAACATGCTTCACGACCAGGGCTATCCGTCGGTCGGTTGCGTGCCGTGTACGACGCCTGTGCAAATCGGTGAGTCGGCACGCGCTGGGCGTTGGCGCGGTACTGGTAAGAGCGAATGCGGAATTCATGAAGGACCTAAATGGTGAATGGTCAATGGTAAATGGCGACGCAATCTGGTGGCGGAGGCCAAATCAAATCTATTAAGGATCAAATTAGTATGAAACTTATCCGACCCCACGGGGGTACGTTAGTTAACAGGGAGGTGTCAGGGTCTGAATGTGCACGGCTGATTGAATCTGCCGCGGACATGCCGGCGCTTCGTCTGGGCGCGCGGGAAATTTCGGATCTGGAGATGATTGCCACTGGTGCCTATTCGCCCCTCGAAGGGTTTCTAGATCGATCCGACTACAGTGCGGTCTGTTCCGATATGCGTCTGGCAAACGGTGTGGCATGGCCTATCCCGGTGACGCTTCCACTCACAGATGAACAAGCCGGCGCCATTCGCCAATTTGAGGACGTGGCGCTGTATCAGGAAGGCCATCTGCTTGGTATACTTCATCTCGCCGACAAGTATCGTTACGACAGAGTGCGGGAAGCCGAGCTCGTATATCGCACGACGGACCAGGCTCATCCCGGCGTCAGCAGGCTCTACAATCAGGGCGACTGGTTGCTGGGAGGGAAGATTAGTCTGGTCAATCGTCCAATCAATCCTGGTTTCAAGGAATATCGAAGGGACCCGTCAGCGACACGCGCTCTTTTCCTGGAGCGTGGCTGGCGGCGCGTCGTTGGTTTTCAAACGCGCAATCCGGTTCATCGCGCCCATGAATACATGCAAAAGTGTGCGCTGGAAATTGCTGATGGGCTCCTTTTGCATCCGCTCGTGGGTGAAACGAAAGCCGACGACGTTCCTGCAGATGTGCGTATGCAGTCGTATGAAGCCATACTTGCGGGATACTATCCCGCATCGCGCACGATCCTTTCGATTATGCCTGCCGCAATGCGCTACGCCGGTCCGCGCGAAGCGATCTTTCATGCGTTGATTAGAAAGAACTACGGCTGCTCGCACTTCATCGTGGGTCGCGATCATGCCGGAGTCGGTAGCTACTACGGAACGTATGACGCGCAACACATCTTCGACGAGTTCGAACCGGAAGAGTTGGGTATTACACCACTGTTTTTTGACCACACTTTCTACTGCCGGACGTGTGCAGCAATGGCCTCGAGTAAGACGTGTCCGCACGAAACGTCGGCACATGTGACCTTGTCAGGCACAAAGGTTCGGGAGCTGTTAAGCGCTGGACAGTTGCCCCCGGTCGAGTTTTCACGACCTGAGGTAGCCCAGGTGCTTATAGATGCGCAGCAACAGTAGTCATTAGTCAGTTGCGGGTCTTTGTTTTGGGACTTTGGCCTTTGGTTTTGATTTCTGTGGGAAGAGTCAATTTTCGTAGAACGTGATAATGAGCGCCAACATCAAAGACCAAAGACCAAAGACCAAAGACCAAAGACCTAAGACCAAAGACCAAAGACCAAAGACCTGCAACGGACTACTGACAACGGACCACCGCCGACGGACCACGGGTCAATCGAGGGGAGCAAACAAATTGAGTAGTAGAAAAGGTTTCACCGTATGGTTGACTGGCCTGTCCGGAGCGGGCAAGACTACGTTGGCTACGCTGCTGGCGACGGAACTACGCGCCCGTGGTGTCAGGATAGAAGTCCTGGACGGAGACGAGGTTCGCACCAATCTTTCAAAGGGATTGGGTTTCTCTAAAGAAGACCGCGACATCAACATCCGCCGTATCGGTTACGTCTGTCGGCTGCTCTCGCGCAACGGCGTCGGCACGTTGTCTGCGGCCATCTCGCCCTATAGCGCGATACGAGACGAGGTCCGCCTCGCGATTGAACAGGAGGGGGCCAAATTCATCGAAGTCTTCGTGAAGTGCCCGATTACGGTCCTCGCCAAACGCGATGTGAAAGGGCTCTACCAAAAAGCGCTCTCCGGGGAGCTCAAAGGGTTTACCGGCGTTTCTGATCCATACGAAGAGCCACTTGCCCCCGACGTTGTGGTTGAGACAGATCGGGAATCTCTTGACTTCAGTATCGAGAAGATTCTTCAAGCGCTTGAACAACGTGGTTTGATACCGAACGCAGACCTAAACAGGCCGCGCAGAGTGCGTTCTGTTCTTTCACAGAGTTGGAAACGGCACGCGCAGCGCTCGAGCACCGTTAGGGGCGCTGGCCGTGGTAGAAGCCTGATACTTCTGAAGAGATTGTTTCTCAAAAGACAGATAAGGAAAAGATGATGGCTAACGAACACGACAATTCAGAACTCCATTTCAACACGCTCGCGATTCACGGTGGTCAGACACCCGATCCGACCACTAACGCGCGCGCCGTACCCATTTACCAGACTACTTCCTACGTTTTTGACGATACTGATCACGCCGCTCGCCTCTTCGCGCTGCAGGAGTTTGGAAATATCTACACGCGAATCATGAACCCGACTACCGATGTTTTTGAAAAGCGAATGGCAGCACTCGAGAGCGGTGTAGCGGCGCTGGGTATGGCGTCGGGTCAGGCTGCGGAGACACTCACAGTACTTACTTTGGCAAAGGCAGGAGATGAGATTCTCTCGACCACGTCGTTATATGGGGGCACGTACAATCTTTTCCATTACACGTTACCGAGACTCGGCATCACTGTGCGCTTCGTTGATGGGGCGGACTATGATGGTTTACGCGCCGCCATCAATGACAAGACAAAGGCTGTTTACTCGGAAACGGTTGGCAACCCCAAGCTCGACATAATCGACATCGAGCGCCTGGCTGAAATTGCACACGAGCAGCGATTGCCGCTCATCATCGACAACACAACTCCTTCGCCCGCTTTATGCCGGCCTATCGAGTGGGGTGCTGACATCACGGTTAACTCGGCCACAAAGTTTATCGGCGGGCATGGCACGTCGATCGGGGGCGTGATTGTCGACTCCGGCAAGTTTGATTGGAAGGCATCCGGGCGCTTCCCTGATTTCACCGATCCCGATCCGTCTTATCACGGTGTCTCCTATACAGAAGCTTTTGGGCCGTTGGCGTTTATCATCAAAGCACGGGTACAAGTGTTGCGCGACACAGGCGGATGTCTATCGCCGTTCAACTCGTTCCTGCTATTACAGGGTGCGGAGACGTTGCACCTGCGCATGCAGCGTCACTCGGAAAACGCCTTAACGGTAGCCCGGTTTCTGGAAAAACATGAAGAAGTGGAATGGTTGAATTATCCCGGTCTGGAGTCCAGTCCCTACTACGCGCTCGCTCAAAAATATTTGCCCGACGGCGCCGGCGCGCTAATCACGTTTGGCATACGTGGAGGCACCCAAGCAGCCAAGAGCTTTATCAATTCACTGCAGATTTTTAGCCTTCTCGCTAACATTGGCGACGCGAAATCGCTGGTCATTCACCCGGCCTCAACCACGCACCAACAGCTTACAGAGGCGGAGCAACGGGCCACTGGCACAACGCCCGAACTGATTCGCCTATCGGTCGGCATCGAAGACGTTCGGGACATAATTGCAGATCTTGATCAGGCGCTGACAAAGAGTGGCCGAGCCTTGTCTGAATCGCCAGAAGGTAAGAAAGTCGCGGGAGCGGGCACACCATAAAGGAGCGGGCACACCATAAAGATGAGCGTTGCGTTAGAACCCACAGTTGAAGCTGATTTTACTTTCGGGGCAAACAAACCGTTCACGCTCAACTCTGGTGAAACACTGCAGCCGGTCACGCTTCGTTATGCGCTTTACGGAGAACTAAATGAAGCGCGTGACAATGCGTTGCTTGTTTGTCATGCATTATCTGGTTCGGCAAGGGTGGCGGACTGGTGGCCGCAGTTGATTGGCCCTGCCCAAGCCTTCGACACAAACCGCTACTGTGTTATCGGCGTAAACGCTATCGGATCGTGTTACGGGTCGACTGGCCCACTTTCTGAGAATCCGCAAACACCTCACGTACCTTACGGCAGCAATTTTCCCCTACTCTCAATCAACGACATCGTAAGAACACAAGCGCTGCTGCTGGACCATCTGGGCGTCGAGCGACTTAAGGCGGTCATCGGAGGCTCAATTGGAGGAATGCAAGCTTTGAGTTGGGCAGTGGATTTCCCGGAGCGAGTCGAGCGGTGTATTGCCATTGGTGCTACACCCCTCTCAGCCCTGGGTCTCGCCCTTAATCACCTGCAGCGGCAAGCGATTCGCAACGACCCGGCATGGCTAGATGGTCAATACGCACCGGACAGGCGGCCGGTGGCGGGGTTGGCTTTGGCGCGTGCGATCGCGATTTGTAGTTACAAATCATCGGTACTCTTTTCGGAGCGTTTCGCGCGGCGGCCTGACCGAAGCGGCGAGAATCCGCGGCGTTCATTGACCGCACGTTACGACATTGCAGGCTATTTGGACTATCAGGGCTCGATCTTTACTTCGCGTTTTGACGCTAACTCCTACCTCGTGCTCTCGAAGGCGATGGATACATTTGATCTTGCTGAGGGCGATAGATCCGACCCTTCGCCTGAGGGCGCCCTGCAGCGGATTCGCGCACGGCTGTTACTGGTTGGCATCTCTTCAGACTGGCTCTTTCCGGCAAGCGACGTGCGAGCACTTGCCCGGGCTGCAAAGGCAGCCGGAGTTAAAGCAAGTTATGCTGAGCTTACTTCATCGCATGGGCACGACGGATTTCTCGCGGAGGCAGCACAGCTAGGCCCGATTATCAAAACGTATCTTGAAGAAGAGCGGCCAGCTTTTGCCGAAGCCGGCCCCCGATAAAGAAGCCGGCAATGACTGCGGAAAGAAAATGGGGTAGTGTCCTAATTTCAGTTTCTCTGTGAAGCCTCCGTGTGCTCTGTGCCTCTGTGGTAAATAAGCCTTGAGTAAATACTCACCACAGAGACACGGAGAACACAAAGGAAGCACAGAGAATTTCAATAAGGACACCACCGAAAATGGGATGATTGAAGTACGTTTGAGTGCAGAAATTGAAACTGCACCAGTAGGTAGTGTCCTAATCTAAAACCGTACTACGCAAACTGTGGCACAGTCTTTGTTCCGCGTGTTTCTCTTAACAGGACTCTTTTATTGCCGAACGGCTAAGACAGAGTATAAGACCGCTACCACGTTCGCCCGCAGGGCAGCTATCTACTTGGGCGAGGACGGTTGCGCCCTATTTCTTGCGAGCCTGTTTAGCGGGCTTCTTAGCCGGTGCTTTGGTGGCAGCTTTTTGAGGTTCAAGAAATGTTATGGACGGTAAGAGCACGGCAGGAAAACGTCCCCGTCCGGTTATGTGAAGCAGTGTTTCTCGTGCCGCCGAATAGAGAGGGGCAGGGCAATTGACTTTCGCCATTTGCTCGACGCGGTCAATTGGGTACGCATCAATTACTGAGAAGAAGCCAACATACGTTATTTGAAAGGTATAAGGATACGTTCCTTCTTTCTCATCTTTGGAGCGAACGGTTACCTCACACCTCCACAAACGGGCATCATTGCCGCGCATCTGTGTGTTGGCGTCCACTTCAATGTCCAACTGATCATACTTAATACCTGTTGGAACTTCGGTTAACGGAGAAATGAGGGCGAATCGAAGTTCCTTTAGCAGAAAGTCTTCAAGCCGCAGCGGCGAAAGTTGCATATTTGGGCACCTCCTCCTGCGTCTCCTCGATGCCCTCGATCTTTGGTTCTAAGACAGTGTCTGAGCTATCAATCACGGTGCTACTCAGACGCTTGCGAACCGACAGGCCTTGCTCGATCTTCAGCAAACTCTCTTTCTGTCGAATGAGATCGGCTGTTGCTTGTTGTGATTGACCACTGACGGCTAATTCCATCACCTCGATTTCTGGCTGAAGGAAATCGGCGTCAACTAGCAAAACATCAAAGAACGACTCCTTGGCGTCCTTCTCGCTTTTTGGAGGCCTTCCGCCCCTACGTCCGTTTTCTCTTGCCGCGGCGGCTTTCGCAATTGTAGAAACACTTCCGCCCTTCCGCCCAAGTTCTCGCATCAACACCTGGCTGCCAAATACCGTCGCAATTAGGCCGCCAACTGTGAAATCCTGATCCAGCCGCTCCCATTGCAAAGACGTGCCACTCGGACGCAATTTAACCGCAGCTATATCCTTGGGATCAGTCTGGTTAAACTCCGGCAAAGCGGAAATTGGCGTAGTAATTGTTGATCCGTTTTCAAGTCGAACGACTAAACTTCTACTACGATTGTCGTAAAACGCCTCAGCAGCTCGAAGTTCTGCTTGCGGTGTCGCGTTTTGAAGTTCCGCGTATTGCCGCTCAAATTCTTCGTCGCTTACCCTTCTTTTTTCCTTGATGCTCATAACTAGGTCTCTTCGGTACTCTCCACTTACTTAGACACCATTCCTGTAAATCGGTTACATGGTCTAGCGCCTTGCGAATATCAGGTTTTGACATGCTAGAAGGTATAGACGCATTAAGAGAGGGTAAAGTTCGCTCATCTCCAAGATTGATAACCACTTCATGCTCTGCTCTTATGACGTGGGCGTGCGGCCAAGGATGTTCGTCCCTGTAATGCACAATCACGTCAAAGCCGTCTATTCTTTTTGAAGGCAACCTGCGCCGTCCTTTAGTATAACCCAAGCGCTTGGGTTTTTAAAGAGCTAATTTAGTTCAAGCGTTACACCTTTGTATCCTTACATTTACCTGTGATAGCGTCTTAATGCGGAGGCTGCGGGAATCGAACCCCACGGCGCAAACCGACCCTTTGGGTGTAAATCCCATTACGCTGGCCACAGCAAGGGGCAGCCTCCACAATCTTGATTTTTGGCTTGACGGATTAGGTAGGAGTGCTAAGATACACGACAGCCGAATCGCCAAGCGGCAAAATTCTTCTCAGAACAAATTGGCTTGATTAACGATGACGCGGGATTACGGCCCGCGTTTTTCGTTGCTCTTTAGCTTACATTGCTGGCCTCCAGACAAATAAAAAACTCGCTCTAACGAAAGAGACACTTTGCCCCGGCAAAAGCTATGGCGGGGGGCATCGCGTATCTTTCGTCACAGCGAGTTCCAATAATTCACTCTACCGGGCAAGAAGATTTAGAGTGATGGCATTCTCTCTATGAACTTTTGTCAAAACTATGAATTGCGCTTGTCTCCTTAATTGTCCCTTGGTTAAGCGTTTTCTTTCTTGCCCCATCTTGGATGTGGATAAGATACCCAAGACGCTGCTAGTTGTTCCTGTTAGTTCAGGTCACGCAATTCAAAGATTCTGAACGGGATGTTAGCGCGGAATAAAAATCTGCGCAACTATAAAATGATCCCGCTCAATAACTTAGCGGAAGGGTGGGCCTACAATAAGGTGGGGTCTACTTAGCGGCAGCATTCAAGGTATCGCGTATCCAGGTTGATAGGTCTTTGCCTTCCGACTTTGCGGCCTTCTGATATGCGCTCTTTTCAGTCTCTTGTACACGCGACTGCAACACTACACTCCGCGCATCTTTACCGAGGCTTGGTCTACCGACCTTTGGTTTTTTGTCTCGCATTTTTAATCTCCGCTGCTACAGCAACCTTGACCGCAGTTTGCGGTGAATCTACGGGCGGTAGTTCAAGCACAGTTACATATCGACGGGCTTGATCATCTTCGCCGGTAGCGTGTCCCCATGCGTATGCGCGTTTGGCTTTAGGATGCCCGCGAATATCAAACACTTCGACTTCACCTTGCCATAGCGTCTCCCCGTGAAATTCCTCGACTACAGGTACACTCTCAACATAGGTTGACGAGCAACCGTGAAGATTGAGAATTGCCGCTTGTAATTCCGCGATATAGTCCATTAGCTCACAGCCTCAACTAGATCGCCATAAGACCAAAAGTTACGCTCAACTCCCGCAGCCATAGCCGGGGTCATTTTCAATGACCGATGCGACTTCACAAAGTTATGGCTGGCGAAATTAAGCGCAACCGCAGCCTCAAAGTTTTCTCGCTTTTTCGAGAATGCCAGAGTCAAACGATTCAGTCTCTTAACGTGTAAACGAGTCGAAGCGTTTAAGCGTTCAACGTAGGACGTGGAAACGTCCTTAGGGTTTGGAGTTCCCATGATCCAAATCTTCTCGCTCGACTTGATGCGCGGTTGACTGTATTTACGTTCGGGATTGTACGTACCATCCTCCGATGAGTAGGACTTTACAATTTGCGCGTAATCCACTTCCCGGCCAAAGGCAAACTCAATCGCTTCGGGATAGGCGTTCATAGCATCGGTAGAAATCTGAACGCGGTTATTAAGACGCGATGCCAAGTCACTAATGAAGGCTGCCGTGTTTTCAATGTCGCGCTTGTTGCAAACGTGGTATGAGGGGACTAACTTCGTTTCCGCGTCAATCGCGCAATAAGTCCAGACAGTGCCTAGCGTTGGATCGTCAGTGTCTTTGACATGGGCTTGCTTCTTGCCAATAAACCCCCAAATTTCGTCTAACTCAAGACGCTTGCATTCGAGGTTCCGCATCTTCTCATCCAGCAGCTTGGCGCAACCTTGACCGATGCGAACGCCCAAGCGCATGATCGTGTCCCGGTGAATCCCTGTCATTCTCTCAATCGACCGGATACTAGAACCCTCAGCTAGGGCCGCTGTAACTGCAATCTGTTTGTCTTTGCTTAAGAAGTAGTTTGACATTGTTTCCGTTCTCCAGTAAAAATACTGTACTACGGAAACTATTGGCTGTCAACGACTATTATTGTAGTACCGGATTTATTTTAAGGTGGAGTTTCTGGCGAGGTAAGCCCGTATGCCGAATATCAACTGGACGGCTGTGGCGGTGGTTATCGCGGCGATTGTGCCGTTTGTTAACAGCCTGTTCCAGCATTGGCTCAAGTCTCGTTCGGAGAGCCAAAACGCAACTGCAAATCCGGCGTTAAACCAGCCGAGCGCTAGCACCCAACGAGGTATTAAGAGGCGGCGGTCGCGTTAAACTCCATTCAGCTTATTTGGCGTAACTCGTCGCCTCCTAGGTCGTTTAATTCGCTATTTCTTATAGCTCTCTCGACGCTCTTATTTATTTGCGTGCAAGCATTCCCTTGGGCCATGCACAGCATTTCAGCCCAACCACGTTCAGAACCTATAGCACCGGCTGAGCTAGTAACGTTAAAGCGATACGGTATCCACTGGGACGAGCATCAAAATCCTCTTTGCCCTGTTTGCAACGTACTTCTGTCTCTGAAGCATAGCGTGATTGCAAACCAGCCTCCCGAATACGTTCAATGCCCTAAATGTTTAAACGCGTATCTCCTTCTTGATGATCGAGGGAATTGGGTTTCTCTTAAAAAGGCTAAGACTCAGATACGTGCGATAAAATAAATTCTCGAATTCAGATTAGGACACTACCGCACCAGTCAGACCTGACCGAAAGTCGAAAGTAAAAAACAAGTAAGCCAGTAGATAAGTAATTGAGAGAGTGAGTTATTAGGGCGCCAGGGGGAGAGGAAAACGGGAGCGCTAAGATTCGCAAAAAAAGTGGTCTAAAAGAAA
>WNGE01008555.1_pt1 | contig 15597 bp, 15 predicted proteins | sample 5400651 | NCBI WGS metagenome assembly WNGE01 (sample SAMN13153370, study PRJNA577476) | soil metagenome | isolation source: 60 cm soil or saprolite under grassland replicate 2 | place: USA:California | collected 2016-06-15 | reverse complement strand
TCGAAAAACCCTGGAGCGTGTTCACCATGAGAAGTTTGATTGGAAGCCACATGAAAAGTCGACGGCCATGGGCGGGCTGGCTACGCACTTGAGCAATCTACCAACGTGGGCGGTTTATGCGATTGATCAGGACTCGCTGGATCTTGCACCCGGTGGCAAGCCGCTGCCGCCAGCCGAGTTGGCGAAGTCGGAGGCAGAGCTTTTGGCTATATTTGATGCGAATTCCGCAAAAGCAAGAGCCGCGATTGCCGGCGCGAGTGACGAAGCCTTATTTAAGCCCTGGACGTTGATGTCAAACGGAAACGAGATCCTAACTTTCCCGAAGATATCGGTGCTGCGCAGCTTCGTGATGAACCACATCATCCATCATCGCGCACAACTCGGGGTGTACCTGCGATTGAACGACATACCCGTGCCGCCAATCTACGGTCCATCCGCGGATGAGAGCCCGTTTTGAGAACACTGAGCTTCTAGAACAACTGGAACTTGATTGTTAGATATTTCTTCGGGTTCTGGCGGAAGTCGTACATCAACTTCACGCCTTCCGACGATAGTTGATTGACATTGGAGTAGAGTGCTTCGTCTGTCAGCAGTTTTCCGACTGTCCCTTCACCGCGCTCAGCTGACGAGACGATATTGTCAATTCGTTCAGCTGTCGTATTGAAGCGGGCAATGGCGGCGCGGGCCTCGTTATACATTTGCTCGTCTTTGATCAGTCTGCCGAGAGTACCGTGGCCGGCATTGATGTCAGCAATCATGAGGTTGATTTGATCTACTGAACGATCGAGCCGGTCAGCTGTGCGATTGATTCGATTGTAGAGTTCGTCGTTTGTGAGAAGTTTGCCGGCTGTGCCCCGTCCGGCGCGCAAGTCGACCGCAATCTCTCGCAACTGCAAGGCGATCTCGTTGGCGTTATTGTATAGCGCAGGATCATTTACAAACCGGGCCGCCGAGCCGTTTCCGGATCTAACCAGACGCATCACATCCTCGGTTTCTCGGACGGTTGCGTTGAGGTTGTTATAGAGCGCCTCATCGATGAATAACCGTCCGACCGTCCCCTTGCCCTCCTGTACGTCTGTCACTATTACACTGAGCTGATCAGAGAGCTTACTGAGACGTTGGGCCAGATCGGTGCCCGAGGTAGCGAAGTCGTTTACCGTATTCGCGCTGGAGGAACGCAGGATGTAGTAATCTTTTACCTGCGGAGCCAATGCCGTTCCCGGGCTAATGTTGATCAGCATTTCGTTTCCCAGCAAGCTGGGTGAACCCTGGGTTGCTGTAGAATCCTCGCGTACGCGTTCGGTGGATGGGCGGCCGTCAATAACGGCGTCGATGGTCATCAATGCTTCAACGCGTGGTGCATTTGGCTCCGTAGAAGGTGGCAAGAGAGTAATGCCCTCTACCTTTCCGACCCTAACGCCGGAGAGGCGAACTTCCGATCCTTTACGCAGACCATTTGCATCAGCAAAACGCGCTTTCAGGTGAAGCTTCTTCTTAAACGGGTTAATGTCGCCGGAGGCGTTGAGTATCAGAAAAATCAAGATGACTATGGACAGCAGCACGAATATGCCGACACGCAATTGATTCAAGCTTACCGTTTTTGTTGATCTTGGCATGGCGCAAATCTAAGGATGAAGTAGGAAGAATGAAAGATGAAACCGGTTGGACGCGAAGTCCGAAGACCCATCGTGGTTTCTCTCATTCATCCTTCGTCCCTCATCCTTCATCCTTTCTGATCAGTGTCCACGAAGAAACTTCTGAATGTATGGGTCCTCAGCCTTGCGCAGACTTTCGTCAGTGCCGCTAAAAATTATATTGCCCTCGCGCATCATCATCACTTTGCTGTTGATTAGACAAAGACGCTCGCCCTCGCGCTCAAAAACTACCTGACCCTCTTCGTTTACAACGGCGTATTCAGAGCACAGGTAATCGAGGTTGTTCATCTCGTGGGTCACGAATATAGAGGACACATCTTCCAGGTCTCGAAGCTTCATAGCGAGTTCGCAGATTGTGCGCGCGGTTGGCGGGTCGAGACCAGCCGTTGGCTCGTCGAAGAGTACGATCTTCGGATCGCCAATCAGGGCGCGGGCAATGCCGACGCGCCGGCGCATGCCCCCCGAGAGTTCCGACGGCATCTTGTCGATGGCGTCTTCGAGATTAACGAAGCGAAGCATGCGCCGCACCTCAGGCTCGACTTCCTCCTCCGCCAGCCCCTGCTCGTGCAAGCGATAGGCGACGTTATCGTAGACCGACAATGAATCAAAAAGCGCGCCCTCCTGGAACACCATCCCAATCTTCTTGCGCACGTTCATCATTTGGACTTCGTTGTAGTCAGTAATGTCTTCGCCGTCAACGAAAATTCGTCCCTGGTCAGGCTTCAGCAAACCCAGTACGAGCTTGATGATTGTAGACTTGCCGCCGCCTGAGCCGCCGAGAATGATCTTTGTCTCGCCCTTCATGACCCTGAAGCTGAGTTTGTTTAGTACCATTCGATCGTCGAAGGCGAGCACCACGTCGCGAAACTCAATGGCAGGCACGGCTCGAAGGCTGTCATCGATATGGGCAAAAGTGGAACCGGCCGCATTTTGGCTGACCTGTCCGGAGCTGATGTGAATTGAGTCTGTCGTTGATAGAGCCATCGTTTGTTTAAGACGCTAACTTGTGGGCATTCCCAAAATATATTGCAGAGCTCGGGCGAGAAAAAAGTCGGAAATGATCACGACAATCGAGGCAGTCACAACGGCTCGCGTTGTCGATCTTCCTACTCCCACGGTGCCGCCCTCTGTGTTCAGGCCTTTGTAACAGGCAATCGATCCAATAATCACAGCGAAGCAAGTCGGTTTTATTACACCGCCAATAATATCATCGGTGGTAATTCCATCACGAACTGCAGTGAAAAATTCACTCGTTGACAGGCCGTAGAGGCTGGTTGCGGCAAATGCTCCGCCGGCGATTCCCACGCAATCCGCGAGGACAGTGAGCAGCGGCAAAGTGATAAGCAGGGCAATTATCCGAGGAGCCACTAGTTTCCGTACCGGGTCGGTGCCAAGGGCCCGCATCGCGTCGATCTGCTGAGAAACAGTCATAGACCCAAGCTCAGCAGCAATAGCCGAACCTACCCGTCCGGTGACCATCAAGGCTGTCAGCACTGGACCCAATTCGCGAACCAGAGACACCGCTACCAGCCGACCCGTTTGGGTTTGCTGGCCCCAGTACGCCAGCGTTGGATAGGTCTGCACAGCAAGCACACCGCCGGTGAAGAATCCAGTTAACAGAATAATAGTGAGCGAACCGACGCCAATCACATCCATTTGCGAAATTGCTTCGGAAAGATAGCGCGGGCCTTTGAAAACGCCACCAACCGCACGTGCGGTCATCAGCGTGGTTTCTTGCAGCTCGAAGATAGAGCGCGTAACGAAATTCATCTAGGGGCTGATAAAGGAGCTAGCTAGCAACGGCCTCGCGTTTTCGTCGGTGGACTTCGCCTTGGCCGCTGTTGCTACGTCTGAAGAATCGTGACCGTAACCCTTCTTTCGAAAGCCTTGGCCTCTGATAGGACGACGGCTACATCTGAAAAGAGCGGCTTATCATGCGCAAAATCTACGCAATGCGTCAAGCTTCAAGATATTGCGTGTGGGCCGCGGACAGCGGATGGCGTGCGGATTGTAACAATAGGAAGCGGTCAGCGATTCGCCAACCTGCCGGATTTGCTGGCACCTTCCAGCAGGCTTAAAGGCGTGGGCGGCGTGGGTTTTGGCGACGAGGAAGCAGTGGTCCGAGGCCATTGCGTTGATTCTGCAAACTACGAGAGCGCTCCTCTTTCAGCTTTTGTCTCTCGTCGCGGTTATTCAGCAAGCGCTCCCGCCTGAACTCTCTGGCTTGCTGTTGTAACGATCGCAGGACATTTCTTTGTTCCGGAGTCAAAACTCGCCTGATTCTGATTTCCGTCAAGATTCTCATTCGCATCGCCGCTGCCTGAGCTGTTGCCACCTCGCTCACACGCTGTTCGACTACAGACTCATCAGGGTTATCAGAATCCAACGCCGACTCAAGCTGTCGGTTAGCATCGCGAACGCGTTCATTGATCGCAGCCCGCTCTGTTTTGCTCTGTTCTCGGATAGAACGTATTTGTTCGCGCTGCTCGGGTGTCAGATTCAGTTGACGAATGGGATCCACGCCCTGTTGAGTTTCCGGACTGGCCGGCTGCTGCTGATCTGTCTGCCCATAAATAGTGGGAACTGCGGCGAAGAACATCAGCACTGCAAATAACACTAAGATTTTTCCGTCGTGCCTCATAAAAACCTCATAGATACCTTCATGGTTGTCAAACTTCCGGAGCAAACTGTAGTGCGTTGCTCAATCCACAAACTAACAGTTTGCGTGATAGTACCGTTATTGATTAATCCGGTCGCCGAGCAGATCAAGGTCGCTCTCACTCTTCACGGATATCAACCTCAAATCTGCAGCCAGTTGCTCGCGCTCAGTCTTCGAGAGGGGGCGTCGTGCCTTCTGATTCGAAAGATTAAAGGCCACAGTGTTGCCGCGGTTAGCCACTCGCCGGCGAGGAGCTTCATCGGCAGTTGCTAGTATAGACTTTGGATTTGGCCGTCTCTGTTTAGAATTCTCTTGTCGGATAAGTTCTTCGCGCACACGCCGCTCGACAATTGCATCGAGTTCTTGCGGCGAATGAGGGGTGCTGCCGGCCACCGCTGCTTTCATCCACAATGGCGAGAGCCTGAAAAATTCTCGCAGCGCTGCCAGCGCTGAAGACTTTTTGTGGTCCACTTTAGTCACCGCCCAAACCGGAGAGCTGGTAACTCCAAGAGCTTCATTGCGCCACGCCACCATCGACTCACGAATGTCGCGAAAAGCCTCGAGCTCCGCATGGCACGAGGCACAAACCTGTACGTGGCGCTGAAAAGTTCGCGCCTCATAATCATTCAACTCGCCATAGAGAAACGTGATTAGATCGTTCTCTCGTCCGCAATTTGGGGCAGCCTCGTCTTTCATTTCACTTTACTCCCACACCTATTCTGCGTTTCGTCCAAATTTCTCAAGTCGCATCTGCAACTGTCTCAATGCCGTGTATAGTCGGCTCTTAACGGTGCTCAGTGGCACGTCGAGCGCTTCGGCAATTTCCTTAAAAGTAAGTTCCTCGAATTCCTTCATCACAACAACTTGCCGTAATTCCACCGGCAAGCTATTCACCGCCAACCGCACGGCCGCCGTAGTTTCCAGGCCCTCAACGACGCTTATCGGCGAATAGCGAATCGGTGCCGCAAAACTCGCCGCATTCTTTTCCTCTTCTGTCTCGAGCGCGCTCTCGTTTCTTATCTTTGCTCTTCGCTTGCGCGTAATGCACTGATTGACGGCGATTCGATGCAACCAGGAGGAGACCTTGGCTTCACCACGAAAGGCGCGTAGATTTCGAAAAGCAGCGAGAAAAGTCTCCTGAGTGGCGTCACGCGCATCGTCCTCACGGCCGAGCATGCCAAAGGCAAGCGCGAAGATTCGTCGCTCCCAGCGCAGTACAATCTCGCCGAAAGCTTCCGCGTCGCCCGTCAAAGCACGTTCTACGATCTGCTCGTCGCTCGTAGCCGTTCCCATCCTATCTATTTGCGAGCCTCCATCGCCCGCGTTTCTGGTTACTCTCAGCCCACGATTTAGGGCATCGCGCTCAACCATTTAGACGTGATTGCCTATATTTAAGTCTAAGAAAAACCGGAGCACGATTGCCGTCGGAGCCTCGGGTTCTGCTTGTCCAGCCGAATCTTGATATGGAACGGGCGAAGGGGCGGCCAACCAAGTTTAACAAACGCGTTGACACACCTAAGTTTACTCGACATAATGAGCCAGCGGCCATTGAGGCTGGTTAGACTTGCTACCTTCCATGGAAAGTTTCACTTCCCAAGACTGATCCCACAACCCTTTTCGAATAAATGCTGGAAAAGATTGGGCGAACTCGCCTGCTATACATTGTCCTCGGCGTGCTGCTGTTGGTCGGGCTCTTGCCACTGGCCTTCGCCGGCACGCTTCTTTCCGGACGGAGCGCTGAACAACTGCGGTCTGTGGAGGGCCGTTATCAAGCGCAGCTGGTGCAAGACAAGGCAAGGCAGATAGAGCTTTACGGCCAGCGCTATCGCGACGTCGTTACCGGAATCGCCCGTGGCTTTGAGTTTGCCGGTGGAATCGAACTCCTCAATGACGTCAGTTATGATTTACGGCTACAAAAAACGCTGGAAGAGGATCCCAACCTGATCGGCTTGGCTATCTGGCCCGTTCGTGGCGAACTGCATCGAGCATTTCAGCCGGACTTGATTCAGCGAGCGGAAGTCGATCAGCGAGTCAGCGAGGTGCTATCAAAGATGAGCGACCGCGGCATTGTGGTGAGCAGGCCGCAGATAATTCGCTCTGGTCAGGAAATGGCGATGACGGTCGCCGCTCCCGTAATGGGTGGTGAAACCGGTCACGAGGTGGTGGCGGCAGTCGTCGCAATCGTTTCGTTTCAGGAAGTTTTCAAAGCGGTTCACCAGTCAACCTCAAGAAGCGAACGGGAGTTGCTGGATGCTGGGCTTCCCGTGGTTTTTGTAGTCGATCAAAATGGGCGTGCTGTTGCGCATCCGGAGGCGAGTGTCGCGTTTTCGGAAAAACCAATGACCGACCTTAAGGTAGTCAGGGATTGGCAGGAATCGGGAAAACAGGTCCAATCAGCGCTGGAGCCATTCAATCTGGTAAGCGACGGTCGAAACGTGGGAATGCTCGGTTCATATGCCACTGCCGAACTGGATAAGAACTCACGGCTTGGTGTCATTGCGATTCAGGATGAATCGGCCGCGCTTGCTTCTGTCAGCGACATGAGGCGACAGACAATTTGGATCAGCATGGTTGCCGCGCTGCTTACCCTCATCATCGGTTTTTTCTTTGCGAAAAAGTTGACACAGCCGGTTCAGGAGTTGGCTGTTGGCGCACATCGCATCGCTTCGGGTGATTTTTCGCAGCGCATCAACGTGCGCAGTCGAACTGAGCTGGGCGACCTTGGACACTCTTTCAATCTGATGACGGACCAGCTCGAGCACTACATCAAAGACTTGCAGCGTTCGGCTGACGAAAACCGGGAATTGTTTCTGGGAACTGTCAAGGGACTGGCCGCGGCAATCGACGGGAAGGACCCTTACACGCGTGGCCATTCTGAGCGAGTATCGCGAATGTCGGTTGCGATCGCCCAGCGCTTAGGACTTCCGGATGACGAATGTGAAAAGATCAGAATCAGTGCGTTGCTTCACGACGTAGGAAAAATTGCCATTGACGATAACATTTTGAAAAAGCCTGCGGCGCTGACAGATGATGAGTTCTTGATTATGAAACAGCATCCGCAGAAGGGCTACAAGATCATGTCGCAGATCAGGGCGATGAAAGAATTCCTGCCCGGTATGTACATGCATCATGAGATGATCAACGGCCAGGGTTACCCGCAGGGTCTGAAGGGTGATGAGATTCCATTGATGGCAAAAGTTGTCGCAGTGGCTGACACGTTCGACGCCATGACTACTGACCGTCCGTATCAGCAGGCGATGAAGTTCGATGATGCCGTGGCTCGGATACAGAGTTTTGTAGGAACTCGGTACGACGCGAGCGTCGTTTCCGCCTTCGTGGAAGCATGTGAGGAAGGCCAAATTCGACCAGGATCAGTCAAACTTAAAAGCCGCACCTCTCCGGAAACCAAAATACCAGCGCCATCCGTTAAGACACCTCAGCTTGAGCCCGTCCCGGTTTCATAATAATGATTTGGAGTCCGAGCTTTAGCTTGCGTGCTCTACCTGCCGCAACCTAAGAGTTGTACGCTCAACTCCTAAGCCGCAATTATTTCAGCAGCCGCGTCCTTTTTGTTAGGACGCGGCTGTTGTGCATATAATCAACATTTCCGTACAAGCATTAGTAGTTGATTGATCAAATCTATGGGGCTTTTCTGGAAACGTAAGAGCGGCGACCAGTTTGTTTCGCTCAAACTAAACGAACCGCTGCCTGAGAAGACGGCTACAAGCACAGCCGTCGAGACGCCTGAAACATCGGCCGATAAAGGCTCGCGCGCCACGGCAGAAGGTGTGTCCGCCACTTCTGTTCGCGAAGCGCAGGCAATCCGCCCTGATTTGCTAACGCCCTCTGCATCGGTGCCCGGGCTCGAACCTGTTCCAAGTGGCGCGGGACCGACGCCACTACCAATAGAACCAGTGACACCGAAAGTTCCGGCCGGTGAACCGCATCCACCAGTTTCGCCGCGTTTTTCTGAAGCAACGCAGGCCCAAGTTTCCAGGCCCAGGCCTGTTGCTCCTGTTCCCTCGCGCTCTCCTTTTGCTACTTCTGTCCTCGGTCTGAACCTCTCGATGGAAGAGTTGCAGGCGCAGGAGGCTGCGCTCGAGCAGGAATTCTCCGCGCGTTTCCGCCGCGCGGTGGCGGCCACGCGAGAGTCGCTATCTGAGAGACTCGACACCGTATTTCAGGGCCTAAAACAAATCGATGAGAACCTGCTCGACGAACTTGAAGAAGCCCTGATCGCCGCGGACATCGGCGTCGCTACTACGCATCATATTTTGGAAACAGTGCGTCGTGGAGTGGCGCGTAAACAAATTAACGATCTCGATGCGCTCAAACAGGCGATTAAAGATGAGCTGTTGAAGATACTGCGACACTCAGAAAAGCAGGGCGTTGCCTCGGAAACGAACCTCCCTGAAAACATTTCGCCTTACGTGATGATGATTGTCGGCGTTAATGGTGTCGGGAAAACCACGACGATTGGCAAACTAGCACAGCGAATCAAAGCCGAGGGAAATGACGTGCTGATCTGCGCCGCCGATACATTTCGCGCTGCTGCTTCGGACCAGCTCGCCATCTGGGCCGAGCGTACTGGTGTACCTTTGATTCAGCAGAAACAGGGAACCGATCCCGCTGCTGTACTTTTCGATTCTTTGAAGGCTTCGAAGGCGCGCGGCTCAGATGTTCTAATCGTAGACACGGCCGGCCGGCTGCATAACAAATCAAACCTGATGGCTGAACTGGAGAAAATGAAGCGCGTCGCAGCAAAGGAAGTACCGGGCGCGCCACACGAAACCTTGCTGGTCGTGGATGCGGTTACCGGCCAAAACGGTCTTGAGCAGGCACGGCAATTTCTCAAAGTCGCGGGCGTTACGGGCATCGTTTTGACTAAACTTGATGGTACCGCGAAGGGTGGAATCGCGGTCGCGATTGCGAACGAACTTAGTCTACCCATTCGCTATGCAGGAATCGGAGAAAAGGTTGACGACCTCGTCGTCTTCGATCCGGAACTCTACGTGAATGGCTTGTTCGAATAGAACTCAGTGCAAAAGACAGCCGCAGAAACAACGACAACAACTGTAAGTGTTGTAACTGACTGGACCGAGACCGATCGGCGCCTTATGAGTCGCGCCCTGGGACTAGCGGCAAAAGGTATCGCCCAGGTCAGTCCGGGGCCGCTGGTTGGATGTGTGATTGTTGATGCTCAGGGCGAAGTTGCGGGCGAAGGGTTTTATGTTTATGAGAAACTAAAGCACGCTGAGACTTATGCACTGGAGCAAGCCGGCGCGCGCGCGAAGGGAGGCACTGCGTACGTTTCGCTCGAGCCTCATGCGCATCACGGCCGCACACCCCCGTGCACTGATGCCCTGATCAAGGCGGGCGTCGCCCGTGTGGTGGCCCCGATTGAAGATCCCAATCCCAGAGTCTCGGGAAATGGTTTTGCGCATCTGCGGGCGGCCGGCTTGGAGGTCTCGGTGGGTGTGTTAGCTCGCGAGGTCGAAAAAGTTAACGAGAAATATCTGCATTTCATGCGGACGGGCCGACCGTTTGTGCACTTGAAATTAGCTACTTCCCTTGATGGCAGGATTGCGACTCGCACAGGAGACTCGCGTTGGATTACCGGATCGGAGTCGCGAGCGCGAGTTCATGAATTGCGGCATGAGTATGACGCGATACTGATAGGCGCCGGTACAGCACTGGCAGACGATCCTTTGTTAACGGATCGCTCGGGAGAGAAAAGAAGAAGACCGTTGGTTCGCGTGTTGCTTGACGAGACCTTGCAGGTCTCACCCGATTCTAAGCTGGTCAAGAGTGCAAACGAATCGCCCGTTATTATTTTCGCAGGAGGTTCCGCCGCGGCATCGACAAGTGAACTGCTGCAGTCGCGGGCAGTCGAGGTGCTGCGGGATGCCGCCAACGGGCGGGACCTGCGCGCGGTTTTGAAAGAACTCGGGCAGCGGTCACTCCAAAGTATCCTGGTTGAAGGTGGAGCAAATGTGGCAGGCAACTTCCTCGATGCAGGTTTGGCTGACAAAGTTTCGTTCTTCATAGCGCCCATGATCATCGGCGGTCGCGAAGCACCTACGGCAGTCGGTGGCAAAGGGGCCGAGACGCTTCGGGATGCGTTCGAGCTTCAGGACGTCGAAATTACACAACGCGGGCCAGATATTGAAGTCACCGGCTATCCGCGCCCAAAGGTGAAGGATGAAGGATGAAAGGGAGGGAAACGGAGATACGGAGACACGGAGACACGGAGACACGGAGACCAAAGCTAAGTCATCACATCATCGCCTGCCATCGTCAACGGATTCTGTTGCCACCTCGTCACCAGTTTCCAGCGTCTCCGAATCTCCACGTCAGTCATTTCATCGTTCCAAACGTTTCGGTCAAAACTTCCTCACGGATCAAAGAATTATCGATCGCATTATTGCAGCGTTTGGGCCGCGAGCTGACGAAACCATTCTCGAAATCGGTCCCGGCAGAGGGGCACTCACAGCGCATCTGTTAGAGAGGGCCGGCTCCGTGATAGCAATTGAGTTTGATCGAAATCTCATACCGTTGCTCACAGAAAAGTTCGGCGCGAAGAAGAATTTCAAACTCGTACAGAGCGACGCCCTGGTTACCGACGTTTGCGATTTAATTCGTCCAGCGAAACAATCGCGGGTGGTTGCCAATCTTCCTTACAACGTTGGGACCGCAATTCTGCAAAGACTGATCGAGCAGCGCCATTGTTTAAGCGAGATGGTCTTGATGTTGCAGAAAGAAGTGGTAGAGCGCATAACTGCCCCCGCGGGTTCAGGTAACCGTGGCTACCTTTCTGTGTTTGTCCAGACTTATTGCGAGACTGAGAGGTTGTTCGAGGTTGCCCCGAGTTCATTTCGACCGGCGCCGAAGATCTGGAGCACCGTTCTCAGACTGCGATTGCGACCACAACTGAACCTCGATGAGAAGGATGAGAAACTTCTGTGGCAAGTTGTCAGCGCGGGATTCGCCCAAAGACGCAAGACGATCCTCAATAACCTGCGAAACTCTTCGCCGCCGTTACAGGCGATCGTAAAGAGCCACGGAGGCGCGAGCATTATGCTTTGCCAGGCTGAGGTTGATCTTCAGCGACGCGCTGAAACGCTTACACTCGAAGAGTGGTTGCGCATCGTCCGCGTGCTGGAATAATTGAAAGCGAGCGTTCTATTCAACAAGAGCGGCCAGCTTTCTCGGTGCCAAAGGACACATGCTCCTGACTCTCATTCTCAACCCGGTTTTAACCGGGTGCACATAGTACCTGGAATTCGCCAAACCGTTTCAACGGTTTACATCTTCGCGCCATTCCAAGCCGTACCGCTGAACGAAGATCTCATACTCCTCCGCAAAACTTTTCTTTCGGTGATGGTCTTCTTGGTTGGCAATGTAGTTCGCAACTTTGGTCGCATCCGAGTGCGAGACTGAAAAGGCTCCATATCCGCGTCCCCAAGCAAATCTGCCTCTCACCAGATGGTTCTGATTGATCCAATGTGAGGAACTCCCCTTGAAAAGTTGTATCACTTGTTCGACCGTCAGATTCGTAGGAAGATCGATCAGAGCATGAGTGTGGTCGGCGTTGAAGTAGTTGATCTTCATGTAGATGCCTTTCTCATGCGAATACTTTGATAAGTTTGCCGAGGCCTGCGCCGCCGCGCGATTGTCAAGCATAGGTTCACGGCGAAGCGTTTCCCAGATTAAATGAAGCCAACAGCGCGAGTAGGAGTGGGTTGACAACGGAGGATTCCTTTCACTCTGCTTTGCTTTGATGTTTAAGCAGAACGTCGTAATCCTGATCTGAAGTGGTATTTGACGCAAGAGAAACCGTTAGAAACGGTTAGGCAAAGTGTTGCCGGTAATCTTGCACCCGGCTGAAGCCGTGTGTGAATGAGATAACGAAGATGCCACTGAGATTGACGGCGAGTAAGTGGGCAGTTGGGTGTCGGTGCTCGAATTGGCGGACCAATTCTCAAACTAACCCATGTCACCGATGCTCGACAGACACTCTGATCCCATCCTTTGGTCGCAGCGACATTGCCGGCATCAAGGTGACCGGATGTTCAGGAACCAGTGAGAAGCGGAATCGTTGGCCGATTGTCGCCAGCAACAGAACGATCTCCATCATCGCAAAATAATTGCCAATACACGCGCGCGGGCCGCCGCCAAAAGGGAAGTAGGCATACTTGGGTAAGGTGTTGTTGAAGTCTTCTGTCCACCGGTCCGGATAAAATCTTTCCGGCTCCGTAAAGAAACGTGGGTCGCGTTGCGTTACCCACTGGAACATGAATAGCTGAGATTTTGCGGGCACACGATAGGCGCCAAGTTCAAATTCCTGAATCGCTTCACGCCCTACCCCGTATGCCGGCGGATAGAGGCGCATTGATTCTTTAGCGATCATCTCTGTGTATTTCAAACAGGCCATATCGGAAACGGCGGGCGATCTACTGCCAAGCACCTGATCAAGCTCCGCATGAAACTTCTTTTCGATGTCTGGATTTCGGGCCAGAAGATACCAGGCCCAGGAAAGCGTCAAAGCCGTAGTTTCATGGCCTGCAAGAAAGAGAGTCATGACTTCATCGCGCAACTGCCGATCGCTCATCTGGCTGCCATCTTCATCGTGCGCCGCGAGCAACATCGAAAGAAGATCGCCCTGGTCTGAACCACTCGAGCGCCGCTCCGCGATGATGCGAAAAACAATCTCATCGATCTCCCTTGCTGCTTCGTTGAAACGGCGATGGGTAGGCGTTGGCAGGCGATTGTCCAGTATCCATTTCAGAGTGGCTTGCGAGGCGAAAGGCTTTACCATTTGTGCGAGCACCCGACCCACTTTGTCGGCATCACCTGATACATCGGCGTTGAAAAGGGTCTTAACAACGATCTCCAGTGTGAGGCGCATCATGTCGCGATGAATATCGCGAACTTCGCCTTTGCTCCAGGCCGAAATCATTCGCTTGGCATACTCGACCATCACGTCGCCATAGCTGCTAATTCGTTGCCGGTGAAATGCCGGCTGCGCGAGTCGCCGCTGTCGCTTCCAGACTTCGCCTTCACTGGTTAATAGTCCGTTGCCGACGAGACGTTGGAAAAAAGGCGAGCGCAGGGAACGCGACTTGATGAAGTTTCGCGCGTTTGTCGAGAGAACATACTCAATGTGGACAGGGTTGTAGATGAAGTGGACAGTGAGGTAGAGGAAACGCATACGAACCACATCGCCATAGTCCCGGCAGCGCTGGATGAAGCCAAGCGTGTCGCGGTTGAATTCCGACATGACACCGAGAATCAGATTGCCTTTTGGACCCGGTGGCAAGGGTGCATGTGCATGCCCTGCGCTTGGAATGTCTACTGCCTTATTCATCGCTAGCTCAAGAGATTCATGTAAATACTGGAACCACTATCGGGAATTACAATCGCTCCCACTGCTCGCTCGTAGAACTCGACTGGTCCGGCACACCCGATAATGCCGTAGACATAACCCATCTCTCGAAGTGCCCAAAGAGCGGCAAGCAGGAGCGCCTTGCCAATACCACGGCCCTGCATGTTTTCAATAACGCCGGTTGGCCCAAAGAATCCGCGCCGAGTGCATTCGTAAGCGGCGAAGCCTACGATTCCTCCTTCGCTTATCGCGATGAAGACAGAAACAGGTTTGTTTGCAAAGCCGACGGAGACCTCATCGGCCCATGCGACGGAAAACTCACCCTCGATCAATTCGCGCACTCGTGTAATCTCAAAGGGTTGCGCCCGACGAACGACAAACCGTGCCTTGTCCGATTCCAGCAACATGGTATCCGGCGCCGGCAGTTTCAGAAGATTTACCAACATGTCAGGCATAATTTGTCTCAAGGAAGCGAATTTCCTACTCCCTTCACGGCGACAGCACCATAGTTCTCTGATTCGACAGCCTTGACAGTTTCCCAGTCCGATTGAAGCAAACCATAGAAGAGCGCGTCCTGGATCTCTCCGTTAACTTGCCAGCGCTCGCGCAGATACCCTTCGCGCTGAAATCCCAAACGCTCCAGTGTCCGAATCGAGGCAGCATTACGCGGGTCTACATCGGCTTCGATCCGGTGGAAGTCGAGCACGTCGAAAGCGTAGGTGAGCAATGTGTTGAGCGTTTCATGCATGTAACCGTTACCCCAATGTGGGCGACCGAGGGCATAACCTATCTCGACTCTGCGATGGGTAAAGTCGGGCTTGAACAGCGTGACGCTTCCGATCAGTTTGTCGTCTGTACGCAGCGCGATGCCCCACTTCAAGAGCTCGCGACGCTTGAACCCTTCGTGAATTTCTCTTACGAGGGTACTCGCAGCGTTTCTGTCAGGAAGTGGTGGTGTACTCCAATACCTCATCACTTCAGGATCGGAGTAGATCGCGTAGAAATCGTCGACATCTTCCGCGGAAATCCAACGCAGCAATAGCCGGTCTGTCTGAATAGTGGGTAAGCGTTCCCAGTCCATGAGCATCTTTGGAACTGATTGTATCACTCACTGTACAGCAGGACGGAAGGAAGAGCTGACGATAGAGTCAGAGAGCAGGCGCGAGTTGCGCAGACATGACCAGATTTAGGAGGCAATCGTCAACGATTGATTTGTTGCAGCGTTCAGTTAGGTTCTGATAAACCCGCCTACCTCACGCTAATAGCACTCGTGAGTGAAACTACTTCGCTTTGTACAAACCGGGAAGTTGCTTGCGAAGGTCCTCGAGCTTGGGCAAATCGTTGATTACGATGTAGGGCTGATCCAGATGATGGACGAGGTAATCCTGGTGATATCCCTCGGCGTCATTGAAAGACTGTAAGGCGGCGACTTGCGTCACGATGGGTCGCGCAAAGACTTTAGCTCGGTTTAGTTGCGCAATATAAGCTTGCGCAATGCGCTTTTGCTCGTCATTCGCATAGAAGATGGCCGAACGATACTGAGTTCCCGTGTCGGGTCCTTGCCGGTTTAGTTCAGTCGGATCGTGGGCCACTGAAAAGAACACCTTGAGAAGTTGGCCATACGAGATTTGGGATGGGTCATAAGTGATTCGGACCGATTCGGCGTGGCCTGTCTCCCCTGTTCCAACTTTGTCATACTCGGCGCTACCGGGTGAGCCGCCCGAGTATCCTGATCTTACGTCGCTGACCCCTTTTACATGCTCGAAGACAGCTTCCACGCCCCAAAAGCAGCCCCCTGCAAGCACGGCGGTCTTCTCACCTTTGGCGCTTGCCAGAGGTGCGTCCAGGGCCGGGTCTGCGATTGCGGTGGCAGATGCGGCGACCGCACTGCAAGCCAC
>WNGE01004745.1_pt1 | contig 15597 bp, 15 predicted proteins | sample 5400651 | NCBI WGS metagenome assembly WNGE01 (sample SAMN13153370, study PRJNA577476) | soil metagenome | isolation source: 60 cm soil or saprolite under grassland replicate 2 | place: USA:California | collected 2016-06-15 | reverse complement strand
CGCTGACGGCGGCGGCCCGGTCCTGCTGGCTGGTTAGGTAGTGGCTAGCGGCAACCCAGCGCAGGGTCAGGGAGCCCGCGCCGCGGCCCGCGCCGGTGATACCGGACAGCCGCCCGGGGTCGAATGGGGCGACCGGGCCGCTGGACTGGCCGTAGAGCACGAGCGTGCCCCTGGTGGCGAGCATGTCGAGGCTCATCTCGAAGGTATCCCGGCCGCCGGCGTCATAGACCACGTTCGCGCCCCGCCCGCCGGTGACGGACAGCACGGCCGCCACCGGGTCGGGCACCTGTTGCAGGGCAAAGCCATGGCGGGCCCCCAGAGCGACGGCCTCCTGGGCCTTGCCGACCGAGGAGGCGAGCGCGATCACCTCGGCGCCCGCGGCCGCCGCGAGCTGGACCACGGCACCTCCGGTCGCGCCCGCAGCCGCCTGCACGACCACCACATCGCCAGGCCCGATCCGGCAGGCCATGCTCGTCAGCACGTAGGCAGTGGTGCCGTTCATAGCGACGGCGGCGGCAGCGTCAAGCGCAACGTCGGCGGCAAGCGGAACGACGAACTCGGTCGGCACCGCGGTCATCTCGGCGTAAACGCCGCACAGATGACCGAAGTGAACCACCGGGACGCCGACCAGCCCGGGGTCGGCACCAGCGCCGACCGCCACGACGGTCCCGGCTGCCTCAGTGCCGGGAATCAGCGGCAGCCGGACCGGATAGGGCTGCCCTGCACGATGCTGCAGATCGACGTAGTTAACCCCGATCCACCTGTTACGCACGACCACCTGGCCCGCCGCAGCCACCGGATCCGGGAGCTCGACCAGCATGAGCTCTTCGGGCCCGCCATGACGCGAGATCTGGACTGCGAGCACCCTTGCCCCTGCCATCCGGAGCGGCAACACCTAGAACCGCTGGTACCGCCTAAGATAGCCGTGCTCACGATAGGTGTCGCGCTTCTCATGCCGACTGTCGCGTCACAGCTGGCGGCTATCTGTGATCGTCGGGGCATAGCGGTTGGGGGTGAAGTTGCCAGCCGCGGGGCGTGCAGCCAGTCCAGCGCTGGCTGCGCGAGTTGGTCGCCGAGTTCGGGTGGCTGCCCGGTGATCAGGGGGCCGTTGCCGCAGCAGGAGCAGCTGACGTCGATGACGGGCCCGTGCGGCTGGCATGCCACGCAGTGCCGGGCCTCGGTGAGGTGGTCGCCGTCGAGGTGCAGCCAGACGATGGCGCGGTCCTCGCGTTGCTGCAGCGCCTCGCCGCTGGTGGCGGGTTCGCGCCCGCAGGCGGGAGGAGTTGGCGCTCGACCCCGACCCGGCCACCATCGCCGCCCAGCTCGCCGCCAGCTTGGATACGGCGTGGCGGCGCACCGCCGCCGGGTATTCCGCCAACACCGACCCGCGTATCGAAACCCGAGGCGGTCGCGATGAGATCGTGGTCACCCCGCTGGACGCAGAGGTTGAACCCGCATCCCTGGTCGCCCTGCGCGGCGAGGTGGAACGGCTCCTCCCAGAGGTGGAGATCGCCGACCTGCCCCTGGAAGTGCACGGGTGGACCGGGTTTCTCGACGAATACACCCACATCAGCGGCACCGACACCCGCGAGGTACACCTGCCGGAGTCGCTGTCAGCCCTGTTGGTCTCCGAATCGTGCAACGTGGGCCTGACCCCGTCGTCGACGAGAACTACCCGCCGCTGAGCAGGGAGCGGTTGAACTGGGTCGGGCACAACTACTTGCGCTTGGCCACCCACGCCGCGGCCAACGTCCGGCTGGTCGACTTTCACACACCGCTGCCTTTGGCCCAAGACTGGGGCGGCGGAGAGATGGCCTCCGCGGACGGGATGCGCTTCGTCATCCCCGTGTCCACCATCAACGCCGCCTACAACCCCCGCTACTTCGGCCGGCAACGCGGCTCCACGCTGTACTCGTGGATGGCCGACACCTACACCGTGTTCGCGCACAAACTGATCCCCGGCACCCAGCGCGACAGCCTGCACGTCCTCGACGGGCTGCTGGCCAACCAGACCGGCATCCAGCCCGAGATGGTCTCCACTGACACCGCCGGCGCCTCCGAGATCGTCCTTGCCCTGGCCTGGGCGCTGGGCTACCGGTGGGCACCGCGGCTGGCCGACCTGCCCGACCAGCGGCTGTGGCGCATCGACCGCGAGGCCCACTACGGGCCGCTGAACGGGCTGGCGCGCAACCGCATCAACACCCGGCTCATTACCGACAACTGGGACGAGATCTGCCGGCTCACCGCCTCGCTGCGGGCCGGTACCGTCATCCCCTCGGCGATCTTGCGCACGTTGCAGCGCGGCCCCAGCCCCTCCAGCCTCGCCCGTGCCCTGGCCGAGCTCGGCCGGGTGATCAAGACCCCGCACGTGCTCGAATACGCCCACGACCCGGCCTACCGGCGGACCATCCACCACCTTCTCAGTCGCGGTGAGCGGCGCAACTCCCTGGCCCGCGCCGTGTTCCACGGCCAGCGCGGCCAGCTGCGGCGGCACTACCAGGTCGGGCAGGAAAACCAGCTCGACAGCCTCGGCATCATGATCAACGTCATTGTGCTGTGGCAGACCGTATACATCCAGGCCGCCCTCGACCACCTCGCCGCGAAGGGCTACCCGATCGACCCGGCCGACGTCGCCCGGCTCACCCCACTTGGGCACCCCACCATCAACCTCGACGGTCGCTACCGCACCACCAACCGCCCACCCGCCACCGGACTCCGGCCGCTACGAATCAACTGACTCAGGATCCTGCACGAATCCTCGTCACAGGCCGAGCCGTGGCAGCATCGCCCGCCGGGCCGGAGATGCGTACACCTCGATCAGGACGCCTGCTGGAGCGCCTGGTAGATGGTGCCGCGGCCGACCCCCAGCGCCTTGGCGATCTCGGCCACGGTGATGTCCCGGGCCTCATACCGCGCCCGGGCCACAGCGACCTGCGCCGGGGAGAGCTTGGCGGGCCGGCCGCCGCGGCGGCCGCGGGCACGCGCCGCCGCCCGGCCCACCGCCGCCCGCTCAGCGATCAGCTCCCGCTCGAACTCGGCCAGCGCGGCGAAGATATGGAAGACAGCCGACTGGTGCTGGTGGAGGTGTCGATCCCCTCATGCATGCAGGGACGCGAACGCCACCCCGCGCTCGGCCAGCGCGTTGACAGTCTCCACCAGATGCCGCAGCGACCGGCCCAGCCGGTCCAGCCGCCACACCACCAGCGTGTCCCCGGCCCGCAGATACCCCAGGCACAACGTGAGCTCCGGCCGCTCGGTCAGCTTCCCCGACGCGGTATCGGCAAAGATCTTCTGGCAGCCCGCCGCGTTCAGCGCGTCGGTTTGCCCGTCCAGGTTCTGGGAGGCACCGGAGATCCGGGCGTAGCCGACACGCTGGCCGGCGAGAGGGTGCACAGGAAAGCTCATGAATCCCGATCGTGCACCGAAACCCGGCTCTGTGACGAAGGTTTCAGGGCATTGATTCCGGACTGAGTTACGGACGCCCGCCAGGGCCAGAGCGCGCACACAGTCGCGTATTCGCATCCGATGCAATTGGCGGCGGTTGCTGCAACCGAACCGGAACGTACGCTAACCACCCCGCAGTGCCCCCTCAGCACCCGGCTTGACCTCGCCGAACCGCCTTAACGTACGAAACGGTTCCGTTGCAGATCCTACCCCGAGACATCGCGGCTGGCCGAATGCGCCATCGGCATGCCGGCCATCCGTCCGGCTGCCCCGGCCGCCTCGTCACTGCGGTGGCGGCCGGGCCAGCACCCACTCATATCCGGACGATCCCGATGTCAGACGACGTACTGTTCGCCCGACTCTCCGGTGCCGTATCCGGCTGTCGGCGAATTTGAGCATCTTCCAAACAACTCGGCCCGGGCTGAGCGGGGTATCCGCGAGGCGGAACCGGGGCGATAAAACCCGGCCCGTTCGGCGTCCATGTCACCGCAGCGGCCGGTCGCGGTCTCCTTCCCCGGGACCGTCCCTGGCGGCCAGCCGCCGGGCTGGTCCGTCAGGGAACGCGGAGCTGCGCGACCTGGTTGGCCGCCCACCGGGAGGCGGTCTCGGCCGCGGGGATGTCCGGCGACACCAGCCAGGCCAGCTCCAGGCCGCTGAGGAACGCGAGTATCTCGGTCGCGGTCAGGCGGGGGTCGGCGTCCGCGCGCATCTCGCCCCGCTCCTGGGCGTTGCGCAGCGTGCCCGCGATGCGGTCGATGGTCAGCCGGTAGTTGCGGCGCAGCCGCGGGCGGAGCAGCCCGTCGTCCGCCACGTTCTCGGCCAGCAGGACGGCGAGGAGGCCGACGATGTCCGGGTGGTCGTCCCATCTGCTGACGATGCCGGAGATGATGTCGAAGAGGCCGAGGCCGGGGTCGGGGCCGAGCTGCCAGAGCTGGGTGTCCTCGAACTGGTCGCGGTAGTCGAGCACGGCGTGCAGGAGCTCTTCCTTCGTGCCGTAGTGATAGACCACGCCCGCCTGCGAGACGCCGGCGGCGGCCGCGATGTCGCCGAGGGTGGTGCCGCGCGAGCCGTTACGGGCCAGCATGCTGGTCGCGACCTCGATGATCCGCTTCTTGCGCGCATCCCCTCGCGGCGATGATCGTTTAGTAACGGGCTGGGCCTTCGTCATCGGCCGGTGATCTCCCTTGCTGCGAGTCGGCTGATTTCCTTGCCGTCCCATCCTAGACAAACTGACTGGCCAACCAGTAGGGTTCTAAAACTGACTGACTAACCAGATTGTTTGCGGCTCGTCCTCCCGGGCGGCCCGCACACCCCGCGCACGGAGGCACGATGACCGAGGTGGCCGAGCCTGCGATGCCTGTGCCGCACGCCGAGGTGCGCCGCTACTTCGAGAGGTCCGTCCCCAGCACGCCGGGCTGGACGCGCGATATCGGGGCGCTGCGGCGCGAGACGCGGGAGGAGGCGCTGGCCGTGCGCGGTGACCTCGAGCGTATGGCGGCGGTGGACGCGATCAGCATCGCCGGCGTCCCGGCCCGGCTGTACCGCCCGGCTCCGCGGCCGGCGGACGACTGCTACCCGAACGACGACGCCGCCGGGAACGTTCTCGTCTGGGTGCACGGCGGCGGGTGGATACACGGCGACCTCGACTGCTACGAGGGCGTGGCACGCGCCCTGGCCAACCGCGCGCGCTGCTCGGTCCTCGCGGTGGACTACCGGCTCGCCCCGGAGCATCCCTTTCCCGCCGGGTTCGACGACGTGTGGGCCGCGGTCGAGTGGTCGGCGGAAAACTTCGGCCGGGTGGGCGTGGCCGGGGACAGCTCCGGCGGGAACCTCGCCGCGGCCGCGGCTCTCAAGGCACGTGACCGGCAGATCGGCATGGCCGTTCAGGTGCTCGTCTACCCGGTGCTGGAGAGCCACATGAATACGCGATACAAGCGTGCATTCCGGACCCGGTACGCGGGTTTCCTGAACCAGCCGGAATTCGGGACGGTGACATTCGATCGCATCAGCTACATATGGGACACCTATGTTCCCGAGCCGCACCTGCGGGATTGCCCGTACGCGTCACCGCTGCGCGCCGGCAGCCTCCGGGGCGTCGCCCCGGCGGTGATCATCACGGCAGAGCACGACATCCTGCGCTCGGAGGCGCAGGAATACGCGCAGCGACTGCGCGACGAGGATGTCAGGGTCGCGCAGCACGATTACGCGGGCCAGATACACGGATTCTTCCAGATGCGTGGCGTCATGTCGGACGCGCAGGACGCGATAGGCGTCGCCGCGTCGTACGTGAACCATGAATTCACCCGCCGGGAAGCCGTCCGCGCTCCCGGGACACCGCAGTAGCGAGACCGGCCGGTTCGCCCTGGCCGTCTCGCCGTGAAAATGACAAAGGGGTCTTCATGAAGATCATCCCGATGCGTCCCGGCGCCGGGCGCCGCAACGCTCTCTCCGCCATCACGATCACCGCCGCTGCACTCGCCATGGCCGCCTGCGCTCCGGGCCCCGCGACGAGCTCGCCCGCTCCCCCGGCCACGCCCGAGGCGGCCAGCACCGGCGTCGGCACCGCGCCGGTCACGCTGAGCATCCTGGTCTCGACCCCGGACGTCCCCCTGTTCAGCGCGCTGGGCAAGGCGTTCCACGCCAAGTACGGCAACTTCACCGTCAAGGTCACCAGCCAGGACTTCAACACCCTCGTCACGAACACCCCGCACATCCTGGCCGGCTCCGGCGTCCCGGATATCGTCCGGATCGCGTCGTTCGGCAACCTGGTCACCGACCGGTTGCTGACGAACCTCGACCCGTACGCGGCCGCCTACGGCTGGAACAAATGGCCGCAATCGCAGTACGCCTCGACCCGGGTGGGCGCTGACGGGAAGCAGCGCGGCACGGGGGGCCTCTACGGTGTCGGCCCGGGCTTCGGCCTGACCGGGATCTACTACAACAAGGCCCTGGCGAAGCGGATCGGGATGACCGCGCCGCCGGCGACGCTGGCGGAGTTCGAGCAGCTGCTCGGCAAGGCCAAGAGCGCGGGATTGCTGCCGGTACTGATCAACGGCGGGGACGGCGGGACCGTCTATCCGCTGCAGAACCTGCAGATGGACTACGCCGGATCCCCGCAAGCGGTCCAGACCTGGAACTACGACATGCCGGGTGCGAACATCGACACCAGCGCGACCGTCAAGGCCGCGGCGACGCTCCAGCAGTGGAGCAAGGACGGCTACTTCTCGCCGGGGGTGAACAGCGTCGACCAGACGCACGCCCCGGCGGACTTCGCCTCGGGACAGGGGGTCTTCTTCCCCAGCGGGAACTGGCAGGCCCCTGGCCTGGACAAGGCCGGGCAGGGGAAGTTCGGCTTCTTCCTTTTCCCGCCGCTGCAGCAGGGAGGCACGTTCACCGCCATGACGGCGGCGGACACCCTGGCTGTCCCGGCCAAGGCCAGGCACATCGCCGTCGCGGCCGCGTTCCTGAATTTCATCCAGACGGATCCCACGGCGCGTAACGACGCTGTTTCCCTCGGCGGCATCGTGCCGGCCGGCCCGGCCGGCGCGCCGGTACCGTCCGCGCCCGCGGGTTCGGCGGTAGCCGCCACGGTGGCCGCGTTCCAGCAGCTGCTCAAGAGCAACGGCCTGGTCGACTTCATGGCCAACGCGACCGCTTCAATAGAGGTGAACACGCTCCTGCCGCAGACCCAGCTGCTGCTCGCGGGCAAGACGTCACCGGCCACTTACGCCACCAAGATCCAGGCGGATTACCAGAGCGACCTCGGGAAGTGACAGCCCGCGCGCGTGGCGCGGCGAGCGCCTCATCGGAGTGAAGGCCGGATGAAGGTAAACCAGAGCAGATGAGCCACTCACGCACTGCCTCCGGCGGCGGCCACGCGGCGACCAGGATGGCGCCCGCGCCCTCGGATCCGGCCCCGCGCGATATGGCACCGGGCGGTCCGGTGCCGGAACCCGGCGGCTCGGCAGGCCGGTTGCGTGCCCGGCGGGCACGCAACCGGCAGTGGGGCGCGCTGCTCTGGGTCGCGCCGGCGCTGCTGTGTTACGCGGCGTTCGTGTTGTACCCGCTGGGCCAGTCGATCCAGTACTCGTTCTACAACTGGGACGGCATCGGAACCGCGACGCCGGCCGGACTGGCCAACTGGCAGGCCATCTTCACCCAGCCCGAGCTGCTCAGCGCCATCACGCACGCCGTCGAGCTCATCATCTTCTACACCCTGTTCCCCGTCGGCGCGGGCCTGGCCGCCGCCACCCTCATCCGGGAGCTGAAACCCGGCCCGTTCAGCACCATCTCGCGGACGATCCTGTTCATCCCGCAGGTGCTCCCGCTCGTGGCCGCCGGCGTCGCGTGGACCTGGCTGTACTCGCCCGACGGGCTGGTCAACCAGATCCTGCGGGTGCTTGGGCTGAGCGGCACCACCCGGGCCTGGCTCGGCGACTTCACCTTCGCGCTGCCCGCCGTCGGGGTGATCGGCGTCTGGGTCATGCTCGGCTTCTGCACGGTGCTCCTGCTGTCCGGCATCGGCAAGATCGACCCGGCCCTCTACGAGGCCGCCAGCCTTGACGGCGCAGGCCGGCTGCGGCAGTTCCGCGCGGTGACGCTGCCCGGGCTGCGCCAGGAACTCGTGGTCTGCACCACGTTCACCGTCGTCGCGGCGCTGGCGAGCTTCGACATCATCCAGGTCTCCACGCAGGGCGGACCCGGCTACCAGACCATGGTCCCCGGGGTCGAGATCTACCGGCTCACCTTCCTCGACCAGCGGATCGGTCAGGCTTCCGCGCTCGGGGTCCTCCTGACCGCGCTGGTCCTGCTCGTCATCTGGCCCATCCAGCGGCTCGGGAGGACAGATTGACCCAGCTCGCGACCATCCGCAGGGCCCCGGTCATCCGCGGCAGCCGGGTCGTCCGCGGCGACCGGATCACCCGGATCCTCCCGCTGGTCTTGCTCATGCTGTTCGCCATCGTCCCGCTGCTGAGCATGTTCACCGCCGCCCTCGCCCCCCAGGGCAGCAGCCTGCCCGGGCTGAGCTGGCCCGCTCATCCCCACTGGGGCAATTTCGCCGACGCCTGGACCAGCGCGAATCTCTTCGCGCTCTTCCGGTCCAGCGTCCTCATCGTGCTCGGCGTCGTCCCGGCGGCGGTAGCCATGGCGACGGCCGCCGGATACGGTCTCGCGCAGCTCCGCGTGCCGGGCGGCAAGATCATCTACGGAGTACTGCTCGCCGGCCTCACGATCCCCTACGAAGCGCTCATCACCCCGCTCTACTACGACATCCAGGGCCTCGGCCTGCTCGGATCCAGGCTCGCGGTCGTGCTGCCCCTGATCGGGCTGCTCATGCCCTTCGGGGTCTTCTGGATGCGGGCCCACTTCGTCAACGCCGAGACCGCCCTCACCGAGGCAGGCCGGCTCGACGGCGGCTCGACCTGGCAGATCTTCCGCCGCATCCACCTCCCGCTGGCGAAGCCCGCGATCTCCGCGCTGACGATCCTGTTCTTCCTGGCCACGTGGAACCAGTACCTGCTGCCGCTCGTCCTGATCGACGACCCGGCCAAGCGCACCGTCGCCGGCGGCCTCGGCGCGTTCCAGGGGCAGTACGGGACCAACACCGCGCTGCTGTGCGCCGGCTCACTGCTGATCATCGCGCCGTCCCTGCTGGTGTTCCTCGTCTTCCAGCGCAACTTCGTCAAGGCGCTGCTGCAGGGAGCGATCAGGTAAGGAGACTTCCGGCGGCAGCGCGCGCCCGCCCGCCACCAGGAGACCTCCCATCGGCCCTCCCAGCCAGCGCCGCACGCCAGCTCCCGCCGGGCCTCCCCGGGAACCCCGAAGACATCCGCGAGATCATCCACGCTGCACGACGCAGACGGAATCCGCCCCGCCGCAACTGCCGGCATACCGGATGCGGCGGCCAGCTTTTGCTGCAAAACCCATGCCACGGCCCGTCCGCACGTGCCAGCCCGGCTTTCGCCGGGGCGTCACCGCGTATCGCGTGGTGCGGCCCGCCGGCGGCGGGCGGTGATGATCGCGGCGGCGGCCAGGCCGGTTGCGATCGTGGCTGCCGCGGAGGCCAGCAGGGTTTCCTGCGGGCCGAGCCACGCGGTGAGCGGCCCGCCGAGCGCGGTGCCGAGCGGGGCAGCGAGCACGGTCAGCGCCCCGCGGGCCGCCAGGACCTGGGACAGCAGATGCGGGGGGCTTTCCCGCTGGAACAAGGTGGCCGACAGGGCCGGGTAGGGCGCGTAAAGCAGGCCGCCGACGGCGAAGCAGGCCAGGGCGGGAGCCGGGAGCCGCAGCAGGCCCAGCGGGGCGAGCGCGGCACCCCACCCGATCACCGCCGCGGCCAGGGCCAGCCACAGCGGGAGGCGGCGGGCCAGCCCGGCGGTGATGCTGCCGGCGGTCGCCCCGACCCCGAACACCGTCCAGAACAGGCCCAGCAGCCCGGCGCTGCCGCGCAGCGGGCCGGTCACATATAGCGGCAGCGCCACCTCGACCGGCCCGTAGAGGAAGAAGTAGATCACGGTCAGCGCGAGCAGCCCAGCCAGCGCCGGACGGCGGGCGATCACCGCCAGCCCCCGCACCCGGCCCGGCTCGCCGGCGTCCGCTGGCCCGGCAGCGGGCGCGGAGCTCCTCGCCGTGGCTGCTGCCACGGCGAGGACGGCGAAGGAGGCGGCGTCGGCGGTGACCGGCAGCGCCGACCCGGCCGCCACCGCCAGCCCGGCCAGCATCGGGCCGATGACGTAGGCGGCCATCCCGAAGCCGGACAGCAGCGCGTTCCCCGCAGTGCGCGACTGCGGCGGCAGGTGCTCGGCGACCAGCGTGTACTGGCCCGACAGGCCCCAGGCATGCAGCAGCGACGACGCCGCCAGCAGCGCCACGTACGACCCGGGCAGCAAGGCCCCGATGGCATACAGCAGCGGGATCACGCCAAGGGCCACCGCGCGCAGCGCCGCGTCGGCCGCGACCAGGTGCCTGGCGCCCAGCGCGCGCAGCGGCCTGGCCAGCAGCACCGCCCCCGCCGCGCCCGGCAGCGTATAGGCGGCGACCGCCACTCCCACCAGCAGGCCACTGTCACCGGGCGGCGCAATCCGGATCGCCAGCCACGCCACCCCCACCGCGCTCATCCCGTCCCCGACCGCCGATACCGCGAACGCCGGCAGCAGGCGCCGCAGCACCGGGCTAGCGAAGGCCGGGGCAAAGGCTGATCCTGGCCAGCGCCGCCTGACCGCCCGGCCCGCGGCGATAACTCCTGGTCCCACGGGATGCGATACTGGCCCTTCAAGCGCGCTTGAAGTCAAGGGAGCCGCCGTGACCAGGCCAGGACTGCGGATCGGGGAACTCGCCGCGCAGGTGCACCTGCGCCCGTCCGCGCTGCGCTACTACGAGCAGGCCGGACTCATCCCGCCCCCGCCCCGGGCCAGCGACGGGACCCGACGCTACCCGCCGTCGGTCATCCGGCGCGTCGCGCTGATCAAGATGGCCCAGCGTGCCGGGTTCGGCATCGCCGACATCCGCGACCTGCTCGCCACCAGCACAGGCCGCCCGTCAGCCACCCGCCAGTGGCGCGAGCTCGCCACCCGCAAGCTCCCCCAGATCGACGCCATCATCAGCGACCTGACCGAACTGCGCGCCGCCATTACAGCCTGCCTCGACTGCGGCTGCATGGACTTCGAGAACTGCCAGCTCCTAACCAACCCCGCAGACCCTCCCGGCTGACCAGCAGCAGGCGCTACCGCAGCCGCATGCCCGAGCCGAGCCAAGCTGGATGGCAAGGGCGCCATCGTGGCCAGATACCTGCAAAAGTTGGCCAGCTATCCTGCAAAGTCACAATTGCCCGCGACACGGCGCGAGCACGGCCACTGACCAGCGCCTCTGCGCGGTGGCGGTCGGCGCCGCCCGGACTGCCGTGTAACGCGATTTTTCTATCTGCTCAGGCAGGCTGTTGCGTCTGTTGCCGGCCAGGCGGGCTGGAGAGACGTTTTGCGGCCTGCCATCGTCCCTGGCCCGCTCAGGTCGACTCTCGCCATGGCCGCGCGTTACGCCTGATCGTGACCGGCGGCGGGAGCGGCGGCCACAACCCCGCGCGCCGGGCGGTGGTCGCCGCCGGCGGCTCGCTGACGCGGTCGTGGCCGCCGCCGGGCACGTGAGCGCATTCCCGGCGGCGGGGCGGCAGCGCGCCGCTGACAGGGCCTCCTGGCGGGCTGTGTTGTACGGGCTGCGGGATGGTCAGCGGACGAGGGCGAGGACTTCGTCGCGGATAGCGGTCATGGCGTCGTGGCTGGGTGCTTCGACGTTGAGGCGGAGCAGGGGCTCGGTGTTGGAGGGGCGGAGGTTGAACCAGCGGCCGTCGCCGAGGTTGACGGTGAGCCCGTCGAGCCGGTCGGTGGTGACCCCGGGCCGGGCGTAGGCGGCCTCGACCTCGTCCAGCTTGGCGGCGACGTCCTCGACGTGGCTGTTGATCTCGCCGGAGGCGGCGTAGCGGGTGTATTCGGCGGTCAGTTCTGACAGCGGCCGGTCCTGGGTGCCGAGGGCGGCCAGGACGTGCAGGGCGGTGAGCATGCCGGTGTCGGCGCGCCAGAAGTCGCGGAAGTAGTAGTGGCCGGAGTGCTCGCCGCCGAAGGCGGCGTCGTGGGAGGCCATGAGGGCCTTCATGTACGAGTGGCCGACGCGGGAGCGGACCGGGATGCCGCCGTGCTCGCGGATGATCTCGACGGCGGCGGCGCTGGTGATGACGTTGTGGACGATGGCCGAGCCGGGGTAGCGGGCCAGTTCGCGGGCGGCGACCAGGCCGACGATAGCGGACGGCGGGACCGGCTCGCCTTGCTCGTCGATGAAGAAGCAGCGGTCGGCGTCGCCGTCGAAGGCCAGGCCGATGTCCGCGCCGGTCTCCTTGACTGCGGCCTGGCAGTCGAGCAGGTTCTTCGGTTCCAGCGGGTTGGCCTCGTGGTTGGGGAAGGTGCCGTCCAGCTCGAAGTACAGCGGGACCAGGTAAACCGGCAGCCCGGCCAGCAAGCCGGGGACCATGTGCCCGGCACCCGTGGCGGGGACACCCGTACCGTCGGCACTCCCGCCGCGGGCCCGCCTACCGTCCAGCCAGCGGAGCGCCCATGACGACCACAACGCAGGACCCCCGCCAGCTGACGCATGATTCCCGCCGGCTGTACATGTCGGACCTGCCGCGGCTGTCCAGCATCGGACTGCGCTCCCGCAAGCTGCGGGCTGCGCTGTCCGCCCTCGGCATCGCCATCGGAGTAGCCGCCATCGTGGCGGTGCTGGGCCTGTCCCAATCCGCGGAGGCGGGGCTGCTGGCCGAGATCGACGCCCTGGGCACCAACTTGCTGACGGTCGCCAACGGGCAGACCCTGTTCGGCCAGACGGCCGAACTGCCCACCCAGGCACCGGCCATGATCCAGCGGATCCCCGGGGTCACCGCGGTCCAGTACACCGGCACGGTGAACGACGTGAACACCTACCGCAGCCCGCGGATCCCGTCGATCGACACCAATGCGCTGACCGTTCAGGCGACCAGCCTCGGCCTGCTGTCAGGTATCCGCGACATGCTCGCGCAGGGCAAGTTCCTCAACGCCGCGACCGCGCGGGAACCGGTTGCCATGCTCGGGGCGATCGCGGCCCAGCGGCTGGGCATCGACCGTGTCATCTCCGGGGAACGTATCTGGCTGGATAACCAGTGGTTCTACGTCGCGGGAATCCTCAACCAGGCCGTGTACGCCTCGGACATCGACACCTCTGTCCTGGTCGGCTTCCCGGCGGCGGAAACCTACCTGGGCTTCGACGGACATCCCTCGGCGATCTACGTCCGCACCCAGGTCAACCAGGTCGATGCGGTACAGGCGCTGCTGGCGAAGGCCGCGAACCCCGAGGATCCCAGCCAGGTGAACGTGTCCCAGCCGTCCGAGGCGCTGACCGCCCGGGCCGCGGCGCAAAGCGCACTCAACGGCCTGTTCCTCGGCCTCGGCGCCGTCGCCTTGCTCGTCGGCGCCATCGGCGTCGCCAACATCATGGTCATCTCGGTACTGGAACGCCGGTCCGAGATCGGACTGCGCCGCGCGCTGGGCGCCACCAGGAGCCACATCCGCCTCCAGTTCCTCTCTGAAGCCGTCCTGCTCTCCCTCATCGGCGGCGCGATAGGCGTGGCTGCCGGCGCCGCTGCCGTCGCGATCTACACGCACCTCAAGGGAGAGGCAACCGTCATCCCCACCGAGGCCTGGGCGGGCGGCCTCGGCGCCGCCATCGCGATCGGCGCCATCGCGGGACTGATACCCGCGCTGCGCGCCGCCCGCATGTCCCCCACGCAGGCGCTGTGGTCCATATGACGCCAGCGGGCTCGCCAGCAGCTCCCGAACCTGCCTGCCGCTGCCGTTCCGGCGTACCGATGCCGTGATCCAAGCCCAGGCGTGTCATCGCCCGCAGAATTCTCCGGTTGTCCCCCGCTGGGAGCGAGCCGCACCCCCGGATAGCCGGGAGGCGGCTCGCCCTACCCGGGCGGCCGTGCGGGCGGGTCAGGGCTTGTTGCGTTCGGCTGCCACGGCTACCGCGCCGGTGTTGCCGTCCTGCCAGCCGACGTGCTGGATGAGCCGCTCGATGCGCCAGCCCTCCGGCGTGCGGATCACGTAGTTGGTGTAGGAGCCGCGAAGCAGGTAGAACTCGCCGCCCGCGGAGCCTTCCAGGAGGTGCTGGGCGTACATGTACGAGTAGCACACCGCGCGGTCCGGGTCACTGTCATCGAATTCGATGAGGTGGTTCGGGCTCAGGTGCTGGGTGGCGGTGAACCCGTTGAGCACCGTCGCGATCCGGTTCACAAGCTCGGCCCGCGATGACGAGCCGGCCGTCGAGCCGAGCTCGGAGTAATCGGCGTAGACGGGGTCGGCGAAGCAGTCGTCGAACATCTTCCAGTCGCGCCGGTCGACGCCCACGGCGTACTTGATGACCAGCTCGCTTATCTCGGCCCGGTCCTCCAGGCGGCGGATCCTTGCCTTCAGGTCCATCAGCATTTTGGTGCTCTCTTCTCTCAGGTCGTTGACCGTCATATCGTATGAGATGAGATAATTTGATGCAAGACCATCTCTGACGGGACTGATGCGGAGAGTGCCTTACAGTGAAGTCATGGCAGGGGAGGAGCAGTCCGGCCGGGCCGGACCCGCCGCGGTTCCGGCTGCCGAGGACCCGGGCGGCGACCTGACCTGGCTGGCCTTCCGGGCCGCCGACGCCCTGGCCGCGGCCTTCAACAAGGCGTCCCGCGACGCCGGCCTGGCCGACCTGCGCGACTGGCTGGTACTGGCGCTGATCAGCGACGGCGCCGAGCGCACCCAGCTCGAGATCGCCACGCACCTCGGCATCGACAAGTCAACCCTGGTACCCCTGCTCGACCGGCTTGAGACGGCCGGCCTGCTGGTGCGCACCGCCTCCCAGCGCGACCGGCGCGTCCGGATCCCCCGCCCCACCGAAGCAGGCCGCGAAGTCGTCAAGACAGTCGCAATCGCCCGCGACAACGCCATCAACGAGCGCCTCGCGGCCATCCCCCCGTCCGAGCGCGCCGCGTTCCACGCCACGCTGTTCAGCATCGTCCGGCCCCCCGCGGGCTCCTGAGACTATGTACGCAACCATTGCTATGTATCGACTCACAGTGACGCACGCACGCTGATACATGCCGTGACAAGAGAAAAACGGCCCGCCGGGCCGCGTTTCCGCAGCCAGGGGGCCGTTTTCGCAGGTGGTGGCAGGTGTTGGGTTGGAACCAACGTAGGCTGAGCCGACGGTTTTACAGCCCGCTCCTCCTGCCCGAGTCATATACCACTGGCCTGCGCTTATGCGTTTCGAGGCGGGATTCGGGGCCGCCGCCGTCCGCTATGCGTCCGTGCGCCCCGGATTCCGGGGGCGTGCAGGCCACGGACGGAGGCGGAAAAGGCCACGGACGGGGCCGGCAGGAGCGGTCATGCTGACCGTCCGCCCGGTTTCTCGCCCCTGACCTGGCATTTCAGGATGCCTGCTCGCTGTCGCCGTCTCCGGAGGCAGGGCGGCCAGGGCGCCGTCGAGGGCGCCGAGCGCTGCTGCGGTGAGGGCTGGCCGCTGGTCGCGCGGGCAGCCTGCGGTGACCCAGGACAGGCAGGCCGCGTCAAGAAACCCGAGGTAGCCGTGCAGGGC
>WNGE01004742.1_pt1 | contig 15599 bp, 14 predicted proteins | sample 5400651 | NCBI WGS metagenome assembly WNGE01 (sample SAMN13153370, study PRJNA577476) | soil metagenome | isolation source: 60 cm soil or saprolite under grassland replicate 2 | place: USA:California | collected 2016-06-15 | reverse complement strand
CTAACTATGTTCAAAGTTCCTTCGGCCCCAGAGTCCCCGGCGTAAACGAGGGCGCCTCTTTCGTTGACTGCGACGTTCCGACGCCTACACCAACGACTACACCAACACCAACTCCGACACCGACACCAATGGGACAGGTGAGTCAGATCACTCCGACCGGGACAACCTGCCAGGATTTTGCCGGAGGCACCGCCCAGACGCTCGATACTCTGAATTACTCCGTCAGGAACGGGGTGATCCATCAAGTGAACCCAGGTGTCTTCTTCTACTGGGTGAAGGTGACGGCGCCAGCCGGCAACAACACGTTCGTGGTCAACCAGTCGATCACCACGGGCAACTTCAACACGTTGTTCGCAATTGCCAACGGTAGCAGCGTCTTCAACTCGTCCTGTACAAAGGTGAATGCGACCTTTACCCAAAGCGATATCAATAATACAACCACCGGGACGGTGACCGTCACCTTTAACGCCCCGACCGCCGGCATCTACTACATTGGCATCAAGTTCAGCCCATCGAGTGTAAAGAACAAAACCGCTCCGGCGCCTACGACAACCGTCGGCTACAGCTTCTCGACGACCGGCGTGCCTGGGTCGACTCAAGGGCTCAATCTCGTCAAAAGTCCATAAACAGGATAGAGCAAACAAGTTCACAATCAGCCGTCACGCTGTTCCCCGGCCGACGGAAAATTAATAGCTAAAACGGAGAATCCAAAAATGAAAAAAAGAACCAAAATCACCCTAAGAACAAAAATCTATCTGACAATTGTAGCGCTGTTAGCGCTCACAGGAGTGTTTTACGCCCAATTTCCTCCATCCCATCCAACTCCCTTTGTCTTTACTGTCCCCTTTCCCACGGGCGTGGCCGCGGCGCGGGATCTTTTGCTCGTGAGCGAATACTGCTCCGAGAAGATCGATACGGTCGACTGCAACGGGAATGCCACGTTGTTCGCGACGCTTCCGGGGTTTGGTTCGTGCCGGGAAAAATACATGGCTATAGCTCCATCGCAGTCCGCGGCGGCCGGGTTCACCCCGCGCGACGTTTTCGTCACAGAAGGTTCTAACGTCTATAAGATCACGGGAGGTATCGTCACGCTGTTTACGACGCTCCCGGGGTGCCCGTCATCGGACCACAACGGGATTACGTTCGACCATTTTGGCACATATGGCAACGACATGATCGTAACGTGCCAGGCGGGCTTCGTCTATAGGGTTAACGGGGCTGGAACTGCCACGCAAATCGCGGGACCCTTTGGCCTAGAGATTGAAGGACCAGCTGTAGTGCCGCCGGGCTTCGGGCCCCACGGCGGTGAGATTTGGGTGGCCGACGAGAACGCCAATGCTGTCCACACAGTCGGGCTCCCGCCCACTTATACGGTTACTCTAAATCTCCTCTCTCACGTTTCCACGGAAGGCGTCTTCGTTATCCCGTCGGCTCCGTGCGCCTTCTGCGACCTCCCCCCCACGGGCCCAAGCGCCTTCTTCCAGACGGAACAACAGGTGTTCCAATTGGTCTGGCGATATCCGCTGACCGACTTCACACTGCCCCCTCCAGGATTGGGTGGCAACGTTCTCCTTACGAGTGAGCAAGGCGGATCGGGCGCAGACACCTCTCTTGTAACCTTCAATGGGACTAACTATGTTCAAAGTTCTTTCGGCCCCCGAGTTCCCGGCGTAAACGAGGGCTCCTCTTTCGTTGACTGCGACGTTCCGACGCCTACACCGACTCCCACGCCAACACCGACTCCCACGCCTACGGTGACACCGACTACATGCGGTTCTGCTTTTGTTATTGGTGATCTCGATGCAGTGGTGGGTAATCACGTGACGTTTTGGGGCGCGCACTGGCGGATGCTAAATCATTTGAGCGGGGGCTCAGCTCCAGCAAGTTTCAAAGGCTTTGCCAATTGTACAAACCCAAATCCGCCGGCCTGTGGAGGCACGTGGCAAAGTACTCCGGGCAATAGTTCGGGGCCGCCAGAGAGCGTCCCGGCTGACATTACAGTAATTGTCTCAAGCTTGATAACGAAATCGGGCCCGATAATCAGCGGTGACGTGCCCATGATGGTGATCGTCCACACCGATCCCGGCTACGGACCGAACCCCGGTCACGCGGGCACCGGAACGGTAACAGCAGTTGTCTGTCCCTAGCAGGACAAAAATAGCTAGACTTCAAGATCAACGGCCAAGTCATAAGTAGCACAGTGTTTCAGCTTAAATAGACCGGATTCACCCTACACGCCCGCGACGAGTTCCTCTTATCGCGGGCGTTTTCCCAGGACATCACCGGAATTTCTGGATGTCCGCTTTGCTGATTCAGAATCCTAACCTCGCCGTCCGCTGGGTATAGGCGAGATGCCCTCTGATTTCTCGACCCCCGAGGTAATCAAACAGCTTGTCGGCATTCATTGCTCCGTGATCGCGAAAGCGTCACGCCAGTGGTACTGACGTCTTTGTTATCAACGTCACGTCTCCGACAGCCGGTTTCATTCTCTCCTCGAGTCAGATCGTTTTGTCTGGAGGATTGACCGCTGATCGCGTGATTTTCAATTTTCCTGGTACCGGGGGACATAGTGCAAATCAGTTGCCCCCCTTTATCAGAAAAGCGCAAGGGGGCAAGACTTGCTGGACGATTTCTGTAGCGGCGCGTCTATGACTGCCGACATCAACTCGCAGGCCTGCAGTGTACCCAAACCTTCGGAGAGATAACTGGCAACACAACCATCACGAGCACTGGGCAACTCAACGTGATTTGTGTGAACTCGATCAATCTAGTGAAGAAAACCCTCACGTTGATGGGCAACTCCAGTGGTACTGACGTCTTTGTTATCAACGTCACGTTGTGGCTCAGCCGATCGGGTCCGAGACGCGTACTTGAACGAAGCGGCGTCTCTCCTAAAGGACAATCCGAGCCTGGATGTGATTTATGCGGACGCTGAATACTTTGGCGACAGGAGTGGTCGGTGGCAGATACCGGAATTCGATTTGTTGTCGTTAATCCGCATGAACTTCATAGATGCCTGTGCTGTCGATCGAAAGACCTAGCAAAGAGCGATCTTTTCACGGGTTGTGTGGTAATATAGTGTCGAACTGATGCCGGGCTTAATCACCAAGGGGCAATATCCCGATAGTTTTCCAACGTTTGCCGAATCTTCACTTTGAGAACTCACGACCTATATTTTTAACAAGCAGGAAAATCGGGCACTTCGCTGGTCAGGAATCAGCAGATGGAACTTCAAAAATTGACCGGGCTATATGAACAAACAAAACAAATCCAAAGATTACCGGCTGGGAAGATCACTGGTTGATCCGGTAGGGAGACTCAAAAACCACTGTGCCGGCCAGAAGCGTAGAGAACGGCTGGCAGTCAAACCTTCAAAATATTAATCCATGATTCGCGTTGCTGAACAAACCGGCTGCGACCAGCCCACGGTCAGCGTGGCGGTGATCACTTACAATCACGAGCAGTTCATCGCCCAGGCGATTGAAAGTGTGCTCGTGCAAGAAACGGCATTTGTGGTGGAATTGGTGATCGGGGAGGATTGTTCCACGGACTGCACGCGGCGAATCGTGCAAGCGTATGCCGGGAAATATCCCAACGTGATCCGCGCCCTCCTGCCGGAAAGAAACCTGGGCATGGCCATGAACTACGAAGCGGTGTGGCAGGCCTGCCGTGGAAAATACATTGCCTGGCTGGAAGGGGACGATTATTGGCGAACGCCACAAAAATTGCAAAAGCAGGTGGCCTTGATGGAGGCCCAGCCGCACTATTCGATGTGTGGAACCAAGACCCAATTCGTTACCACTTCAAGCGATGGTGCCGAAAAAGATGCCGGAGTGCTGGAACCGCCCGTGCTCAAGCCGGAATATGACCTTTCTGATTTCCTGACGCGCTACCCCATGCACACCAGCAGCATGCTGCTGCGGCGGGAATTCGTGGAATTTCCCGATTGGCTCAATGGGTTGGTGATGCTTCGGGATACCTGTGTGTTTGCGCTTTATGCGGAAAAAGGCCCGGTCGGTTATTTAAGCGAAGTCGTGTCTTGCTGGCGGATCCACACAGGAGGCATCTGGACGACCAAGTCGGTAGCAGATCAACTACGGTGCAATCAAAAGGCGATTGATCTTTTAGACGCTCATTTTGGCGGCCGCTATCACCGGCTATTGATGTGGCGGGAATACCAAGTCTGGTGGACATCGCTCCGCAGCCTCGCAGAGCGCGGAAAGTATCGGGAGGCAAGATGGTTATACTGGGAATCCGCCTTGCGTCTGGTGCGGTTGATGCCGTTAAACGTGTTGGCCTCGGGTTGGGCCGCCTATGGAGGATACTGGTGTGTCAACCATTGGAACCAACTCACGATGTCATTAGCCATTCGGACCCGGGTGAGGCGGTTGATCGGGCTCGTCAGGCAGGCGGCGCAGATTCGTTACTAGATGGCACATACGCTAAAGGAGATTATCGTGTTCCGTAACTAGCTATGATCAGTCTTCGGCAATCTGTGGTTTCAATCTTACCTGGCCCAGTGCATTCCGCACTGAGGCCGTGGTGGCGTCGGTTTTTCCGTTTTAAGCGGCGAGCCCGTGAATGGTCGATACCTTTCATCATCTGGGTCGTGTGGCTGGTTTTCCAATGCATTCGGCGTCGAAAGAGAGCCGTTATCGTTTGCCGGTTCGGCGGGATAGGAGACGTGCTTTGCACCTTACCGATGTGCGATGAGGTTCGTCATCGGCACCCCGGAAAGATGCTTGTTTTTATGACGGCGGCAATTTGGCGGGAAGTCGTTGTAATATCTCGATCGGCGGATCTGGTATATGCGAATAAATGGTGGGTGCACCCGTGTACCCTGCCACCGAACATCAAGCTGTTTGGTCTAGTGGACGCAATTTACAACCCCCTAACCACCTGCGAGCAGTCGTACAAAGCCGGGATGAGGCGCCATCTCATAGATGATCTTGCTGCATCTTGTGGATTTACTGTTACTGCGCGCCAACCCAGGCTTTATCCATCATCCGACCTGATCAAAAAGACCCGCATTGCCTGCGGATTGAATTGGAAAACGACCGGGCAGCGTTTGCTCATCGGCATCAACCCAGGTCCCAACTGGCGTGTGAAAGAATGGGCAGCCTCCAAATGGCAGAAGCTGATCAACAAAATTCACTCAGAGTACGATGCTGTGATCATACAATTCGGGATTAACAAAGGTGATGGATCTTCTGAATACGATAACCTGACGGACGTGAAATTATTGGCCAGTCGGCTCAAAGGGGAAGAACTCCTGGCGCTGGTTACCATTTGCGATTTGATTGTTTCGATTGATTCAGGCCCCGTGCATCTGGCGGGAGCCGTTGGCACGCCCGTTATTGGATTGTTTGGACCTCTGGATCCCGCTTTAATATTGCCACCAAACGCGCAGGCCCTTGGCTTGTTCAGTGATGTCCCTTGCTTGTTTTGTCATAACAGAACCCCCGTCATCCATTGGTGCGACGGATGTCCCAATGACATTGCGTGTATGAAAAAACTCGATTGTCACGCAGTTTTTGAAGCCGTGAAATCCATGCTGCCGCAGAACAAAAACTCGGAAGTTAAAGAGTCGTTGACGATATTCGATTGAAACCCTGCAAGCTGTTAGTGCTTTGACTCTACTGCACTGACTAACACTAATAATGAGCTTCCACGAAGAGCTTTTGCAAAGTTGCCTGCGCGTATGCGGAACCGCGTTTGGCAAAAGAGGAAGATGGCTACGACGAGCGTCTGGCGAAAGCCAGGCTCCTTTCGGAGCTGATGCGCAGCCGCAGGGACAATTGTTTCTGATGGCCTTCAGGGCCAAGGGACTGATGCGGCGCTTTCTCCCTCGGTTTTTAGCTAAACGCACCGTGTTGGGAAAAGAAAACGCCGTTATCCGGTGACACTGCTGCATGACGGTTAAACGTCGCGTTCTGCTGGTCAGCATTGTGCCACCACGAAACGACTGCGGTGTGCGCATCGTCATGCACCGGCAATTGGTCGAGCGTAATCCATTTGAATTGCACGTTGCCAGCAACGCGGACTTTGATAACGGCCTTCTCGTACATACAACGCTGCGACTGCCGTATCTCATGTATCGGTTGAGAAAGAGCAGGTTCGGGCCACGACTGGCGCCATGGATCCAAGACTACGAAAACCTCGTGTGGCCGTTGACGGTTAGTCGTGCGTTGGAGGAAGCGGTGGAGAAATTCCAGCCCGAAGTGATACTTACGCTCGCCGAATGTGGATTGTGTCACATTGCTCGCAAGGCGGCACAACGGCACAGGCTGCCGCTGGCAGGACTCTTTCTCGACTGGTTTCCCGTCATGAAAGGTCATTACGGTCACGCATGGACGCAGCGGATTCTGAGCCAACGCTATCGTGAGCTCTACGCCGCGTGCGATCTGGCGTTTTGCACCAGCGATGGCATGCAGGAGATGCTCGGGCCGCATCCCAACAGTCACGTGATTTACCCCATGCCTGGCAGACATGTTGTGCCGGAGAACTCCTGGCCGCCGTCTAACAGAAAGTTCCGGCTGGTCTATGTTGGTTCAGTCGAAAATTTTTATGGACGGATGCTATGCTCGTTGATCGAAAAAATCGAAGCGACGAGTGATTTGGAAATTATCGTCGTGGGACCAAAAGCGGACTGGCCAAAGCCGCTCCTTGAGCGCGCGCGAGCAAATGGCACCTATCTGGGCTTCAAACCACCGGAAGAAGCTGCTGAGGTGCTGGCAAGTGCCGACGCGCTGCTATCAGTGATGAGTTTCGACAGGGAGCATGAACTTTTCATGCGCACGAGTTTTACTACCAAATTCCTCGACTACGTTTCATTTGGAAAGCCAGTGATTCTTTGGGGACCAGAGTTTTGCACGCCTGTGCGTGTTGCTCGCGAGCACGGCGGGGCTGCGGTGGTCTCCGCCGCCGACGCTACCGCAGTGGTCTGCCATTGCCGTAAAATTGCCAGAGATACAGAGTTGAATGAGAAGCTCTCAAAGCAAGCGCTGCAACTGCATCAGACGCTGTTTAATCCCGATCGGTTGCAGGAAATCTTCGTTTCTGAGATCGAGAAACTTGTCGACAGGCATCCGCGCGGATGACTGACTAGCATTCTGCTTCCCTTTTCGATGGGCGAGATAAAGGTTTTGATCTTTTCTTCTGTGGTTCCAAACGCGCGAGGTTCGGGTGGCGAATTGGTTCTGCACCGCCATCTCGAGTTAAATCCGAGAATCCGCTGTGAGCTGGTGCATTGGCAGCAGTTCCCATTTCGTTTGAAACTGATCGGCAAACTGAGACAACTTGGTTTTCGGTCCGCTTCCCGATCGTGGGAGTGCCTGTTTCCTGTTTTGCCTCCGGCGAAAATGGTTCATGACCTGATTCACCTATTTCGGCCGCATGTTCTGCTCACTGTCGCTCACGGCTGGTGGCACATACAGGCGAGAAGACTTGCAAGGCAGTTTAATCTGCCCCTGGTTTCTTTTTTCCAAGACTGGTGGCCGGATTTTCCGGAGATTCCGATCGCCTTCCGTCCACGTGTCGAACGGCAGTTTCGCCGGACGTACATGGAAAGCGATGTAGCGATCTGCGTAAGCGGTCAAATGCGGCAGGAATTAGGTGAGCGCACAAATAGCTTTGTAATTCCTCCAGTCCCTTCTTTTACGACGTCCCGAGCCCGGACGCCGGATTTCAAGCTCCCGCTGCGGCTCGTTTATTTTGGCAATCTTCATGAGTACGGTCCGCAAATCGAAAATGCATTACGCACTCTAAACGGAGCTGACAAGGTGCGCTTGGAAGTTTTTGGGGCCAGCCCGCTTTGGACCTCTGGAGCGGAGGATTACTTTCAATCACGGGGGCTGTATCATCCATTCATCCCCTCGGATCAACTGATGGAGGCAGCTCAATTCTACGAAGCCGTGTTAGTCGCTATGAGCTTTGACGCTGCGCTTCGTAGACGAATGACAACCAGCTTTCCCTCAAAAATGGTTGACGCAATGCAGCTCGGCTTACCCATTGTTATATGGGGGCCGGAATATTGTTCGGCAGTGCAATGGGCCCGCCGGGCCGACCGAGCGTTGTGTGTGACAGACCCAAATCCTTCAGTATTTCGCCGAGCTTTGGAAGAACTTGCTGCTTCGCCTGCGGAACAAGAGCGCCTTGCCAAATCAGCGTGCAATGCCGCGGCAGGTGACTTCAATCCTGAACGCATCCAGGCGCAATTTACGAACGCGCTCAGGCGCGCGATTGGGTTCTCAGATGCCTGAAATGCCTAAACGCTGCGAGAGACTGAGCGAATACTGCGCTAAGTTCCTTATTGAATCCGATGGAACCAGTTGTCTTTGCCCTAGTTAGTAACGAACGCTACTTTCCCGGACTTTACTGCGCGGTGGCGAGCGCACTGAGCTATTTGGATGCGGCGAGAGGGGTCGATTTGAAGGTGCTCGATGGCGGTATTTCGCCGCCGTCTAGGGATGCTCTATCACGGTTGATTGACCGCGTTGGCGGACGTGCGCACTTGGAGTTTACAACGGTGGATGCATCGGCCTTCGGTAAGGCGACACTCGGGCCGGGCAAATCGCACATGACATATTGCCGGATATTGCTGCCACACTTGCTGGATGTGCCGCGTTTAATCTATCTCGACTGCGACGTGCTGGTATTCCGCGATCTAGCACAGCTTTTTGACCTTGAACTCGCGCCCGGCAAAGTGCTTGCGGCACCCCGCGACTCTGAAACCTTATCGCTGGCGGATGACTCACCAACCATAGCCGATGCAATCAATCTTCCTCGCGAAGGCGCTTACTTTAATTGTGGAGTAATGTTGATGAATCTCGATGCACTCAGGGAGCAACATTTTTTTCCACGCTCTATCGAGTTCTTGAACAGTTGGAGCGGAAAGTATCGGTTTTGGGACCAGTCAGCGATCAATTTCCTCCTACACGGACAGATCGACGAGTTACCCGAATACTGGAATCGAGCGTCCTGGCGCTTCGATGCGCAGCAGAACAATGATTTGGACTGCGTGCTTCACTACACGACATCGGCGCCGTGGCTCGGTGGAACGCGAGGCCCGGCCCAAGTGTTATTCGAACGCTTTGCAGCCGAGGCGGGATTGCCTGTCAATCGGCAAATAGCGGATTTCAAAAAAAGGGGACGACAACAATTCGTTCGCAATATGTTTGCACCTTTTCGCGCGCTCGCTTTTCCGCTGGTGTCGTTATTTTACAAAATTGCCGGACAAAACGAGAAATGTGCGGCGTATCAGAAATCGGCGCGTTATTGGTTTGACTACATACGCAATGCGCCTAGTCGGCGACAGCTTCATCGCCAGCGAACTCAGGAAATTAGTAGAATGAACTTTCGTCTTCACGGATCGCCGCTTGTTTCATGAGAGTCTTGCATCTCAACACTCATGCCTCCGGCGGAAGCTATGAATATGCGGCGCTTCTTTCCACCGCATTAGCGGAGCAGGGGATTGAGAGCCATATGCTTTGCAAAAATTCGCCCGCAGCAGAAGCCGGTAGACTTCTCTGGGATCGCGTGATTCGCCGATCGTATGTTTCCTTGTCCACTGAACCGTGGCACGGAACCTGGCGACTCTTGTCTCAGCCGGCCGCCGAGGATCTGGAAGGAATGGATGTGGTGCATCTGCACACGGTGGCCGACTGGTTCGACGTTCCCCGGTGGTTGGAGACGCTGCCGCGCAGAATGGGCGTCGTGATCAGCGTGCACGACATGTGGCATGTGACTGGAGGCTGCTTCCTTTATCGTGGATGCGATCGGTACGCCAAGCAGATACAGCCTTGCGATCCATGTCCGATCTTGAGATGGCCTGCAAACCGATTTCTGGCAAAGGCTGCGCATTCGCGAAAATTGCTGGCATATCGGAATTGTGGAGCTCGCATGGTCGCAAACAGTCACTGGCTGGCCGAAATCGCCGGCCGAAGCCCAATAGCCAAGGCGTGCGGCGGGGTGAAAGTAATTCCGCCTGGTATCGATGCGACAGTTTTTAAGCCGCACGACAAGGCACTCTGCCGAAAACATCTCGGCTTGCCAGCAGAGGCGTTTGTGATCGTTACAGGTGGCGCGTCGCTGACCGATGAAAACAAAAATGTGCAGTGGTTGCTGGAGCAACTGTCGCGTTTACCAAATCTCGATAGCGTAATCGTGTTGGCATTCGGCGAGGGCGCTGTCCCGATCCCCGATGGTCTCGACGTTCGCTTTACAGGTGGCATCCGGGAACGCCGCGATTTGGCGCGGCTCTTTGCGGCTGCGGATGTTTTTATCAGCGCTTCGTTAATGGAAACCTACGGGCTCACACTTGTGGAAGCGATGGCTTGCGGAACCCCGGTAGTGGCGTTTCGAGTGGGTGGAATTCCTGAAGCTGCGCCTGATGGCCAGGTTGCCATTCTCTGTCCACCGCAAGATGCCGCGGCAATGATCGAAGCTATTACCAAGCTGCGAGATTCGCCGCGGCTTCGCGAAAGGCTGGGGGACGTTGCCCATAAAACGGCGCACAATAGCAACTCAGCGAGCTCGTTTTCCAACAGATTCGCGCAGCTTTATCGAGAGTGCGTTTCATCGCGCATGGACGCGGAGCGCAAACAACCAGCTCTTATAACGTGAAGGTGCAGGCGCGGTTTGGCTTTGTGACCGGTTGCCATACCGGCGACAAGTTCATGGTTCAAGCCACACTGGCGAGCATGAGGCACTACTGCCCCGACGTGCCAATTTGCCTGACGGTAGATGGAGATTTTGATGTATCTGATTTGGAGAGAGAATACGATTTGATCGTTTTACGCGTTTCAGAACTGTCCTCGGAGACAATGCGCAACCTAGTTAGTGGGAACGGCCGCGCTAAACTGGCAGCGATGTGGGAGGGGCCTTTTGAGTTTTACGTCTGGCTCGATTCGGATGCAATTGTCTGGGGAGACTTTACTCCACAGGTCCGCACCGACGTCGATTTTCAGATCTTCTGGAGCGAGATTTCTGTCCCCGCAGATGCTCAAGAAGTTCCACCTTGGATGACGCATTTTTATTTTGATCCATCAAAGCTAAAACGATTTGACCCCGAATTTGATTGGCGTGGACACGCCTACTTTTCTTCCGGGGCATTCGGATGCAGGCGCGACGCTATCCCCTTCAGAACATGGACGGAGGCAGAGTTCTGGAGCAAGGAAACGCCGGGCTTGTTTGGTGATTTCTACGAGCAGCCGCTGCTGAATTATTTTGTTCACTCGATGACGCAACGCGGAGAACTCAAAGTTGCCGTGTCAGATCTGCAACACATAAGCGGGCATCATGGCGTAGACGAACTGAAACAGGATTGCGCGGATATCAACTGGCATTTCCCCCAAAAAGTCAGGCGTCCCCGGGTAGCGCATTTTTGCGGACGCAAACCATTTCTGTTTGATCGGCAGAGTTACTCGCGGCCTTTCACTATTGCCCGGTTGGAGCATCATCGGCGGCAGCACGGCGAGCTCGGTGCTTGGCTGGCAGTCTTGAATGAGGAACAATACGTGTTGGCGGACAAATTCTGGCGCCGGTTGCAACGCGTTGTTGGGAAATCGGCCTCGAGGTAGACAGAAAAAGTCAATATGAAGAAGGACGGTCCTGAAAACTGAATACAGGTGCAGAATTGTTTCGCAGCAGTTCAAGGCGGATTCATGGAATGATTTTCGGCTAGGGGCCATCCGCTATTCCCCACGGGTGCCGCTCGAGGAAGCGGATGCTTTGCTCGTGCTGTACGATCCGAGTGACGAATTACTCAGGTTCACTGGCCCGAAGCTCTGGTTCACGATTGAACCTTCCTGGCATCACCACTTCCACTCCCATCCAGTCGGCAAGAGACTTGTCCAAGACCTCGATGCTACGGAACGGGCTTTTTACGGGCATCCGGACGCGAGGTATCGCGTTCCGCATCCTACATACAGGGGCACATTGTCGCGGCCACGAGTAGCTTCAGTAAGGCGCGCTGTAGTCGGCACTGTTAATAATTTCGGCGGACGCCTTTGGTTCCTCAAGTCTCACATCTGGACCCGGAATCGGATGATCCTAGATCGGCGCGTCGAACTGTTCGGCGACCCTCAGGCATGGGCGCAGTTCCGCCATTTTCCGAAGCTTTGGATCCGACGGCCGCCGAATAACTACATGGGACAAGCGTCTCCCGGCGTCGAGGATGAGCGCATCCGGTTTTTGTCGGCCTATAAGGTTGCTGTGTGTCTGGAGAACTGCACCGAAGCTTATTACTTTACTGAAAAATTTGTCAATGCCGTGCGAGCGGGATGTGTACCAGTCTATCATGCTCACGCGACGGTTAAGACCAGCTTTCTTTCTGGTGCTAGATGGATCGATCCTGCTGATTTCGCGTTTTCACCACGCCGCACAATTGATTTTGCTTTGAGTCAGGATCAAATGGAATTCCGCTCCATTAACGACGCATGGCTCGAATCCGGAATTTTGGCGGATACTGACGACGTAAAAGTGGTGCCGAAACTTCACGAGATAATCAGTGGCAAATTAAGAATACAGGAATGTCAATTCACTTGAGGTACGAACTTGGGCGTTTGCTTCGGAAGTGCGGCTATAGAATAACGCGCGAATACCGATGGCCAGAGATCGACGGAAACCTCTTACTTCTAGGGTTTTCTCTTCTTCGGTCTAGGCACCATGGGCTGATCCAATTGTGCAGATCGGAGTGTTCGACGGACAGAGACGTATAATCGAGCATGTTCACATTCTTCAAATTGACACTGAAGGTATGGATTATGACGTGCTGAATTGGTTCTTCGACGCTGATGTCCAACCCGCCATGATCAATTTCGAGAATCTTCATTTGGGTCGACGTGAACGATCGGCATCGCGTGAATTGCTGCGGACGAATGGCTACTGGTGGATTGAGACGTCCCAGGACACGTTCGCCGTCAAAGAGTTTTTGGCCCGACCATGATCGGGCCGGACGGTCCGCAGGCTTTCGGCGCGCCCGGCGGTCGCGTCCTACCAAAACTGATGACTGTGTCCGTGATTATCACGACGCGGGATCGTGCTACCGATTTGCAGCGGACGTGCGACGTAGTTATGCAGCTCCGGCCTGCTCCAAATGAGGTGCTTGTGACAGCCGATGGATGTACCGACGGAACGCTTGATATGGTAGCCGACAAATTTCCCGAGATAACGCTGATTGCAAACCAGCCAGGGATCGGCTCGGTCGCTTCGCGCGATCGGATGATGCGCCAGGCGCGAGGTGATTTGGTCCTGGCCCTCGATGACGACAGTTATCCGGAGCAGTTAGATTGTATAGTGCGCATCGTCCCGTTGTTTGCACAGCGGCCCAAACTGGCAGTGCTGCATTTTCCCCAGCGCACAGATGAGTATCCGGAAACACTCGCGAATACAAACTTTGGGGCGGAACATTTGACGCGTTCGTTTGCTGATTCGGGCGCGGTGTTGCGCCGGTCCACTTACCTCCAACTGCCGGGCTTCGAGTCGCGGTTCTTCCACATGTACGAAGAGCCGGATTATGCATTGCAATGTGTTGCGGGCGGCTATGACGTGCTCTTCTCTCCGGTTGTTACTATCCGTCACCACTACTCAGGTCAGGCACGAGATGAAATCCGCATCCATCATCGTCAAGCCCGCAACGAGTTCTGGAGCACTTTGATGCGATGCCCTTTACCCTTCGCAGTCGGAATAGCTGGCTGGCGCGTGTTTTCCCAGTTTCGCTATGCGTGCAAGCGGGGCTCGTCCTGGGTGGTTCGCGAACCTGCCTGGTGGTGGCAGGCGCTCACTGGAATTCCGTATTGCCTCCGAAAACGCAGGCCCGTTTCATGGGCAAGTTATAAACGCTGGCTGGCTTTGCCGTAGAAGATGTCCCAGAATCGTGGCTTTCACTCCGACTACTGTAGCGTCCGCTGTCCGCAGCGGATAACACAGCGTGCAAAAACCAACCGCCGAATGCGCTGAGGACAGCGCACACTGCAGCCCGCAATCAGGAGCATGAGGATCACCACGAATAACGGCATAAAGTGGGTTTGCGTGAGAACAGGCTCCTTGCCGAAGAGAGCAAAAAGCTTATCCTCGACTTGGTGAATACGCCTGCCGAAATCGAAAACGCTATCGAGAAATTGCCCACCGAGCAGCTACTAGACGTCGCTGCATGGCTGGACGATTATCGAGTGATGATCCAGTCCTCGGAAAGTCTCTTCCGGCAGCTCGATGCTGAGGAGGGACATATCGCCGGCCAGCAATGGTTGGGCGAATGAAGCGTGGCGAAATATGGCTGATTGATCTTGGCCTTGCCGCGAAGGCCCGGCCTGCGGTTATCTTGAACATTCCGTTTCGAGATAATGAGAAAGCTGTTGTGACTTACGTTGCGCGGAGTTTACAGCGGCGAGGCGGCCGTTTCGAAGTTGACCACCAGGCACCGCACTTCCAGCCTGGAGTTTTTGATGCGCAGAATATTGGAACGGTCCCAGTTGCCAAATTGATTCGCCGCTTGGCGGATTTGCCCGCGGACAAATTTGCAGAGGTCAAGGAGGCAGTGAGCCATTGGCTCGGATTCGCGAAAAGCCAGCCGTGATTCTAATTGCCATGCCAAATTTCTTTATTCCATTGGCGTTGCTCTGCTTTGCGCTCGTGGCATGAAGTGGCTTTGCTGTCAGCTCGGCGCCCGGGAACATTATGCGATTCCTCGCGCGTTGTTTCGTCTCAACCTGCTTGACCGGCTGGTGACTGACGCGTGGGTTCCGCCTTCATCCTTCCTGGGGAAAGTCTGCAGCCGCAGGCTGGCAGATCGGTTTCACGGTGACCTGCGGGAGGCGCGTGTTATAGCGTTTAACTCATCGCTGATTCTGTTTGAAATGCTTGCACGCGCACGCGCGCTTAACGAATGGAAAACAATCATCGCTCGCAATCGGTGGTTCCAACGCAAAGTCGCTTCCTTTCTTCGCTCTCAACTATCAACTCTCAACGTTCAGCCTATGTTACTGAGCTACAGCTACTCTGCCCTCGAGCCGTTTCGATACGCAAAATCACAGGGCTGGAAAACGGTGCTTGTCCAGATTGATCCTGGCCCCAAAGAAGAGAAGATTGTGGCAGAAGAGGCTGCGCGAGTGCCTGCGCTTGCCAACGAGTGGCAGCCCGCACCGGCGCAATACTGGGCGTCATGGCAGGAGGAGTACGAGCTTGCCGATCGGATTGTGGTCAATTCCCAGTGGTCGCGAGATAGTTTGATTTGCAGCGGAGTTCCGAATGGAAAGTTGGCAGTGATCCCGCTGGCTTACGAACCGCCGGACATCACTCGTCAGCAGTCAGCAGTCAGACCCGCGCAATCGTATGGTGTGCCGTTCACGCGAGAGCGGCCGATGCGCGTGCTTTTCCTCGGCCAGGTGAATTTGCGCAAAGGCGTCGCCAGATTACTCGACGCCGCTCGAATGTTGCGCGATGAGCCGGTTGAATTTTGGATCGTGGGACCTGTGCAGGTCGCAAACGCCATGACGATGGCGGATGACGTGCGAGTGAAATGGTTTGGGCCTGTGACGCAAAAGCAGGCCGCTGAAGCGTACCGAGCCGCTGATGTATTCATTCTTCCGACGCTCTCGGAC
>WNGE01011190.1_pt1 | contig 15602 bp, 14 predicted proteins | sample 5400651 | NCBI WGS metagenome assembly WNGE01 (sample SAMN13153370, study PRJNA577476) | soil metagenome | isolation source: 60 cm soil or saprolite under grassland replicate 2 | place: USA:California | collected 2016-06-15 | reverse complement strand
CCGCAGTACGTCAGCGACGATATCGGCGGTTTGCCCGTTCTCGCGGGCATGGCCGGGCCGGACGACCGCGAGCGGGCCAACGTCAGCCGCAAGAAGCGCGCGGCCGCACGCGTGGCAGCGCGCCGGCTGATCCGCGAGCACGAGCTGCCGATGAAGATCAGCGGCGTCGACTACGTGCCGGACGGAGACCGCACCACCGTCTACTTCACCGCCCCGCACCGCGTCGACTTCCGGGCCCTCGTCCGCGATCTGTCGGCCACCCTGCACGGACGCGTCGAGCTGCGCCAGCTCTCCGCCCGCGACGAAGCCCGCCTGACCGGCGGCATCGGGTCCTGCGGGCGCGAGCTGTGCTGCTCGACGTTCCTGGTCGACTTCGAGCCGGTTTCGGTGCGCATGGCCAAGGACCAGGATCTGCCGCTCAACCCGCTGCGCATCTCCGGGGCGTGCGGGCGGCTGATGTGCTGCCTGAAGTACGAGCACCCGCTGTACCAGGACTTCGCTGCGGAGGCGCCTGCTCTCGGCTCCGAGGTGACGACCGACGAGGGCGACGGGACGGTTGTCGGGCACAGCGTGCCGAGCGAGTCCGTGGTGGTGCGCATGGCCGCCGACGGGCGGCGCTCTGTCTGCGCGCTGGCCTCGGTCTGTTCCTCGCGCAAGGCCTATGACGGTCGTTCGGACGTCGTCGGCGAGGGCGTCGGCGACGGCGCCACCCACTGATCGCGGGCCACCAGCACCTCGCGCAGCAGATCGGGACGGTCGGTAATGATGCCGTCCATGCCCAGGTCGAGCAGCCGGTGCATCTGGGCGGGATCGTTCACCGTCCAGACGATGATCCGCACGCCCAGCGCCTGTGCCCGCGCCACGAGCCGGGCGCCGAACACCTGGACGACCCGGGACGGCACATGCGCGAAGCGTGCCGCGCCCGCGGCTTGCGGCGCGCCCGCCAGGAACGCGGCCAGTGCCCGCCAGCCGAGCGCCGTCGTCAGCTCTGGGCCGACCTCGGTGCGCACGCCGGCCAGCCACCCGTCCCAGGCGCCGGCCACGTACACCCGGTGCGCCGCGTACGTCGCTCGCAGGGTGCGCGCAAGTGGAGCGACCGCGGAGCCTTCCTGACGTCGACGGTGAAGCAGGCGTCCCGGTAGGCGACGAGCACATCCTCCAGGGTCGGGACGCCGAAGCTGGCGGGTCGCGCCCCGCACCATGCCCCGGCGGCCCGTCACCCTGTGCAGGGCCGCGTCATGGAACGCCACGCATGCGCCGTCGGTGGTCACCCGCACGTCGGTCTCCAGGTAGCGGACGCCCAGGGCATAGGACCGCCCGAGCGCCTCCAGCGTGTTCTCCACAGCGAGCCCGGCTCCCGCGTGGTTCGCGGTGAGCCCTCGCCGCTGGCTACACTGACGCGTCGCGCCGCTTTCGAAGGCGCTCGCCGCCTTAGCTCAGTCGGCCAGAGCAACGCATTCGTAATGCGTGGGTCCGGGGTTCGATTCCCCGAGGCGGCTCCACCCTGAAGCCCAGCATTTCCAGGGGCTGTAACTCGATCCTGGTGCTCCCCAGCCTCCCTGACATCACGCTCCGGCAGATTCGTGGACTGGTTCGTGGACTGGGTTCGGCTAACATCCGATCGTGACCGGTTCGTCGGGATCTGCATCAAGGCGACGTCGCGGCAACATCGAGTGGTTGCCGAGCGGGTCTGCTCGCGTGAAGGTCTACGCCGGCGTGGACCCGGTGACAAAGCGCGAGCTGTACCTCCGAGAGCTCGTCAAGGAGCGCCGAACGCGCCGCGAGACGGAGCGGGAGGCCGAGAAGGTACTGACCAAGCTCCTCAACCAGGTCGACGAGCGCCGCAGCCCACGCACAAGCGCGACGGTGAACGAGCTGCTCGACCGCTGGCTCGGCGTCCTCGACGTTGAGCGGACAACGCGCATCAACTACGTCGGCAAGATCGAGAAGCACATCAGGCCGACTATCGGCAAGCTCTCGGTCGCACGCCTCGATGCCGAGACGATCGACTCGCTGTACGCCAGCCTGCGGGGATGCCGTGATCACTGCCGGGGGCGTTCGTTCATCGCTCACCGGACCGCTGGGGAGCACGTCTGCGATGAGCACAATGCTCGTCGCAAGTGCGCCAAGGTCGTGCTCGATGATCCGGCCGCAGACTGCAAGTGGTGCCGGCGGGCCTGCGGCCCGCACGTCTGCGAACCGCTGTCCGCAGCCAGCATCCGCGTCGTCCACGCGATCCTGAGCGGCGCGCTGACCCGGGCGATCCGCTGGGGCTGGATCGCGGTGAACCCGCTCGACAATGTCGAGCCCCCACCGACACCGACACCTAGCCCGAAGCCGCCGTCGGCCGCGGATGCGGCGCGGATCGTCTCGGCCGCCTGGGAGGACGCGGACTGGGGCACGCTCGTGTGGCTCGCGATGATGACCGGCGCGCGACGCGGCGAGGTCTGTGGCCTTCGGTGGACCGGCTTGGATCTCGATGCAGGTGTGGTCACATTTGCGTACAGCATCGGCCAGATCGCAGGCGAGATGTGGGAAAAAGGTACAAAGAGCCATCAGACTAGACGCGTGACGTTGGACAGCGAGACGGTCGAGATACTCCGTGAGCACCAAGTCCGCTGCGCCGAGCGCGCGGCGGCGCTCGGCCTCGCCGTGCGCCCCGACGGCTTTGTGTTCTCGCTCAGACCTGATTGCTCGAGACAGATCAGGCCCGACACCGTCACGCAGCGATACCGCCGACTGGCAACGCGTCTCGGCATTGACACAACCCTGCATGCCTTGCGCCACTACTCGGCCACGGAGTTGATCGCGGCCGGCGTCGATCCGCGGACGGTTGCTGGCCGCCTCGGTCACGCCGGCGGGGGATCGACCACACTTCGCGTCTACTCGGCGTGGGTAGCCGAGGCTGACCAACGCGCGGCCGCTGTGCTGGCATCGCGCGTCACCTCGATGCGTCCGCGCCCGCCGGCCGATCCGGATGGTCCTCGACCCACATCGGCTGACCGGCACCGAGCCTTGGCTCTCGCGGGCGCATCTCACCGGCAGCGATGGCGATGATGTCGGAGCGGTACTGCGCGCCTACCGCCTCGCGTCCGGTCTGAGTCAGGCGAAGCTCGCCGCCGCGCTCGACATGACGCAGCAGAACATCAGCCAGCTCGAGGCTGGCCGATCACCGTCGATCGAGCAGCGTCGAAAGATCGTCGAGGTGCTGGGGCTAGCACCTGAAGATCTCGGCCTGGCGTCTCGTCCGGCGCAAGGACTCGCCGCAGACGATCAAGCCGTTGCCGAGAGCCGCGCTCGGTGGCGCGCCGAACGCCGCTGGCTCAACCACCACCGCTCCGAGATGGCGCGCCTCGCCGTCGAGCTCTACCCGGACGAATGGCGAGTGCCGCGCACACCGCTGATTGCGGCTCCGCAGTGGTCGGTGAGCGAACCCGTCGAGCTGCGCTCGCTCGCCCTTGACCTCGACGAGAGTCCGCGTGCGATGACCGTCAACGGTTCGGAACCGCAATCGGCTCGAGTACGCCCATTGCGTTCCGCTGGCGTGCGCTTCGATCGGTACACCGCGGCGGTGAAGCACCTCGATCCACCGCAACTGTTCGAGTCACGACCGAGCTATCGCCTGCTGGACGTGTCGCTGGGCGATCGACGGTTGGGCTTCGGCATGGCCGCCTACTTCGACAAGCTCGACGTTTCCGAAGCCTTGGGTCACGAGATGGCGGTCGCCTGCATCGGAGCCGGCTCGCTGCCGGCCGCGGCCGCGCTGGATGGACTCCTGCCGTTCCGCCACGTCGTCGGCAACCCGTTCGCGACCGATCGCCGAGCAATCGTCCCGGCGATCACCACCCTCACGATCCGGCTCCGTCGCCACCCCGATCCGTCAACGTTTCTGCTGCACTGGCGCGACCCAGCCAAGGTCGCGACCGCTGCCGGGATCTACGACGTGATCCCGGCCGGCGAGTTCCAGCCGTCGTCCGTCGCGCTGTGGGATCGCCGCGCCGACTTCGACTTGTGGCGCAATGTCGTGCGTGAGTACGCCGAGGAGCTGCTCGGCGCGCCGGAGCACGACGGCACCCGTTCGGCGCCGATCGACTACGACTTTGGCGGACGATGAACCCATGACGTCAGCCCAGCCGCGGACCCGGGCACAGCTGACCGACAGCGAGCGACGATGGCTGGAGGTCCGCGAGTATCTCGACGCGCACCGTTTCGAGCTGGGCCGAGATGCGGCGGCCGAGTACCCAGATGTTGAACGGTTCGGCCCCACGCCGTTGCTTGCGCCGGCGCAATGGATGCCGACGACGCCGCTCCCGCTCGACACTGTCATTCTCGACCTAAACGAGGCCAGTGGATCCGTCGGCGCAGCATGGCTTGCCGACCGCGCCGCGCCCGTCGTCCTACTCCGACGCGCTGGCCCAGCTGACCGGCCGGAAGTTCGAGAACCGCCAGACGTATCGCTTGCGCCACGCGGATCTCGGGCCGAGCGCGCCGACGCTACGGTTCGGACTCGGCAGATACTTCGATCACCTCGACATAGGTGAGGCGTGTGCTCACGAGTTCACGGCCGGGCAGCTCGGCCTGCTGGACCCAGCCGAGCACCGGATCCGCGCCGCTGTTGGTGATCCGTGCGATCCCGACCGGCGACCGGTGAACCTCGCGATCAGCACGCTCACGCTTCGGTTCGATCGCGCGGCGGGCGAGGCCACGTTTCTCATGCACAGACGCGATCCGGAAAAGGTCGGCCACGCGGCCGGCCTCTATCAAGTGCTCCCAACGGGTGTCTTCCAGGCCGCCGACGATGCGCGCTGGAACCTGCGCAACGACTTCTCGTTGTGGAGATCGATGGTGCGCGAATACGCCGAGGAATTCCTCGGCGAATCGGAGGACTACGGCGCCGAGGTCGCCGCGATCGACTACAACGCCTGGCCGTTTGCCGCGCGCATGAAGCATGGCTTGGACCGCGGCGACATCCGCGCGCACGTATTCGGCATGGGCGTCGACCCGCTGACCCTCGCGACCGACCTGCTCACGGTCGTCGTCATCGACGCCGAGTTATACGACGAGGTCTTCGCTGGAGCAATCGCAATGAACGACGAGGGCGAAGTCGTGTCTTCCCTGGACGGCGTGTCCACATCGCACGGCGTGGCGTTCACGCGTGACGTCGTTAGCCGGTTCGTGCGTGATGAGCCGATGCAGGCAGCCGGCGCGGCGCTGTTGTGGTCAGCGTGGAAGGAACGGCGACCCCTCCTCGGTTAAGCGCGGCTGCTGCGTCGAGCCGCGGGTGGAGGCGCCCAGATCATCACGGAGACCGGCTAACAACGAACCCCTCGACACTGCGCGCACCACAAACGAACCGGCGGGATACAACACACGCGAGAACCGTCGTTCGGCGCGGGCCAACGCCCGCACCGGGAGCGTGCGTTATACGAGCAGATTGATCGTTCTCGCGCTCGCAAAGAGAGCGTCAGCCGCGCTGCATTTGGTGGCAGCACGTTGATGGCGCGCGGCCAGGACGCTGGAAGCCGAACCTTCCGCACGCCTTCCGCTCGCGTCGGGATAGAGAAGGTCTTGGGAAGCCGCGCACGGATGCTCCGTGGAGTACCCGACCGAACTTCTCTCGACGAGGTGGATTCCATGAAGGCACGTGCGCTTGTCCGAACCGATGACTCGCCCCCGGAGGCTGGATCGCCGGCGAAGGGAGGGGTGCGCATCACGGCTGCGGGCCTCATCACGAAACACCGCAACGGGATCATTGCGCTCGACGACGTCACGCTCTCGATCGAACCCGGCCAGTTGACCGCGATCGTCGGGCCCAGCGGCGCAGGCAAGACGACGCTGCTCACCGCCCTTGCCGGCATAGCACCGGCCCAGCAGGGCACAGTTGCGTTCCACGGCGCCGAGCCGACCAGCGGCGGGACCAGTGTCGGGTTCGTGCCGCAGGATGACATCCTCCACCGCGAACTGCCACTGCGCCGAACGTTGCGCTATGCGGCCGCCCTCCGCATCGCCGGGTCCAGTGCGGCCATCGACGCGGCGGTCGCCGAGGCGATGAAGACGCTGGGTCTCGCCCGGCACGGGGAAACTCCCGTGCACTCGCTGAGCGGTGGGCAGCGCAAGCGAGCAAGCATCGCGTGCGAGATCCTCACCCAGCCCGGGGTCTGCTTCCTGGACGAACCGACCAGCGGCCTGGATCCTTCTGCCGCCGCTGATCTCGTCGCGTCCCTGCACGGGATGTGCGCCGAAGGCAGCACCGTGGTGTTCACGACGCACAGCATCGAGGACATCGAACGCAGCGACAGAGTGGTGGTGCTCGCACCCGGTGGTCGACTCCTCGCCGCGGGCACGCCAACGGACGTGCTCGACCGTCTTGACGCAGACACCTTCACCGAACTGTACGAGCGGCTCACCGGCGATGACCTCGACGCCGTGCCCGACCCCGCCGCAACGCTGCCAGTCCCGGCTGCACCGAAGGTGCCGGCGTCGTCGCCGCGCCGAGAACCCCGCGCCGATCGACCCGGAGCCCTCCGGCAGTGGTTGGTGCTCACTCACCGGGCGGCTGACATCCTCACCCGAAACCGGCTGACGCTCGCGATCCTGCTCGGCTCACCGGCGGCCGTCATCGCCATGTTCGGAGTCCTGTTCCGGCCCGGTGGCTTCGACCCGGGTACGGGCGACCCGACCGCCGCGGTACAGGTTGCCTACTGGCTGTCGTTCGCCGGGTTCTTCTTCGGCCTCACGTTCGGTCTCCTCCAGGTCTGCACCGAGGTGCCCGTGCTGCGCCGCGAACGCCACGCTGGCGTACGGACCGGCGCGTACCTGGCTTCGAAGCTCGCGTTGCTCACGCCGATACTGCTGCTGGTGAACGGCGCGATGATCATCGTCCTTCGCGCGCTGGACCGAATCCCGCCCCTGCCGGCGGGCGTTCTGGCCCAGCTCTACATGACCATGGCCCTCAACTCCGTTGCCGCTCTCTGCCTTGGGCTACTCGCCTCCGCGGCCGTCACGTCCACTGCCCAGGCGGCGCTGGCGCTCCCGATGCTGTGCTTTCCCGCCGTGCTCTTCTCGGGAGCAATGGTCCCGATCAGCGTCATGGCCCACGCCGGTCGCGACATCGCGGCAGTGATGACGGACCGGTGGGCGTTCGAAGCGATCGCCAGGCACTTCGACGTCGCTGCCCTCACCGGGCCGGAGTCCCCGTACGCGGGTCTGGGTGCGTCCTCGGCCACCATTTACTGGGCACTGCTGTTCACATTCGCGCTGGTGCTGGGCTCCACGGCGTACGCCGCCGTGCATCATCGAGCCAGCGGCGAGGGCCGGTGACGCCGGCATACCCCGCGCCGCGTCCTCAGGCACCCGTCGGGCGGTCGTTCTATCGACGCCGTCCACCCCTGCCGAACACCTACGCACAGCGGGTGCTGGTCACGGTTCGGTGATCAGCCGCGTATCGGGCCGCGCGTCGAACTTGCCCATCCCGCCACCTTCCTTCCCGCCACCTTCCTTCCCGTCACCTTCCTTCTCCGCAACAGCGCTAAACGTCGCGAAGAAGGTTCGGAGAAGGCCGCCCACGGACGCTGTGCACCATGAACACGCAAGCGGCGAACCCGCTCGAAAATCGATCGACATTTCGACCCGACGACATCGGCGTCCTACTCGGGGTCTGGGCACATCCGGACGACGAGGCCTACCTGTCAGCCGGCCTCATGGCAGTGGCGAGGGCAGCCGGTCACGGGGTCGTAGTAGCGACCGCGACCAAGGGCGAACTCGGCACCGACTACGCCGGCGCCTTCCCGCCTGAACGACTTGCGGCTATCCGCGAACACGAGACGGCTGCCAGCCTCGCGGCGGTGGACGTCCGGGAACACCACTGGCTGGGACACCTCGACGGAAGGGTCGGCCGAGTGCCGGTCGCGCGGGGCGTCCGCCAGGTCGCGGAGCTGATCGAAGCGATCCGGCCAGACACGATCGTGACCTTCGGGCCGGACGGTTTGACCGGCCACGCCGATCACAAGGCGGTATCGGACTGGGTCACGGCAGCGTGGAACCAGACCGGAAGGCGTTGTCGGCTGTGGTACGCCACGCTGACTCCGGAGTTCCACCAGGAATGGGCTGCGGTGAACGCCGAGGTCGGTCTCTGGATGGACGACGCCACGCCGCCGTCCGATCACTCGTCGGAACTGGCCTTCGCCGTGCACTGCGACGAACGGACACTTCGCCGCAAGTTCGCTGCATTACAGGCGCACAGCTCACAAACCAGCGAACTGATCCGGGTGCTCGGCCCCGAGCGATATCGACGGTGGTGGGGCACGGAGTCATTCATCGACGCATTGCGGCGAGACGACCGAGCCGCAGCCGCGTGATCTGCCCGTCAACGAACATACTGGAATGAGAGCTCCTCATGATCAACCATCATCTGCACATCGCGTTGGCCGCGGAGCGTCAGAAGGCCCTGCTCGCCGACGCGAGTGCCCACCGCCTGGCTCGCGAAGCGCGGCCGACTGCCCGACGGCGCCACGTTCACCGCTCCTGGCGACCGCTGGTGACACGAAAGGTACGGCGACCGTGCCCGTCGTGCACCCCCATCAGCCTCACCTGAGGGCGCGAAGCAGTCGCTGACCGGAACTGTCGTCATCGGACGACACCGGCAGCAACTGCACTCCGCTGCCGGCAAGCAACATTCCGGCTGCAGCGGACACCCACAGCTCGCCCTCCCCTGCGGCATCGGCGATCTGCTCTGCGTGGCGCACGCCGGGCCCGCCCGCCAACATCGAGTCCCGTGGCACCTCGGCGATCGATACGCCCAAGCGGGCACCGACGCGCAAGCTCGCGAGGCCAGACCGAACCGCAGTGGCCGGCCCGTCGAAGAGGGCGACGCGCCGACCCGACGGCGTCGCGCGGGGGCGACCGCCCGTCGCCACCAGGTCGTCCACAATCTGCATCTCCGAGTCGCCGGCAACTGCGACGACGGCCGCGAGCGAGACCGGCTGCGGGGGAGGCGGCCGCGATGTCTGCAGGAACGCCTCGATCTGGACGAGGATCTGGTCGGGATCCCCGCACACCAGGTGGTCAGAGCCCTCGAGCAGTTGCAGCCTTGCCGACGGTATGTGCTCAGCGAGGTAACGCGCTTCCTCGACCTTGAACAGCGCATCTCCGGTGCGATGGAGGACCAGGGTAGGCACGCGAACCGCGCCGACGACGTCGCGGACGTCGACAGCGGAGTTCATGTCCATCAGTGCACGGATAGTGGACGGCGTCGCCGCGGCGCGCATGCGCATTGCCCACCACCGTTGCATCTGCGGATCGCCCGAAGGGCACCGCACCCGAAGATCGGCCTCCCAGTCCCAGCTGTCGATCAGCCGCTCGGTGTAGCTACGACGCTCCTCCTCGGTCTGCGCCCATGGGTACCCCTCGCCCCTGGTGCGCTTGGCATAACTGCCGTAGAGCACGAGCGACGACACCCGCTCCGGATGGGTGGCCGCCATCAGGATCGCCATCGGGCCACCCTCGGAATAACCGCACAGGACGGCGCGGCGCGAGCCCACGGCATCCATAACTGCGAGGACGTCGTGCATCCGCGTCTCGAGGTCCGGAAGCCCCGCGGGCCGATCGGACATCCCGGTTCCCCGCTTGTCGAACCGGATCAACCGGCCCATGGACCCCAGTCGGTCGAGGAAGTGCGCGTGCCGGTCGTCGGCCCAGTCGAGTTCGAGATGGGACACGAATCCGGAGATGAGAACGATGTCCAGCTCACCTCCGCCGGTGACCTGGTACGCGATGTGCAGACCGTCGCTGATCGTGTAGCGGACCGGCGCGCTCTCGCGCGCTGGTCCCGGATCGGTCGGAGCAGTTGTAGGTTCGCCGATCCGCTGGACGTTCACGTCGGCGACGAAGCGGTAGCCGCGACCGTGCACCGTGCGGATCAGCCTCTGGTCGCGGCCGTCATCACCCATCGCCCGACGTGCCTGCTTGATCCGGCTCGTCACAGCCGCCTCGGTGACGAACCGGCCGCCCCACACGGCATCCATGAGTTCTTCCTTGGATACGACGCGATCCCGGTGCGATACGAGATACGTCAGCACGTCGAACGTCTGCGGCTCGATCGCCACAGGACGGCCGTCTCGGCGCAGCTCGAACTGCGCAGTATCGAGAACGAGGCCGTCGTCGAAGGCCAACACCTCTGGATGGTCGCACAGCGCACCGAAGGTCGGGACAGATCAGCTACGACGACTTGCTCGGGGCGCTGCGTGAGTCGGACCGTCCCCGCTACGTCGATCCGAGGGCGTAGCTGACCGCTTGCTCGACGCCGAACGCCCGCCCAGCCGACTAGGCTCGCTCGAACGCCGCGGACTGGAGTGCCTGCACAGTGGCGGCGCGGCTGTGCTCGAAGTGCGGCCCTTCGTCCGGGTCGGCCGCCTGCGCCCCATTTATGCGAGTTCCCAACCGTGCTTCCCCAATCTGACCGCTGATTGGTCAGCGCACGAGGACCAGATCGATCAGCAGCACGGCCGCGAGACCGAGCCCTGCGCTGATGGTGAGGCTCGGCCGCCGGTACGCCACTGCGGCGATCGCCGCCACGCAACCCAGCGATGCGAGTCCGGCGCCCGGTGCACCGTCCTGCACCACGCCGACCATCTCGACGGAGACAAGCGCAGCCAGCACCGCCGGAGCCACCTGTCCCAGGGAAGCGGTGACGCGCCCGGGCAGCCGGTCCGCTGGAACGAACACGATGAACGTCACTCGTACCAACCAGCACGCGGCGGCGAGAAGCAGGATGGGCGTGAAACCGATCATGTCGATCGTTCCTTCCTCGTGGCCACACCTGCGGCCATTCCGGCGGCCACGCCGATGACTACACCCGCCGTCGGAACGACCTGCGCAGCAAGCGGTGCCACGATTGCTGCGGCGATCGCCGCTCTGACGCTCGGCCGATCACGGACGCGGGGCATGAGCATCCCGACGAACAGGGCGGTGCCGGCCAGCGCCAGGTGGGGCAGGGAGGGCAGCCGCGGGCCGACGAGCACGCCGATGCCGACTGCAGCCGACCATGCGGCCATGACGCCCAGCCCGAGCCACAGCCAGTACGCACGGAATTGCCGCCCGGCGTGGCCCGGCCGGTCGAGCGACGCCAGGTAGGTCTGATCGATGATGAAGTGCGGAGCCGCGAGCCGGAACCAGGTCGGCTGCGCCCTGAAGCGGGTCGCGAGCGAGGCGCTGTAGAGCAACAGCCGAGCGTTCACGATCAGCGCCGAGCCGACCACTGCCAGCAGACCAGCGCCTTGCTGGAACATCGTGGTCGCCGTCAGCTGGGCACTGCCGCCGTACACCAGCGGAGCGCCGAGCAGCCCTGCGCCGTCACCCATCGGCGACGACGCGATGACGATGCCGAGCGCGATGCCGAACGGAACTATCCCCGGTGCGACCGTGAGCACATCGCGAACGGCATCGCTACGCGCACTGGTGACGTCCTGCGTGCCGACAGCCTCTCGCCGGACATCAGGTCGGACCTGCTGATCGGTGCTCATGGCATCGAGCGTCGTCTGCACCGAGCCCCCAGTCATGACGACCGGGTGGCGATTTCGTGGGTGTCTCGCGCCGCCCATCTCCAACCAACCTCCAGAGGATCTCCAAGCTCTGCGACCGCGGGGCGGCGCACAGTCATGCGGTCAACCCGACCGATTCCCGCGAAAGGCGCTCCATTGACTCCGGCGCGATCAGGTCACTCTGCCGACGCAGACTTCCCTCCCCCTTCCTTCGGCAACAGCCGCGGGGAAGGAGCGGGGAAGGCTCGGCCTGCAGAGTCCACCGTCATGACCACTCCACCGATCGGCGCCTTCGCACGCCGCACCCGCACCGTCACGCATCGCGACATCGAGCTGTTCACCGAGATCACCGGGGATCGCAACCCGATCCACTACGACGACGAGGTGGCGAAGGCCAGCCGGTTCGGCGGAATCGTCGTGCAAGGCGGCGTCACCACAGGACTGCTCAACGCCGTCGTCGCGGAGGAGCTCCCCGGACCCGGGAGTGTCTTTCTCGAAGTGGCCTGGCGCTTCCTCGCGCCGGTCCGCCGCGGCGACGTCATCACCGCGCAAGCGACCGTCACGGGCGCACGTACGGACAAACCGGTCACGAGTCTGGCGACGAGCATCACGAACCAGGACGGCGTCATCGTCCTGGACGGCACAGCAGTCGTCTGGCGCGACCCGGTCGTCGCCACGTCAGTCTCCGCGGAAGTCGCGGGGAAGGTCGCGGGAAGACCGACTTCCTAGCGTCCTGGCAACACAACACACACCCGCCGGGATACCGGCACAAACCGTGGAGGATCCATGACTGTCACCACCGAAAACTCGCGTCGCAACGGAGTAGACACCGCGACCCTGTTCGCCACCCTCGACGCGGTCAAGGGTCAGAACGAGATCGCCAAGTTCCAGTTCCGGGCCAGCAACACCTGGTTGACCGGAACGCACAGCCGCTCCACCGCGCCCGGCTTCTTCGGCGCCATGCAGGAGATGGAGCACAAGACCGAGACGGTGCTGGACTTCGATCACCCGGCTGTTCTGGTCGGCGCCGACAACGGCCCGACGCCGGTGGAGTACCTGCTCCACGCCATCGCCGCCTGCCTGACCTCCGGCATCGCCAACATCGCCGCGGCAAGAGGCGTCGAGCTCACCAAGGTCACCTCCACCGTCGAGGGCGACATCGACCTGCTCGGGATCCTCGGCCTGTCCGACGGGTCGGTGCGCAACGGCTACGAGCAGATCCGGGTCAGCTTCTACATCGAGGGCGACGCCGACGACGAGACCCTGCGCGGCATCGTCGAGCAGTCCCGCCGCCGCTCCGCCGTGTACGACGCGCTGACGAACCCGACGCCCGTCGTCATCGACGTGGTCACCGGCTGATCGCAGACCACACATCCGCCCGGGCCGGCCGGACGCACTTCGCAATCCGGCCGGCCCGAGCATGGAAAGGATCGTCATGAACACCGTCGACACCGTCGTCATCGGCGCAGGGCACGCCGGTCTCGCAACGAGCCGGCTGCTCACCGACGCGGGTCGCGATCATGTTGTGCTCGACCGCGGTCGCGTCGGCGAGCGCTGGCGAACCGAGCGCTGGGACTCCCTGCGTCTGCTGACGCCGAACTGGATGACCCGGCTGCCGAGCTGGCACCCCAACGCTTCCGACCCGGGCGGGTTCATGAGCGTCGGCGAGTTCGTCCGATACCTGGACCGCTACGCGGACTCCTTCGGCGCTCCGGTCATCGGCGGCAGCACAGTGAACGAGGTCAGTCAAGACGCCTCCGGGGGATATCGGGTCGTCACCGACCGCGGCGTCTGGCGGGCCTGCCACGTGATCATCGCGACCGGGCCGCACGGTGCGCCACACCTGCCGGCGGGCCTCGGCAGCAGCTATCGCGGCATGGACATCTCCTGGTGGCTGCAGGTCACCGGCCGTCTCGCGCGCACGATCGACGAGGTTCCCGACCAGTCGGCCGCGCGGCGAGAACCATCGATGCAGCTGGTCGGCCGCGGACCCAGACAGCACCAACCCGACGTCGATCTGGTGACGTTGCACGCCAACGGTGTCAGGCTGCTCGGCCGCTTCGACGGGATGGACGGAACGCGGGCATGGTTCCGGCAAGATCTGGCTGAGAACGTCGCCGCCAGTGATACGAGGATGCACCGGCTGCTCAACGCGGTCGACGACTACATCACGCGCACCGGTCGCGACGGTGAAGTCCTACCGGCGGTCCGGCCGCCTCGGCTCGATGTACCGGCGTCAACGCGTCCCGTGGACCTCCTCCGCGAGCGCATCGGCACCGTCGTGGTCGCCGCGGGCTACCGTCCTGACTACCCGTGGCTCCGACTCCCCATCACCGCGCCGGACGGCACCATCCGGCAGTACCAGGGCGTCACCCCGGCCCCCGGCCTGTACGTCGTCGGCCAGCGTTTTCAGCATCGGCGCGACTCGGGATACATCGACGGCGCACGCCACGGCGCGCGGACCGTTGTCCAGCACCTGCTGACCGGTTCTATGACCGTCGCACCGCGCGAGCACAGCGAGGTACCGGCAGCATGAGCAGCAGATACGACGTCGTCGTCGTCGGTGGCCGAGTAGCAGGAGCGTCGACCGCTCTGCTGCTGGCACGAGCAGGCGCTCGGGTGGCGCTGGTCGACCGGTCGGCCTACGGCACCGACACGCTCTCCACGCACGGCCTCATGCGGGCCGGAGTCCTGCAGCTGTCCCGATGGGGGCTGCTCGACGACGTAATCGGCGCGGCGACGCCGGCGATCCGGCGGACGACGTTCCACTACGACGACGGCGAGTCCGTGCCGGTTTCCATCCGGCCCAGTGCCGGCGTCGATGCTCTCTACGCGCCCCGCCGCCACCTTCTCGACCGGATTCTCGTCGACGCAGCCGCCGAGGCCGGGGCGATCGTGCGGCATGACACCACGGTGACTGCACTTCTCCGAGACGAGGGCGACCGCGTCAATGGCGTCCGCGTGCTGGACCGTTCGGGATCAGCCGTCGACCTCCGGGCCGCGATCACAGTCGGCGCGGACGGCATCCGGTCCACCGTCGCAGACCAGGCGGGCGCTCATGTGGTGCGGCAAGGCCGCTCGCGGAGCGCGATCCTCTACCGGTACCTCTCGGATGTTCCTGCCGAAGGATATGAGTGGGGCTACGGCGCCGGCAGCGCCGCCGGCTTCATCCCGACCAACGAGGGGCTCACCTGTGTCTTCGTCGGCTCCACCCCTGCTCGGTTGCGAGCACTTCGCAGCGGCGGGACGGAGCATGCGTTCGCGACGCTGCTCGCTGGGACGGCTCCGCGCCTGGCCGAACGGCTCACCTCGGCAGAGCCGGTCGGCGGAATGCGCGGCTGGGCTGGTGTCGCCGGCTTCGTGCGTCATTCATGGGGGCCGGGCTGGGCGTTGGTCGGCGACGCCGGTTACTTCAAGGATCCGCTGACCACACACGGCATGACCGACGCACTTCGTGACGCCGAACTGCTCGCCTGCGAGATCTTGGAGTCGCTGGGGGGTGTGGTACCCGAGGCGGTGGCGCTGGCGCGCTACCAGGCGAAGCGGGAGCAGCTCTCGCGCAGCCTGTTCGACGCCACCGAGGCGGTCGCATCCTACGAATGGGACGGCGAGCAGGTGCGGGCGCTCCTGCGACAGGTCAGCTCCGCGATGAGCGACGAGGTCGACCATCTCCAGTCCCTGCCTGATCTACGTGGCGGCGTCGGGCGTGCTCCGGTCCTTCCACCTGGCCAGGCACGCGCGTAGCGTGATGCCGTTGTCGAGGGGGGCGCGTAGCTATGCCGGTAAGCGTCAGGATGCTCGGCGGGTTCGAAGTTGCCGTGGACGGTGTCCCGGTCGCACCCGAGAGCTGGTCACGCCGCCACGCGGCTTCCTTGGTCAAGCTTCTCGCCTTGGCGCCTGGCCGTCGACTCCATCGGGAACGCGTGATCGAGGCGCTGTGGCCCGAGCTCTCCGTAGAGGCGGCGGGGCCACGGCTGCACAAGGCCGCTCACTACGCCCGGCGTGCGCTCGGTGACGACCCGGGGGCGCTGGTGCTGCGCCGAGAGATGGTCGCGCTGCTGGCCG